>Ga0194043_1000664_pt1 | contig 19238 bp, 18 predicted proteins | sample JunL4415m_MetaG_FD_161274 | JGI IMG/M metagenome (GOLD analysis project Ga0194043, IMG submission 161274) | Anoxic zone freshwater microbial communities from boreal shield lake in IISD Experimental Lakes Area, Ontario, Canada - Jun2016-L442-15m | ecosystem: Environmental > Aquatic > Freshwater >...
CGTTCGCCGCCGAATATGAGCGGGCAGAACGTGAGATGGAGCTCGTCGAGCAGATCGGCGGCGGCGAACGATCGCAGCAGCGTGCCTCCGCCCTCGCACACGAGGCGTTTCACTCCGTAGTCGGCCTGGAGGATTGCGAGTGCGAGCGCGAGATCCACCACGGGCGTCGGGTGGATGAAGATGTCGGCAACCGAGGCGAGCGCGTCGCGGGTTTTTGCGGGCATCTTGCGCGTGGTGAAGATCACGATGGGTGCGCCGGCCTTTTCGAAAACGCGGAGCGTCGGCGCGATGCCTCCGCTGTTGCTCACGATGACTCGCAGCGGCGGCCTTTTCCCGCGGACTCCGGGGATGCCGAGGGTCATTGTGTCGGCGGCGAGCGTGCGCCCGCCAACGAGCACGGCGTCGCATGTGGCGCGAATTTTCACGAGGCGGCGCTTGTCACGCTTCGAGGAGAAATCGCTCGGCGTGAAATTCCGCGTGCTGATGCGTCCGTCGGCGGTGACCGCGAAGTTTGCGGTGACGAACGGACGCAGCGGCGTTTTCGGGAGGGCCCTGCTGCTCATCCGCCGAGGTGCGTGCCTTTCATCTGCGCCTCGGTTTCGGCGCGGATGGCGTTCCGCTGCGCGCGGCTGGGCCGGTAGAAAATGTAGAAGATGCCGCCGACCGCGCCCCAGAACGCGATGCAAAGATAGCCGAGCACGGAGATCGTCGGCGCGACGTTTTGCTCAAGGTTGGCGAGCGGCGTGAGCATTTGATCGAAGAGCATCTCGCGCGCACCGAGGCCGCCGGGAGTGATCGGGATTGCGGCCGCGCCCTCGATGATGGGCAGCGTGGAGTAGAGTTCGATCGCGGAGGGTTTGCGCGGGCCGGAGTCCTCGATGGATTTCGAGGCGCACCAGAATGTCGTGTAGTGCGCGACGTGCGCGAGGACGGAGATCATGATCGCGCCGAGCGTCGGCAGCCACGCGCGGGCGTAGAGCGCGTATGCGCCGGAGACGGTCGCGAGAAAATTGCGGCCGGGGAGATGTTTCGGCAGCGCATGGACGAGGCGCAGGCTGGAGATGAGCCCGGCGAGCAACATGCCGGACACGCTGACGGCGAGGATGCCGAGCACGGTGTACACGCAGTTTTTCGAGAACGGTTCGCTCATGAGCCAGTCCCAGCGGAACGAGGTGATCAACACGGTGAGCACGCCGACGCCGAGCAGCCCGAGCAGGCGATCCATCACGACGCTGAGCGCGGCGGACGTCTTGTGGCCGACGGGCGCTTCCTTGAGCAGGTAGTAGCCTTTGATCAGGTCACCGCCGGTGCCGCCGGGGATGAAGAGGCTGAAGAAGAGGCCGACCATGAGCAGGCCGTAGAGCCGCCACCACGAGAGATGCACGCCCTGGACACGGAGCAGGATTTGCCAGCGGATGCCGGCGAGAATTTCAAACAGGCCGTACGCGGCGACGCCGGCTGCGAGGCACCACCAGTTCGCCTGATGCACGGCGTCGAGCAGCGCGTGGCGTTTCGATTCGTCGCGGAAGACCCACCACAGCAGGGCCGCGGTGATGCCGACCTGGAGCAGCGCGAGGAGGAGTTTTTTCATGCGCGCGGGACGACGGGCAATGGGTGGCGCGGGCGTCCCGCCTGCTGTGTCCCGCGTCCCGCGGAACACATCCGGGCGTCGAGCGAGATGCGTTCACAAGCTGACGTCCGTCGGGTGCGGCGCAGGATGCGTCGCACAGCAGGCGGGACGCCCGCGCTACCCGATGCACGCCGTGCGCCATCTTCTTGCGCCGTGTTCATTGCGGGAAAAAATTTCATTCCCCGAACTTCTCCTTCCATTTTGCGAGGGATGTCGTGATTTCCTCCTTCGTGCGGCGCGGGCTCATCTCGAAGACGTAGAGCGTGTCCTTTGGCAGCAGCGGGATGAGGCGCTGATATTCCACGCCGCCCGTGAAAGGCGCCATGTGATCGCGGCCCGGCCACACGGTGTCGTGCAGATGGCAGCCGAGGAGCCGCGGCGCGACGCGCTTGAGCCACTCGAAGTGATCGAGGAAGCCGATGTTGTGCTTCACCTGCACATGCCCGAAGTCGTGCCAGTAGCCGATGACGTCCGGGTTCATGCGCGCGAGGACGTCGAGCATCTCGCGCTCGCTGGGGATTTCCTCGAAGCTGTGCCGGCTCTCGACGCCGAGCCTGATGCCGCGTTCGCCAGCGTAGTCCACGACGCGGCGGAAGCACTCGATCATCCGCATGAATGGCGGCACCTGCTTTGCCTCGCGCTGCTGGACGGCTTCGAGCTTGAGCGCGACGTATTCCTTCGAGAGGTGCTTGCCCTCCTCGGCGAGCTTCACAAGGGCGCGCGTGTAGTCGCCGATGGGCACGGAGCCGAGGTGCATGACGACAAATTTCGCGCCGAGGCGCTTGGCAAAATCAATCGTCTTGAAGCTGTGCCGCACGGCGCGATCGCGCTCGCCGTCGTGCACCGCGCTGAACTGGTAGCAGTCCGGCGACGCGCGCGGGATCTCCGGCGGGAGCGGGCAGAAATTGTGCAGCGAGCTGACCTTGATGCGGCCGGCCTCGTGCATTTTCAAAATGCCCTCCACGAGCGGGAGCCGCGTGCCGTGGCCGAGTTCGACGGTGTCGAAACCAAGATCCAGAATTTCCTCGATCATCGCGGCACCATCCGTGTGGCGCGCAGAATTCCAGCAGGTGGAGCAGCTCAGCATGGGCGGGTGATGGAAATGAGTGTCAGGGGTTTTGTAAATGGAAGCACGGGCTGCGAATTGGGCAACCGCAGTGTCGCGGCGCGCAGTCACGCGCGCTGCCGGGAGGGAAGCGGAAAGCGTGCGGCGGCGCAATCCGCAATCGGGCGGGGCATCCCCGTTTGGCGTTAAAAGTTGGATGTTAAATGTTAGACGTTGAGCCCCGCGCAGCGGCCTTCCGTTTTCACGACGCTCGCTGGCATTCGCGAGACGCCTGCGGCGGGCTCAACTTCTAACGTTCAACGTTCAACTTTTAACATCCAACGCGCGCCGCTCAGTGCGCCCAGGTGATCAGCCGCAGCTCATGCTCCTGCGTGAGGTTCGGATGCGTGGGGATGACGCGCACGCTCAGGCCGTAGCTGCCGCTCTCGCGCGCCGGAATCGCGCCGGCGAACCGGAACGCCCCGTTCCCCAGCTTCTCGACTTGCTTGAGATCGATCGTCACGGGCTGTGATATCGCTCCGTTGCTCGCCTCGCCGATGAGCGCCTGCACGCGCACGAATTCCGGCGCAATCGGCCCGAGCGACGTGCGCACGCTGACTTCGACCTTGTCGCCGACGGTCACATTCGTCCCGTTGCCGGTGTGGATGACGACTTCCGAGAGCTTCACGTGCGGCCACTCGCGGCGGATCTTGTCCTTCCATCGGGCGAGTTCCACGGACTTTGTGCAGGAGTCTGCGACCAGTGTCGCGTGCGCCGCGGCAGCGGGCGCGTAGAGGCGTTCGGTGTATTCCTTCACCATGCGGTGCGTGTTGAAGACCGGCACGATCGTGCGGATGGATTCGCGCATGAGATTGATCCACGCGATCGGAAGCCGTCCGTCGGGCTTCGCGTAATAGAGCGGCAGGATCTGCGTCTCGAGCACATGGAAGAGGCTGTGGATATCCACCTCGTCCTCGTAAGCCGGCTCCGGCGGGATCGTGCTCTCGGGGATTTCCGGGCCGATGGCCCAGCCATTCTTGCCTGTGTGCGCCTCGCACCACCAGCCGTCGAGGACGCTGAGGTTCAGTCCGCCGCTCGGTGGCAATTTCATGCCGCTCGTGCCGCTCGCTTCGAGCGGGCGGCGCGGATTGTTCAGCCAGAGGTCCACGCCCTGATAGAGGCGGCGGCCGACGTAGTGATCGTAGTCCTCGATGAAGACGATGCGCCCCTCGAATTCCGGCATCCGGCTGAAGCGATACACGTCCTGGATGAACCGCTTCCCCGGCTCGTCCTTCGGGTGCGCCTTTCCGGCGAAGACAAACTGCACAGGCCGATCAGCGTTGTTCAGCAGCCGCTTCAGGCGCTCGATGTCACTGAAGAGCAGCGTCGCGCGCTTGTAGGTCGCAAAGCGCCGCGCGAAGCCGATCGTGAGCACCTCGGGATTCAGCATGGCCGGGATCGCACGCAGCCGCTCGGGCGTCTCACCGAGACGGATCCACTGGTCGCGCGTGCGTGCGCGGATGAAATCAATCGTGCGTCGCTTCTGGATTTGGTGCGTGTTCCAGATCTCCTCGTCGGGAATATCCTGCACCTTGCGCCAGAAATCCCGATCCGTGAGATGCTCCTCCCAGTCCGGCAGGTAGCGGTCGTAGAGCCGCACAAAGTCCGGCGCCATCCACGTCTTCGTGTGGATGCCGTTCGTCACGCTCGTGATCGGCACCTCGTCCTCCGGCACTCCGTCCCACACATCCTTCCACAGCCCCTGCGACACATGCCCGTGAAGCTTGGAGACGCCGTTCGCGTGGCGGCTCGTGCGCAGTGCGAGGATCGTCATGCTGAACGGCTCCGAGGGATCCACGCGCGTCTGGCCGAAGCTCGCGAAGGTCTCGAAGTCAATTTTCACCGACGCGGGATAGTCGCCGAAATATTTCCGCATCAGATCGAGCGGGAACGCATCGTTCCCCGCGGGCACGGGCGTGTGCGTGGTGAAGACATTGCCTGAGGCCGAGGCCTGCAGCGCGGAGTAAAAGTCGAGGCCGTCCTCCTGCACGCGACGGCGGATTCTTTCCAGCGAGATGAATGCCGCGTGCCCCTCGTTCATGTGATACACGGCGGGCTTGATGCCGAGCGCGCTCAGCGCGTGGATGCCGCCGATGCCGAGGATGATCTCCTGCTTGATCCGCATCTCGTGATCGCCGCCATAGAGCTGCGCGGTGATATCGCGATCCTCCGGCGTGTTCTCCGCCCCGCTCGTGTCGAGCAGGTAGAGCGTGATGCGCCCGACCGCGAGCTGCCACACGCGCACGCGCACCCAGCGGTCCAGGATTTTGACACCGAGCGTGAGGTGCTTCTTCTCCGCATCGAGCACCGGCTGCACGGCGAGGTGCGAGAAATTCTGGTTCAGCGCGAGGCTGTCCTGCCAGCCCTCCTTGTTGATCTGCTGCTTGAAGTACCCGTGCCGGTACAGCAGCGAGATCGCCACGAAGGGCAGATCCAGATCGCTCGCCGACTTGCAATGGTCGCCCGAGAGGATGCCGAGGCCGCCCGAGTAATTCGGGAACGACTCGTGAAAGCCGAACTCCGCCGAGAAATACGCCACGGGGCCGCCGAGCGCCGCAGCCTTGTCCGTCTTTCCCCACGTGTCCTTGCGCGTCATGTAGGCGTCGAACTTCTCCAGCACGGCCTTCATATTGCGCAAGAAATCATCGCTCCCCGCGAGCTCTTCGAGCCGCGCCTGGCGGCTGAGCTGGAGCATCCGCACGGGGTTGTGGTTCGTCGTGTGCCAGATCACCGGATCGATCTCGCGGAAGAGCGCCCGCGCCGTCGGCTCCCACGTCCACCACAGGTTGAGCGCCAGCCTCCTCATCGGTTCGAGATTGGCCGGGAGTTTCGGAACGACGTTATATGTATGGATCGGCTGCATATTTCCCTTTCTTTGGCTGCTGTTTTTCGGACGTCCATTCGGGGAAAGGGAACAGCGCGGGACGCTATCGGCCCGTGCGATGAGGGCAAGAAACTTTCTGCCGCAGATGAATTCCGCAGCGGCGCTACACCGTCCGCAGATGGATCCGCTCCGCCTGGCACGAACCGATCATGCGGAGCGCCGCGCGCAGCACCGCGCCGAGTTCGCGCACGGGCGGCAGGGATTTTCCGGCGACGAGGATGCGGTTCGTGAAATCATCGAAGCTCACGATCCGCGCCTTGCCGAAAATGCGCGCGATTCGCCGCACTTCACTGAGCCAGACTCCGCCCGCGGGCGGCATGAGATTGAACACCGCGATGCCGCCGCGCGCCAGCCGGTCGCGCATGAGCGGCGGCAGCACATCCCAAGTGATCGGGGGTTTGAAAACATCGCCTCCCTCCGGCACCGAAAGATCCTCGACGAGCAGATCGAAATCCGCCGGATGCACGCGCAGCCATTTCACGGCGTCGGCCTTTTTCCAGTTCACGCGCCGCACCCACTTCGGGCAGTGCCAGCGGAAGAGATCCCAGCCCGTGCGATCGAGATCCACCGCCTCCACCTTCGTCTCCACCCCGAGCGCGCACAGCGGCGCCTGCATCCCGCCGCCGGCAAATCCGAGCACACCGATCCGCCCCTCGGGCTTCAGCACTTTGATGAGCGCCGCGAGCACATCGGCCACGCTGTGCGTCGGCCCAGGCGAGGCGCGCAGTTCGGTGATGACCACTCCATGCTGGCTCATGCGCAGGCCGTGCTCGGTCTTGGTGATGTTCATTTCCGAGAGCATCGGACATCCGGCACCCGGCGTGCAACATCGAGCGCACACAGCCCGATCATAATCCTAATCCTCCGTTGCCCGTGTAAAGAGACCACGGGGAGAATTAGGATGAGGATTAAGATTCAGAGAGAACCGGATACCGCCGTGAAATGGTGTTGATCCACCCGCATCGCTCGGACATGCAGTGCGTCCCTTTTTTATCGCAAGAAATAAAACCGGCATGAATCCTCCCGCACTCACCCACTCCACGCTCATGAAACGCACGACTCCCGCCATCCTCGCCATTATGATCGCCGTCCCCACGCTCGCCACCGCCGCGGTGGACTTCGTGAAGGACGTGCAGCCGATCCTCGAATTCAACTGCGTGCGCTGCCACAATCCGAAATCCACGGACGTGGAAAAAAATGACGCGCCCCTGCTCCACACCAAAGCGGAAGCCATCCGCGGAAAACGAATCGTCCCCGGCGACGCAACGAAGAGCAAAGTGTACACGACCACCCAGCTTGCCGACGACGACGACAAGCTCATGCCACCGTCTGCGGAGATCAAAAAGGGATCGAGCGCGCGCCTGACGATGGCAGAGGCCGAGACACTCAAAACGTGGATCAACGAAGGCGCGAAGTGGCCCGATGGCGTGACTTTGGTCGCGCGTAAGAAAGAAGCGAAGGTGGACAACGCGGCGGAAACGCTCGTGGTCGCGAAGATCGCAAAGCGCATCGGCGAAAACTCGAAGGAAAAGACCGAGGCCGAGATGAAGCCCTACACCACGACGATTCTCGGGACGGAAGTGAGCTTCGACATGGTGCCGATTCCCGGCGGGAAATTCAAGATGGGCAGCCCCGAAAACGAGAAGGGCCGCGGCGCGGACGAAGGCCCGCAGCGCGAAGTGGAGATTGCACCTTTCTGGATGGAGAAGTGCGAGGTGACGTGGAATGAATTCCAGCTCTTCATGTATCCCGAGGAGGAGAAAAAGGCGAGCGTATCGAAGAACCTCGCGCCCGAACTGAACAAGCTGACCGACGCCGTCACGCACCCGACGAAGCCTTACGTCGAGATGAGCTTCGGCATGGGCACGGACGGCTACCCGGCGATCTCGATGACGCAGCACATGGCGAACAAATACTGCCAGTGGCTGAGCGCGAAGACGGGCCACTTTTACCGCCTGCCCACCGAGGCCGAATGGGAATACGCCGCACGCGCGGGCACGACGACCGCCTACTTCTGGGGCGACGACGCGTCGCAGATCGGCCAGTACTGCTGGTGGGAAAAGAACAGCGACTTCAAGTACCAGAAGGTCGGCAAGAAAAAGCCGAACCCGTGGGGACTCTACGACATCCTCGGCAATGTGGCCGAGTGGACGCTCGATCAGTACGACCCCGAGTTTTACAAAAAGGCCCCGGGCGCAAATCCATGGAACAAGGCGACGAAGCCCTATCCGCACGTCGCGCGCGGCGGAGCGTGGGACGCCGAGAAGCCCGAAATGCTCCGCGCCGCAGCGCGCCGCGCGTCCTCGGCGGAATGGAAACGCCAAGATCCACAGCTCCCGAAGAGCATCTGGTTCCACACGGATGCGCAGTTCCTCGGCTTCCGAATCGTCCGCCCGCTGAAAACTCCGACGCCCACAGAGATGCAGGCGTATTGGAACAATGGCGTGGAGAAGGATGACGCGCGGCTGAACAGGGCAGACTGAGCGCTTTGCAAAACAGCGGATGCCGCCCGCACCGGCCAATACGTCCGCTGGCACGGCTTCGGTTGCCATCGCGGGATGCCCGCGTTACGTTCCGCATTCGATGACCGCGACGATTGATCCACAGACCAGCATGGGCGAACTCCTTTCGCTCTTCCCCGGCGCGCAACGTGCGCTCTTCCGAAGCTATCACATCGGCGGCTGCTCGAGCTGCGGGTTCAATCCCGCAGAGACGCTCGCGCAGGTGTGCGCGCGGAACAACAACCTGAACGCGGACGAAGTCGCGCAGACCATCCTCACCGCGCACGAGGCGGATGAGAAAATGCGGATCGCTCCGACGGAGGCCGCAGAACTGGTGAAGGCTGGCAAGGCACGGCTCATTGATGTGCGTTCACGCGAGGAATGGGACGCGACGCACATCGAGGGCAGCACATTTTTCACGCAGGAACTCATGCACTCCCTCGGCGGCCTGATGAAGGATGATCTGCTGGTATTCGTCTGCCACCACGGCGTAAAGAGCATGGATGCGGCGGCGTATTTTCTCGGGCACGGGCTGGAAAATGTGCGCGTGCTGCGCGGTGGAATTGACGCATGGAGCTGCGAGGTGGATGCGAGCGTGCCACGCTACGAAGTCGCATGAACCAGTGGAAATGCAGCCAATGCGGTGAGCTGAACGATGATGATGTAGATTTCTGCTTTGGCTGCGGGAGGTATGCGGAAAAGGCACCTCCAATCCCTCCTCCGGAAAAAAATAAGCCGCCCACCGACCTCGGGGAACCAGTCCACGACGTATTGTTTGGAAATATCTACTGGAGCCCGGAAATCAAAAAATGGGTTGGAGTCTATCCGCCAGCAGCAGATTCGCCATATGAGCTAAGGATTGAAGCGCCTCGCGGCAAAGATGCGCCGATATCGGAGGTGATGCGGACATCGATGCAAAACTTGATCCGCCTCCTGTCCGAACTTCCGAAGAACGCGGCAAAGGATCTGATGCCTCTATTTGCGGATTGGAATCCAGACGAGGAGCCAATTACAGAGGAAGAATTCGTCCGGCGGCTTTCTCCCGGTGGGATTACAGTTCGCGCGGATGGAACTGTGGATTTCTGGTTCAACGATTATGAAGAGATGTTCGGAGGACATTGGCTGGTGACGACGATCAATCAGGACGAAACGGTTGAAGAATTCGATTTGCAGGGTTGAATGCCATCGGAAACATGAACGACGACCTTCAGCAGAAAATCGAGAGCGCCATCGCCGAGCCGAAGAACCTCGGCGAGATGGATAATGCCGACGCGGTCGGCACGGCGGGCAGCGCGGATTGCGGCGACATGCTGCGGATGTGGATCAAGTTCCGCGACGAGGACGGGAAGAAGGTGATCGATCGCGCCACGTTCCAGACGTTTGGCTGCGAGACGGCCATCGCGGTCGCGAGCCTCGCGACGCAGCTCATCCAGGGCAAGACGCCCGAGGAGGCGATGGCGATGGATGGCGAAGCGCTGAGCGCGCAGCTCGGCCCCCTGCCCCCGATGCGCATTCATTGTGCGCAGCTCGTCGAGGGCGCGCTGCGGCAGGCGCTCGGCGGCGTGCCAACGCCGAAGCCGGCGGAGCCTGTTAAGGATTTACCACCATCGCCCGCGCCGGCGAATGCGCCGACGCTGATGGACAGCTTTTCCCCCGCGAAGGACGGCGCGCAGAAAACCGTGCGCGTCATTTTGAAACCCAAGACCGAATAGCACCGAACACCAATTTTATGGAAGACCACACCGGCCCGAAAATCCTCACACGCGACTGCCAGGCGATCCGCATCCCGAGCGGCGAGACGTTCATGCTGCAGAAGGACACGATGGTCACCGTCACGCAGGCGCTTGGCGGGAGCTTCACGATCGCGACCGCGCAGGGGCTCGCACGCATCACGGATGAGAATGCGGACGCGCTCGGAATCACGATTGCGCCTAAGCCCGCTGAGACGGAGGTGAGCACCGAGAAGGTGGACGAGCAGGCCGTCTGGCAGCAGCTCCGCACCTGCTATGATCCGGAGATTCCCGTGAACATCGTGGACCTCGGGCTCGTGTATGACTGCACCGTCGAGCAGCCGGAGAATTCGCCCGCGAAGGTGACCGTGAAAATGACGCTGACCGCGCCCGGCTGCGGCATGGGCCCGACGATCGCGGCGGAAGCGAAGGCGAAGATTGAGAATGTCGCGGGCGTCGCCGAGGCGACGGTGGAACTCGTGTGGGATCCGGCGTGGAACCAGGCGATGATTTCCGAGGCGGGGAAAATGAAACTCGGGCTTATCTGACGCGTGCGTCTCTTTGCCATCGCATGTTTCGCAGTCGCATTTTTCTACGGCTGGACGGCCGTGGACGCGATGCGCAGCGGAGTCGCACAGCCGCTCGGCGGCACATCCAGCGTAGAGCAGCGGCGCGATGATCCGGGGTCAAAATTTGCGCGGTTCGTGCTCGCGCGCTGGCTGTGCGCTGGCGGCTTCGCTGCGCTCGGCTGCGTGATGTTCGTGTTCGCTGGACGCCTCGAAGGAGCGGAGGACGATGCACAAAAATAGCGTGCGCGAAGTGTGGTTCATCCGGCACGCGGAGAGCGTGGCGAATGCCGGCGCCCGCACGCGCGAGGCGCCTACGTATCCGCTGAGCGATCTCGGTTTCCGCCAGGCCGCGGAGCTTGCTGTGGCACTGCATGTGGAGCCGGAATTGATCATCACATCGCCGTACATCCGCGCGCAGCAGACGGCGGATTTTGCGATCCGGAAATTTCCCGATGTGCCCGTGGAGGAGTGGCCTGTGCAGGAGGTGCAATACCTCGATCCCGCGCTCTGCACGGACACGACGCAGGACGAGAGGCGTGTGCTTTCCGACGCGTACTGGGAGAGCTGCGATCCGCACTTTGCCGCACCGGGCGCGGAGTCGTTTGCGGGATTCATCGCGCGCATCGCGGATGCGCTGCACCGGCTCACGCACCGCACGGAGCGCACGGCTTTCATCTTCTGCCACGGACGTGTGATGGATGCGGTCGCGTGGCTGCACCTGTCGCCGCCCGCGACGATGGATGCGGCGGCGATGCGGCGGTTCTTCCATTTCATCCACGGTTTCACCGTGCCGAACTGCGCGATCCTGCCACTGCATTTGCACGCGGACGGTTCACGCTCGCTAGGGAAGCTCCGGGTGCCGGAGGGCATCGTGGCGGAGAGCGGGGGCCGCACGCCTGCGCACCTCGCAGGATTGTAGCCCCTTTGCCGCGCGGAGACGGGGCGGTTTTGCAGGGGAATATGGCGCAAATCCTGCGACGCAGGGCAGAGCACGCAACTGCCCCAACGCCTGAACATGCCCGACACGATTCCATATCCGTCCCCAGAAGAGGAAGGCGCGGCACCGTCTCCGCCGGAGGTGCGCACGCCTGCCGTTCCGCCCACGCCACCAGCCGCAGCGCCACCGGAGCCGAAGGGGTTCTTCCCACGCCTCGATCAGAAAGTGCGACGCTCGCTTTGGCCGAAGCCAATCCGGACCAAGCTGATGTTCATCTCGATGCTTGCGTGCATGACCGCGATGCTCGTCGCCGGGCTTGTCTTCACGGCCTTCGATTTTGGCTCAGCATTTCTCACCACCCGCAGCCGGCTGCAATCGCTCGCGCGCGTCACCGCCGAGAACACCCGCGGACCGCTCGCGCAAGGTTCTACGGAGGATCTCATCTCCGCGCTGAACGGCGTGATGGATCACCCGAATGTGACCGGCGCGGCGATCTACATCGCGGACGGACGCGCTGTCGCACGGCCCACAAAGAAGACGGACTTTTCGCTCCCCGCGATGATCCCCTCAGACGTCTCGCCCGGCACCCGCTTCAGCTTCGCGGGCATGAGGCAATATCATCCGATCATACAGAATGGGCAGAGAGCGGGCATGCTCGCGATCGAGGTCGGGGTCTCCCAGCTCTGGCCGGCTCTGCGCTTCTCCGCGCTGGTCGGGACCGGCATCCTCATCCTCGCCGCCGCTGTCGCAAAGGGCCTGCTCGGGCGCTTCCATGGCATGATCTCCGGCCCGATCACCGAGCTGGCACAGTTCGCGGAATCGGTCGCGAAGGATTGCAACTACTCGGTGCGTGCGGAGAAGCGGAGCGAGGACGAGGTGGGGTATCTCGCGGATTCGTTCAACGGCATGCTCGCGGAAATCGAGGATCGGGACGCGGCGCTGCTTCAGGCGAAGGCGGATCTCGAGTCAAACGTGAAAGTTCGCACGACGCAGCTCGAGGGCGAAGTCCTCGAACGCAGGCAGGCGGAGGAGGCCATGAAGGACTCCGAACACCGCTACCGGAACCTGTTTGAAAACAACCCTATGCCGATGTGGGTGATGGATCTGGAGACGCTCGACTTCATCGCGGTGAACAATGCCGCCGTGCGGCACTACGGTTACAGCCACTCGGAATTCCGCCAGCTTTCGCTGCCCGCGATCACGAAGGGTGCCGATCCGCTCGACGTCGAGCGCGCGTTCCGCACGAGCCAGAAATCTTTCGACGCAGGCGAGTGGAAGCACAAGCTGCGCGGCGGCGACGTCATCGAGGTGCACCTCACAGCACACGCGATCGTCTTCTCCGGCAAGGTCGCAAAAATCGTGCTGGCCAACGACGTGACCGAGCGCAACCGGGCGCAGCGGCAGATCGCCGACATGCACCAGAAGCTCATGGACGCCTCGCGGGCTGCAGGCATGGCCGAGGTGGCCACGGGCGTGCTGCACAATGTCGGCAACGTGCTCAACAGCGTGAACGTCTCCACCAACGTCCTCGCTGACAGCGTCCGCAAATCGAAGGCCGCGAGCATCCGCAAGGTCGCGGATCTGCTCGAGGCGAACAAGGGCGACCTCCCGGCATTCTTCGCCGTGGGAGGCAAGGGCCAGATGGTGCCCGGCTATCTCGCGACGCTCGCGCAGCAGCTCGATACGGAGCAGGAGGGGCGCCTCGCCGAAATCGAGCAGCTCGCGAAGAACGTCGCCCACATCAAGGACATCGTCGCGATGCAGCAGGATTACGCGAAGGTCACCGGTGTCATGGAGGATTTCGCGCCGCGCGCGCTCATTGACGAGGCGCTGCGCATGACCGGCGCGGACCTCCAGTCATCGTCGGTGAAAGTCGAGGTGGCCTGCCCCGGAACCCTTCCGCATGTGACGACGGACCGGCACAAGGTGCTGCAGATCCTCGTGAACCTGATCACGAATGCGCAGCAGGCGATGGACGGGACGCCGCTTGAAAATCGCACACTCGCCATCACCGTGGCGCCAGACAGCGCCGGGCACGCGGCCATCGCGATCCGCGACACCGGCTGCGGCATCGCGGAGGAAAATCTCGCGCGGGTCTTCAATCACGGCTTCACGACAAAGCCGACCGGCCACGGCTTCGGCCTCCATAGCGCTGCAAACGCCGCGACGGAAATCGGCGGCAGCCTCACGGGCGCGAGCGACGGACCGGGCAGAGGCGCTGTTTTCACACTCACGCTGCCACTCCCGATGGCGGCCACCATCCAGAAAGCCGCATGAACACGCCCCAAAAAGCCAGCAACCGCCGCATCCTGATCATTGACGACAACCGCGCGATCCACTCGGACTTCGGGAAGATCCTCCGGGTCGCCGATGCGGAAAACCCCGCGCTCGCCGCGATGGAAGACACGCTCTTCGGCAAAGCGCCGCCAGCGCCGGCCAGCCAATTCGAACTCGCCTCCGCATTCCAGGGCCGCGAAGGATTCGACCTGGTGAAGCGCGCGGAACATGACGGCCATCCGTTCGCAGTCGCATTTGTGGACGTGCGGATGCCGCCGGGCTGGGACGGCGTCGAGACCATCCGGCAAATCTGGCAGATCTCGCAAAACCTCCAGACGGTGATCTGCACCGCATTTTCCGACTACTCGTGGGAGCAGATCGTCGGCATGCTCGGGAAGCGCGACAACCTCTTCCTCATCCGAAAGCCGTTCGACCCGACGGCGGTGAGGCAGTTGGCATTCCGCCTCAGCGAACGGTGGAACGCGCGACAGGCCGCGTGACGCAGACATTCCTCCCGGCCCTGCTCATCAGCAGGGACAGCGCGACTTTTCAGCGCGCCCTACTTCGCCGCGAGCAGCCCCTCGAAGTCGAAGTCCACATGGGTGGATTCGAATTTCGGATAGATGAACCGGCTCGCCGGGACGTTCTCTTTTGAGACGCCGTATGCGGTCGCGAGGCCGGCGGCCTTGAGGTGCTCGAGCGATTCGTGGAGCAAGGTGGTGCCGATGCCGCGGCTGCGATACTCGGAGAGCACGCACGGGCCGGAGATGAGATGGCTCGGCGCGTCCTCACTCACATTCAGTGCGGAGGCGGCGATGATGCGCGTGCCGTGCGTGAGCACGAGGCACGGCACCGCGCGGTGAGCAAAGCTCGCGGCAAGCTGCGCCTCGATAAATTCGCGGACGATCCGGATGGAATCGCCCCACGCGGTGTCGAGGCCGAACGCGGTGAAGATGACCTGGTGGACGGTCTTTTCCTCATCGCGCGAGGCGGCGCGGATGTTAAATGCGGAGGGCAGGCGCGATTCGAACGCCGGGAGCTTTGTGAGATCCCAGGCGAACCGCTTCCAACGGACGAGCTTCATTCAGACACGCTAGCGGCGGGCATTTCGGAAAGCAATCGTCCTCTGCCGATTTCGCCGTGCCGCACGGATTGGTCGTACCAGGAAAGGCTACCCCTCCCATCGATCATACAGCTCCCGCAGACAGTCGCGGAGATTTGCGCGGTGGCGGTGGAAGAGCGCCTCGGCTTCGCCATCGGGGAGTGCGCCGCCGGTGAGCGACTCAACGAGCCCCTTGATGAGCCTCGGCGAAGTCTCCAGCTCGAGCGCGACGGGCAGGCGGCTCGTGCGGTGGACGGTGACGATGAATCCCGCAGCCTCGCTTGCCGCACCGCGGATGGAGAGCCATTGCCGCGTGGAGAGCTGTTCCGCACCGTCGAGCAGGATGAAGCCCGGCTTTTTCACTTCGCGCAGTTTTTCTGCGAGGCGATCCTTTTCCTTCATGCCGCTCTCGGTCTGGAGCCGGAAAAGCACGGGCTGGAATCCGCGCGCCTCCAGATGCGGGATGATCTGCTCGATGAGCGTGGTCTTCCCCACGCCGTTGCCGCCGACCAGGCTCGCGCACCAGTTCAGTTCCTCGAGCCGCTTCAGCAGCGTGTCCCAACCCATGCCTGCGGGGAACCGGAACGGGATGGTTTCGAGATGGCAGGTGGCAAATGGATTCGTGCGGGCGCTCACTGCGATGCGGATGTCGTTTCGGAATTGCCGCCGGCCACAAGCGATACCAGACTGATTTTGTTTGGCTGCATGGCATGGCCTTAATGGACACTGCGGCGCATCGCAAGCCAAAGGGCGCAAGAGACGGAGTTCCCAGTTCCCAGTGCGCAGTGGCGGGAGCCGGGATCCCATCTCACCCTGCTTCTCGAGAGGATGAATGGGTGCCGATCAGATGACGGCGGAAGGAGGCGGGCTGAACTTCATGGAAGATCGAGTGAGAAGTGCCGGGCGGGAAGCACACCGAGTCCCCCGCGCCCGCGCCACCCCTTCGCGCAAGGTGCCGGTATGATCGCCGTCGAAATCACACCCGCAGGCATCCGGGTGACCACTCTCACCGGAGAAGTGGATCCCTCCCAATTGGATGAAGTGCTGAGTTGGTTGCGCCTCGAGTCCGTCACGCGCCGCAGTGCGATGAGCGAGGCGGAGGCGGACGCGTTGGCGGAGAGCGGCAAGGCGCAGTGGTGGGCGGAAAACAAAAGCCGCTTCATCCAGACCGAAAACGTCAAAGCATTTCCAGTGGTGCATGCGGCCGGATTTTACTCACCTACTTCGGCCCGCCGTTGCCGGTGCTCCCGCCGCCGTTGAGCTGGAGATACGTATAGCCCTTCAGTGCGCGCTCGTAGCTGTTTAGCATCCGGATCGCCTCGGCGGGCTTGAGCCGGTCGCTGCGGATTGCCGCGTCCACCTGCGCCTTCATCTTGCGGTTGAGTTCCGCCTCGTCCCATTGCGTCATGTTCAGCACGCTCGCGATGGTGCTGCCTTCGATGGTCTCCTCAATGTACCAGCCGCACTCCTCGTCGTCATCGAGGTAGATGTGCGCCTCGTTCACGCGGCCGAAGAGGTTGTGAAAGTCGCCCATGATGTCCTGATATGCGCCCATCAGGAAGAAGCCGATGTAGTACGGCACTCCGGGCTGCACGCGGTGGAGCGGCAGCGTCTCGCGCACGTCCTGGAGGTCAATGAACTTGCTCACCTTTCCATCCGAATCGCATGTGATGTCCACGAGCGTGGCCTCGCGATCGGGCGCCTTGTCGAGGTGATGCACGGGCATGATCGGGAAAAGCTGACCGAGCGCCCAGTGGTCGAGCATGCTCTGAAAGACGGAGAAATTGCAGAGATACTGGTCGGCGATAGCGGTGCCGAGGTCCTTGATTTCATCCGGCATGTATTTCATCCCGGCGCTGAGCTGCACGATCTTCCGCGCGATCTGCCAGAAGACGGTCTCGATGCGCGCCTTCGCATCCAACTCCATGAGGCCGAGGTCAAACATGGACTGCGCCTTTTCCTTCAGCTCCTGCGCGTCGTGCAGCGTCTCGCGGCGGTTCTGTTTGTTGAGGCCGCTTTTCAGTTCGAGAATATTCTTAACGAGCTTCGGATCACCGGACTTCGCCTCCACCGCGGCCTCCTGATCTTTTTCAATGGAGCCGAACGCCTCGACGACCAGCACGCTGTGATGCGCGACGATGGCGCGTCCGCTTTCGCTCACGATCGTCGGGTGCGCGACCTTCTCGTCGTCGCAGATTTCCATGATATTCCAGACGACGTCGCGCGCGTATTCCTGCAGCGAGTAGTTCGTCGAGCTGTCGAACGCGCTGCGTGAGCCGTCGTAGTCCACACCGAGTCCGCCGCCGACATCGAGGTAATCAATCTGATGCCCGAGCTTGAGCATCTTCGCGTAAAAGCGCGCGGCCTCACGGACGGCGCGCTTGATCGTGCCGATGTCCGGCACCTGCGATCCGACGTGGAAATGCACGAGCTTCAGGCAATGCGCGAGGCCCGCGGCCTTCAGCGTCTCGCTCGCGATGAGCAGGTCCGTGGTGCTCAGTCCGAACTTCGCATTTTCGCCGCCGCTCAGCGCCCACTTGCCCGCACCCTTCGCATTCAGCCGCACACGCAATCCGATCCACGGCTCGGTTCCCACTTCGCGCGACACGGTGAGGATCTGCTGAAGCTCCTCGATTTTTTCGACGACCAAGATCACGCGCTTGCCGAGCTTCGTGCCGAGCAGCGCATTCTGGATCAGCGACGCGTCCTTGTAGCCGTTGCAGATGATCAGCGACTCGGGATCCTCATGCACGGAAAGCGCGGCAAGCAGCTCCGGCTTGCTTCCCGCCTCGATGCCGAAATGAAACGGCGCGCCCGCCGACATGATTTCCTCCACGACTTCCTGGAGCTGGTTCACCTTGATCGGAAACACGCCGCGGTACACGCCCTGGTATTTGAAATCCTCGATGGCCGCCGCGAACGCACGGTTGATCGTCTCCACGCGGTTCCGCAGCAGATCGTGAAAGCGCAGCACCATCGGGAAAGTCAGCCCCTGCTCCTGCGCCTCGGCGACGGCGGCCATAATTTCCACGGGCGTCTTTTCATCGAGCGTCGGGAAGACCTGCACGTTGCCCTTGTCGTTGATCCCGAAGTAACCGCCGCCCCACCGGTCCACGTTGTAGAGTGAGGTTGCCGCTGCGATGTCCCAGTTTTGCTGCATGTTGTTTTGTGTTCGCGCGAATAAGTGAATCACCGCGCGCGTGCAATGCGCGTTGTGAAAAAAATCACCGCTTCAAATTTTCCGGGCGATTCCTCCGACGCAGCACGATCAAATTCCCCGCGCCGATCACCGCTGATAGATCGGCAGAAAATGATTTTTCACCGAGAGCGCGAGCACTGCGAGCGAGGTCGCATACACCTTGCCACCCTGCCGTTCCTCGCCGCCTACGCCGTCCCACCAGCCTTCGCGCGACTGGATCGGGATCAGCAAGTCCGCCATCTGCTTGCGCGCTGCCGCAGCGTGTTTGTCGCCGCGCTGATACATGCCCTGCGCGTAGTAGTACGCGGTGTAAAAAAACCAGCGGTCGCCGACACGCAGGCCAGTCTTCAGCAGACGATCCGCCGAGACCTTCACTTCTTCGCTGTCGTAGTCACCGCACACTTGCAGTGCGAGCAATCCCTCGGCAGTCGTCGAGGGCTCGCTGCCGCGCGAACTGTATCCGAAGCCGCCGTAGCCGCGCCCGTGGTTGCCGGAATCGTAGAGCCCCTTGATGTAGCGCACCGCGAGATCGATGGACTCTTTCGGCACATCGAGCCCCGCATTGCGCGCCGCGCGCAGTGCCATCGCCTGCCAGCACGTCACGGACATGTCGCTGTCGCTCGCATCCGGCGTGTAACGCCAGCCGCCGCGGTTCGCTTCGTTCTTCGGCACACGCTGCGCGCGGAGGATGAGATCGATCGCCTTGCGGCAACGCTCGCGGATGAGCGCGTCCTGCGCCCCGTTCGCGCCCATGCCGAGCATCTCGGCGAGCGCGAGCGTGATGATGCCGTGCCCGTACATCCGCGAACCGTCGGACTTTCCGAAGTATCCGCTCGCGTCCTGATTTTCCGGCAGCAGCACAAAGGCGAGAGCGCGCTGCATCGAGCGGCCCTCCGGCGTGGGGTCGGACGGCTGATGTCCCATCGCCGCATACGAGAGAATCGCGAGCGCAGTCATCGTGGTCTCGTTACGAAGCCCGTTGTGAATCGCACCCGAAACAGGATCCTGGCACGAGATCAGAAATCCCCCCGCGCGCTTGAACGCCTCGTTCACCCGCGCGCTGTCGGCGTCCTCCTGCGCTGAGAGCGGACGGATCGCCGTGAGAAAAATGAGCGCAGCGGTGAGGCACGCACCCGAAGTATTTTTGAATCGTGAAATCATGCGCGTGATTGAATGCGGTTCCGCACCGCGTTGCAAATGAGTCGGGCAGTCATCTTACGTTCTCCTTTGGATGTTGGACGTTGGACGTTCGCCTTCGCTCACGGCCGCTTCTTCGTCTTCTCCGCGATCACGCGGTAGTAGGT
>Ga0194043_1000665_pt1 | contig 19220 bp, 18 predicted proteins | sample JunL4415m_MetaG_FD_161274 | JGI IMG/M metagenome (GOLD analysis project Ga0194043, IMG submission 161274) | Anoxic zone freshwater microbial communities from boreal shield lake in IISD Experimental Lakes Area, Ontario, Canada - Jun2016-L442-15m | ecosystem: Environmental > Aquatic > Freshwater >...
TGGAAGCGTCCACGAAAGGCGATCCTGCAGAAGTCAACGGGCGGCAGCGGAACCTCAGCAGCGACCATCCGGGAGACCTCGCGACGGCTCGTTGAGGCCCTCGCCGAGTTCGGCGTGCAGGCCGAGATGACCAACGCGGTTTCGGGTCCGCGCATCACCCGGTACGAACTGAAGCTTGCGCCGGGCACCAAGGTGTCGAAGGTCAGCGCCCTGCGTGACGACCTGGCGTATGCATTGGCTGCCAATGACGAGATCCGCATTCTGGCGCCCATCCCCGGCAAACAGGCCGTGGGCGTTGAGGTACCAAACCCCACCTCGCGCATGGTCACCCTGGGCGACGTGTTCCGCGACTTCCCGGAGGGAACGGGCCCCCTGGCGGCATGGATGGGGCTCGACATCGGTGGCAAGGCGGTGTTCCTCGACATCGCGCGCATGCCACACCTCCTGATCGCCGGCTCCACCGGAACCGGAAAGAGCGTGTGCCTCAATGCCCTTCTGGCATCCATCCTTCTTCGGGCGACCCCCGAAGAGCTGCGCATGGTGATGATCGACCCGAAGAAGGTCGAGCTCAATCACTACGAGGGCATCCCGCACCTGCTCACGCCCGTCGTGACCAACATGAAGAACGCCACCGCCGTGCTTTCGAACATGGTGGGGGAGATGGAGTCGCGGTACGAGTTGATGGGCGCCTCCCGGGCGCGCAACCTCAACGACTGGAACACCATCCGGCGCGGCCAGGGGCTCAGCGTCGTGCCCCACATCCTGGTGGTCATCGACGAGCTCGCAGACCTCATGATGGTGGCGCCGGGCGAGGTGGAGGACGCCATCATCCGGCTTGCCCAGAAGAGTCGCGCGGTGGGCATTCACCTCATGCTGGCCACGCAGCGGCCGTCGGTGGACGTGATCACCGGCATGATCAAGGCCAACGTGCCATCGCGTATCGCATTCGCCGTGTCGTCGCAGGTGGACTCACGCGTGGTGCTTGATTCCGGCGGCGCCGAGTCACTGCTCGGCAATGGCGACATGCTGTTCCGCCCGGTTGGCACCTCACGCCTTCAGCGCCTTCAGGGCGCGTACGTGGGAGAGGACGAGATTCTCGCCATCACCGATCACTGGCGTCGCCAGGGCCGGCCCGAGATGCGCGAGGAGCTGCTGCAGCGCCCCGAGGTGGTGGAGGAGGAGGTCGATGCGGGCTCCGACGAGCTGGTGCAGCGCGCCATCGAGACCGTGGTGCAGCAGGGCACCGCATCGGTGTCGCTGCTCCAGCGGCGCCTCGGGGTGGGCTACGCCCGTGCTGGGCGGCTTGTGGATGTGCTCGAGCGTCTGGGCGTGATCTCGGGACACGAGGGGTCGAAGCCCCGCACGGTGCTCATCACAGAGCACGACATTCCACGGGTACTCGGCATCGCCGTCGTTGACTCCGACATTTCAGGAGACGACAACCCGTAACGGTTGTCGCGCCCGGCGGGGGTTCTCAGCACCTCCCCGATCCGGCCCGGTGCTACCGTCGGCCTCCCGGTGATTCCGGGACTCACACATGTATGAGATCGGCTCAAGCCTCCGAGAGGCCCGCGTCCGTCAGGGCATTGACTATCCCACCGCCGAAACCGGCACGAGGATCAGGTCGCGGTACCTGCGGGCGATGGAGGATGAGGAGTTCGACCTTCTGCCCGACCCGTCGTATGTGCGCGGGTTCCTTCGGGCATACGCGGCGTACCTTGGGCTCGATCCTGCACTTGCGCTTGATGAGTACGAGTCGCGCTACGGCGAGCTGGCCCACTCGCTGTCGCCCGAGGGGGCACGTCGCGCGCGTCAGCGGGCGGAGCGTGGACCGCGCAGGCGCGAGGCCCAACTGTTGTGGCTTGCCATCGGAGGCGTCGCCGGGGTCGCGATGCTCACCTGGCTCGGCATTGGCGGCAGCTCGGTGAGCACACCGCCTGCTGCTCCTCCCGCAACCACATCGGGGGCGCTCACCACCGGCGCCGCGCGTACCCAGCAGGTGGACCTCGCGTTCACCGGCGTCTCTGGCCGTGGCAGCTACCTCGAGGTGCGTACCGGATCGGCAACCGGCCCCACGCTGTACAGCGGAGTGCTGGTGCCCGGGGCCACCCGCACCTTCACCATTCCCGATACCGCGTGGGTGCGCATTGGCAGCCCCACGCTGCTTCGGGTGGCCCTTGATGGTTCGCCCCTGGTGATCCATGGGGGCACCGGAGAATTCCTCATGTCGCGCGACGGCGCCGTGCGGCAGCCGGGGGGCTGACCCCTGCGCGCGCGCATCGTGGTGACCGGCACCGAGGTGCTGGAGGGCAGGGTGCGTGACGAGAATGGCGCGGCGATCGCTGCCGACCTCACTGCGCGCGGGGTTCGTGTTGCCGGCACCGTGGTGGTGGATGACGCGATCGAGTCCATCACCGGTGCTGTACGCGATGCGCTGTCGGCCGGTGTGCAACTGGTGGTGGTGACGGGTGGGCTCGGTCCCACCCACGACGATCGCACCATGGAGGCTGTGGCAGCCGCATGCAGCGTGCCGCTTCAGGAGGACCCCGGGGCACTGGTGCTGATCCGGGACGCGATGTCGGGCGTGCGTGCGCGGGCGAGTGAAGCGATACGCGATACCGCCGCCCGCAAGCAGGCGCTCATGCCGGCCGGGGCCATCTCGCTTCCGCCGCCCGGCACTGCGCCCGGTGCGGTACTCGACGATCCCCGCGGTGTGGTGGTGGTGCTTCCCGGGCCGCCATGGGAGTGCATGGCCTCGTGGCACAGCGCCCTGGAGACCGGTCCCATCCGGGCCCTGCTGGGCAGCGGGGGTGGCGCCGCACCCATCACCCTGCGGCTGGCGGGCATCGTGGAGTCGGAGTTCATTGAGGCCCTCGATGACCCGCGGTGGCATGACGAGTCGATTGAGGTGGGCGTGTGTGCCAAACCCGGGGAACTTGAAGTGGTGATCCGGCCCGATAACGCGGGCGCGCGCGCACTGGAAGCGCATCTGGACGACCGGTTTCCGGGCGCGATCTTCTCGCGCGACGGATCCTGTGTGGAGGAGGTGCTGGGCCGAGCCCTGTCGTCCCGCGTGGAAACCCTCGTAACCGCTGAGTCGTGCACCGGTGGAATCATCGGGGCCCGCATTACGTCGGTACCCGGTGCCAGCGCCTGGTACAGCGGAGGGGTGGTGTCGTACGACAACGCCGTGAAGCAGCGCGCGCTCGGGGTGCCGGTGGAGGTACTCACCGCCCATGGGGCAGTGTCGGCCGAGTGCGCGGCCGCCATGGCCGAGGGCGTGCGCAGCCGCCTGGGAGCCACATGGGGGCTCTCGGTCACGGGCATTGCTGGACCGGGTGGCGGCACGCCGCAGAAGCCCGTGGGCCTGGTGTACGTGGGCATCGCCGGTCCGGCGGGCACTGAGACCCGTGAGCTGCATCTGCACGGCGACCGCGAGCGGGTGCGACAGCGCGCCGCCACGCGTGCTCTGCATCTGCTTCGCGAGGCCATCACCGGCTGATTGTCACCCGCGCGTGTGCGCATCGGTGCAGTGCGTGCGTGTTGCGGTTGCGTGTTCGCCCATAGCGTGGGGCACCGCGCGTTCGTGTGCGGTGCCGGAGCAGGAGCGTCCGGCCCGGGTGCGAACATATGTTCGACATACGCCGGGCATCGCTCTATATTTCGCCCGGCAACGCCAACAGGGGGACACGGTGGAGAAGTCAGAGGCACTTAACTCGGCAGTCGCGCAGATCGAGAAGCAGTTCGGCAAGGGCGCGATCATGCGGATGGGGGACATGCCCCTGGCAAACATCGATTACATCCCCACCGGATCGTTGGCGCTTGATGTCGCCCTCGGCATCGGTGGGCTGCCCAAGGGCCGTATCGTTGAGATCTTCGGCCCTGAGGCCTCGGGCAAGACCACGCTGCTGTACCACGTGATGGCCCAGGCACAGCGCAGGGGCGGCCTCGCCGCATTCATCGATGCCGAGCACTCACTCGATCCCGCCTATGCCCGTCGTATCGGCCTGAACACCGACGAGCTTCTGGTGTCGCAGCCGGATCACGGTGAGCAGGGGCTTGAGATCGCAGACCTCCTGGTGCGTTCCGGCTCGCTGGACATCGTGGCAATCGATTCCGTCGCCGCTCTCGTGCCCAAGGCCGAGATCGAGGGCGAGATGGGCGACCATCACGTGGGCCTCCAGGCGCGGCTCATGTCGCAGGCACTCCGCAAGCTTGCCGGCACACTCAACCGCGCCGGCACCATCTGTGTGTTCACCAACCAGCTGCGCGAGAAGATCGGCGTGATGTTCGGGTGCTTCCACCACGATGCGCCGGTCATGCTCGCCGATGGCACCACGATGTCGATCGGTCGCATCGTGACGGAGCGCCTTGATGTCGAGGTGATGTCCCTCGATCCGGTGACCGGACGGGTGGAGCCGCGTCGGGTGATCAACTGGTTTGACAACGGCATCGCCGAGGGGTTCCTGCGCATCCGGGTGTCGGGTGGCGACGGCTCGCGCGAACTGCTGTGCACGCCGAATCACATCATCATTACCCCGCAGGGAGAGATCCCCGCCGGGGATCTGCGTCCGGGTATGGAGGTGTACGCCACCGAGCCGGTCGCCGTGCCTGCGGGCGAGCGCGTGCTGGTGGGTGCCGCCGGGGCTTGTGATGGGGCACCCGAAGGCCATTACGGGTTCCGCGCGGTCCGTTCGTTTGTGCTCGGCGTCGAGGCTGTCAGCGGTCTGGCCGACATGCGCCGGTTTGACATGGAGGTTGAGGGCAACCACACGTACCTGGTGGACGGCGTGGCGGTGCATAACTCGCCTGAGACCACGCCGGGTGGTCGCGCGCTCAAGTTCTATTCGTCTGTGCGGCTGGACGTTCGCCGGATCGAGAACCTGAAGGAGGGCGCTGAGGTGATCGGCTCGCGCGTTCGCGTGAAGGTCGTGAAGAACAAGGTCGCGCCGCCGTTCCGTCAGGCTGAGTTCGACATCCTGTACGGCGAGGGCATCTCGCACGAGGGAAACCTGATCGATCTCGGGCTCGAGCACGACATCGTCACCAAGAGCGGGTCGTACTTCTCGTTCGGGGAAGACCGGCTTGGGCAGGGGCGCAATGCGGCGCGGACGTTCCTGAAGGAGCATCCCGAGATGGCCGACGTCATTGAGCTGCGCATCCGGGAGGCTGCGGGCGTGTCGGACGCACCTCCGGAGGCTGAGGTCGTCGAAGGTGCCGAGGTAGCGGCCGAGGACGTGGCAGATGGCGACACCACTGCGTCTGACGAGTCTGAGGCCAAAGCGGCCTGATCTGTGTGCAGCCGCGCCTTCGCCCCAACCGGGGCGGGGGCGCGGCTAGCATCACCAGTTATGCCCCGGTACCACCTGACCACCTTCGGGTGCCAGATGAACGCGCACGACTCAGAGCGTATGCGCGGTCTTCTGGAATCACTCGGCTACGCGCCATCGGATACGCGCGATGACGCCGACCTGATCGTGTTCAACACGTGCACGATCCGCGGGTCGGCGGATGACCGGTTTATGGGCAATCTGGGAGAGGCCCGCCGCATAAAGCGCGAGCGACCCGACGCGGTGGTGGCCGTGGGCGGCTGCTGGGCCCAGAGCCAGAAGGACACGGTGTTTACCGACTTCCCGTTTGTGGATATCGCGTTCGGCCCGGGCGAGGTAAACCGGCTCGGGGAGTTTCTGGCACGTGAGCGCCTCGCCCCGGTTGGGGGGTTCACCCTCGACGGCAGGTTCAGCGGTGAACTGCCCTCGCGCCGGGAGCGACCGCACCAGGCCTGGGTACAGATCTCCGTGGGCTGTAACTGCGTGTGTTCGTACTGCATCGTGCCTGCCGTGCGAGGCCGTGAGCGCAGCCGGGCCCTTGCCGATGTGGTGGCGGAAGTGACAGCGCAGGCTGCGGACGGCGTGATGGAGGTGACGCTGCTGGGCCAGAACGTCAACTCGTATGGACGCGACCTCACGGGCGAGCAGCGCGCATCGTTTGCCGAACTGCTTGCGGCGGTCAGCGGCGTGGAGGGAATCGAACGCGTGCGGTACATGAGTCCGCACCCGAAGGACATCAAGGCCGATGTCATTGAGGCGCACCGCGATATCGCTGAGGTGTGCGAGCACATCCACCTGCCTGCCCAGTCGGGGTCGAGTCGTGTGCTGAAGGCAATGCGGCGTACCTACGACCGCGATCGGTATCTGGCGCTCGTCGAGCGCATTCGGGAGGGCGTCCCCGGAATCGCGCTCACCACAGACATCATTGTGGGGTTCCCGGGCGAGACCGATGAAGACTTCGAGGAGTCTCTCTCGCTTGTGACCGAGGTGGGGTATGACGGTGCGTACACCTTCGTGTACTCGCAGAGGCCCGGAACCGAGGCCGGGGAGCAGATGGCCGACGATGTGCCGCCTGAGATAAAGAGCGAGCGCATTCAGCGGCTCATCGAGACGGTGCAGGCCACGGCCCGGCAGCACTTGTCGCGTCATGTGGGAACCGTGGCCCAGGTGCTGGTGGAGGGGCCATCGCGCAGCGACCCCACTCGTCTGGCCGGCCGCACGCGCCATAACACCATGGTGACCTTCGCGGGCACTGGCTGCGCGGGCGAGCTGGTGCCGGTGCTGATTGACGGCGCCACCTCCACCACGCTGTCGGGCCGGATTGCCGACGTGGCTGCCCCGGTGAAGGTCTGACGCCCGCGCCTGAGGTGCTCGCCGTGTTCGGGCCCACTGCCACGGGCAAGAGTGCTCTCGCCCATGCAGTGGCGGTTGAACTCGGGGCCGAGGTGATCGTTGCCGACCCCTTTCAGCGATACCGGGGGCTGGAGATCGCCGCCGACGGGCCTTGTGCAGCCGACCGCGCGCAGGTGCGCTACCACGCGGTGGGTGACCTCGACCTTGCCGACGATTCGAGTGCCGGCACCTTCGCTGCGCTGGCCCACGCGGTGATTGACCAGGTGGTGGGATCCGGAGGGGTGCCCATTGTTGCGGGAGGCACCGGTCTGTATGTGCGTGCGGCGCTCACCGACATGGCAATGCGGCCCGCTCCGCCAGCGGAGGTACGGCAGTGGGCCGAGGCGCTGTCAACGGACACCGTGGCTGCAATGGAAGAGCTCGAGGCGCGGGACCCGGCCGCAGCCGCGGCGATTGACGGGGCGAATCCCCGACGCATCGCCCGGGCACTGGAGCGCGCAGCCATCGGTGAGCCGGCAGATGGGGGAGGGGGCATCTGGAGCACCCCGTACCGCCGCCCCGCGCTTGTGGTGGGAATCACGCGGCCCCGTGAGGTGATCCACGGGCTCATCGCCTCCCGGGTGCGCCGCGAGATCGAGGAGGGCCTCGTGGCGGAACTCGGGGTGGCGCTTGATCGGGCTGATCTCGCACGGGGGCCGGGGCAGGTGATCGGAATGCGCGAGGTTGCGGCGATGCGCAGCGGCGGAATGGACCCATCGTCGCTTGAGGAGGCGCTGAACATCCGTACCCGGCGGCTCGCGCGCATGCAGGACACCTGGATGCGCAAGATGGCCCCGGACGTGATGATTGACCTCGGGGATGGCCCTGCCGTCGACGGCGTGGCCCAGGTGGTGGCCGAATGGCGACGTGCCCGCGGGGGCGTGGGATAGCCTCCCGCCCCGTGGCGAACCAGATCCCATTTCAGAAGTGGCAGGGCCTCGGCAACCACTACGTGGTGACCGAATCGTCGCAGTGGCCGGTTCCCATCACGCCGGCACGCGCGCGGGTGGCCTGCGATCCGAACTTCGGTATCGCATCAGACGGCATCCTCGAGGTACGCCTGAGCCCTGACGGCCCGGAGATGGTGGTGTGGAACCCCGACGGAAGCAATGCCGAGAACTGCGGCAACGGAATCCGGATGGTGGCGCAGTATCTGCACGCGACCGGGCGCCTTCCTGCTGACGGGCGCATCATCACGGGCGCAGGACCGGTGCGCGTGACCGTTGACGGCCCCGTGGTCGCGGTGCAGATGGGCCGCGCGGTGTTCCCATGGGGCGAGGGCGAGGAGTCCCTCTCGACCGACCTCGGTGATGTGCGGTTCGCCGACATCTCGATGGGCAATCCGCACGCAATCATCCGTCACGACGACCCGGAGTCTGTGGTGCGCACGCTGGGCCCACTCGTTGAGGTGGATGCGAGGTTCCCCAATCGCACGAATGTGGAGTTCGTCCGCCGCGATGGCCCCGGTGAGATCACCATGCGGGTGTGGGAGCGCGGGGTGGGGGAGACCCTGGCCTGTGGCACCGGCGCCTGTGCCGCAGCGGTGGCGGCAGTGCGACTGGATGGTGCAACAACTCCCGTCACCGTGCACCTCGCCGGTGGCGACCTGATCATTGATGTGAACGACGACCTGGAGGTCACCATGACCGGACCGGCGCTGCCGGTATACGAGGGGCGCATGTCTCTGGACCTCACCGCGCGGGTGGTGGCGGCATGAGCCGCCCCATCGGCGCAGCGCGCATGGGGCTCCTGCCCCCGTACCTGTTCGCGGCCATCGAGCAGAAAATCGCCGACAAGCGCGCTGCTGGCGTGGACATCATCTCGCTGGGGATCGGGGATCCCGACACGCCCACGCCTCCGCTCATTGTCGAGCGCATGCGAAGTGCGGTGCTGGAGCCGGGAACCCACCAGTACCCGAGCAACCGCGGGCGGCAGTTGTTCCGTGACGCCATTGCCGGTTTCTACGGTCGGAGATTCGGCGTTGACCTGGATCCGGCGACCGAGATCATCCCGGCACTGGGGGCCAAGGAGGCCATCGCGAACCTCAACCTCGCCCTGCTGGACCCGGGCGACGTGGCGCTGGCCAGCGATCCCGGGTACCCGGTGTACACCAACGGCCCGCTGCTCGTGGGCGCAGAGCCCGTGGCAATGCCGCTCGTGCCGGAACTGGGCTTTCAGCCCGATCTCGCGGCGATTCCGGCCGACGTACTCAGCCGGGCGCGCATCATGTACATCAATTACCCGAACAACCCCACCGGTGCCGTGATCGAGGATGATTTCTTCGAGCGGGTGGTCGCCTTCGCCCGCAAGAACGATCTCATCGTCATCCACGACAACGCGTACTCCGAGATCAGTTACGACGGCTACGTGGCTCCATCATTCCTGGCCACGCCGGGAGCGAAGGATGTGGGGATCGAGGTGTTCTCGCTCTCGAAGACCTACAACATGACCGGGTGGCGGTCGGGCGCGGTAGTGGGCAACCCCGAGGTCGTCGCGGCCTACTGGCAGTTGAAGACCAACGTTGACAGCGGCATGTTCGAGGCGGTGCAGGAGGCCAGCGTTGCCGCGCTCGAAAGTGATCAGGAGTCGGTGCGCGAGATGTGCGTGATCTACCGTCGTCGCCGCGACATCCTGGTTGATGCCCTCAATGCCATTGGACTCGGTGTGACCCCCCCGAAGGGGGCCATTTACGTGTGGGCGCGTGTGCCGGAGGGCGAGACCTCGGCATCGTTCACGGAGAAGGTGCTTGAGGATGCCGCGGTGGTGATCTCGCCGGGGTCCGCATTCGGGCCGAGTGGCGAGGGGTTTGTGCGCATGAGTCTCACCACGCCGGACGACCGCCTGGTTGAGGCCGCCGAGCGGATCGCCCGTCTCGTCGACGCCTGACATCCCTTTTCTCAGGATGCATCCCGATGCGGTGTTGCCGCACCGGGCGCATCCCGGGGATGCGGGACTCGACCTGGCAGCCTGCACGGACGTTGCCCTTGGGCCGGGGATGCGGGCCGCGGTGCCCACAGGGTGGGCGGTGGCGATCCCGGATGGCATGGCCGGCCTCGTGGTGCCGCGGTCGGGTAACGCGCTGCGCATGGGGCTGACGGTCGCGAATGCCCCCGGCCTCATCGACTGCGGATACCGCGGTGAACTCCAGGTGATCCTCATCAACCTGGGCGATTCGCCGGTGGCCATTGCCGCGGGCGACCGCATCGCCCAGTTGGTGGTTGTGCCGGTCGCCCTCGGCCAGGCGCTGGAGTGCGACGTATTGCCCGAGTCAGGCGGGCGTGGCACGGGCGGTTTCGGCTCGAGCGGCCGCTAGGCCCGACGGCCCATCAGGCGCTCACGGCGATCGCCGTGAGCCCGTCCCACCGCCACCGCGTGCGCAGCCATCTCCATGGTGTCGTCAAGGGGCCTCAGTTCGGGAGCGGAGCCCGTGCGGTGCTCGAGGGCCCAACTGAGGATCTGGTCGGCCAGCCACGGGTTGCGTGGCAGCAGGGGGCCGTGGAGGTACGTGCCGATTGCTCGTAGGCGCGTGCACCCCTCGTCGCCGCTCATCCCGTTGTTCCCTTGGCCGCCGAGCACTGCCCCGAGGGGCGTGGCGCCAGCCCCCAGTTCTGTGCGCCCCGCGTGATTCTCAAATCCGGCCACCTCGCGTGTGTGACCGTCAAGGGTGGCGTTGATCAGCACGTCGCCGATCAGGCGCGTATCCCCCGCGATGGTGTCGGCATCGAACAGCCCGATACCGGGCATGCGTGATCCGTCCACGCCGGTGTACCCATGCCCGGTCAACTGGTAGCCGCCACACACCGCAAGCAGCGCCACCCCGTCCTCGACGGCGGAGATGATGGCGTCGCCCTTGCTACCGGCCATGTCGTGGGCCACCACGGCCTGATCGCGATCCTGACCACCGCCCAGGTAGATCAGGTCGTAGGCGGATGGGTCGATCGTTTCGGCCGGTCCAACCCCCCGGACCTCCAGCCGGAGTCCACGCCACTCGAGCCGCCGCCGGAACACCGCGATGTTGCCGCGGTCGGCGTAGATGTTCATCTCGTCGGGGTAGAGATGGCAGAGCCGCACGTCAGCACTCATGCCGTCGGCCCCGGGTGTGCGCAGCGCCACACCTGGCGCTCAGACGAATCGGCAAAAGGCTCTCCCCGGAATCCGGAGTGCACGGCGAGCACTATCAGCCCGGCCGACTGCACCAGCGCCTGCACCTCGTCATAGGTGTACAGGTGCACCAGATGGCGCCGCTCCACACGCTGAGCGCTGCCAGCCGCACCGGCACGCTCCACGATCACCCTGAAGTCGAGGGTATGGGTGGTGCGGTCGAGGGAGTCGAAGACTGCGGTGTGCACGAGCACATCGCCCGACGCCGGATCACGGGAGCGGTCCGTGGAAATGGTGTCGCCGAGCGCCCATTCAATTGCATCCAGATCGGGGACTGCGAGGTCGAAGATGAACTCGCCGCCGGGGCGCAGGCTTGCGGCCACGTGTGCGAAGCACCGCGCACGGTCATCGGGGTCGAGCAGTACCTGAAGAGTGTTCATGGGCACGATGATCAGGGCAGCGTCTCCCGGCAGTGCTGCGTCCTGCATCGGTGCCTCCACGAGCGTGACCCGTGCCGCGGCCGGGGTTCCCTCGGCCCGCTCGCGTATGACCTCGAGCATCTCGGGGTCGCTGTCCACGGCAACCACGTCAATGCCGAGTAGCGCGATGGGAATGGCGGTTCTGCCTGCTGCTGCGCCGAGATCGACGACAGGCCCACCCAGGCGAGCGGCATGCGCCTCCCAGAAGCCCGCGTCGTCGATGTAGTGCGCGTGCTCCGCAATAAAGCCACATGCCGGGCTGATGTCAGCCACGTCAGCCCTCATCCCAGAACTCCCCAACCGCGCCCCTTGCCACCAGATCCGCCCGGATGTCGTGCATGGCCGTGTACGTGGGGAGCACTTCCAGACAGCCACCCGGCGGGACCGTGGCGATCGCAGATGCAAGCGCAGCGCGATGGTCGGGAATCACATGCAGGTGGTCAGGGTCGAGCCCGCCGTAGCGAAAGCGCAGCGCAAGGTCGTACGCCCGCTCCCCTGTGACGGTGACACTGCTCACGCGGGGCAGGAGCGGCTCCCAGTCCACGTCCCAGATCCACGACACATCCCGTCCGTCGGCGATGCGGTCATTCAGCGCCACCAGAAGGTGGTGCTCGCCCGGATCCAGAAGCAGTGTGCGCACATTCTCGTTGGCCCCCGCGGGGTTCTTGGCCAGGAGCAGCACGAGATCAGTGCCATCAACCACAAGGTGTTCAGCACGGCCGAATGCGGCGGGAACCTGAGAGATGGCGGCAGCGGCGACATCTGCCCGTACGCCCATTGCCAGTGCACCGGCGAGCGCTGCGGCAGCGTTCAGCACGTTGTGCAGGCCGGGAACTGTGAGATGCAGCGTCACCTCGCCATCGGGTGTGCGGATGCGTGGATCCGACCCCTTCGCGCCCCGCAGCCCGGAATCGATGACGGCGACATCGAGGGGCGGGCGCGAGCTTCCGCATGCTGGACAGCGCCAGTCACCGAGGTGGCCGAACCAGATGCTGTCGTAGATCAGCGGCGTGCTGCAGGACCGGCACCGCGTGGAGTCGGCGGCGTGTGGGAGGGCGTCGGTTGCCACCGCGGGGTCGTCCAGCCCGAACCAAAGGCATTCACGTCCTTCGCCCAGCGCAGCCACAGCCGGGTCGTCGGCGGCGAGGACCAGGCGGGGAAGGGGGCCGGGTGCCTGCAGCATTGCCTCCCATCGCTCCGAGATGGCCTCAAGCTCCCCGTGACGGTCAAGCTGATCACGAAAGAGGTTCATCAGCACCACCGCGCGGGGTTTTACGCGCGCCATCACCTCCGGGAGTGCGGCCTCGTCGCACTCGAAAAGCCCACGCGCCGTTTCGGGCCGGGCCGGCCGGGCCCCGGCGAGGGCCGCCGCCACGCCCGACAGGAGGTTCGCCCCGGCCCCGTTGGTGATGACCTCGGCGCCGTCGGCGCGCAGTGCTCCGCCCAGCATGCGCGTGGTGGTGGTCTTGCCGTTTGTGGCGGAGACAAGGATGTTGCCGCCCCCGAGGCATGCAGCCAGGGTGTCAACGGCGCGGGGATTGATGCGCAGGAGCACCACTCCGGGAACCGAGGTGCCACCACCACGGCCCATCGCCCGGGATGCCCGCCCAGCGGCGCGGGCAATGGCGGCGGATCCGGAGGCCACGATGCTCACGCGGCGGTCGTCACCGATCCATCGCCATGTCCGATGAGCACGTCATCAAGCACCAGTTGGAACAGGCCGTGGTCCAGCACACCCGGAAGTGCTCGCACCCGATCGGCCAGCTGCTGCCAATCGGCGCCGGGTGGCACGGTCAGGTCAATCAGCACCATGTCGTCGTCGCTTCGGGCCTCGCGGGTGACGGGCGCCAGATCGGCCAGTTGTGCCACCACGCGTGTTGCGGCGAATGGCACCACCGCGATGGGCAGCAGGCCCCACTCGTCGAGCGATTCCACGATCTTCGGGGGATCGACCAGCACGATGAATCTGGGGGCCGATTCGGCGAGTACCCGTTCACGCACCATCGCCCCTCCCGCGCCCTTGACGCAGAGACCGCTCGGGTCAATGGCGTCAGCGCCGTCAAACGCGAGGTCGAGCGGATCGCCGGGGAGCCCGATCACGATTCCGGCCGCTCGAGCCGCCTCCTCGCTGCGAGGCGATGTGGGCACGCCCACGATCAGAAGGCCTTCAGTCCGGACCCGCTCGCCGAGGGCATGGATCCCCGCTGCGGCTGCCCGTCCGGTACCGAGACCGACTCGCATTCCATTGGTCACCAAGGACGCGCATGCGGCCCCCGCTGCGGCCCACGCCGTCTGTCGATCATTCGCCATGCCCCAAGGGTATGCGAGACTCGCGGCGATGGACGTACACCCCGGGGACATCCTCCAGATCGACACGCTGCTCGCCGGTATCCCGGGCATGACCAGCGTGCAACTCGTGCTTGGGGAATCTCCTGCATTGATCGACTGCGGGGCCCAGACGAGCGTGGACGTTGTTCGCCGCGAACTGGCGGACGCCGGGCTCGGGCCCGACGACCTCGCGTGGCTGGTGCTCACCCACATCCATCTTGACCACTGCGGTGCCGTAGGCGATCTCAGCGCGGCATTTCCCAGCGCAACGGTGGTCGTGCACCCGCGCGGCGCCCGGCATCTCGTGGAGCCGGATCGCCTTGTGCAGGCGACCGCAGACGTATTCGGGCGGCTTGCGCCTGTGGTCGGCGGGCTCGCGGCGGTGGATGCCGACCGAATCGTGGTGGCCGAGGACGGCCATGTCATCCCCATCGGTCCGGACCGGTCGCTTCGTGCGGTGTGGGCCCCGGGGCATGCGCGCCATCACATGGCGCTTCTGGACGAACGTGACGGCATTCTCTTCGCCGGTGATGCCATCGGCCTGCAGTTGGGCGGCGGCGATCTGTATCCGTCTATTCCGCCACCGGAGTACGACCTGGACGCCGCGCTCGGCTCGCTGGACGTTTTGGAGGCCCTCGTGCCTGAGCGCGTCTACGTGAGTCACTCTGGCCCGGTCGCGGACGTCGGTGCGGCCTTCGATGCGGCTCGCCAATCGCAATCGGCCATCGGAGAGGCCGCGCGCGCGTCGTGGGTGGCGGCGCCCGGCGATGAGCAGGCCCTGTGGCGCGCGGTGGAGCAGGCATGGCCGTCGGCCGGTGCCCTGCGCACCCCTGAAAGCATTGTTCGCTGGACAGCCGTCAACTGGCTCGACAACAACGTGGCTGGCCTCGTGGCGATGGTGACGCGGGAGGCCGGCTCCGCATGAGGGTTCAAGTTGAGGTCGCGGTGTTCACCGTTCGGGCTGGGGTATTGCAGGTGCTGCTCGCACGTGGCCCCGGGGGTACCTGGCTTCTGCCTGCGTCAGCTGCCGGATCGGGGGAGCTGCTCGACCAGACGGCCGCAAACGCGGCACGTGATGTCGCGGGCCTCCGCGGCATCGCGATGGAGCAGTTGTTCACGTTCGATCGCCTCCCCGACGCGATGAGCGTGGCGTACCTCGCGCTGATCGACGCGGGCCGCCACCCCCTCGCGCCCGGGCCTGATTCCGTGGAGGTGCGGTGGTTCGCTCACGATGACCTGCCGGTGCTCGTCGACGGTCAGGAAGCGGTGGTGGCCTATGGCCTCGCCCGGCTTCGCGCCAAGACCGCCTATGCGCCCGTTGCAGTCAACCTCTTGCCCGAGATGTTCACACTGGGGGAGATGCAGGCGGTGTACGAGGCCCTGCTCGGCCGGGACCTGGACTCGCGCAACTTCCGTCGTGACGTACTCGGTGCGGGGGTGGTTGATGAGTCGGGGGAAGTGCGCGCCGAGGGGCGCGGACGTCCTGCGCGTCTCTACCGCTCCGCCGGAGGGCACTTTGCGGTTGATGCCCGCGAACGGCGCGCGGCGCGACAGATCTCGTCCGGTGACGATCCGCCCTCCTGATGGGACCATCCGCCCCCACCCGGGTGCCCAAGCGCACCGAGCCCCGTGGTAGCCTCAGCGGCGTTCGGCAATCAGTTGCACGGAGGATCCATGGGACACGCGACGGACGACGACGACCTCCCGCAGGCCTGGCCTTTCACGCTCGCAGGCCTCTTTGTGACGATTGGGATCGTGTGGTTCTGCCTCGGATTTGCAGTGCACGACGCCGGCAAGGACCTCTGGGGTCACTACGCGGTGTGGTGGGGATGTGTGCTCATCGCTCTGGCGCTGGTGATCGGCGGGGGTATCTGGAACACCCTCCGCTCGCGCCGCCGTACCGCAGCGCAGCACTGACGCCCAGGCGCCTCCCGTGACCGCGCCGCGCTGGCGCCGCGGTCGGCTGCTCGTGGCCGCATCGCATCTGGACGATGACCCCAACTTCCGCCGGGCCGTGGTGCTCGTGCTTGAGCATGCCGACGAGGGCGCGCTCGGCATTGTGCTGAATCAGCCAATGGAGGTGCAGGCGAGCGAAGCGCTCCCCGAGCCGTTGTCGGCGATCGTCAGCGATGGGTCGTCCGTGCACCGGGGTGGTCCGGTGCAGCCGGGCACGGTCATCGTGCTGGCCGACTTTGACGACACTGCGACCGCTGGCGGCATCACCTTCGACACGGTCGGCATCCTCGACCCGGATGCGGCGGAGGAGAACGGCACCGACGGGGTGCGGCGGGCCCGTGCATTCGGCGGTTACTCGGGGTGGGGCGGGGGACAGCTGGAGGGGGAGATCGAGGCCGATGCCTGGATCGACGCCGAGCCGATGGCCGACGATGTGTTCACCGACGATCCTGATGGACTGTGGCGCGTGGTGCTCGAACGCGCCGGTGCCTCGTATCGACTGATGGCCTCCGCACCTGAGGACCCGCTGCTCAACTGACGCAGGGGCCCTCAGGTGCGGTCCGGGTTATCAGGAGAGGCGGTTTGCCTCGGCCATGCTCGAGAGCTTCTGCAGCGACTGGTGCTCCACCTGTCGGATGCGCTCACGGGTGACGTTGAACATGCGGCCGAGCTCGTCGAGGGTGCGCGGCTTCTCGCCACCCAGGCCGTAGCGCAGCTCAAGCACGCGGCGTTCGCGGTACGACAGCTGGTCGAGCACATCACGCAGGGCCTCGTCGCGCAGCGACTGCTCTGCAGCCACTTCGGGAGCGATGCTGGTCTCGTCGGCAAGGAAGCGGCCGAACTCAGACTCCTCGTCCTCGCCGACGGGCTTCTCGAGCGACACGATCGGCTGCGCGCTGCGGAGGATGTCCTCAACCTCTGCCGCGGGGAGCCCGGCAACTGCACCAATCTCCTCAGCGGTGGGCTCGCGGCCGAGCTGGCCAACGAGTGTGCGCTCGGCTCGGCTGATCTGGTTGAGCTTCTCAACCACGTGCACCGGGATGCGGATGGTGCGGCCCTTGTCGGCCAGCGCGCGGGTGACGGCCTGGCGGATCCACCACGTGGCGTAGGTGGAGAACTTGAAGCCACGGCGCCAGTCGAACTTCTCGACGGCGCGCACCAGGCCGAGGGTGCCCTCCTGAATCAGGTCCAGGAACGGCAGGCCGCGGCCGCGGTAGCCCTTGGCGATTGACACGACAAGACGGAGGTTGGCCTCAACCATCTGTGTCTTGGCGGTCTGGTCGCCCAGCTCAATGCGCTTGGCGAGGTCAACTTCCTGTGCGGCGGTGAGTAGCGGTACGCGCCCGATGTCCTTCAGGAACAGCTGAAGCGCATCGGTCGTGACCTCAACCTGCGTCTGGCGCCGCGGTCGGTCGGCCTGCTCGGCGATCTCCGCCATGCGGGACGCGGCCTCGGTGGGCTCGAGCAACTCGATCCCGGCCTCGTCCAGCTGCTGGTAGATGTCCTCCGCCATTCCGGCGTCGACACCAAGCGCGTCCAGCATCTCGGCGACGTCCTCGATGGAGAGGAAGCCAACGTCCTGGCCGCGCTGGAGAAGAGTGCGGAACTCACCGTGATCGATGAGCTCGGCGAGTTGCATGAGTGAGGTGGTCATCCGTCTCCGGTGTGGTTCCCGGCGCAATGCCGGGGGATCTCGCCTCGGCGTATCGGGAGAATCCCGCACGCCCCGTTCTCCTGCTGTCGTCGTCGGGTACCGACGACTACCTCGACCACTCTAGATGCCCCGACGGGGTGACGAAAGTGGCGCGAGGCGTGTCGTTCGTGCTAGGCGGCTAGCTCTCCTCGATGGTGACCGAGTTGATCTTGCGCTCCTGAACCGGCCGGTCGCCGCCACCCGTGGCGCAGGCGCCGACCGCGTCAACCACGTCCATGCCACCGACAACCTGGCCGAAGTTGGTGTGGTTGCCGTCGAGCCACGGGGTTGCCCCAGCGGTCACGATGAAGAACTGGGACCCATTGGTGTTGGGGCCGGAGTTGGCCATGGCGAGGCTGCCCTTGACCAGCTTGTGATCGTTGATCTCGTCCTGGAAGTTGTAACCCGGACCGCCGGTACCGGTGCCGCTCGGGCAGCCGCCCTGAATCATGAAGTCCGGGATGACGCGGTGGAAGACGAGTCCGTCGTAGTACCCCTGCTGGGCAAGACCGACGAAGTTGCCGACGGTCTGGGGCGAGTCGGCCGCGAACAGTTCGCAGCGGATCTCACCATCGGTGGTGTCGATCACAGCGGTGTACTTCTTGGATGGATCAGCGGGCGGCGGAAGCGCGGGCATTGGTTACTCCTGTTCGTGGACGGGCAACAGACTAGACGAGGGTCCCACGGCTAACGCGCCGGACATGTGGCACCACGCTGATCCACGTAGCCCTGCCAGCGGTCGGCCACCGACGCCAGGCCCTTGCCCGGATACAGCGGCTCGAGCCCGCGCAGGAGGGCCACGTGGTAGCAGTGGTAGTTGAGGTCGGCCAGATACGTGCGCCACGGCTTGCCGGGCGTGAGCAGCCCGTAGTACGACCACTCCCCCGAATCGTGCAGCGGCAGGAATGTGATGAGCGAGGCGACTCCGCGCTCGGCGGCCGCCCGGGCGATCTGGCTCGCCGCCGCCGCTTCGCCCACTGTGCCCACGTCGGGGGCCACGGGCTGGGAGGCATCGGCGGCAGCGCCTGACGGCGTGGTGATGGGCGCGGCGGGCGTGGCATCGGGCGTGTCCGACAGCTGATCGGCGGCGCCACGCAACCCGAGAAGCGCTGCCATGAAACCGTTGAGGGCGGCCCCCGTCCATGGGTCCTTCCCCGGGTATGCCCGCTCCGGATACCACGGACCGGACTCCCCGGTCCCGGGGTTCTGCACCGTGGCGAGCACGCCGCCGTCGTCCACCGGCACCGTAAAGGCACGCAACACACGGGCGGCGTCCTCGGCATACCGGGGTGTCCGTGTCATCTGCCAGGCCCGCGAGAAAAGCGTGGCGGCACGCGCCTGCCCCATGCCCGAGACGCCGGGAGTCACCGCCGTCGGCTCGCCCGGCACGTCGTAATACTCGAGCGCCGCCCACCCGGTGATCCGGTCACCGCGCGTGACGAGCATCCCCTCAATGGCATCTGCCAGCGCGGGTGCATCCCAGTCGGCGTTGAGATTGCGCCAGCGCCCCATGGTGGCCACGGGATTGACCATGAACCCATGCCCGTTCCGATACGTGAGCAGAATGCCATCGGGGTCGCGCGCGATCACCCGCTGCGTGGGGGAGTCATGGGTTCGGTACCACCACGCATTCACCCGCAGCGCCCTCCGTGCGGTCGCCTTGCGTCCGTCGGGGGCGTCGGGTGCGGCGGCCAGCCGGGCGAGGTCCAGGACCCACTCGATGTCAGCGCGCTCCTGGGACGAGGTACCGGACCGGTTGCGCAGGGCCAGCAACTCGCTCCACGCGGTGCCCTCGGCGGGGAGTTGATCCTCTTCCACCGTGACGGTGGGCGGTGGTACGTACTGGGCCAGCGTGGTGGGAGCCGTCCTCTTGGGGGCAATGGGGGCAGGCCGGTGAGGGACAGAGGGTCGTCGGGAAGGGGCGGCGGGTGGCGGTGGCCC
>Ga0194043_1000669_pt1 | contig 19152 bp, 18 predicted proteins | sample JunL4415m_MetaG_FD_161274 | JGI IMG/M metagenome (GOLD analysis project Ga0194043, IMG submission 161274) | Anoxic zone freshwater microbial communities from boreal shield lake in IISD Experimental Lakes Area, Ontario, Canada - Jun2016-L442-15m | ecosystem: Environmental > Aquatic > Freshwater >...
GATCCGAGCGCGTCCATCGCTCCGCAGGTCGAGACTCCCGCAACGCTGCAGCCGCGCAAGAACAAGAAGAAGCCGACCCCGAGTCCCTCGCCGAGCGCATCGTGACGGTGACCCCATGATGTGGCGCCAGGTGCTGATCATCGGCACCGCGGTGCTCGCGTCGGTCATCATCGAGTTGACCCTGCTGTCGCGCCTGGACCTTCCCGGCGCGACTCCGGATCTCGTCATCGTGACCGTCGTGGCCATCGGCCTGGCGATGGGCCCGACTCAGGGCGCCGTGGCGGGCTTCTCGGCCGGGATCCTTGTGGACCTGGCGCCGCCGGCGGACACCCTCCTCGGCGTCAACGCGATCGTCTACCTGGTCATCGGCTTCATCACCGGCTTCGCGGTCGATCCGCGGGACCGCACGGTGCCCATCGAGATCGGGATCGTCGGCCTCTCCGCGGCGGGAGCGACCGTTGCCACCTCCGCCCTCGACACCCTCGTGGGCAGCGGGCGCGTGGTCTGGAGCGCCGTCCCCGGGATGGCGCTCACCAGCGCCTTGTACGCGGTGGTGATGGCTCCGTTGATCATCCTGAGCGTGGAATGGGTGGTCCGGAAGGCCACCCCGGAGATCCTCGTCAATCGCGGCGTGACGGTCGCCGGCAGAGAAAATTCCCGACAATAGGGACAAAATAGGTCAAGGGGAACCGGGGCGACCCTCGACTCGTCGTACCGTCATACCTAGACAAGGGCGGCTTTCGCATGCCCGTGCACGGCGGCTGAGGGGAGTGGTGACGTGAGCGAGCGCTCGAATCTGCGCCTCCTCGTCCTCGCCGTCCTCGTCGTCTCGCTGCTCGGCACCCTCGTCGCCCGCACCTTCTACCTGCAGGTCATGACCGGATCCCAGTACAAGGCAGCGGCCGCCAACAACACGGTGCGGGAGGTCGTAGAACCGGCCGTGCGCGGACTGGTCATCGACCAGGCCGGGCGTCCGCTGGTCTCCAATCGGACCTCGGTGGTCGTCACCGTTGACCGGCTGGCGCTGAAGAAGGAGTCCGACGGCGGCAAGGCCGTGCTGGCTCGGCTGGGCAAGATCCTCGACCTGCCGGTGAAGAAGATCTCCGAGCGGCTGCTCAACTGCGGCACCGAGGGTGCTCCGCTGCCTCCGCTGTGCTGGAACGGCTCGCCGTACCAGCCCGTCCCGGTCGCGACCGACGTCGACACCCAGACCGCACTCACGATCATGGAACGCCGCCGCGACTTCCCCGGCATCTCCGCGAAGCTCGAGGCGATCCGCGAGTATCCGGCGCCGTTCGACGTCAACGCGGCGCACATCCTCGGCTACCTCGGCCCCGTGACCGAGGAGCAGATGCAGGCACAGGGCGACTCGACGCAGTGGGATCGCCTGCGTCGAACGGACGTCGTCGGCCGCTCCGGACTGGAGAAGGCCTACGACGCCGATCTGCGCGGCAAGCCCGGCATCACAACGCTCGCTGTCGACACCGCAGGACACGTGACCGGCACCCTCGAAGATCGCGCTCCGGTCGCCGGTGACTACGTCGTCAGCACGATCGACTCGCATCTGCAGGAAGTCGTGGAGCAGCAGTTGATCGGTGCCATCAACCGCGCGCGCGATCAGGGCTACCCGGGCTCGTCTGGTGCCGCTGTCGTCATGGACGTCACGAACGGCCACGTCCTCGCCATGGCGAGCTACCCGACGTACGACCCGTCGATCTGGGTGGGTGGCGTGACGAAGAAGCAGTTCCAGGAACTGGTGAAGAGCGACTCGTTGTCCTCCAACGCCTACCAGGGGACGTTCGCCCCAGGCTCGACGTACAAGGTCATCAGCACCGCGGCGGCCGGCAAGGAGAAGTTCAATCTCCAGGGCACCTACCGCTGCCCGGCGAAGCTCAAGGTGGGCGGCCAGACGTTCAACAACTTCGAGTCCTCGGCATACGGCCGCATCTCGCTGTCGCGTGCACTCGAGGTGTCCTGCAACACCGTCTTCTACGGCCTCGCTGAGCGCATGTGGCAGAAGGCGGGTGGCCCGAACGCCGGCACCGATGGCGCCGATCCGATCGCCGACGTCGCCCACATGTTCGGCCTGGGCACCAAGACCGGCGTCGACCTTCCCGGCGAAGCGGCGGGCCATGTGTCCAGTCGCGCCTTCAAGGCGAGCAACTGGGAGGCCATGAAGGAAACGTGGTGCAAGAACGCGGCCGGCGGGTATCCGGAGACGCGCAAGACCGATCCGAAGCTGGCGGACTACTACACCGCGCTCGACAAGGAGAACTGCACTGACGGCTACCAGTGGCGTGCAGGTGACGCGCTGAACGCGGCCATCGGCCAGGGCGACACCGCGGTGACGCCGCTGCAGATGGCGATGGTCTACTCCGCGGTGGCGAATGGCGGAACGGTCTATCAGCCGCAGGTCGCGAAGGCCCTGATGACGGCGGACGGCAAGGTCGTCAAGGAGTTCCCGCCCGTGGTCAAGGGCACGGTCGCGGTGCCGAAGGGCACCTTCAAGTTCCTGCACAACGCACTGCCCGGGGTCACGACCAAGGGCTCCGGTGAGAAGCCGTTCGCGGGCTTCCCCCTGGACAAGATTCCGATCGCCTCGAAGACCGGCTCGGCGCAGGTCACGGGCAACAAGGTGTCCACGTCGTGGTTCGCGTCGTACGCGCCCGCGAACAAGCCGCGCTACGCCGTCATCATGATGGTCACCGAGGGCGGGACGGGATCGAAGACGTCCGGCCCCAGCGTTCGCAAGATCTACGAGTCGTTGTTCGGCGTCCACTTCGGCACGGTGAACCCGGGCAGCAGCGTGCTCGTCGGTGGCGCCCCGCGCGACAGCCTTCCGGTCGTCCGCAACGACGGCAGTCCGGTGACGCCGAAGGGCAGGGACGCCGGCGTCGCTCCCGCAAGACCTGGAGGTAGCGGATGAGCCAGATCTTCACGCCCGAGGCCGCGCCTCGCCAGATGTCGCCACGTGGCGGCGCCAGTTACTGGCGCGACCTCGACTGGATCCTGCTGATCGCCGCGCTGACGACCACCGTCTACGGGTCGATGCTCGTCTGGTCGGCGAGCAAGGCTGACATGGCCTCGGCGACCGACGCCCAGTCCTACCTGAAGCGCCACCTCATCAACGTGGCGATCGGCATCGCCCTCGGCTTTCTCGCATCCCGGATCGACTACCGGTGGCTGCGGGCGTACACCCCGCTCATCTACTTCGTCTCGGTCTTCCTCCTCCTGATGCCGTTCGTGCCCGGCGTCGGCGCACGCATCGCCGGTGCGCGCGCATGGATCGACCTGCCGGGTGGCATGACGCTCCAGCCGTCGGAGTTCGCGAAGGTCGCCGTCATCTTGATGATGGCCGTCCTGCTCTCGGAGAAGCGCGACATCGAAAGCGAGCCGGCCACCCGCGACGTCCTGCTCGCCCTGGCCGCCGCGATCTTCCCGATCATGATCATCCTCGTGCAGAACGACACCGGCACCGTGCTGATCATGGGCTCGGTGGCGCTCTCCATGATCGCGGTAGCCGGCGTGCGCACCCGATGGGTGGTGGGGCTGGTCGGTGGCGCCGGCATCGGCATGCTGCTCGCGATCCGACTGGGCGTGCTCAAGGAGTACCAGGTGCAGCGGCTGACGTCGTTCATCGATCCGGGCGCCGACGTCAGCAGTTCGGCCTACAACGCGAACCAGGCGCGCATCGCCATCGGTGGCGGCGGCATGTTCGGCTACGGCCTGTTCCAGGGTCCGCAGACGCAGGGCAAGTTCGTGCCGGTCAACGAGAGCGACTTCATCTTCACCGTGGTCGGTGAGGAGCTGGGCTTCGTCGGGGCGCTCGTTCTGATCCTGCTGCTCGCCGTGATGCTGTGGCGCGCGGTTGTGATCGCCTACCGCGCCGACGACATGTTCGGTCGTCTGGTCGCGACCGGGATCATTGCCTGGCTGACGTTCCAGATGTTCGAGAACATCGGAATGTCGCTCGGCATCATGCCCATCACCGGCATTCCGCTGCCATTGGTGTCTGCCGGAGGCACGTCGATGATGGCCACGTGGATAGCCATCGGGCTGCTGCAGAACGTACGACTGCACGCCGTCCGGGCCGGCGCCTGACCGCGCACGGTGCATTCATGAGAGCCCGTATCGCGCTGTGCCTGGTCGCCGCCGGCATGTCGTTCGCTGTGAGTCCTTCTGTCGCGCAGGCTGCCGGCGATCCGGTCGTCATCGTCGGCTCCGCCGTACCGGCCAAGGCCAGCACCATCAGCGTCGGCGGCCGTGAGTTGATGCTCGGCTATTCCACTCGAGCCGACGTCCGCCGAGCCGAGGGGCGCGCCGCGAACGGCGCCTACTCCCTGCCCGGGCGCAACGGCGGGGGAGTGGTCGTCGTCTACAAGTCGACCGCGGGGCGCTGCGAACGCCAGTACACCTTCCCGCGCGGCAGCACACGCGTCAGCGACTTCGAGACGACCTGCGCCGCGGCGCGCACGTACAACGGAGTGCGACCCGGCATGACGGCGGCGCGTGCGGCGGCCCTGAGCGGCTCCACGTGGACGGATGCCAAGTTCGGCGACCGGGTGTGCCCAGTCGTCAACCGGGTCATGCAGATGACGACGCATCCGCCGTACCTCGTCGCCTGGTCTGACGGCGGCGGTGCTCTGGGGGTCGAGAAGGTCGACAGCATCGGGGTGTTCTCGGAAAACGCCCTGCTGTTCCAGACCGCCCGCTGCGGCTCAAGCACGATCTAGCCGGGGTAGGTATCCTTCGGCGGTGACTTCCCCGAAGAACCGTCAGAGGGGCGCCTCCCTCTTCGAGGACCTCGAGGAACTGCTCCCGTTCGTGAGCAAGCCGATCCAGTACGTGGGCGGCGAGGTCAACTCCGTCATCAAGGAGTGGGACGACGTCAGCGTCCGCTGGGCACTGATGTACCCGGACGCCTACGAGGTGGGCGCTCCCAATCAGGGCGTGCAGATCCTCTACGAAGTGATCAACGAGCGGGAAGACTCGCTTGCCGAGCGCACGTATTCGGTGTGGCCGGACCTCGAGGCCCTGATGCGTGAGCACTCGGTCCCGCAGTTCACCGTCGACGCCCACCGTGCGGTCGGGGACTTCGATGCGTTCGGGCTGTCGTTCAGCACCGAGCTCGGGTACACGAACATGCTCACCGCGCTGGACCTCGCGGGCATCCCCCTTCTGGCCGCCGACCGTGACGCCTCGCATCCCATCGTCATCGCCGGTGGGCACGCGGCGTTCAACCCCGAGCCGATCGCCGACTTCATCGACGCCGCCGTGATGGGTGACGGCGAGGAGGCCGTCCTGCTCATCACCGACATCATAGCCGGTTGGAAGGATGCCGGGCGCCCAGGTGGACGTGAGGGACTCCTTCTGGAACTCGCACTCACGGGCTCGGTGTACGTGCCGTGCTTCTACGACGTCGACTATCTGCCGGACGGGCGGATCCAGCGCGTGGCGCCGAGCCGACCGGATGTTCCCTGGCGTGTGCGCAAGCACACCCTCATGGATCTCGACGCGTGGCCGTACCCGAAGGCGCCCCTCGTGCCGCTGGCCGAGACGGTCCACGAACGCATGAGCGTGGAGATCTTCCGCGGCTGCACCCGCGGCTGCCGGTTCTGCCAGGCCGGCATGATCACCCGGCCAGTGCGCGAGCGCAGCATCACGAGCATCGCGGAGATCGTCCAGAACGGACTCGAGAAGACCGGCTACGAGGAGGTCGGACTCCTTTCGCTCTCGAGCGCCGACCACTCCGAGATCGCTGACGTCGCGCGCAATCTTGCGGATCGCTACGAGGACAGCAAGGTGTCGCTGTCGCTCCCGAGCACGCGTGTCGATGCATTCAATGTCGATCTCGCCAACGAGCTTTCGCGCAACGGCCGGCGCAGTGGCCTCACCTTCGCCCCTGAGGGCGGCAGCGAGCGGATGCGCAAGGTCATCAACAAGCAGGTGACCGAAGAGGACCTCATCCGCACGGTGACGACGGCCTATGCGGGCGGGTGGCGCCAGGTGAAGCTCTACTTCATGTGCGGCCTGCCGACCGAGACCGACGAGGACGTTCTGCAGATCGCCGAACTCGCGCGAGAGGTCATCAAGGCCGGTCGCGAGGCGACAGGAAGCCGCGACATCCGCTGCACGGTGTCGATCGGCGGCTTCGTGCCCAAGCCGCACACGCCCTTCCAGTGGGCAGCACAGCTCGATCACGAGACCACCGACGATCGCCTCCGCAAGCTGCGCGAAGCCATCAGGGCGGACCGGCAGTTCGGCAAGGCGATCGGGCTGCGGTATCACGACGGGAAGCCGGGCATCGTCGAGGGACTCCTGTCGCGCGGTGATCGTCGAGTAGGCGCAGTGATCCTGCAGGCGTGGCGCGATGGCGCGCGCTTCGACGGTTGGAGCGAGCACTTCTCCTTCGATCGCTGGATGACCGCCGCGGGGGTCGCGCTCGAAGGGGAGCCGGTCGACGTCGACTGGTTTACGACACGTGAGCGCGAGCGCACCGAGGTGCTGCCCTGGGACCACCTCGACTCCGGCCTGGACTCCGAGTGGCTGTGGGACGACTGGCAGGACGCGCTGGCCGAGGTCGGCGTCGAGGACTGCCGCTGGACGCCGTGCTTCGACTGCGGGGTCTGCGACCAGATGGACACCGAGATCCAGGTGGGTCCGACCGGCGTCGTGACACTTCCGATGCCCACCCTGCCGGCGCGCAACCCGGTCCTCGCCGCAGCTAGCGATACCTGACGTGGCCCGCAACCTGCCGCCGGACCGGAACGTCGCACCCACCGTCCAGAAGCTGAGGCTGCACTACGCCAAGCGCGGTCGACTGCGCTTCTCGAGCCATCGCGACTTCCAGCGCGCTCTCGAGCGCGCCCTGCGCCGCGCCGACATCCCGATGGCCTACAGCGCCGGCTTCCACCCGCATCCGAAGGTGTCGTATGCGAACGCGGCCCCCACCGGCGTGGCGAGCGAGGCGGAGTACGTGGAGATCGGCGTCGCGGCGGAGTGCGTCCCGTCGGTCGTGCGGACCGCGCTCGACGATGCCCTGCCCGAGGGGTTCGTCGTCATGGACGTCGTCGCCGCCCGCACCAATGACTTCGTCCAGCGCCTCGAGGCGAGCGTGTGGCAGGTCGAACTGCCCGGAGTGGCACCGAAGGAGGCGATGAGGGCGGCCGCCGCCTTCCTGGCCGAGCCGGAGGTCATCGTGGAGCGGCTCACGAAGAACGGCATGAGGACGTTCGACGCCCGCTCGGCCGTTCTGCTGCTGGAGGGGGCAGGTACCGATCCGGACTGTGCGATACTCACCTTGGTTGTCCGGCACGGGACCCCGTCCGTACGACCCGACGACGTTCTCCTCGCGCTTCGACGTGTGGCTGACCTCGTGCCGCCCAAGCCCCCACGGGTGACCCGGCTGGCACAGGGGCCGCTTGACGAAGCAGGAACCTCGGTGACCGACCCGTTGGACCCTGACCGGCCCAACTGAGTCACCTGGCGGAACCACCGCCCGGGCGATGTGTCATCAGGGCTTCGATGGGACCGCAGTCGGCGGAATGAGGAACGCCGCGCTCATGCGCGCTCCTTGCTCCGTATCCCCGAAGGCTTGGCAAGGCCCGCGCGTCGGCGCCCTGCCCGAGGAGTGCCCCCGGCCACGCCGGAGGGCGCCGTAAAGGAGTACGACCCCATGGTCGACGAGAACACGACGGACAGCACCGTCGATACCAACCCTGCAGCAGCCAAGCGCACGCGTCGCCGTGCCGCCTCCCGTCCGGCCGGTCCGCCGGTGGTCAGCGAGACGGCTGCGCCGACACAGGCGCCGGCGAAGGCGCCGCGCAAGGCCGCCGAGAAGCCGGCCAAGAAGTCCGCCAAGAAGCAGGCGGCGGCCCCCGAGGCCGCGGCCGCCCCAGCGCCCGTCGAGGCGGATTCGGCCGAGAAGCCGGCCGCCCGGTCTCGGCGCTCCAGCAAGAAGACCACCGAGGTGACTGCGGTCGCACCGGTCGCTGACGGCGCTCCTGGGGCCGACGACGCTCCCGCCGCCAAGAAGACGACGCGCCGCTCGCGCAAGTCCACTGCAGCGGGGGAGTCCGAGTCGGACGCCGCCACGCGGATGGCAGCCCCGGCTTTCGTTGCACCGCTCTTCCAGGCTCCCGACGCCGTGCCGGGCGCTAGCGACGACAGTGAGCCCGCCAAGGCGCCCGCCAAGCGCAGCAGGCGCAAGGCCGTCGCCGAGGCGCCTGCCGAGGAGGCAGCTGCCCCCGAGACCGGTGGCGAGTCGGACGCCGACGAGGGCGAAGGAGACGGCTCGCGCCGCAAGCGCCGCCGTCGCGGTGGCCGTGGTCGCAAGCGTCGTGGGGGCGAGGACGACGAAGGCACCGGTGAGCAGTCCGCTCCGGCTGAGGGCGAGTCCGCGGAATCCGACGAGGACGAGGACGCCGACGCAGTGAGTCGCCGCCGCCGCCGGCGACGTCGTCGTGGAGCCGACGGTGAGCTCGAGTCGGCCCCTGACGATCCGCCGAACACTGTCGTGCGCGTCCGCGAGCCCAGGTCACGCCGGGATCGCAGCGATCGCAGCGAGCGCAGCGACGGCGGCGACGACGTCACCAGCGTCAAGGGCTCGACCCGTCTCGAGGCCAAGAAACAGCGTCGTCGCGAAGGCCGTGAGGCCGGACGTCGGCGCGCACCGATCCTGACCGAGGCGGAGTTCCTCGCGCGCCGGGAGTCGGTGGATCGCGTCATGGTCGTTCGGCAGAAGGGCGAGCGCACGCAGATCGCCGTGCTCGAGGACGGCGTGCTCGTGGAGCACTACGTCACGCGCGGGTCATCGTCTTCAATGGTCGGCAACGTCTATCTCGGGCGCGTCCAGAACGTGCTGCCGAGCATGGAAGCCGCCTTCGTCGACATCGGCCGCGGCCGCAACGCGGTCCTCTACGCCGGCGAGGTCAACTGGGACGCGGCGGGCCTAGAGGGCCAGCCCAAGCGCATCGAGTTCGCTCTGAAGTCCGGTGATCCGGTGCTGGTGCAGGTCACCAAGGACCCGGTCGGCCAGAAGGGCGCTCGCCTCACGAGCCAGATCTCCCTGCCCGGTCGCTTCCTCGTCTACGTGCCGGACGGCTCGATGACGGGCATCAGCCGCAAGCTCCCCGACACCGAGCGCACGCGACTGAAGAACGTGCTCAAGCGCGTCATGCCCGACGATGCAGGCGTCATCGTGCGCACCGCTGCGGAGGGCGCCCCCGAGGCGGCGCTGGAGCAGGACGTGCTGCGCCTGACGGCTCAGTGGAGTGACATCAAGAAGGCGACCAAGTCGGCGAGCCCGCCCGCACTGCTGTACAGCGAGCCGGACCTGGCGATCAAGGTCGTCCGCGACATCTTCAACGAGGACGTCAACAAGCTGGTCATCGCCGGCGACGAGGCGTGGGATGCCATCGGCTCGTACATCAGTGCCGTGGCCCCAGACCTTGCCGAGCGACTGCAGCACTGGGTGGACTCGAAGGACCTGTTCGCCGAGTACCGCGTGGACGAGCAATTGATGAAGGCCCTCGACCGCAAGGTGTACCTGCCATCGGGCGGCTCCCTGGTCATCGACCGCACTGAGGCGATGACCGTCGTCGACGTCAACACCGGCAAGTTCACCGGCCAGGGCGGCAACCTCGAGCAGACCGTCACGCGCAACAACCTCGAGGCGGCCGAGGAGATCGTTCGACAGCTTCGACTTCGCGACATCGGCGGAATCATCGTCGTCGACTTCATCGACATGGTGCTGGAGAGCAACCGCGACCTCGTCCTTCGCCGCTTGGTCGAGAGCCTCGGGCGAGATCGCACGAAGCACCAGGTCGCCGAGGTGACGTCGCTCGGCCTCGTGCAGATGACGCGCAAGCGCATCGGCAGCGGGCTGCTGGAGTCCTTCTCCGAGTCGTGCGAGCACTGCAATGGCCGCGGCATCCGCGTCTCGCTGCACGGTGAGCACGACCACGGCGAGGCATCGCCCAAGTACCGCCGCCCGGCCAACGCCGTCGATCCGGCGGACGTGGCAGCACGGGCCTTGCACCTGGACGAGCCGCACGCCGCTGACGCGACCGACGAGCCCGATCTCGCCGACGCCGAGGCCGTGCTCGGTGAGCCCATCGACGGCCAGGACGACGCTGACGATCTGGAGCTGTCGCCGCTCGGACTGGTCATCCATGCGGGTGCTGAGCACGACGAGGACGACGCGGACGCAGTGTTCGCCGAGCCCACGGCCGATGTGGCGGAGGTCACAGAGGCTTACGTCGACGAGGCTCCCCTAGAGGAGCCGAGCAGGGCCTGAGGGGCCGGTTTGACCCTCAACGTTCCTCATCCGTATCCTTGACCCTTGTGCCTCGGCGCTGAATCGGCCCGGGTGCGTCCCTTACGACAGGAGTTAGTGGTGTACGCCATCGTTCGCGCCGGCGGCCGGCAAGAGAAGGTCGTGGTCGGCGACGTCGTCGTGCTCGACCGTCAGGCGGGTGAGCCGGGTGCGTCAGTCGCACTTCCCGTGCTCCTCCTCGTCGACGGCGAGGCCGTCACCTCTGACCCGACTGTGCTGGCCAAGGCCACCTGCACCGCCGAGATCGTCGACCACCACCGTGGTCCCAAGATCGACATCCTCAAGTACAAGAACAAGACCGGCTACCGCCGCCGTCAGGGTCACCGTCAGGACCTGACCGCGGTGAAGGTCACCGGCATCACGACTGGGAAGTGAACTGATGGCACACAAGAAAGGTGCATCCAGCACCCGCAACGGTCGTGACTCCAACGCCCAGCGCCTCGGCGTGAAGCGCTTCGGTGGCCAGGAGGTCAACGCCGGCGAGATCATCGTGCGCCAGCGCGGCACCCACTTCCACCCGGGCTCCAACGTGGGCCGTGGCGGCGACGACACGCTGTTCGCACTCGCGGCCGGCAAGGTCCAGTTCGGCACCTTCCGCGGCCGTCGGGTCGTCAACATCGTCGCTGGCGAGTAGGTACTCACCTACGAGTCGGATCGATTATCGATTCGGAACCAATCTCGAAACTTCGCAAAGGGCGGGCCTTCGGGCCCGCCCTTTCGCATTGAGTGGCGAGTTGTCGGGCACTTCAGGGTCCCTGAACGCCCGACAACTCACCACTCGACGCGTGAGGGTCCGGTCCACCGATTGAGGGCGTCTGCCCTGCTTAGGGAAAGATGGGGCCATGGCCACCTTCGTCGACCGGGTCGTCCTGTATGCGCAGGCCGGTGACGGCGGCAACGGCGTCGCCTCCGTCCTCCGCGAGAAGTTCAAGCCCCTCGGCGGCCCTGACGGCGGCAACGGGGGTCGTGGCGGCGACGTCGTCGCCATCGTCGACCCGAGCGTGACAACGCTGCTGGAGTTCCACCACTCCCCGCACAAGAAGGCGGGCAACGGCAAGCCCGGCCAGGGCGACCACCGCAATGGGGCCGAGGCAGCCGACATCGTCCTGCGCGTTCCGAGCGGCACCGTCGTGACCGATCCTCACGGCAACGTCCTCGCCGACCTCGTCGGCGCCGGGGCGACGTACATCATCGCCCGCGGCGGCCGGGGCGGACTCGGCAATGCCGCGCTCGCCTCGCCCCGACGAAAGGCGCCCGGCTTCGCGCTGCTGGGTGAGCCCGGTCAACAACGCGACGTCGTCCTCGAGCTCAAGACCGTCGCGGACGTTGCCCTGGTCGGCTTCCCGAGCGCCGGCAAGTCCAGCGTCATCGCCGCCATGTCCGCCGCGCGGCCCAAGATCGCCGACTACCCCTTCACCACGCTCGTCCCGAACCTCGGCGTGGTCACGGCCGGCGAGGTCGTCTACACCGTCGCGGACGTCCCCGGCCTGATTCCAGGGGCCAGCCAGGGCAAGGGCCTGGGCCTGGAGTTCCTGCGCCACGTGGAGCGCTGCAGTGTCCTGGTGCATGTCCTGGACTGCGCCACAATGGACCCGGGCCGCGACCCTCTGGACGATCTCGACGCGATCGAGAACGAGCTGGCGCTGTACGGCGGACTGCAGGACCGCCCCCGCCTCGTGGCCCTCAACAAGATCGACGTGCCCGACGCCCGCGTCCTGGCCGAGATGGTCAAGCCGATCCTCGAGGAGCGCGGCTACCGCGTGTTCGAGATCTCCGCAGCCACCCACGAGGGCCTGCGGCCGCTGTCGTTCGCCATGGCCGAACTGGTGCTGGCAGCGCGCGCCGCGGCCATGCCCGACGAGAACGTCCGCGTGGTCGTGCGGCCCAAGGCCGTCGACGACGCCGGCTACACCGTCACCGCCGAGGCCGACGGCTATCGCGTGCGCGGCGGCCAGCCCGAGCGCTGGGTCCGCCAGACGGACTTCAGCAACGACGAGGCGGTCGGCTACCTCGCCGATCGCTTGGCGCGCCTGGGAGTCGAGGATCAACTCATCGCGCTCGGGGCCGTGTCGGGCTCGACCGTGATGATCGGCAGTGACGAGGATGCCGTGGTGTTCGACTGGTACCCGACGATCCTCGCCGGCGAGGCGCCCCACGCAGGCCCGCGCGGCACCGATGTCCGTCTGGAGGCACGCCTCGACGAGATCGGGGGTGATGTCGGGTGACCCACCAGGTGCGCGAGGCCATCGCCAACGCGAGCCGCATGGTCATCAAGATCGGATCGTCGTCGCTGACCCGTCCGGGGGGCGGCCTTGATGTCGATCGCATCGAGTCGCTCGTGTCCCAGATCGCCGAGCGCCGCACGTCGGGCCACCAGGTGGTGCTCGTGTCGAGCGGGGCAATCGCCACCGGCTTCCCGACGCTGGGCCTCAAGCGCCGGCCGCGCGACCTGGCCACGCAGCAGGCCGCGGCCTCCGTCGGTCAGGGCATGCTCATCGCGCAGTACTCGATCGCGTTCGCCAAGCACGGCCTCACGGTCGGCCAGGTGCTCGTCACAGCCGAGGACGTCATCCGCCGCAGCCAGTACCGCAACGCGCAGCGCACGCTGTTCCGGCTGCTCGACCTCGGCGTCGTGCCCATCGTCAACGAGAACGACACCGTCGCCACCGACGAGATCCGGTTCGGCGACAACGATCGGCTCGCCGCGCTGGTCGCGCACGTCGTGCAGGCTGATGCACTCATGCTGCTCTCGGATGTGGCGGGACTGTACGACGGGCCCCCGAACCGGGAGGGCGCGCGACTGATCACGGACGTCCGCGGTCCGGCCGACCTGGTCGACGTGCGGGTCGGCGGCTCCGGTGGGGCGGGCGTCGGACTAGGCGGGATGACCACGAAGGTCGAGGCGGCGAGCATCGCGACTGCTGCTGGGATCCCCGTCCTGCTCGGCTCGGCCGCCGATATGGCACGTGCTATGTCGACCGCCGATGTGGGCACGGTGTTCCATCCCACGGGTGACCGCACGTCGACGCGGCTGCTCTGGCTGGCGCACGCGACCACCGCCCGAGGACGCCTCCACCTGGACCCGGGAGCCGTAGCCGCGGTGATCCAGCGGCGGATGTCGCTGCTTCCGGCGGGCATCACGTCGGTCGAGGGAAATTTTGTAGCCGGTGATCCAGTGGACCTCTTGGACGAAAAGGGCCACATCGTTGCCCGAGGTTTGGTCAACTTTGACGCACAGGAGTTGCCGAGCCTGCTCGGCCGCTCCACACGCGAACTGGCACGAGAGCTCGGACCGGCGTATGAGCGCGAAGTCGTCCACCGGGACGCCTTGGTAGTTCTGACGATCTGAGCCCTCGGCCGACCACAGGTCAAGGGGACCCGATGGACGCAGCAGAGCCCTTGCGGCTTAGCTCCGTCGTGGACGATGCCCCCGGCGAGACGGTCCCGCGGTCGATGTGGCATATCACGTTGACCGTTGCCGGGCAGACGGTTCCCGAGCAGGTCATCAAGTCGGCGCTCGAGCGGCTGAGCGAGGAGCACCCGTTCCTGCTGTCGGGACGGTACGCGGCCGACCGCGCCGAGGTCCGGTACTGGGAGGAGGCCGTCGACGTGGCCACTGCCCTTCGGATGGCCGTTCTCCTGTGGGACGAGCACACCGTGACGGCCCAGCTGCCGATGTGGCGCGTGGTCGGAGTGGAGTGCGTGGATCGCGAGACGTTCCACCGCCGCGGGCGCAACGTCCACGAGCAGCCGGGCCTGGTCGCGGCCGGCCGGGTCATCCCCTTCTGAGCCGAGTTGCCTCGCCGCACCCATCGGGAGGGGGGCAGGGTTGGGGCCGCGTAGGGTTTGCGCATGACCGATGAGCGCGAGGCAGTCCTCGCCACGGCACGCGCGGCGCGCGAAGCGGCGGTCGCACTTCGCCAGCTGACCCGCAACGACAAGGACCGTGCCCTCCTTGCCATCGCCGACGCTCTCGATGCCAACGTGGCCGACATCGTCGTGGCGAACACGGTCGACGTCGACAGGGCCAACGCGGCAGGCACGTCGGCCGCCCTCGTGGACCGACTGACCCTGACCGAGTCGCGTATCCGTGCGATCGCTGAGGCGCTGCGCGAGGTGGCCGCCCTCCCGGACCCGATCGGCGAGGTGGTGCGCGGCTACACGCTTCCCAACGGTCTTCAGGTCCGGCAGGTGCGCGTGCCGCTCGGCGTCGTCGGAATGATCTACGAGGCCCGCCCGAATGTCACCGTCGACGCGGCCGGTCTGTGCCTGAAGAGCGGGAACGCTGCGCTCCTGCGCGGTTCGTCCTCGGCAGCGAGCAGCAATGCGGCGCTCACGAAGGTCATGCGCGCGGCGCTCGTCGAGCAGGGGCTGCCGGCCGACGCGATTCAGATGGTCCCCGGCGACAGCCACGAGTCCGTCAAGCACCTGATGACCGCACGTGGCCTGGTCGACGTCCTGATCCCGCGCGGCGGGGAGTCGCTCATCCGAAGCGTCGTCGACAACTCGACCGTGCCGGTGATCGAGACGGGTGTCGGCAACTGCCATGTGTACGTCGACAAGGACGCCGACATCGACAAGGCCGTCGCGATCCTGCTGAACAGCAAGGCCCAGCGCGTCAGCGTGTGCAACGCGGCCGAGACCGTTCTCGTCCACCGCGACATCGCGGACGCGTTCCTTCCGCGCGCCCTGGAGGCGCTGCGCGACGCCGGCGTCACGATCCACGGTGACTCGCGGTTCGCGCTCCACGCGACCGGTTCAGGTGTCGGGTTCGTCGACGTGACCGATGACGACTGGGCGGCCGAGTACTACTCGCTCGACATCGCCGCCGGCATCGTCGACAGCATCGACGAGGCCCTGGCCCACATCCGCCGCTGGTCGTCCGGGCACACCGAGGCGATCGTCACCGACAGCCACAGCGCCGCCCAGCACTTCATCGCCGGGGTCGACTCGGCAGCCGTGATGGTGAACGCCTCGACCAGATTCACCGATGGCGGCGAGTTCGGATTCGGTGCCGAGATCGGGATCTCCACGCAGAAACTGCACGCCCGCGGCCCCATGGGACTGGCCGAACTGACCACGACCACCTACATCGTGACCGGCGACGGGCACGTCCGCGCCTGAAGCAGGACCGGGCGCACTACAGTTGCGCCACGAGCACGAGCGCTCCCGGGAGGAATTCACATGGGCGTCATCAGCACCGCGGCGGTCTTCGCCGAGGGCCTGGCCAATGAGGGCATCGGCACCCCGCCGTGGGTGTTCGGCGTCACGGCCTTCGTCGGCCTCACTGTCCTGCTCGTCATCACCTTGATGATCAAGGTCGGCCGCTAGGGCGCTGCGCCCGGCGGTCCTGAACCCGCACTCGTCGTGACCCACCTGCGCATCGGCGTCATGGGCGGGTCCTTCGACCCCGTTCACAACGGCCACCTCGTCGCCGCGTCCGAGGTGGCGCACCGCTTCGACCTCGACCGGGTGCTGTTCAGCCCCACCGGAATGGCGTGGCGCAAGGAGGCAGCGCACGCGGCCTCCGCGGAGATCCGCTACCTGATGACCGTCGTCGCGACCGCGGCCGATCCGCGCTTCGACGTGACGCGGGTCGACATCGACCGCCCGAGCCCCACCTACACCGTCGACACCCTCCGCGACCTGCGCGACCACTTCGCCCAGGACCACCCGGACGACACCGTCGAGTGGTTCTTCATCACGGGGGCGGATGCGCTCGCCGACATTCTCGCGTGGCGTGACCCGGAACGGATCCTCGAGCAGGCGCATCTGATCGGTGTGACCCGCCCTGGCCATGTGCTCGCCGATCCCGGCCTGCCCGAGGGGGCCGCGACCCTGGTCGAGGTGCCCGCCCTGGCCATCTCGTCGACCGACGTGCGGGCTCGCGTCGGCAGGGGCGAGCCGATCCGCTATCTGGTCCCGACCGGGGTGGCCCACATGATCGTCAAGCACGGGCTGTACGCAGCGCCCACCGCGTAGTCGGGCGTCCCGATGAGCGAGCGTCACGAGCATGGCTTCCCCTGGCGCGTCACCGCGCTGGTGGTGGCGATCGTCATCCTGGCCACGGCCGTCGCCGGCGTGATCCTCTCGCGCAACGAGGTGCAGAGGGCCGCGCCGGAGGATGCCTCGATCTTCACTCCGGCTCCTGACCTTCTTCCCGTCGAGAAGCAGCGCCAGGTGACGCTGCTGATCCAGATCCGTGACAAGGGCAAGGACGTGGCGAGCAACGTCCTCATCGGCGCGGGTGGGGACCTCGGCTTCGTGTCGGAGCTGGTGCTGCCGCGCAACCTGCTGCTGCCGACGTCACCACCAGTGCAGCTGAAGGACGTCGACGGGCCGCGCGGCCCGGTCAGCGCGCAGGGTCCTCTCCAGGTGCTCCTCAACGTGCAGATCGACGCGACGATCGAGCTGGATCGGTTGGCCTGGGTGGGCCTGATCGACTCGACCGGAGCGCTCGAGGATCCGCAGCAGGGGGAGTCCACCGGTTCCTTCCCCCTGGTGGTCAGCAAGGTCCTCGCCAAGCTGCCCAAGGACGAGGGGACGCTGGGCCAGCTGCTCACCAGCCTCGGGTCGATGGCGCCCACGACCGTGACCAACGAGGACGCGAGCCATCTCCTGGCGGTGATCGGCGAGGCCCTGCGCACCCTGCCGGTCCGGCAGGAGGCGCTCCCGGTGACCTTCATCCGGGGAGGCGCATCTCCCGTCGCGACTGCGCAGCAGCCCGAGGCCGGCCGCCTTGTCGCCGAACTGTTCCCCAAGGCACCCCTGAAGCCTGGGCACAGCGGGCTACCGCGCCTGGTGATCGAACGAGCCGGGGCGAGCCTCGGGTCAGTGATCAAGGCTCAGCAGGCCCTGGCGCGCGCTGGTTTCGGCGTGCTCACGGGTCAGGAGGCCGGGGCCCTCGGTGCAACGCCCGCCCCGGCTCCGTCGGGCACCACGAGAACGGTGGTGTACGTGCCCGTCGACACCCCAGCGGCCCGTGCCTTCGGCCGGGATGCGGCTGCCGCGCTGGGGCTTCCGGTGTCCGTAGTCGTGGTCGATCCGTCGCCTGCTGCTGCGGTGGATGTGCGGGTCGCCCTCGGCAGTGACGTCGCGCCGGTATGAGAAGGTTGGGCGGCCGCTGACCGCGGCAACCGCCGAAGCAGGGAGCTCTCTTGACCGCCAGTCCCGACGCCGTAGCCCTTGCCGTCGCCGCCGCCGAGGCGGCCTCCGACAAGCTGGCCGAGGACATCGTGGCGATCGACGTCAGCGAGAAGCTGGTCATCACGGACGTGTTCGTGCTGTGCTCGGCCGCCAACGAGCGACAGGTCAAGGCGGTCGTCGACGCGATCGAGGAGCGCCTGCACGGCATGGGCGCCAAGCCCCTGCGTCGCGAGGGCGAGTCCGAGGGCCACTGGGTCCTGCTGGACTTCGGCGACATCGTCATCCACGTCCAGCTCGCCGAGGAGCGCATCCACTACGCGATCGAGCGCCTGTGGAAGGACTGCCCCTTCATCGCGCTGCCGGAGGCCGTCAACCAGGGCCGGCGGCGAGTCGAGGTCCGGGACGGTCAGTGACCGATCGAGGCCAAGGGGTGGCTGCCTGGGGCCAGCGCCATTCGTCCGCGCGTCGGCTGATCTTCTGGCGGCATGGACGGACCACCTGGAATGCCGAGCAGCGCTTCCAGGGCCAGACCGACATCCCCTTGGACGAGACGGGCGTGGCCCAGGCCGTTCGCGCCGCCAAGGCCCTCGCGAAGCTGCAGCCCTCGCGCATCGTGTCCTCCGACCTGTCGCGAGCGCGCCTGACGGCCGACGAGCTGGCCGCTCTCACCGGCCTCCCGGTGCATCCGGACCCCGGCCTGCGCGAGCCGTTCGCCGGGGAGTGGGAGGGGTTGACGCGGCCCGAGCTGGAGGAACGGTTCGGAGAGCAGTTGTCGCAGTGGGCAGCCGGCGCCGACGTGCGTCCGGGCGGCGGTGAGACCCGCGTCGAGGTCGCGCAGCGCGTGGTGGCCGCGGTGGATCGGGCGCTGGAGCACGTCGGCGCCGGCGAGACACTGGTGGTCGCAACCCATGGCGGTTCGGCACGTGCGGCCATCGGGGCGTTCCTCGGGCTGCCGCCGGAGCATTGGGCCGCTCTCGGGGTCCTGACCAACTGCGCCTGGTCGGTCCTGCAGGAGAACATGACCGGATTCGGCCCGGCTTGGCGACTGCAGGAGTACAACGCCGGGTCGCTTCCGGTCCCTGCCCTCGCGGACGACCGCTGACACCGGCCTTGTATAGTTCTGCTTCCCGCAAGGGGCTGTAGCGCAGCTGGTAGCGCACCTCCATGGCATGGAGGGGGTCAGGGGTTCGAATCCCCTCAGCTCCACTCACATCGAAGCCCCAGCTTTCCCTTATCGGACGACCTGTCTTTGACCCCGCGTCCGGCTCAGGAACCCGAGATTCTGCGCACATGACCGCAGGACCGAGATCCTCTGGGTCTCCAACGTGCACATGCCCCAGACGGCGGTCTTCTCGCCGACCAGTCGAGCAACCGATACGGCCCTCGCCTCCGCCCGGCCGCCTCGGTGGACAGTGGACCGAGGAGAATCGCATCGTGTTCAGCGTCTGAGCTGCACCACCAATGACGTCGCAAGGAGTTGCGCATGAGCAAGGGCTGGTTCGTGACGGGCGCGTCACGAGGTTTCGGTCGCATCTGGACGGAGGCAGCGCTGGCGCGTGGCGACCGGGTCGTGGCGACGGCACGTGACGCGTCCTCGTTGACGGAACTTGTCGATGCCTACCCCGACACCGCGCTTGCTATTCGACTCGATGTCACGGAGCGTGCGGGTG
>Ga0194043_1000672_pt1 | contig 19106 bp, 17 predicted proteins | sample JunL4415m_MetaG_FD_161274 | JGI IMG/M metagenome (GOLD analysis project Ga0194043, IMG submission 161274) | Anoxic zone freshwater microbial communities from boreal shield lake in IISD Experimental Lakes Area, Ontario, Canada - Jun2016-L442-15m | ecosystem: Environmental > Aquatic > Freshwater >...
TGAATTCCTGGATACAAGGATCTGTTCGGGGTACCGACAGGCGCCTGGATGATACAGGCATCGGGGAGATGCGCTAACACGTTGAATCGATATTGTCAAGTTATGGTTTTAGATTTTATTATAATATTTTAAATTTATTTATAAATATGTATTATTTTTGACCAGAGCCGCTTTCACGGTAAAGTTCCTTGTGCCGCTTAAGAACTTCAGGGTCGATCTGGATACGGCCTTTGTGGGTCTCGCGATATTGCTCTAAATTCTTTTTCTCCTGGTAAGAGAAAACCGAGGTCTCTATGAGACCAACGACTTGCTCTCCATATGGGAGTTCCCTGACAAATGCCACACCACTCATCAAGGTGGTCTGATTGACTCGGGTCGCGTGTATGTAGCAGCCCAGCAAAACACCTAGTCCGGATATGAAGCTGAAGTACACAACGTACAAAACTATTTTGATCATTTCGCTAACCTTCTTTTGCGCCGATCACATTACACCAAGCATCGCCTAAAGAATATGCAGGATGCGTTGCGATTATAAATAAATGATACTAATGAAAGCTGCCAACCACAACATTGTGCAAATAAGTAGAGGAGGATCTGTCAAGAGTAAAGCTGTTGGAGACCCCCCTTCTTCACGGTAATAAATGAGGTACATGTACCGGAATATGCCGTAAGTTACGAAAGGAACAGTGAACATTAAGCTTTCCGAGTGCAGTCCCGTATCCGGGTTTCCTCTCACGCAATATAAGCAGTAGAAAATAAAGCTGGAAGTGGTAACGACTTGCAAGAGTTGATCCAGCAACAAGACATTGTAATTGTCAAGGACCGGCCGATGGTTGGCAGCCTCCTGTGTCAGGATGAGCACCTCATGTCGCCGTTTTCCCAGGGCCAAAAAAATAGCCAAAGAAAATGTGCAGAGTATCAGCCAGCTTGAAACGGCCACACCTATCACCGCCGCCCCGGCCAGAACCCTGAGTAAAAAACCTCCTGATATTGCAAGCACATCCAGTATTACGACATGCTTAAGTTTAATTGAGTAGGCTATTTGGAGCATCAGGTAAGCAACCAGACAAATGATGCCTAAACGAGGAGCTTGCACGGCAAATGCACCGGCGAACAACGAGACAACTAGTGCTACAGCTATAGCCAGCGCGGTGGATGGTATAATCTCTCCACTGGCTAAAGGACGATTTTTTTTCCGAGGATGGATTCTGTCCTGTTCCATATCCATATAATCATTTAGAATATAAGTTGCCGAAGCCGCTAAACAGAAACCTGTGAACATACCCAGGGCCCGAATGACATCGTCCAAGATAAAGAGACGGGCACTAAAGACAAGAGGCATGAAGACGAACCCGTTCTTGATCCACTGGGCTGGTCTCATAAGTTTTATGCAGCTTTTAAATATACTCATTGACTTGTAACGTTTTCCTGAAAACTCATCCTTACTCGTTGTCGCCCCAAAGCGTCCTAACATAACCGCAACTGACTGTAAATCTAAACATCTATTGGACCGGCATACTTTCAACTGATAAGCTGTTGGAGGCAGAAAGAAGGAACTGAAAAAAATCTTTACGCGTGATATTCTGCATACCTTCGCTATGACCATATGGCGCACCATGGTCTCCATGTTCTCAAAATTTTGGCAGTAAAATATGGAGAGATGGGATCTCGATTCATCGCCGGTTGTAATAAGCGTCTTAAGATTCAAAATTTAGTCCACCAGCCGAAACTCGGTTTCTCAATTTGTTCCGGGTCATGGCCATTTATTACATCATTTGGAGGTCTTGAAATATGACAGATCTTAATCTCATGAGATCACTCGCCCAAAGCAACAACACTAAAATCGTACTGCTGGTAATGGACGGCCTGGGGGGACTTCCCCGAGAACTGTGCGGTCCCACAGAACTCGAATCCGCGTTCACGCCGAATTTGGACAGACTCGCCAGGGAAGGTATGCTGGGGCTGATGCATACGGTTGGAATAGGCATAACACCTGGTAGCGGACCAGGGCATCTGGGACTTTTCGGCTATGACCCTCTGAAGTACATGATTGGAAGAGGTGTGCTTGAGGCAGTGGGCATAGGAGAAAAGCTCACAGACAAGGATGTTGCGGCGCGTGGGAATTTCTGCACTGTTGACACGGACGGCACAATCACGGACCGGCGTGCAGGTAGAATTTCCACCGAAGAATGCGCCAAAATGGTAGCCCTAATCGATGACATAACCCTTCCCGATGTTGAGTTGATCGTTAAACCGGTGCGTGATTACCGATTTGTGCTTATACTCAGGGGGGCAGGGTTGTCGCCTGCCTTAAATGAGACAGACCCGCAAAAAACCGGTCTCAAGCCTTTGCTGGTGGTTCCCCAGGATAAATCTCCCGAAGCTAAACACACGGCGACTCTTGTAAATCAATGGGTTCTTGAGGTGGCCGATCGCATCAAAGACCAAAGGCCGGCAAACATGGTCACTTTACGAGGGTGGGCTAGGGAGCCTGGTCTGCCCGGCTACGAAGACATATTTAAGCTCAAAGCCTTGGCCATAGCTGTTTATCCTATGTATAAAGGCCTAGCAAGTCTGGTGGGAATGCAACTAATCGACGGCATCAACAATCTTGAAGACCAATTAGAGGCCCTTCGACGAAACTGGGACTCTTTTGATTTCTTTTTCTTTCATTACAAGTACACGGACAGCCGTGGTGAAGACGGAGATTTCGATGCAAAGGTACGGGAAATTGAGAAAGTGGACCAGATAATCCCGCGTGTCCTAGAATTGAATCCAGATGTACTGGTGGTTACCGGAGACCATTCCACCCCGGCCGTGCTAAAATCCCACAGTTGGCATCCCGTGCCGGTTCTTTTTTGGGCTCCACGATTTACGCGCTGCAATCCAGATGTAACAGGGTTTGGTGAAAGCCAGTGTTTGCGTGGGGCTCTCGGCCAATTCAATGCTGCATCCCTCATGAGTTTGATTACCGCTCATGCTCTCAGACAGGGTAAGTACGGAGCGTAGGCACATTCTTCTTCCCAAGTATTCTGAACAGTGATCTGATCACAGCTACCTTTTAGTTGTGGCCGATTACTTAGAGGAATTAAATATGGCAGTATCAGACGTTCATCCCATTCATCTTTTTGAACCTTGGCAGGTGTGGCCGGGTTCCTACGACAATCCGCCTGCCGATGGAACTTATCCTCTGCCGGGCGATCCTGGTCTCAAGATCACCCACTCTACCGCCATTACCTCGATGGGATCGTGTTTTGCCCGTGAGATTAAGAACGTGCTTATCCGGGAAGGTTTCTCGTACGTCTCCGATGAGATTCACCACCCGGCTTCCAAACATGCGGGTGCCGCCTGGGAGCGATTGTACAACACCTTTTCAATGCGACAGATTTTCGATTACACCTTTAGTAATTGGAGACCGCTTCTACGCTGGTGGCGGGCCCCTTTATCAGGAAAAATTCAGGATCCATACCGCCGAATCATATTGTATGACTCGGTGGAAGAGGCAGAGGCTGATTTTGAAAACCACCGATCATGCTCCCGAAGGGTCCTTGAAAAAGCTCGGGTATTGATCCTTACTCTCGGGCTGACCGAGATCTGGGAGGACCGTTTTGACGGCTCGGTAATATGTCTGCCATCCGGTCCCTACGTGAATGAGGGTGGAGACATGGGCCGTTATCGATTCCGGGTGAGTAGATATGGGGAGAACCTCGATAACCTAAGTCGAATTCATGAAATAATGGCGGAACACAATCCGACATGCCGAATAATAGTGACCGTGTCACCGGTGCATCTTTGGGCCACTTTCCGGAAAGATTGCGACGTAATTAGCGCGAGTTGTAACTCTAAATCCACTCTCCGGGCCGTGTTGGATGAATTCACAGCCTCTCACCACAATGTTTTTTATTTTCCAGCCTTTGAAATGGCCACCATATATCGGCCTCTGTTAGGCCAGACGATTTTTACCAAAGGCAGGGAAAATTTTCATGTGAACGAGGACACAGTGAACCTGATAATGGATGGGTTTTTCCGTTTCTATTGTCATTCGCGTGAGAATTAACAGCGGATTAAGTCCATATTGACAATTGTCACTACAAATTGATACTATGAGACTAATTGGGGAGGGAAATCCCGGTAGGAGGGATTTTCATCCCCATGAGTGTTTTTAGGGACATCCTTGTTCCTGCGACAACCCGACAGTTAGAAGCTAAGCTGCAAGGGTTTTTACTAATAGTTACAATTGCACTTTGCCTCTTGGTGTGCTGCTGGGTAAGCTCCTGCACTCTATTGTCCCATTCTCCGCATCTATACGAACAAACTCTGGTTCGAGTCCTGGAGAACGAGCGGGGTCTCATTGTTTCAGACTCCGGCGAGATCCCTTATCAGAGGTGGCGGCTCCCCCCTTGGGACGACGAGATGCGTTATGTGTGGATGGTGGGCAACTACGATTTTCGGCGATATGACGGTGTAGAAATAATCCTTTATTTCCACGGCATGCATGCCAAAGACTACTACCAAGCATTTCGCAGGGAACTGGAATCGTTAGTAAAAAATAGGCCGAAGCGGCCATTTCTGTTTGTCGGTTTCGTGGATACCCCCTATGTATTACCAGAATTCAGAAGTAAGGATCGTTGGAGTTCTTTGGCCCCACGCGAGGGGGAGAGACCGGATCGTCTGTTTAAAGCGGTTAATAAAGTATTCAAAGCCTTTCGTATGCAATTTCCCCATGTAAAAAAGGACAAGACTACTATCGTCCTCGCCGGATTCTCGGGAGGAGGCAAGGTCTTAAACGCTGTAGGCAACTGGCTTGCCAGGAGCATAAATGAGGACCCTTATGCAGAGGTCTTCCGGTCTAGATTAACCAAAATAGTCTATTTTGACTGCTGGTTTGAGAAAGAAATAGTGGAGACGATTCCTGCTCTGCTAGAAAGTAATCCGGAAATGAAAATTGTGGCTACGGTCCATATGAAGAAACCTGTAGAGCATGCTGCCATACTCGTAGGCAAGTTCAAAATGAAAGCAGACAAGAAGAATAATGAACTAGTGGGATTGAATGGTAGACTGGTAATCTACCGCGATGATTCTCACTGGAATGCAATGATTTGCAGGCTTAAAGAAGCTCTGTAAGGTCGGCATTCAGCACCGGCATTTACTAATTAATCCTGATCCTTGCCATCCAGCCTCCTTGACCTTCCGGGGGAGCTGCCTGGAGTCAAATTCGTGTACGCTACATCTCAGAAAAGTATAGAATCCGAGTTCAGTGAAACCATTACATTCCTTTACGGATTGGAACGATTCGGTATCTTGTTGGGACTTGAGAACATCACTTCCCTTTTGGAAAAGTTAGGCAACCCTCAGAAAACGTTTCCGGTAATTCACGTTGCCGGGAGCAATGGAAAGGGATCCACCGCATCGTTCATCAGCAACATTGCGCGTGCTGCGGGCCTTAGAACAGCTCTTTATACCTCCCCCCACCTTAATGATTTTCGTGAGCGTATCAGGATCGACGGTCGTATGGTTTCGAAACAGGCTATGATCGAGTCCACCTCTAAAATTCGCAAATTATACGACCCGAAACGGACTACTTTTTTTGAGTTTACTACTGCTGTGGCTTTCGATTGCATATCTCAGTCCAAGCCCGATCTGGCAGTAATCGAGGTAGGCCTCGGCGGACGACTTGATGCTACTAACACAGTAGAACCAGTTGTTTCAGTTATCACCGACATTTCAAAGGAGCACGAGGACTATTTGGGGAAAGGAATAGCATCTATTGCACGCGAAAAATCTGGAATAATAAAGCAGAGGGTCCCGCTTGTAACAGGAGCTTCCAGGCAGGAGGCGCGACGGATCATATTAGAAGCTGCAGATAAAGTTACCGCTCCTGTAAAAGAATTTGGTCGAGACTTCCGCGGAATGAGATCCGGCTTAAAATTGTTCACGTATAAATCTAGGACGCTTACCTTGGAAAATCTTTCTATTTCTATGATCGGCAGCCACCAGGTAAAAAATGCTACCCTAGCAATTGCAGTAGTGGAGGAAATAATTGCCCAAGGTCACCCGATTACAGAAAAGTCAATCCGCACGGGTATTCAAGGCACTTTCTTCCCAGGGAGATTCGAGATATTAAGAAGAAGGCCCGACGTGGTGATCGACGGAGCTCATACCTCGGAGGGGATGAGGCTTTTGAAAAGCTCTCTCAGACGTATCTATCCAGAGGCCAAACCATTGATACTCTTGGGAATGCTGAGGGACAAGAATTATTCTGAACTTGTTCAAATCATCGCCCCCATAGCGCGAGAGGTGGTTTGTGTGCCGCCTCAGGGAAACCGTGCTTTAGACCCTGAAGAATTAGCAGCCAAAGTAATGGAATACGGGATTTCAGTCTCCTGGTCCATGTCCATTGCCGAAGGCTTTGAAAGACTTATGGAAAAAGCATCCTCCCAAGACCTTATACTTGCCACAGGCTCGCTCTATATGATAGGGCCAGTACGACGGGCCTGCGGACTTGAAGACGCTTAAACGACAAAACGAGTCAGAATTGCGTACCAGCAACCTTCGTTTGGATGGTGCCAGAGCTTTCGGCCCCCGATCACTATGTTCCGGAAAATCTTTAGGAAAAACATGCCTACTGGGAAAATTCAGTGGGCTAAAGCTCTAACCCGCAAAATGTGCAGGTTCCGCTCCACGCATCTCAATAGACGGCCAGTCACCTGTCAGCTTTCTTCAAAGAGCTGGCCGGGACGGTGCATGGCTTTGCTCTTGTCGGTCCTTTTAGTCTCACTGAACGGGCCCTTGCGGATCCATGCGGAAACATCTCGGGATAACGACCTCTCAGGCGGCCACCTGTCAAATAAGTCAGCTATTCTCCCTGCAGACATCCCTATTCAATTATCGGCGGAAAGGTTGTCTTTCGATTATGATAACAACACCTATACCGCTCGTGGCAACGTAAGTTTGAGTCAAGGCAACACTCGCCTGCGAGCCGATAGCGTGCGATACCAAGGAAACACGCGAGAACTCACTGCCATGGGTGGAGTTATAGCTCGAATGGGAAGCGACGTGGTGGAAGCCGAAAAAGTCATCATCAACCTGGCCGACTCGTCGGGGATACTCTTTAACGGCAAGCTCCTACTCAAAAGGCACAATGTGTATTTGGAGGGGAAAAAGTTGGAGAAGGCCGGGGAATCGACCTACCGAATAACAGAAGGAAGCTTCACTACATGTGACGGTGTCTCTCCGGCCTGGCGGATCACCGGCAGGGATTTGGACGTTACCCTAGAAGGTTACGGAACACTTAAGCATGGTTTTTTTTATGTCAAAGACATTCCAGTATTTTATATACCATGGCTCATTTACCCTGCCAAACGTAAACGGCAGACCGGTTTTCTTGCTCCCACCGTTGCCAATAGCAGCATAAAGGGAATTGACGTTCGTCTTCCGTTTTTCCTTGACATCTCCCCTAGTGTCGACGCCACAATTATACCCAGGATCTGCACCCGACGGGCAGCTCAAGCAGCTCTGGAGTTCCGGTACTTCCCCACCGATAATTTCACAGGGCGTTTCTATGGAGAATATACGTACGATTGGAAATATGAGCCCGATAATGTTGCCAAGAATCATCGTTTCTTCGTAACCTTCAGACATGACCAGAACCTTGCGGGACAGGTCGGACTCAAAGCCAATGGCACTTGGGTGTCGGATCGTGACTATTTTGAGTTCTGGGGTGGTCGATTTGACCGTCGACTGCGAGTACGTTACCTTGAATCTAATGCCATATTATATAAACAGTCTAATAATTTCCTATTTGAGGCCGAGGCCAGGTACTTCGACAATCTTGACTTGCCCAATAATGCCCTTACGGTTCAGAATCTCCCTACGATTACAGGCACCTTGTTCAGTCTACCATTGAAGTATACCCCATTTTATCTAAGCTCCAATCTCATTTTTGACCATTTCTACGCTCCTATCATGAACGAGCAATGGCTGGGAAGCAGAGTGGCGGTCGACACCAGGTTGACCATGCCTGTAAACCTCGGTCGCTACCTTAAGTTAGAGCCATCCATAACGTACTTAGGCCGAGCTTATTCTGCCGACTATTATCGCCGTGACAAGAGCATAAGCTCTATCAATGCTGTGAGAGCAGACCTTTACCAGATCAACGCTGACATGTTTACCGACCTAAATTCAGTTTACGACGGTTCATTTCTCGGCTTTCAAAGAATTCAACATACCATCCGGCCGAGTTTTGCGTGGACCTACAGGCCTTCCCCCAGCCGGCAAGTCTACCCCTCTTTTGACGATACTGATCGGATGGACCGGGTTAGTCTTGTCACAGCCGAAATGAGGCAGACCCTCACGGGTCGAATAGGAACGGGAGAATACCTTGATTTTGTAACCCTCAGTATTTCTCAAGGGTACGATTTTTTTAATAGCCGCACGGCTGAAGATCCATTAGGAGAGCGACAGGCACTCCGTTTCCCCTGGACCAACACACATGCGGAACTTACCGTCAAACCACATTACCTAGTAGATCTAACGGCTCAGGCGCAGTACGACCCTGTCCTCAATCGCGCGAGAAGGTACAGTTTGAACGTTGGTTTGATGGACCACCGGGGAGACCTTGTTCGCGTCTTACACCAATTCTCAGAGGATGAAAAACTCGAAGACCTTAGCCGCCAGACCAATGCCAATCTTCAACTCAAGCTAACTTCTACATTAGACTGTATTCTTGAGAACCAGTATTCTCATCAGTTCAATTTCTCCTATTTCACGAGCATAGGCTTGAGTTACCACCCGCAATGCTGGAACATTTTGCTGAGGTATTCGGAGGTTCGCGAGCAAGATCCTTTAACTCAGAAAATCAAGGATGCAGACCAGACCGTTTTCGTTACCCTATCCTTATATGGTTTGGGACAGATCTACAGATTTACTAGGGACTGGAGAGAGCTATTAGGGGGGACCGAGGGTGCGGCTTTTTCTATACCGTGACCCTTTCAGTACCCTAGATCCTGAAAATAGTCGGGGCCGGAAGCATTCGTAGACGGACATCTTTCACCGACCGAACAGTGATTCGTTTGAGCAACAAGAGCAGAAAATGGAATATTGATACTTAGGGTCGCCCATTAAGACCAAACTCAAGAAAGTAAGGCCGTACTCTTGACCGAAAATTCAGTCAGCCGTCAGTTCGATGAACTCAAGACCTTTCTCTTAACTTACGTACTCATAGCACCTCTGTTGTCAGCTCTGTTCGCGGAACACATAGATAATAAGTTCATTGCATGTATTCTTTTTGTTGGTCTTGTAGGGACAGCCTTTTGTTGGTTCAGAAGACGGCTTGCTGACTTAGATGAATGGATCCAAGAGATGGTAAGCCGTATTGATGACCTTGATCAAGTAACCAAGGATCCTCCGCTGGGCAAAGACGATTAAGATCCAGTTCGCTGTCTGTCTGTTGTGCTTACCCGAAACAGTGCTCAACTAATAGGCTTCTCTTGAATGATCATGGCAAACAATGTATAGAAATAGATTCGTGACATGAGAATCATTTCCGGGAGGTTTAGAGGGCGGCGGTTACCGTCGCTTCGGGGCGGAACGGTCAGGCCGACTACAGAACGGGTTCGCGAGGCTGTATTCAGTACCATAGGAACAGCAATTGAGGCTGCTCAGGTGCTTGATTTGTTCGCTGGGACAGGGGCGTTCGGATTTGAAGCCTTGAGTCGTGGTGCAACCCGAGTCGTTTTCGTTGATAAGAGCAGAAAGTTGGCCGGCATCATAGCGGAAACCGCCGGCATCTTGGGAGTCAAAGACCAAGTTAAAATTATGGTTATGGAAGCATTCAAAGCGATTAATGAATTACAAAGAGCAAAAAATCGTTTCGGGATCATTTTCGTCGACCCACCCTATTCATCGAAATTGCTCCAGAGCTTGGTTTTTGACCCTTTCTTTCAGAATCTGTTCGAAGAGGATGGCCTATTGGTCATGGAATCTGAAGAACAGGGGCCGGAACTGAGCGTTCCTGATATGTTCAGCAAACAGTTTACAGGCAGATACGGAGACACCTCTGTAAAAATATTTTGTCGTAAAATAGGAGAATTGTGACGATTGGCAACAAGGCAGGGAAAAAAAAGACACGAAAAACTAGCAGTGTATCCTGGAACATTTGATCCGATTCACAATGGTCACCTGGAAATCATCCGTCGAGCGTTGGGGACGTTTGATAGAATGATCGTCGCTGTGGGTGTAAATCCTGAAAAGGAAATCATATTCACCTTGGAAGAACGGCTAGACATGATCCGGAAGGCTCTGGAAGGCAACTCACGCATCGAGTGCGATTCCTTTGATGGTCTTCTGGTCAGGTACGCTGAAAGAAAAAAAGCCCAGGCCATAGTGCGCGGACTAAGGGCTGTATCCGATTTCGAATATGAGTTTCAGCTTGCCCTCATGAACCGAAAGCTCAGCCGTAATATAGAGACGTTCTTTCTTATGACTGCGCACCGGTATTTGTATGTCAGTTCTCGCATTATTAAAGCCACGGTCTTAGCTGGAGGATCTCCCGAGGGCCTGGTTCCTGAAAATGTTCTCAAGGTCTTGAAACACAAGTTCCCCAATATCTCCAACCATCGATGAGTAACCCTCATATTCGGGAGAAAGCATGAAGAAAATTCTATCTCAAAGAGCATGTCAACTTAAGCCCTCGGCTACTCTGGCCATTTCCGCCAAGGAAAAAGAACTTAAAAGCCAAGGTGTTAATGTCGTAGGATTTGGAGCAGGGGAACCTGATTTTCCAACTCCAGTTCATATCCGGGAAGCGGCTAAGCAGTCTCTGGATCGTGGTGAGACTTTTTACACACCGGTTGGCGGAACTGCTGAATTAAAGAGTGCCGTTGCTATGAGGTTCTTTGAGGATTACGGCCTGGAATACAAGCCTGAAGAAATATTAGTCTCTTGCGGGGCCAAACACAGCCTATATAACATTTTTCAGGCGATTTTAGATCCAGGGGATGAGGTAGTAGTTTTTGCTCCCTTCTGGGTTTCCTACCCTGAGATGATTGCTTTGGCAGGCGGGTTACCAGTCATCGTCCCTACTAAAGAAGATGATGCATTCGTGCCGGATCCAGAAAGGGTTAAATCGGCCATAACAAGTCGCACGAAGGCTTTGCTTGTCAATTCTCCATCCAATCCTACTGGAGCTGTGTATCCTCGGGCTGTGCTCCACAAACTCGCCGCGCTGGCGGATGAACACGACTTAATGGTTATATCGGACGAAATCTACGATAAGCTGATCTACGATGGCCTTGAATTTACCCCTATTGCCGCCATACCGGGCATGAAAGACAGATCGATCTTGGTAAACGGGGTATCCAAGAGCTACGCAATGACTGGTCTTAGAATCGGTTATTTAGCAAGCACGAGGAGGGAACTGGTTAAGGCGGCTACCGACATTCAAAGCCAATCGACTTCCAATCCCTGCAACACAGCGCAAGCTGCGGCCGTAGAAGCCCTAACCGGTCCTCAAGGCGAGGTGCGGCGCATGCGGGAGATTTTCGAACGTAGGAGAGACTTGATGCTGGCCCAGATTAATAGCATACCAGAACTTTCCGTGGTCAAGCCAACTGGAGCTTTCTACGCCTTTGTAAACACTTCTCTCCTTTCCGGCCGAAACACTATTGCCGACTCGACCGATGTCGCTAATTATCTACTTGAACGCCATCATGTAGCGTGCGTACCTGGAGGACCTTTCGGGTCAAATAATCACATTCGACTTTCTTTCGCGACAAGCGATGAGATGATCCTGGAAGGTATGAACCGCATACGCATTGCGTGTCAAGAACTGGCATGACTGACGGACGCCCCCTGATTCTACTGACAAACGACGATGGAATTCATGCTGAAGGACTCCGTTACCTCCACTTGGTAGCAAGCAAGTTGGGGCAAGTCAAAATAGTAGCGCCCGACACAGAACAGAGTGCGGTGGGTCACTCCATAACCTTGTATGACCCGATAAAAGCACATGAGGTTATGAAAGACGGGGTCTTCTATGGTTATGGGATTAGCGGCACACCTGCGGATTCGGTGAAGCTAGCCCTTTACTCACTCTTGCCTCGTCCCCCCGATCTGGTTATGTCAGGAATTAACAACGGGTCCAATTTGGGCATCAACGTTCTCTATTCCGGGACAGTCTCAGCGGCTACTGAGGCGGCCATTCTCGGCGTCCCGGCGATGGCTGTTTCCCTTGCACAAAAAAAGGATCCCCCCTTCGGTTGGGCACTCACGCATATTGAGTTGCTGGGTAGATGGATTTTAGAACAAGGCTTGCCTCGGGGAGTGGCTTTGAACGTCAACGTGCCGGCGCTCCCGCCCGAGAGAATAAAGGGATTGAAACTGACGCGGCAAGGACTCTCCAAGTTTCGGGAGAGTGTTGAGCAACGTGAGGATCCACGAGGAAATGTCTATTATTGGCTGTCAGGACAAGGCACCGAGGATGAAACCAGCGACGAGGTAGATATCACTGCCTTGGCACACGGCTATGTTTCAATAACTCCTCTCTTCTACGATTTGACCGCACATTCCCATAGAGAAGAATTGGCATGTTCTCTGAAAAAGATTTAGCAGCAAAGAATAGCGATGAGACAAGAGGTGAAATCGAGACGGCTCTCGGGCATCTTTTTCAAAATCCATCATTGCTGCTTAATGCTTTGACTCGCCGTAGTTTCTGGCATGAGAACAGAGAGACGTGCTCGGAGCACAACGAGAGGCTTGAGTTCCTCGGGGATGCAGTCTTGGGATTGGTAATTGCCGACATCCTTTACCGAGAATTTCCCGGCGATGAGGAAGGAGAACTGCAAAAGAAAAGAGCGAGTCTAGTGAACCGAGCAGCTCTTGCCAGGTTGATGAGACAACTCAGGATCAGTAATTTCATCCGGATGGGCCGAGGAGACGATCTATCCGGGTGCCGTAACCGAGATTCGATCCTGGCTGACACACTCGAGGCTCTGGTTGCGGCAGTATACCTTGACGGAGGATTCTCCGATGCAAAAAGACTAATAGAGAGGCATTTCTATCCGCTCATCGAGCGATGTTCAACGAGGGACGGGATGGATGATTATAAAAGCATCCTTCAGGAAAAGGCCCAAGCGGTCATCGGCATTACTCCGACCTATGAAGTGGTTGATCAATGGGGGGAGGAGCATTGCAAGATTTTTTCCGTGGCGGTATACCTTGGAGACAAGATCGCTGGGGTCGGAACAGGAAAAAACAAGAAAGAAGCAGCTCAAAACGCTGCAAGTGAAGCCCTGAAAACATTGGAATAGTTTTATTGATCTTATGGGTAAAGCACAAGTCATATTGGGATATCGCGGGAACCGGGGGCAGGGACTGGAATGGCCAAAATTGACTCAGGAGACTCTCATTAAACGCTACCAGCGGTTTATTGTAACGCCCTAACAATTTTAAAGTACCTGTTTTTGAGGGTTGAGAGCACTTCCTGTACAAGTTAAAGGAGAAGCCTCGGTGAAAATACTGGTCATAAATACCGGCAGTTCATCACTGAAATACGACCTCTTCGAAATGACGAATGAGTCCGTCCTCTTTGGAGGCCAGATTGAGGGGATTGGACTGCACGGGTCTACACACGCTACTGGGGTTGGATGTGGTAATCAAACGCTCCAACGAAGGGCAGTGAATGATCACGGAGCTGCTCTGGATGAAATGCTGAACACCCTTATAATGGGGCCTGTATGTTCGCTGGACGAGATTACCGGGGTCGCTCACCGTGTTGGACATGGTGGCAAATATCTAGGCCCGAGACTCGTGACGCCTGATGTGATAGCCGAACTACAGCGCATGGTTCCCTTCATACCGCTTCATCTCCCAGCGATGATAAGAGAAATCGAGTTGTGCCGGATGCTCATGCCCGATGCTGTCCATGTTGCTGTAAATGACGCTTGGTTTCACTCCACGATTCCTGACGAAGCGGCTGTCTACGGGCTGCCTTACCGTTATTTTCTTGATAAGGGATATCGCAGGACAGGGTATCACGGATTTTCTCATTTTTATGTCTCTGCGAAAGCAGCCGAGTTTTTGGGACGGACACTTAAGGAGCTTAAGATTATTTCCTGCCACCTCGGCAACGGAGCGAGCATTTGCGCTATAAATTACGGAAAGTCCGTGGACACGACCATGGGTATGAGCGCTTTGGAGGGACTAATAATGGGAACCCGCTCGGGAGATGTCGACGCGGGGCTGCTTTTAGTGATAATGAAAGAAGAGTCCATGTCCCCTGACAGTGTGGTCGAAATGCTCTACAAGGAATCGGGTTTGCTTGGGTTGAGCGGTGTAAGCCGCAACATGCAGGAGGTCGAAGAAGCTTACCGGAAAGGGAATATAAGGGCGACACTTGCTTTCAACGCGTTCTGTTACAAAGTGAAGCGTTATGTTGGGTCTATGCTTATGGTTCTTGGAGGGTGCGACGTTCTGATATTCACAGGAGGTATCGGAGAGAATAGTCCCAGTGTAAGGTCAAAGGTCCTGGAAGGGGCAGATGGAGTGGGATTTCTAATTGACGAGGAACTGAACCGAAGTCAGAGGCTCTCTTCCACCCATTCCGTCGTGGACATTTCAGCCTCGTCCTCCCGGGTCAAGGTACTTGCCGTCAAGACCTTCGAGGAACTCATTATGGCCAGGCAATGCAGGGACATTGTCGAAAAGCTTAAAAATGAAGGCAAATGAGGCATTGACCCGGTACGTGATTTTTCCTTACCACTCTTACCACTAGTGGCTACTATTCGCTTTGCCAATGTCAGTCGCCGGATCCCTTAGGTCGATAAAGCTATTAGCTATTATAGTCCTTGCTAGCGCCAGCGAGAACCTTTTCCGCCTGATCCCTGTCTGTCTGGGCGATCAGGACGATCAGGACGGTCTGTTCTGGGACGGGCCTCGTTGACCTTAAGACTTCGACCCATGAAATCTTTCGAATCAAGCTCTTGGATAGCTCGGAGTCCTTCTTCTCGCTCAGGCATCTTCACAAAGCCGAATCCTCTCGCACGGCCTGTGAATTTGTCGGATATAATGGTCGCTGACTCCACCTGACCAAAGCTTTCGAATAGTTCTTTGAGTTGTTCCTCGTTTGTGTCGAAAGACAGGTTGCCAACATAAATGTTAATAGCGGCCAATTCTTTACTCCTTGTGAGAAAAGTCCCTCTTCGTCTCTACGCGATTGAGTCGGCAAGGGGAAATATCCGTATCCTATAGGGAAACCGAATGATTGAAGAAAGGGGTGTAAGCACGAGCGTCTTAAACCTAAAGTCCTGATTCTTGCTTCGCGCCCGTTACCCTGATCGGACGGGAGGGAAAGGCAAGTCATGGTCCAGATTATACTGTAATGTAGGCTGCGATTATTGTCAAGATATTTCAACGAGATATTTCAACGAATGGGAAAAGCGTCTCCAATGGAATTGTGAATGAGAAAACCGCGATATAATTGATTACAATTAATTCAGAAAACTCCGTGAAAGGGTAGACTTCAGGTCTGCCGCTGAAAGCATAACTCCACTGGCAGGAATCCCTTGCATCACTTTGCCCCGAACTGTTTCAGCAGATCCACCAACTCGTAATGGCCGTGAGATAACGCAAGGTTCAAGGCCGAAATGCCCTCATTGTTTTTGGCATTGAAATTCACCCCTGTTTCCAGAAGCATGGTCACCACTTCCGTGAAGCCTCTTTTGGAGGCCTCAATCAAAGGGGTATTCCCTTCATTGTCTGAGATATTGGTGTCAGCCTTAGCGCAAAGAAGAATTTCCACAAGCTCAGGCTGCTCGATAGTACGGTCGCCATTGAAACTCATCTGTTGTCTCGACAGGGCGGGGGACATATGGATGCCTCCAGTGGGTTGCGAGCCTGCCGCACCCGTACAAGCCCAAAAAAATGGGGTTCTACCTTCTTCATCACACGCGTTAACGTTTGCTCCCCTTTCCAGAAGAAGTTTCGCCACATGAACCTTTCCTAAACGGCAGGCGTCTATCAAAGAAGTCCTTCCATATTCATCTTCGGAATCGACGGCTGCACCCGAGTCAAGCAGCAGTTTCACGCAATCGGCTTGACACGACCGACAAGCCGACATCAAGGCCGTCACCCCATCCTCGTCTCCGTAGTCAATCTGTGCATTCCGATCCAGAAGCAATTTGACCACATCAGTGCAGCCTGCCCGAGCAGCTCGCATCAAGGCAGTCGAGTCTGACTTATCCCTCGCGTTAACATCAGCGTCGCTTTCAAGAAGAATTTTCACCGATTCAGTATGACAACCGCGAGCAGCTTTCATTAAAGCGGTCGCGCCGTACTGGTCGAAAACGTCAAAATCAGCGCCTTTCAACAGAAGAAGCCTCACAACTTCGGCATGGCCTGCAGCGCTCGCCCACATTAAGGCAGTCCAACCTCCAGAATCTGATAAATTGACGTCAGCGCCCTTGTCCAAGAGGATTCCTGCTGCTTCCACATGACCTCCACGAGAAGCCAAAATCAACGAATCGCTCCCGTCTTTGTTTCGCGCACTCAGGTCTGCTCCTCTATCCAGCAGTATCGCGATTGCCTTCGAGTAGCCTTTCTCGGCGGCCATAAGCAACGCTGTGTATCCCTTTTCGTCTATGCTCTCTATATCGGCTCCGCGTTCCAGGAGAAAATCAACTAGGTTCGCACGCCCTTCACCGGAAGCACATATGAGAGCGGTTTGCTGATCATCTGTTCTTGCATTGACTTGGGCTCCATGATCCAAGAGCAATGCAGCCACTTCCCTGGAGGCTTTTTCCGAAGTACACCAGGCAGCGGCGATGATAAGCGCAGTAGCTCCACTATATTGATTCCGTGCATCCACATCTGCTCCTGCTTCAATAATTTCCCTTATTCTGACAACATCTCCGGATTCCGCTGCCCAAACAAGAATATCTCCAGTATCTATAGGCGTCCCGCAGTCTGGACATTTGTCCGAAGATAAAGCCAACTCTTTCCCACATTCACTGCAGTGTGTCATCTCCACCTCCCTCGGCCTGCTGACCTACCGTAAAAAAGTCAAACAGATAGCCAGACCAAGGTTTTTTCACATTCATCCTGTACGAAAAAAACTGAGTATGGAAGAAAGCCGAAATGGATTTTTCAAGGGATAATATACACGGAAACGCACAGACTCATTCATGCCAAAAAGCTGCCTAGGAATTTTTTCCAGACAAAATCCTACCAGAATCCGGTTTCTCTCACCCCGTCTGATACCCTTTCGGGACTGTCACCAATAATAGCGTGTAACTGATTCGAGAGGGTAGAGTCTTTTATAAGAGTTTCAGTTTCTTTAAGAAGGCTAGTTATTACCTCTATACGGGGAGGTTGTTCAACTAGTTGGAGTGCCTTACGAAAGTCTTCTCGAGCCTGAAGGTATTGTCCTATTTCCTTTTTTGCTACTCCGCGATTTGCATGTGCCAAACCGTGTGACTGTTGTATACTTATGACCTTTGAAAAAACGTTGATCGCCTTATCAAATTGTCGATTAAGGAGATAGGCTCGTCCCAGCTTGTAATATATATCCGCTGTTACGGTTCCGGAATCGATGTCTATGGCATCGGAAAAATCCTTGATGGCCAACTCATATGATTTCAAGGCTTCGTGGGCAATTCCCCGGTAGATGAGAGCTTGCGTATCATTGGGGTCGGCCCTGAGAGCTGCATCCAAGTCTGCCATCGCATTTCTATATTGGCCCAGCATCACACGAGTTCGTCCCCGGAGCGAAAGAACAGGAAGATTGCCTGGCTGTTTTTCGAGGGCTCTTTCGAAATCCTTGACTGCCTCAGTAGGACGTCCGAGATCCAGGAGCGTCCTCCCTCGTGTGACATAGACTGCTGGACTTGTTTCACCCAATTCCAATAAACGCGTGTAATCTTCCAGAGCCTCTTCATTACGGTCCATTTTGCTGAAAACCACTGCTCGATTGGAAAGAGCTTTAACAAACTTTGGATCCAGTTCGATTGCCCTTGTAAGATCTCTCTTTGCTGAATCCAAATTTCCCAGAATTGATTGAGCCCAGCCACGGTTATTAAAGGCTTCGAAATTGTCGGGGTCCAGGTTTATAGCCTCATTATAATCTTGGACGGCCTTTTTTGTTTCTCCAGCACCAATAAAGACATTGCCGCGATTCATCCATGCTTTTGCGTTTTTCGGGTTAAGCTCCAGGGTCCGGTTAAGATCGTCTAGGGCGTTCTGAGTTTTCTTCAGGCTCTGATAAGCTGACGCCCTGAGTAGATATGACTCGCTATCAAGCGGGTAGAGGTTCAGAGATTCAGTCAAATCTTGGATCGCGGCATCTGGATTGCCAAGAGCTGCCGCCGCTTCGGCCCTCACTCTGAGTGCACCGGCATGCTTGGGATCCGACTTCAGCACCCTATCCATGTCTGCTGCCGCCTTGTCATACATATGCCTATGCACAAAGATTACTCCTCGTGCGTAAAGAGCATCATGTATTTCGGGGTCTATGGCGATGGCTTGGTTGAAGTCGGCGAGAGCCAAGTCCTCTTTCGTTCTAGAACGGTAGGCTACGCCACGGTTAAAATAGGCTCGAGCGAAATATGGATCACGGGCAATTGCTCGTGAATATAGTCGAATGGCTTCATCCAGATCCCATTTCCAGTGGGCCTCAACCGCCTCGGCATACAGAGTCTTGGCGTCTTCCGCAGCCCGTACAAAGAGCGGTTGGCTCAGTACCAGAAGAATCAACGGTAAAAAACGAAAGAACACTCGAAATGAAACCAATGTCTTGACCTATGAAGCCGAAATATGGATCAGTGATTTCTCCCACCCCTGGGCTGAGTCTCAACTCTCTCCATTCTTTCAAACGCAAGCCTTATCCGTATGTATTGCGACCACCCTGCCCTTCACCTTTGTAAAAGCCTAGCATTTGGCCAACAGCCTATTTTTGAGAAGGACTTCATTTATAATCTGTCGTATGTTCACTATGGTGTCATCGAACTGTGATAATATCCTTAACCCTGGCAGTGCTTACCTGTAGTCTTCCGGCCACAGGCGGTGCTCCACTTCCCTCAGGCAAACTCAGTGCCATTGTGAAATCTGCCTTAGCT
>Ga0194043_1000673_pt1 | contig 19088 bp, 14 predicted proteins | sample JunL4415m_MetaG_FD_161274 | JGI IMG/M metagenome (GOLD analysis project Ga0194043, IMG submission 161274) | Anoxic zone freshwater microbial communities from boreal shield lake in IISD Experimental Lakes Area, Ontario, Canada - Jun2016-L442-15m | ecosystem: Environmental > Aquatic > Freshwater >...
GATTTGGTGCAGGAGCAGGTGACCCGTATCCTTGGGGAGCAATCGACGCGGGGTGGAGCAGCTCGGTAGCTCGCTGGGCTCATAACCCAGAGGTCACAGGTTCAAATCCTGTCCCCGCTACGGATATGAAGGCTCGGAATACGTTGGTAATCAACGAGTTCCGGGCCTTCATTTATTTCCGATACGGGCTCGTGCAACTAGTCGTGCAACTACGCACCGGCCGGCGTAGTTGGCCTATGCCTGTTGACTCGGAATGACATGGCTGGCATTCTTCGGACAGCAATAGCGCTCGAGAGGGTCATAACGCAGGTTCGACTCCTGCACGAGCACGTGTAGGGCAACGCCACGGTCTAGCCGTGGGCAATAATCCCTGATGGAGTAAGTAGGACGCCTTCCTTACGGGAGGCCGTGTTACCTCTCCATTGGCATGCCCTATGCGGTCGGCCGCCCCGTTAGTGCGGAAGCACTATTGACGGAGTTGCGGCATGGCTTACATGACCATCCAAGAGGCGGCTGCCTCGCGCAAGGTGACTGATCGAACCATTCGGCGGTGGATCGCCCAGGGCCTCCTGCCTGCGGTACGCCTGGGACCGACCCTTGTCCGAATCAACAGCGACGATCTGGCAAGGCTCGATCGGCCCATCCCTTCGGCTCGCGATCGGGCAACGAGCTGATGACTGGGCTAGGCGAGATCAGGAAGCGGCGGCTGCTCCGCGAGTTTCTGCTGCTGGTGGGGCTCGGGCTCCACCCGTACCCGGTCGGCCGCGACAAGCTTCCTATTGGTCAATGGGCCTTGGGCGCGGTGAACTACGTCCAGCACAAGCCCTCATTCGCACGGGGTGCGATCTGGTCTGAGGATCCCCGCACCTTCGGCTGGGCCATCCTCTGCGGGAACATACGCATCGGCGTGTTCACCCTCGACGTCGAGAGCGCGGGAATGGGCTACCCCGAGATCCTGGCTGTTCTCGCTCCCCTGCCCGTGACGTGCCAGCGTCCCTCCCCCACAGGAGGACGGCACGCGGCCATCATCGTGACCGACGGAGAACCGGTACCAACCCAGGTGCTGGCCCGAGTTGCGGGAGTGCTCCTCGCCGAGGTTCGTGGTGTCAGCAAGGGCGATGCCAACGGCGCATACGCCGTCGTCACGGGACCGGGTCGTGGACCACTGCCTGCCGACTTCGAGCCCGCCAAGATGACCAGAGCCGAGGTCGACGATCTCCTCGACGCCGTTCGCGGCTTGCACCGTCCCTCGGCAAGGGAGCTGAGAGTCACGGACAACAAGCGGACTGCCGCCTATGCCGGCTCCCAGGCGAGCCGAGGAACCGGAACCGGTCGGCTCATCGCGGAGGCCATCATCAGCGGCCAGCTGGCTTGGCCACAGGTTCTCGAAGGTGGCTGGAGCCTGACTTCGGAGCAGCCGTTGGATGACGGCCTCAGACTGGGTCTCCTGCGGCCGGCCTACGGCGGAGTCCCGCCTACGTCCAGCGAATCGGCCAACGCCATAGGCGCGACGCTGGTGGTGCACTCGGGCGCTGTGGAATGGGCTGACCCTGGCGAAGCCTTCAACCCACAGCAGGCGCTGGCAGCCTCGAGATTCGACGCCGACTACTCGGCGGCGATGAAGGTCGTCGAAGCCTCCGCCGAGGCGTATGTGACCGGTCGTGGCCTCCTTCCCATTTGGATCAGCGCGTGGCCAGGGGCGCTACTCGAGCAGATTCACGAAGAGCGTGCGCGATCAGTACGCCGGTGGCACGCCCTGCAGGGCGGGTCGTTGTCGTGAGCATGGCGGTTGCCTCCGGCGTTGAAGTCGTCAATCCACTCAGGCTGCGCCTACTCGGTCGAGACCAGTTGGGCTCCTTGCCACAGCCCGAGTCGATGATCGAAGCCACACTCGACCACCGATCTGTCGCCCTCCTGATAGGGCACTGGGGGACCGCCAAGACGTTCCTGGCCCTGGACTGGGCCGCCTGCATCGCGACCGGGCAGCGCTGGCAAGGGCGAGAGACGCATCCAGGCGTGGTCTTGTGGATTGCCTCCGAGGGCGCATCGGGACTCCATCAGCGACTGCGAGCGTGGGAAGCGCAGAACGGAGTGATGATCGACTCCGAGTCGGTGGTAATCCTGCCCTTGCCAGTCCAGTTCACTGACCCAGCAGTCTTCGAGAACCTCCGTGATCTTGTCAGCGACCTCAACCCTTCACTCCTCGTGATTGACACGCTCGCTAGGTGCATGGTTGGACTGGACGAGAACTCCGCCAAGGACATGGGCGTCGTCGTGGACGCCCTTTACCGACTGCGAGACGCTGCGGTCGATTGCACCGTTCTCGTGGTCCATCACACGGGCAAGGACAAGGTGACCACTCGCGGGTCGAGCGCCCTCGAGGGTGGCGTCGACACGGTCTACCGGATCTCGGGCAATGCTTCCGGGCTGAAGCTGACGCGCACCAAGCGCAAGGACGGCCACACCCTCGACGAGCATCACTTCCAGTTGGTTCAGCCAGTAGGACAAGACAGTGTCGTACTTGCGGCCGTAGACGCCCTTGCTCGCAGCGAGGGCACTGACAGTGCCCTGTCCACGATTCTGTCCACGCTGATCAACGGGCCATTGACCACTGCCCAGGTCACGACGGCTACGGGACTGCGTCGCTCGACCGCCGACAAGAAGCTCCGAACCCTTGAGCTGCAAGGGCGGATCGTCAACAACAGCGATCGCAGGACCAAGCTCTGGCAACTAGCCAGTTCACCTGGCTGATCATTCTGTCCACGGTTGTCTCTGTCTGTCTCCGTGGCAGCGTGGACATGGCTCATTCTGTCCATCCCCCCCGCCTCTCTATAGGCGGGGACAGTGGACAAGAGCCGCCAACGGCACAGGCGCTTCATATTCCATTAGCGACCGCAGTACTCCCAGGGTTCCGCGTTGGAGACGCGGCCTTCGTGCTTGCCGCCGGACAGCGCAGTGCGTGACAGCAGTCGACATGATGCGACTGCAGCCCTTCTTGAGCACAGTGACGTGATGTGAAGCTGGTGCAAGTGTCGCGTGCGCCGCCTTCGAAGTTGCTGAACACTGGGTGTTGAACGTGGCGCTGCGTGATTGGAGTCGTACAAGTGCCCAACAGGAACGTTCTGGCTAAGTACCGCGAGGTCCGTGCGGTCGAGTTGATGACGGCCGGTGCGACTTATCAGCAGGCAGCCGACGAGCTGGGATACAGGTCTCGGGCAGGGGTCTGGTACGCCGTGCAGCGTGCCCTCGACCGCAGAACTGTGGACGCTGTCGACCTTTATCGTCTGGTCGAACTGGAGAACCTCGACAGGCTTCAGGCGAGGGCCTGGAAGCGAGCCAACGCGGGGGACCTTGACGCAGTGGGCAAGGTCGTCGCCATCATCAACGCCCGATGCAGGCTCCTGGGGCTCTATGCCGATTGGGCCGAGGGCGAGGAGAGGACTGAGGCGACAAGCCCGCGAACGGTAAGCGCTGACGAACAAGGAGCGGTACGAGATGAGGCCGAGTTCGGGTCTCTAGCGGACGGGCTTGCCCGCCTGTACAGCACGGCCGCCTACTGAACCTGGCAGTCCCGACGGCCGGGAACCACTGATTGCTGTCGCGACCACCAGCCTCGAACTCCGCCGACGGCGGTTCCGCTTCGTTGCCTCTCGATCTGCATTCGACGTGCCTTGAGCCGCATCATTGGGTGCGGGAAGGCGTGGGACATGGGAGTTCCGGCGGGCTGGTACAAGAGCGATAGTGACGAAGGCAACCTTCGCTACTGGGACGGACAGGCCTGGACCGACGAAGTACGCCCTGACCCAGCCGCACCGGCGGACCTATCCGCTACGACGGACGCTCCTGAGCCGTCGAAGCCAGAAGGACTCGTGAAACGCTCCTGGCGTTGGCTGATGCACCGTCGATTGTGGGTGCGGCTGGTCGCCTTCGGCGTGCCTGCCTTCTTCTGGGGTCTTACCGGATCGGTGTTCTTCTTCCTCCTGACTGCGCTTCTGGCCGCATGGTGCATCCACGGAGCTGTGCGTCGCAGGTCCACCAACGGCGAAGAACGGTCGGCCCGTCGCCGCATCATCGTTGGGCTCCTGGTCACCGTGGGTCTCTTTCCGTTGCTCGTAGTCACCTTCGGACCTGGCACCTCGGTACGTGAGCAAGTCGATCCTGAATACGGGGCCCAACGGGCGGCGACGCGCCAGGCGGATGCCGTGAGGGCTTCAGAGAAGGCCCTTGTTCAGGCTTCAGAGGATGCCGCAGCGGCTGCCGCTCAAGCCAGCGAAGAAGCGCAGGCAGCCCGAGTCCAGGCTTCGGAAGAGGCAGAGGCAGCCCGAGTCCAAGCCAGCGAAGAAGCGCAGGCAGCCCTAGTCCAGGCTTCGGAAGAGGCAGAGGCAGCCCGAGTCCAAGCCAGCGAGGAGGCGGCAGCTGCCGCTCAAGCCAGCAAGGAGGCACAGTCAGCCCGAGCGCAGGGATCTGAGCAGGCCGCAGCTGCTCCCACCCCGAAACCGACTGCGACTACGACCGCCCCGGCGGCTGCCATCCCGATCAGTGGCGAGGTGACGCTCCGCTACCCAGTTCTTACCCTCGACGCCATGAAAGAGGTAACGAAGAAGAGGGGGTGCGTCGGTGTGGATGACTTCGCCGACGTCCGTCCGGGGGCGCAGATCGTTATCACAGGGCCGGATGGCGTGATTGTTGGGACAGGTAGCGTGACAGGTAGCCGCTCCGACATCCTCGACAGCGAATGCATCTTTTCCATCAGCGCCGAGGCACCACCTGGACTGCAGTTCTACGGGATCCAGGTGGGCGACCAGCCGCCCCAAGTCTTCAAAGAGCCAGAGTTGCGCAATCTGACATGGCGGATCGGTGCGGATAAGACGCAGGTGTGATGGCTTGTCGTTGTTGAGCCCTGCTGTTGTCCAAATCAGCCAGGCCGGGTGACGCCCAGTCACGATATTCGCGGCGTGTCACAAATCGACCGGTGACCGGCACGAGAGTCCCGCTGGGCAGAGCGGCGCACCTCGGCAACGGCACCGACTGTGCACTCCTCGATCGGATCAGTAATCCGATCCGATGGTGTTCGCCCTCAGTCGTACGGCGGACATCCCACACGGCAGCGGTTCGTTCACACAGCGATTCGGGCAGGCTCGCAGACGGGCATCCCGAGTCTGGGAGTTCTAGCCTTCAGAGGAACCACTATCCCGAAGGAGCTCCATGCCGGACGATGACGATCTGGAGACTTGCCGCAAGTGCGGGAACTTGTATCACCGACGGAAGGCTGGGGCCTGCCCTCAATGCGGGGCCGCCGCAGGATCCACCTTGACCTCTCGAGGGTGGGAGACGTCTAGTCCTTCTGGACTCCGCGCTTCTGGGACACCGCGTGAGGTGGATCGATGGACGCGCCGAGCGATCACGTGGGGGAAGATCGTGTTCTACATCGGCTCCTTTTGGTTCACGCTGTCGGTGGTTCTTGGCGCCCTGTCGATCGTGGTAGCTCTGGTTGCCTGGGGCGGTACGCCTGGCCGCGACGCCTTCGGAGTGTTGTTCATCAGTGGTGTCTCCTCGGTCGTGAGTGGCCTTGTTCTCGGGGCTCCCGTAATGGCACTTGGTGCTTACGTGGCCACGATGTCGATGCGCTCCCGAGACAGATAGAGAGGCCTCCGCTGGGTGCGATGTGGGATGTCGTTCTCCTCATGGCGACATCCGGAGTTGGGTCAGCGTTCCGCGAAGGCAAGTTGGTTACGGACCTGCCCGGAAACGACAAAGGGACCCGGTTGCCCGCGCCCGAGCCGGATGACCGGCCCGAGCGCGGGCACCTTGAGGTGTGAAGGGATTGATCTAGGCGGCTGCGGTGGCGAGTCGACCAGCCCTGGCCAGCACGGCGGCCCTAGCGGCCTTGGTCACGTGCCGGCGGTCTGCAGACCTGAGCGGGCGACCCCGCCGGACGATCCGGTGGAGCTGCGCTGCGGCTGCATCTGCCGCAGTCTGCGCGATACGGCGCTGCTCATCCTCCGGCAGGTCCGCCGGGATGCCCCGAACCTCGATGGAGCCGTCGATGCCGATCGCCACCTGCAGGTCGGCGACGTTCAACTTCACGCTCTCTTCCAGTGCCTCCGCTTGTTCCTGGGCTGGGAGGTCCGCTGGGGCATCTACCTCGGGATGGTCGACCGTGAGCAGCGGCCCTGCGGTGTTCGCTGCCACATCGTTCTCGGCGAACGCCGCCTCCTGGACGATGGGCTCGGGGATGAGCAGGGTCGGGGCAGGGGTCACCCTTGGTGTGGCCGCCCTCTCCCGCTTGGGCTGAGGCTCGCGGGCCGGCTCGACAGGTTCGGGGCTGCTGCTGCGGGTCAGCCGGAAGCCGGCGAACGCCACCGCGGCGACCATGACCAGTCCGACGCCGAGCATCAACTTCCAGGGGTTCGTCGCCCACACGACGGCCGTCATGGCCGATGGGGCGAACTGGACGATGCGTGCGGCTGCCGCGCCCTTGGTGAGGGCGTGGATGGCGAGGGCTCCGCTGGCGATCCCTGCGGCCCGCGTGGTGGCGGTCTTGACCAAGGGGCTGCGAACGAGGGTGCCGATGACACTGGTGACACCGATGAGTGCGACCTCGACGATCGTCACCACGGTGCTGACCGTGGCGCTGATTGTGTCGATGGCCTGGTCGGCCGTGTCGGCGATCCGTGGGGCGATCTTGCGGACGACACCGGTGACCGCCTTGGCGGCCTTCCGGACTAGGCGTCCTGTGCCACGGATGACGCGGGAGGCGAAGCGTCCGGCCCAGCCGAGAGCCTTCCCGACGATACTGACGCCGGCGTCGTAGCCGGCCTTCGTGCTGAGTGCGGACAGGGCGACGTTGGCGACGGCCTTGGGGATGCGGGTGATGGTGCGGATGCTGGCCTTGAGGTAGAACACGGCGGTGCCGGCCCAGCCCTTGGCCTTGGCGGCGAGGGCTCGGGCGTAGGCCAGTGCGGTGGAGGGTCCCGAGACGGTGATGCTCACCGTTCCCGGTCCCGGGGGTGCTGCTGCATACGACATTGCGTCTCCTTGAAGGGTGATGCCCCGCAGCCGTGATGCTGCGGGGCGCATGCGAAAGGCCACCGGCGGGTGCCGATGGCCTGAGGTCGTGCGGGTCTTGCTCTATTCGGTTACTCGTCCTCCCAGTCGTTCCTGTCCCACAGTCGTTGACCCTCGTCCTCCCAGGACGGGCGTCGAGGACTCCACGAACTGCTGGAGCGTGGTCGGGTGAATGGGGTGGAGCGGCGTTCGGAGGCTCCGACGAGTTCGCCGACCAGGACGCCGATGGCTGCGGCGATGGCCGGTGAGGCGGCGAGGACTCCGATGACTGCAGTGCTGCCTGTGGCGAGCGCGACGGGGTAGGACGGGTCGGTGTCGAGGCGTCTGGCGTGCCTCTCACGAACCCCTTGGATGAACGAGGTGACCGTGTCCTTGATCCACGTCGTCCAGCGAGTGGCGACGCGCCAGAAGGGCTGCACGGCGTTCCGGATGGCAGTCCAGAGGCGGTGCAGCGGCCCGGTCATGCGACCTCACCCCTAACAACCCGGATGCCGCGCATGAGACCTGCCCGCCGGGCCGCGGAGGCCCGTGCCGTCTCGGGCAGGACATCGGCATACACGTTGGCGGTGATGCCGATGTCGGAGTGCCCGAGTCTGCTGCTGACCTCCTTCAAGGACTCCCCGGAGGCCAGACCGAGAGTGGCGGACGTGTGGCGCAGGTCATGGAACCTGATCCGCGGCAGTCCCGCCATGGCGATGACGCGCTGGAACTGACGCGAGACCCACCACGGGCTCAGCGGCTGCCCGCCGGTATCGGTGAACAGCAGCCCGTCGGACGGGTGACCGTTGCTCTCCTGACTCGCCTTCAGATGCCGCAGCGCGGTGACCGTCTGCGGGTCCAAGAACACCGTCCTAGTGCCGGCACGGGACTTCGGCGGTCCCTCGATCACCAGGCCACCGACGGCGATGCGGGACACCTGCACGAACAGGAACCCGCCGGTCAGGCTGACGTGGGTCCAGCGCAGACCGAGTACTTCCCCCCTGCGCATCCCCGTGACCAGGGCGAGACGGAACAGGACACCCACGCCGTCATCACCGAGGTGGTCCAGGAACGTGGCGGCCTCGTCCGGTGTCCACGTGTGGATCGGGCGGGCCACCGAATGCGGCACACGAACCCCGGTCGTCGGGCTCGTGTCGAGCAGCCCCATCCGGACGGCGTGTGCCATCGCGGAGCGCAGGGTGGCGAGCACCCGCTGCACCGTGCCCGCCGCGAGTCCTCGGCTGGCGAGGTCGTAGACCAGCCGCTCCACCTGCGGAGGGGTCACGTCGTCCACGGCGGTGTCGCCGAGGGCGGGGATCAGGTAACGGTCCAGATGCGCCCGGTAGGACGCCCGCGTGGATGGCCGCAGGAACACCTGCCCATCGAGCCACTGCGTCAGGTACTCGGACATGAGTGGCCCGGATCTGATGCCCGCGACACCCGCAGTCCCGCCGCTGACGGCCATCTCTGCGAGCCAGGCATGGGCGTCGCTGATCATGTCGAACGTGCGGGTGACCTGCCTTCGCCTGCCATCACCTCCCCTGGGCAGGTCGATGACGGCATTCCACCTGGACAAGCTGCCGTCGGGCTTGCGGCGGCGATACACACGGCCTCGAGCCATGGTCGTTCTCCTTCCCTAGACATGCGAATGGCCCGCCACCGGGTGGTGACAGGCCAGGTTCTGTGACGCGCTTGTGGTGCTACCCCCTGCGGCGTTGGGGCTTCGGTGTGGCTGCCGCGAGCTGCTCCTCGATGATCGGCATCGACGAACGAAGCACATCCCGCATGGCAGTAGGTGACACAGCGGAGTTCACGCTGACCCGGACAAGCTCGGCCAGCGACTGCCCCTCGGCGAGCTCGAGCAAGCACACCGTCGCAATGGAGGACTCCCCGAACGCCGCCAGCAGGAACGCCGCGGCCCCGGCGACACGTGGACGCAGATCCTCCGGTGCCGTCAGGGCCGCCTGAACGATGACGTCAACCAATGCTTCGGCCGGCTCCTCGGTGAGGGCCATGCTCGCCATCACGAAGTCCCGGACCCGGACGTCCTCCATCGCAACCTGGACGCGTGAGCGCATCAGATTGCTCACCGGGTCACCGACCACGTCTGCGTTGGCAGCCAGCATCCGGGTGTCGTCCCAGACCTGCTTGGCTCGCTCACCCAGCGGCGCGAGCAGGATCGACTCCGCGTCCTTGCGGATCTCCGATCTCGGCGCAAGGTCAGGGCGAGGGAGGTACCGCTGGACCACCGCATCACGGCTGACCGCCACGACCGGCAGACCGAGGCCGACCCGCTCGGCATCGAGAACGCAGTCCTCCGACCCGATCGGCGTTCCCCCGGGAGGGCAGCAGTCGGTGTCACTACATAGATATGACCAGTACCGGTCGTCGTCGATGAGCATTGCGTCCTTGACCGTGACGCTCGCACTTGAGCAGGCCGTGATGATCGCGGCGATGCCCTCCCGGTGCGGAAGCTCCTCGCCATCGTTCACCGTGCAGACGACCAGGATGACTTCCTCAGCATCGACGTTGGTGCCAGTTGAGGCGACGTACTCCGCGACCTCCTCCAGCTTCTCCGGCAAGTCCAGGCGCATCGACACGATTGCCTGGCCCTTGCCCAGGTACACCGCAACAAGGGAATGCGACGGGTGGAACCCCACAAGTGCGGGGATGGCAGCAGCGAACGCCCCCGGCGAGCGGAGCATCACCTTCGAACTCTCAGATACAACAGCCATGCCAATCTCCATTCGATTGGCCCGGACGCATCCGGGCATGCAAATGGCCCGCCACCGGAAGTGGTGACGGGCCTGAACATGACGAAGGCCCCGTCCATCAGGGACAGGGCCAGCGCTACGGCCTTTCGTAGCCGCTCTGGGCTAGGTCTTCAAGGCCGTCCGTCCGGACACACGTATCCGAACAACTCCTATTATCCCACGAATAGTTGTTGCAGCGCAACAACTATTTCCCAAGCCTTCAATCCTCGAGGTCCCCCTCGTCCGACAGGAGTGCGTGTACGGACGTGATCCCGCAGACCTTACGGATGCGCTTGACGATGTCGGCCTCTCGAACGTCGCTGAAGTTCTGGAAGACTGCTCGCACCGTGTCGGCATCGAGGGTGTCGGTAGCGGTTCGCATGACACCCACTCCTTCCTCCGTCACGAAGTGCGCCTCGAGAACGTTCACGGGATCGGTGGGGAAGACGGTCGTGTCCAGCAGATAGTCGCTGGGGGACTTGTCGCTGATGCGCTTGTTGGTGGATCCAGCGATCAGCGTTCTGTTCACAATCGAGTTGATGACTGTCTTGTCTCGCTTCGCGTCGAAGCCATGCTTGGCCAGATAGTTCTGGGGGAAGATGTGGTGATCCTCGAGGGCCTGCAGAGCGATGGCCTCGTCGGCCGCCCAGTCCCTGGCACCGCCGTTGGCCAGCAGGCAGAAGATGCCGCTGTACACCGAACTCGCGTGGCTGGCGCTGCTGCGGATGGAGTATCCAAGGGATCCGATTCGCTGCTCGGCCTCGGTGAAGACAACTGGTTCGACGGCCTCGCCCTTCCAACGTCTAGTCAACTCCAGGTAGTCGCGTCGTGACTTGCTCTCGACGGCGCTGGAGTATCGCTCCAGGAAGATGGAGCACCAGTACCAGCGCTTCAGGTCATCGCGTTCGGTCTTGCCGAGCTTGTGGTCCTCCAGGTAGGCGCGTAGTGCCGCGAGGACGGGAACCACGCCGAACCCGGGTAGCCACTTCCGGTCGAAGACGCCGAAGCCGTCGGGTCCAACCGTCTCGATCAGCTCGAGCGCCCTCTCGATCGCCTGGGTGGCTCTGACCCAGTCCGCGGCGAAGTTCTTGGGTTCCAGGTTGATGAGGATCTTCGGCTTGGGATCAAGGTCGCGAAGCAGTGCCATGGTGCGTAGGACGAGGACGCCGAACTTGTTGACATCTGCGCTTCCCTCAGACCATGAGGCCAGTCGAGGGTTGCTCGCGACGGCGTCGTCCCAGAGCTTGTGCAGGTCGACGCTCGATCGGTAGAGGCGAGCGGTGAGCAGGTCGTAGACCGACAGCTCGACACCGGTCGAGTTCAGCTTCTCGAAGATGGCGCAGACCCGCGAGACGGCCTCGTTGTCGCCCTCGGCGACGATCGGCAACTCCACGATGGGGACCTGGAAGTCGAGGAAGGCGTTGATGCTGTCTTGCCACCTCGACCGGATGTTCTCTCTGAAGTCGTCATGGAGTGCCGGATCCGTGTCCTTGAGCCAGTCGTCGTAGCCGTCACGCCAGGCGAGGAAGGACTTGCTCGACACGAGTCGGGCGACGGGAAGGAGACGGGCTCGGTATTGGCCTGCAGGCTCGTGGATGCCATCTCGCACCATCTCGCGCTCGGTCCTGTCGAACACAATCTCGTCGTCGTCGGGTTCACCGAGCAGCAGTTCAAGGTCGACGAAGAAGCGTCGCGGCTGCTTGGAGTTCTTCAGACCCAGTTCGGGGGCATAGAGGGCGTAGATGAGGGACGTCAAGCGTTGTTGCCCGTCGAGGACCAACTGGCCCGGTGTCAGAGTGTTCTGCGGCGGCTTCGAACCCCGGAGTGCCATCGGTGCGAATGGCGGGTTCTGCTTGTCGCAGTTGAGCATCAGGAGCGATCCGACGAAGTACCCCCTCAAGACCGATCGAAGGAGATCAGCCACCTCCTCGCGGTTCCACACGAAGTCCCGCTGAAAGTTCGGCAGGCACACGTCTCCGCTGTGCGCCTCGTCGACCACAGAGATGATCTTGCGCTTGTTAGGAGTGATCTCCATGCCTCTGCCTTCCTTGCATCGTGATGCTTGTCGTTCAGATCCCCACTGTCGGCAGAATGGCCATCCACGCGACGAGGTGGACGTCATCTCGACTGATCGGGTAGCGCTTGGCTCTGCTCTCGGGAACGACCAGGCCGAGTTCGTCGACGAGTTCGATGAGGCGGTCGGTCTTCCCGTTGTCGGTCAGGGTCTCGTCGCGCAGGACTTCGCGCACGATGTTCGTCACTCTGCCGGCTTGTCCACGCCGGTACACCTTCACGGCAGCGTCGACGTCGGCCTGGTTGCGGTGCACCCCGTTGCTGAGCAGATGCTTGACGGCGTCCCGGATGGCGGGCGGCAGGCTGTCACCGGAGGTGGAGGCGTCCAGGCTGCCGTTCCACATCTCGACGATGTGATCCTGCGTCGCGGCCCAGGCGTCGTAGGCAAGGTCCACCCACGGATCGGGCAGCGTCGGCCCCACGTGGGGGTCGATCGGGTTGGCCATCGTCAGTGCCGTGAGAGTGTCCGCGACGACGTCGGACTTGATCCCGCGGATCTCGAGCACATCGGGGTTGACCAGGAGCACGTCCACCGGATCCTCATGCGCGACGGGGCCGTGCTCGCTGGAGGTGAGCGCCTCGGTGAGGGACTGGGGGAGGGCCACGTAGCGGAAGATGGGGTCCTCGAGGCGGTTGAGGATCCGTGCACAGAAGACGAAGCCCGGTGGCCGATCGCTCGTGGTGAACCCGGATCCGACGCCCCCGGGCATCGCCTCCAGATGGCGTTCGAGGGATGCGTCGGCGATGGCCTGGCGGAGCATGGCGCGGAACTCCTCGCCGGAGATCAGGCTGCCGCTGGAGCCGAGGAACAGCTCGACGCTTCCCCCGGCGATGGCCTTGATCTGGTCCTGCTTGGCGTTGAAGGTGATGTCCTCGTTGCCGGCGATGCCGGGCAGGACTTCGCCCTGGCCGATGGACTTCACCGCCTTGGTGAGCTTGCGGTGCAGGATCGCTTCGAGGCCCAGAAGGCGGTCGAGGTCGGTGTCGGGGAAGAAGCACCAGAGGTAGATGAAGGCGTGCTCGGATCCGATCCGGTCGACGCGACCGTGTCGCTGGACCAGGCGCATCGGGTTCCAGGGCAGGTCGTAGTTGATGATGTTGTGGGCCTGCTGCAGGTTGACGCCTTCGGCGAGCACGTCGCTGGCTACGAGCAGGTCGAACCTGTCGTCCGTGATCGGGGTTCCGGTGGAGTCCCTTGGGCCGCCGGTGCGGGGCGCGAACCCGGCAACGGCGTCTTCTTGTCGGACGCTGCCGACAGGGGGGACGTCGGATCGGCCGCGTCGGTCGGTGCCGGTGACCATCGCGAAGCGGCCGCGATAGGGGGCAAGGCGTGGGTCGTCGAGGATGCGTTCGATGTTGTCTTGGAGGTAGTGGACAGTGTCGGCGAAGTACGAGAACACCAGTACCTTGCGATCGTCGCGGTCCCTGATCGCCTTGGCGACGGGATCGACCGAGATCTGCCCGGCCGCCCGCTTGGTCGTATCGCGATCGGCCTCGGCGATGATCTTCACCAGCGTCTCGCGAAGCGCCGCCAGCTTCGGGTCACCGCCCGTGATGAGGCCGGTCTCGACGGTGTTGGCCATCTCGTGGAGGAGGGAGATGTCGCTTCGGATGTCCGTCACGAGGGCTTCGATGCGGAACTTCTCCGCAGGTGCGTAGTCCGCGACTGCCCGCCACTCGTCGAAGCTGACCGGATCGTCGAGGTCGATGCGGATCCACTCGCGCAGGGACGAACCCGACGCGACCAGGCCCTCGCTCTCGATCAGGGTGAGCAGGCCGGTCAAGGTGTCCGCCATCGTCCGGCAGGTCTTGGTGAACGCATGCCCGGAGGATTCGAAGCGCTTGAGCAGCCCGGTGCGAAGCAGGCCGGAGACCTGGACCTCAGCGGCCCGCTGACGCTTGTCCAGATCCTCGTCCTCGTACTGGTACCGCGACGGCGTGTACCCGGCGAGGGTCAACCGCTTGGGGTCGATGCTCGTCAACCCCGCGTCAGGGATGTGGCCCGCGAAGAACGGGTCGCCGACCTCGGGGTCGACGTCGGCCCCGAGGGCGTGGGCGAAGGTGGTGAAGAAGCCCTCCAGGACCGGAGCCAGGTCGTAGTCGACTCGACGCACCTTGGGTTCGGGGAAGGTGATGGTGGCACCTGACTCGTCGAGCTTCTGCCCGATGTAGTGATTGCGGACGAACTTGCGGGTCCTTCTCACGGCGACCGCGTCCAGGACGTCGAACAGGTGCTCGGGGGACAGGTCGTCGGGGCTGAGCTTGTCCACCGCCCGGAAGTGCGCCGACAGGCTCGGGATACCAATGTCAGCGAACTCGTCGTCGTGGATGATGAAGTACGAGAGCAGTGAGTGCAGGTCGCCGAGGGCGTTGTTGACCGGGGTGGCTGTCAGGAGCACCACCTGCTTGCGCGGGTTGCCCTTGAGGATGTCGATCAGCTCACGAGACCGCAGCGTGTCGGTGTTCCGAACCGCGTGCGCCTCATCGAGCAGGACCAGCGAGTACTCCTCCGGGCTGCGAGGCACGTCCAGACGCCATCGCAGGCCGCCCGGCGTCGGCTCCGCCAACAGGTCGTCGTAGGAGATGACGTCCACCCACCCGGCGAGGTGGTTCTCGTCGACGTACGGCTTCCACACCGACTCGCGGATGATCTTCGGAGCCACGATGAGGACGCGCTGACGACGGCGAACCGTGTCCTTGATCAGGGCACCGCCCACGTATGTCTTCCCAAGGCCGACTTCATCGGCGATCAGGACGCCGTTGTGCTTCTCCAGAATGCGACGTGCCCGGCCGACACCATCCCGTTGGAAGGGCAGCAGGTTCCGCATCGACGGATCCGCATCGACTGAATCCTCATCCGTACGGACCTGGCTGCCGTACGCCTCCCACAGCATGCGCAGGAACACCATCCACGGCGACTCCGGGACCACCTGCTCCTCGTAGAAGCCGGCGAGATCGAACGGCTCTGCCTCGTCCCACAGGGCGTTGAACCAGTCCCGAACCGCGGCGATCGTCGTCTGGTTGTACTGGCCGAGGTTCAGCTCACGGTTCTTCGACAACCCGGCGAAGGTGAAGTTGCTCGAACCGGCGATCACGCCGAGGGCGGGGTTGTCGATGAGGTACGCCTTGCCGTGCAGGAACTCCTTGGTGTAGCGCTTCACCTCCACGCCATCCGTCCGCAGCCAGTCGATCAGGTCCCTCACCTGCCCACGTGCCTCGGCTGTGAAGGGGACGAGGTCACGCTCGGTAGCCAGTTCGGCCCGCTGCTCCTCAAGAGCTGCCGTGAGCTCGTACTCCGCTGCACGGCGAGCAGGCACGCTGCTATCCCGCAGCACGACAGGATCGGTCTGCCGCTGGGGCTCCGCGCCTAGCATCAAGCGCACCGTTCCGACCCGCTTGAGCTCCTCCGCGATCAAATGCCAGCCACCGACGTTGAAGAACGCAGAGGCCACCGCGACCGACAGATCTGGGCGGGCCGCCTCGAACGCCAGCATCTCGTTGATCGCCTGCGCGACCGTGACGCCAGACTCCGGCTCGTTGGTGGCGAACTCCGGACGTCCAACCTGAGGGGTCATGGCGTCACCTTCTCGCTCCACTCGTCGAAGAACTCCAGGACCATGGCCAGACGTGGCCTGTAGTCCCAGCCTCGGTGGAATGACGCGAACACCTGCTCCACCTGGTCCCGTGACAAGGCATAGAGCAGGCTCACCAGAGCATCGAGCTCCGCCACGAGTGCGTCCCGCTCCGCGGCGGACTTCACGGATCCCACGGCGACGCCAACGCTCGCGGCCCACTCGACGTAGCGCTCATCGACCGCAGCGAGTCGCCCCGCTATCTCGATCGCTCGGTCACACACGGCCCTCAAGTCACGGGTGGCCACGTCGAGTTCGCCCGCCAGACCGATCGAATGACCAGAATCCGGATCGACCCGCGGAACAGGAAAGCTGTTGAGCAACTCGAATGTCATGTGGAGTTCAACGAATCGACGGGTGAACCAGTCGAAGGGAATGCTCGACAAGATGGCGAGCAGGTACGCCTCATCGCGCTCAGTACCAGCGACGCGCAGCAAGAACGGTGCTGGATGAACGAGAGCAACGCCTGGAGGGATGAGGCAGCTGAGCATCGTGCGGGAGTTATCGTTCTTGGTCACGTCGCGGAAGGCGATGCGCGGAGTCCGCAGCGGCAAGGTGGAGACGTTGGTCGCCCACTCCTCAGGCATCCCAAAGAACGCCGAGGACCTCAAGCGGATCTGGTTGAGGCGGCGCTCCTGGAGGTAGGACTCGACGGTTGCGGTCTCCGCATACGCATATGGGTCCCCGAACATCGGTTCCCAGATGTTGAACGAGCCACCCGTCCACACGGGCAGCTTGCTCGAGTGATCACTCCCCGTCAGGTCGAAGTGGAAGAACGGCTTGTTCTTCGTGGTGTGCAACTCCGCCATCGGGCGGAATCTCCACGTGCCGACACCCGACCCGAGACTCGGATGACGCTTCATGACTGCGAAGAGCTCAAGATCCTGGGGCGGTAAGGAAGGAATCGCGACGGAGTCAGACCAAGCAAGGATGTCCGAGCTGGGCACAACCGCGACCCTGGGGTTATCTGCCGCACCTCGGAACTCCTCGAGACTGGAGAATGGACCGCGCAATCGAGCGCCTCGGAACGCCAGCCCCTTTCCGATCGTCAGTAGCACGATCGTCTGCTGCGGATGGACTTCGTCGAAGACCCAGTGCCGATTGTTGGCGAGAGTGGTCGCATCCTCGAATGCTCCCTCTCGAAGAACCTCGCGCCGCCACACGACGGTTGCCGCACCCGATAAGGCATTGCGCGGGAGCACGACGCCCGTTCGCCCTCCCAGTCGCAGTTCCTGCCAGAACCTCCAGCAGAAGGCCGCGTACAGGTCGATGTCCGTTGCACCGATTCCCTCGTATGGACCGGCAGTGAGGACACCTGCAGCCCGGCCCACTCTCACGACATCAGCCTCGTACTCGGTCACCAAGTCGGGGTGCTCCAGTATTAAGGCTGCAATCAAGCGGTTCTTCTCCTCCTGGGCGACCCCACGCTGGACACCTCGGAATCGGCTGCTCCACCAGCTGTGTTCTTCCACCTTGAGCTTCTCCCAGGGTGGGTTGCCGAGCATGACGTCAAAGCCGCTCGGGTCGCGCCGGAATACCTCTGGATACCGGACCGGAAGGTGAGCAGCGGACACGGTCCTGGCGATCTCTCGCGCAACGCCAAGGTGTGGGTGGGTGAGAATGGCGGCCTCGAGGCTTACCGCGTCGGCGACCGTGAAGAGCTTGCCTCCTCCGGCCGAGAGCAGAATCTTGTCAGGGTCGCTCTTCTTGAGGTGACGTGTTGTTCGCTCTGCCGTGATCAGGTCGCACAGTGCGGCAAGGGGGGCGAGGGCGGCCTCGATGTTGGCCTGGACTTTGGCGGCGGCGGTGACGTCCGCAATGGAGGCGTCCGCGAGCGTGGCGAGCTGGTCGAGGTAGTCGCCGGCGCGGTCCATGAAGTCCGCCAGCGCAGCGGGAAGAAGCCACGAGTCGCCTGCCGTCTTGGTCTCGCGCTGCTCGGCTTCATTGAGGGTCTGGACGATCTCGTCGAGGGTGCCAACTCCGGTGAGGCTGTTGCCGTGGATGAGGCCGTGGTTGAGGAACGACAGAGGAAGTCCGGGAACGAAGGTGTGGATCCAGACGGCGAGGCGGGCAAGCTCGACAGCGATCTCGTTGATGTCGACGCCGTAGATGCACCGGCGGGCGATCTGACGCCGGAGGAGCACACGTCGTCGATCCCCGTGTCGGCGGGGTCGAGCCTGAGCTGCTGGGCCGCGGTGGTCCGTAGCGCATGGAGTTCCACCGCGACCTCAGGAAGTGGATGTGTCGAGAGGAACTCCGTGAACCGGGCCTCAATCCGGTCAATCGCCGCGACAAGGAAATGTGCGGAGCCCATCGAGATGTCGGCGACACGGAAGTCGAACAGCGCGTCCGCAGCAGACCGGGTCGCCCCAGACAATATGAGTGCCTCAACCCGCTTCAAGTGGTCCGTCAGGGTTGGCTCAAGGGCCGTGTCCAGCAGGTGCTGGACCGCGAACGGCTTGGTGAAGTAAGAGCCCGTGGCCTTGCGGGATCCGGAACGGGAGTGGAAGTAGACGCCACCGGCGGGGACGACCACCTCAGTCCCTTCGAGAGCGGGGATGTAGGTGTCTGTGCTGTCCAGGCTGAGGTCAGCCTCGGCGATCGCCAGTCCAGATGCCAGAAGCCCTTCGTAGATGGTTCCGAACTCGCGAACATCCAGGGCGCGGAAGTCGACCGGTCCCAGAACGCCATCGGGAGTCTGGTCGATGAGCAGTCCGCGCAGGACAGGGCCGATCTCAGCATTCGTGAGGCGGGCGTCGTAGGTCGCTGCCCCCGAAGGGTTCTTGCTGGGCTCTCGTGTGAACAGCCCACCGTTGTAGGCAGGAACGCCCATGCCCTCGATGTCGCCGGAGTCGATTACGTCCCAGACTTGCACTAGGTCAGCCCACATGCTGGTCGAGGTTGCTGAGAATCCTTGGTCGGGCTCGTCGAGGATGCGCTGGGCCAGGGTCTTCAGGGCGTTCGAGGTGTAGGTGTCGTTGACGCCATAGGGCAGGAAGCCGCGGTCCTCGGCGTAGGCGACGAACAGAAGGCGGAACAACACGATCATGGACCGGTGGTAGGCCTCGTCGAGCGCCGCTCGCTCCTCCGCCTTCGGCAGTTGGGTGGCGTCCTGGGCTCTGGCCATCGCGATGGCGAGTGTGGGGATGACATCCTCGTAGATGCGGTCCCGCAGGCGCTCGGAGAGGCCGGTGGCCCAACGGGAGGAGTCGCCGAGGAGCTGCGACACGATGCCACCGGGCTTCAGCGCCTGCGGGGAGAACAGCAGGGCGAGGTATCCGGACTTGTCCTCCGTGAGCAGGGTGAGGTCGACTTCGGCGAACGTCTGGGTCTGACCCTTGCGGCCGACACCGATGTCCGGGTCGACGGGGAACAGCCGGACGACGGTGCCGCCGTGCACGATCAGCCAGTCGACTCCTTCGCGTCGGGCGACTGCCAGGCCGTGGGTGACGGCATTGCTGCCGTGGAACCGGGACAGCGGGTTGTCGAAGGACTCGTCGTCGGACAGCAGTACCGCGGCCGCCCGTCGGGATCCGTCGCTGGCGTCACGCAGGACGACTCCGTCCTTGACGGGCTCCATGGT
>Ga0194043_1000675_pt1 | contig 19036 bp, 17 predicted proteins | sample JunL4415m_MetaG_FD_161274 | JGI IMG/M metagenome (GOLD analysis project Ga0194043, IMG submission 161274) | Anoxic zone freshwater microbial communities from boreal shield lake in IISD Experimental Lakes Area, Ontario, Canada - Jun2016-L442-15m | ecosystem: Environmental > Aquatic > Freshwater >...
TGGTTGCGGAGAGCGCCGGCCGGCCCTTCGTCTATCGGAAGCGAAGCCGTGCCGACGGTGTGACCGACAAGTTCCCGACGCTGCGGGTCAACGCCGGCGGCTGGGTGCGGCCGGCGTCTGACATCTCGATCGACGGTTCCAATGTCAACGGCAACGCCTTCCGCTCCAGTCCGACGAAGGTGGTCAACGCCACCAACGGCGAGAGCATGCTCACCGCGGTGTTCAGCTCGGGCTACTATGGCACCGACGGCGGCAGCGAGGTCTTCGCGTTCCATCCGGCCGGCGCCAACGTCGTTTTTGGCGATGGCAGCACGAAGCTGATCTCCAGCGACGTCACGATCCGCGTCTTCTCCGCGCTCGTGACCCGCGCCGGCAACGAGCACCTCGGCGATAAGTCCAAGTATTGATCGGATCCCTCGCGATCGGCTCGCGATTCGACGAAAGCCCCGGCCATGCGGCCGGGGCTTTCTCTTTTTCATAGCCCTCCCCCGTGGAGGCGAGTTTTCCAACTTGCCGAAGAAGAGGACAAGATCAATCCTGTTCGGCACGGCAGTTGCTGCTCCCTCCTCTGTGGGATAAGTTTTCTAACTTGTCCGGAGTTGAGGCTGCTGCTGCGTTCTAGTTGCAGCTTGCTTGTTGCGCCATGCTCTCCAGCATCAGGAGCGCGAGGCAGGATGGGCGTGGTTGTCGTCACCGGCGCAGCAGTAATCGCTGCGGCGCCGTTCGGTGCGCAGAAGGATCACGCCGGCCTAGGAAGTGCTTCGATATGCCGCTCCATTTCATTCACGCTTGCCCAGCCTGAGAGATAAAAGCAGACCATCTCAAAGGTTCGCTTCGTCGGCTTACGGCCCGTGGAGAGGAGGATCAACAGGCAGGCGATAATTCCAAAGAACACCTGGATCTCCACTCCGGTCTGCTTGGTGGAAAGCAGATGGCGACAGCCCAGCAGTTGCTTGAACATCCGAAAGAACGTCTCGATCAGCCACCGCAGCCGATAGATCTCTCCGCTGAGTTCAGCGGGCAGATCGAGGCGATGAGTCACGATTCGCACCGGATGGTCAGAGGATGACCCGTGCTTTGGGGCGGCCGAACACGACCACTTCGTCACTGACCACACCAGCCGCACGATCGGCATCGGTCAGCTCCAGGGTTCGCTCGACGTCATGCGCTGAGTTGTCCCTGACGCGACAGCAGGAACTGCTGCCCTTGGCGACGATCACATTCCACAGCGAGAACTGGGCATAGCCGCGATCCATCACGTCCATCCGGTATGGTTCGACCGAGCGGGCGAGGACCGCCCGCTCGTCGTTTTCACCCTTTGGACTAGCGGGCGTCACGTCGATCCGTGACGGAATTCCACGCAACACTTCCAACTGAGTGTGCAGACGATAGCCGCACAGCGACGCCCCCTGAAAGCGAGCCCCGCGAGGCACGTCCGACACCGAAGCGCTTGCGTACCTTGTCGAGCGTGCCGGCCTGCTAGCCTCCCGCGGAGGCTGTCGACCATGGGACTAAAAAACCACAGCAGGAGCAGTGAGCAGTACTGATCCATGTGCAGATCACGATTGCCTGTCTTATCCCGCTGCGTCCCTGCGAAGTGCAGCCGCTCGATCAAGCCCCGCAGCGCCTTGAAATGCTTCAAGCCCATCGCGCAACTCAACCCACACTCCCTTGTTGAGCTACTTGAACTGCAGCAACTGCCGTGCCGAACAGGATTGGGACAAGATAGAAATCTTATCCCCCGAAAGACAGAAGATTGCGGCGCATGGATGCGACGCTTCCCACCAGCAAACTGTGTTTGCCAAGTGAAAATCGCAGGATGCGATGTTTCGCGTGAAGTTAGAAATCTTATCCCACGAAAGGGTGTAAGACTCCGTCTACGACACCGATCGAATAGCGTTTGTGAAGAATGACAGACCGGCGCCGGTTGCCGCAGGATCGAGGTGGCCGTTCCAGGCTGGATATTGGAGGGCGTCGATAAACCGCTCCGGATGCGGCATGAGGCCGAAGATTCGGCCGGTCTCGTCGCAGACGCCCGCCACATCTCCCATCGCGCCGTTGGGATTGGAGGCGACCCCATGCTCATCGACGCCGTACCGCAGCACGAGTTGGCCAGCAACGTCGAACGCGGCGAAGTCTGCGGGAGAACGGGTCACAAACCGGCCTTCGCCGTGGGCAACCGGCAGCTCAAAGCGATCCAGGCCTTGCAGAAATACGCAGCGGCCCGGCACCGCCCGCAACGGCACCCAGCGATCGATGAACAGACCCGAGTGATTGTGGGCAAGACTCGCACGGGCCACGCCGGTCTGCGGATCCGCCAGCAAGAGGCCCGTCTGGAGCAGCACCTGAAAGCCATTGCAGATGCCGAGAATAAGACCGCCGCGGTCGCGAAACTTGGCGAGGCACTCGGCGAGCCGCGACTTCAGCTCAATCGCGAAGATTCGGCCGCTGGCAATATCGTCGCCGTAGGAGAAGCCGCCGGGGATGCAGAGGATCTGGAAGTCGTCGGCAAGCGCCGGCCTCTGCGTGAGCGCCCGCACATGCACGCGGCGAGCGATGGCACCGGCCCGCTCAAAGGCATGGGCGGTCTCATGGTCGCAGTTCGTGCCCGGGGCTCGGAGGATCAACGCTCGGGGTGACAGCATGCTTATGTTCCTCCCCGCCAGGCTCGGTCGAGGCTCGCCACCGGCACGGCCGCGATAACGCCGGTGGCGGAGACGATCTCAAATTGATCGTCGGCCAGGACCTCACCGATCCAGGCCCAGGGCACGCCGCTGACGTATTCTGCAAACCGTTCGGCCGCAGCGGCCGGCACCTCGCAGAGAAAACGGCCCGGTGTTTCCACGAAAGCGATCGTCAGGTCGCGGTGCAGCGAAGAGCCAGAGGCCACTGTGTTGGAGTCTATGGGTACATCAGCCAGTCTGATCCTCGCGCCGATCCTGCCAGCAATCGCCATCTCGGCGACCGCAGTCAGGAGGCCGCCGTCGGAGCAGTCGTGACAGGCGGCCAGAAGGCCCGCCCGCTGCGCCGTCGCAATGGCGGCGAATACCTTCCGGCAGCCGACTGCCTCGACCTGTGGCACGCGGCCGCCGCCAACCCGGCCCACCAACTCCAACTGGCTGCCGGCGAGGTCGCCTGCCGACAGCCCCACGATCGCCAGCCGGCCGCCGGCTTGCTTGAGATCGGGCGTGAACACGCGGCGGACGTCTTCCACTTGGCCCAGCGCCGTGGCGAGGAGCGTGGGAGGAATAGAACGCTCGTGATGCCCGCCCGCCGCATCGGTCCAGGCGAAGACGTTGTTGAGGCTGTCCTTGCCGCTGACAAAAGGCGCGGCAAATGCCACCGCCATGTCGTAGCAGGCCCGGCAGGCCTCCACGAGCGTGCCCAGCGATTCTTCACGGCGGCAGTCGCCCCAGCAGAAGTTGTCGAGCAGGGCAATCCGCGCGGGATCGGCGCCGGCGGCAACCGCGTTGGCGATCGCCTCAACGATGGCCCCGGCGGCCATCTGATAGGGATCGAGATGGCCCAGCCGGTGCCGCAGGCCGACGCCGAGCACGATGCCGCGATTGCGGCCGAGGACGCCACGGATCACAGTGCCGTCAGCGGGCCCCTCACCTGGGCCCAGCAGCGGCTTGACGATGCTCGAGCCCTGCACCTCGTGGTCGTATTGCCGGATGATCCATTCCTTGCTGGCCACGTCGGGGGCGGCGAGCAGGTCGAGCAGGCAGGTGGTAAGCGAGTCGTCTGCGCGGGGTGTCCACCGGAGCGGTGTGAACGCTGGTGGTAGATACCGCGATGCGAGCCGCCGCCGAGGACGGCCCTCGTGGAGAAAGTGGCAGTCGAGTTCGCCGGCTGTTCGGCCCTGCCAGCGGAGCAGGAGTTTGCCGTGGCCGGTGAACGTGCCAATCACGGTCGCTTCGACTCCCTCGTCGGCCGCAACCACGGCGAGCTTGTCCCAGTCGGCGGGAGCCACGGCGAGTACCATCCGCTCCTGCGCCTCCGAGATCCAAGCCTCAGTGGCGGACAGGCCGTCATACTTCAGCGGCACTCGTTCGAGGTCGACTTCCGCGCCGAGCGTGACGGCCATCTCGCCGACGGCGCTTGAGAGCCCACCGGCGCCGCAGTCGGTAATGGCATGAAAGAGCCGCTGACGCGCGGCCTCAAGCACAAAGTCGACGAGCATCTTCTCGTGAATCGCGTGGCCGATCTGCACCGACCCGCCCGACTGGCTCTCGCTGTCACTTGAGAGCTCAACGCTTGAAAACGTGGCGCCATGAATCCCGTCGCGGCCGGTCCGGCCACCGGCCACGACCACCAGGTCACCGGGGTGTATCGAGGCATCGGCCGAGTTGCGAGGCATGATGCCGACCGTGCCGCAGAACACCAGCGGGTTGCCGATATAGCCGGGATCGAAGGCAACAGCGCCTGCGATCGTGGGAATGCCCATGCGGTTGCCATAGTCGCGGACACCCGCCACCACGCCGGCAAGCAGCCGGCGAGGCGGGATCACGCCCGGTGGCAGGTCGGCAGCGGGCGTATCGGGCCGACCCACGCAGAAGACGTCGAGGTTGGCGATTGGCTTGGCGCCGAGGCCAGTGCCGAGCACGTCGCGGATCACGCCGCCCAGCCCCGTGGCCGCGCCGCCGTAGGGCTCGATGGCTGAGGGATGGTTGTGCGTCTCCACCTTCACGCAGATATCGTGATCGCCGTCAAACCTCACCACGCCTGAGTTGTCGCGAAACACGCTCACGCACCAGTCCTGAGCCCCCAGCTGCTGGCGGATTTTCTGAGTGGCCGCGAAAACCGTTTCTTTAAGGAGGTTATCGTAGCTGACCGGGCCGGCGGGACCGACATGGTCAATCGGGCTGCCGAGTGTTTTGTGGCAGCAGTGCTCGCTCCAGGTCTGCGCGATCGATTCCAGCTCGATCTCAACCGGATCGCGGCCGAGCCCGCGGAAGTGGTCGCGAACCGCGTACAGTTCGGCGGCCGAGAGCGCCAGGCACCGCTCGCGGCTGAGACGATCAAGCGCCGCGTCGTCGAGGCCCTCGAGGCGGATGGTCTCTTGCGCAAACGTCCACGGCCGACCGCCAGCGAGCGTGCGATGCGGCAGCGGACCGATCACTACGTCGTGGATCGCCTCGCTGGCCAGCAGCTTCCAGGCCAGCCGATCGGCGTCGGCCGGCTCGAGGGCGGGGAGCCAATATTTTCGAACACTGCGGACCGCAGTGGGCCGCAGGCCGAGCAAGCTGCAGGCCGCAAGCGTGGTCTCAGCAGCCGGATCGGTGACGCCAGCCTTGGGCAGCACATGGAGCACGGTCGGCAGGGCTCCGCCGGCAGCCGCAGCCGTGAGCACATCGGCGCCTGCCTGGGCAACCGTGAAGGTCTCGGTGACCGGATCGGTCAGCACGGTGGCAGCGAGTCGCTCCACATCGGCCTGGAGAAAATCTCCCTCGATCAGCCAAGCGGCCGCAGTCTGCGCCCCTGCACAGCCACTGATGCCCAGGTTGATGCCCAGGTTGATACCCAGTTCGGCGGCGCCGGTCACCACTGCCCTCGCGGCATGGTCGGCAGCGGCATCGCGAAGATGGACGTCAACTTCCCACAGCATCGCGGTCTTCCTTGGCTCGCTTGAGCAATGACACCAGCCGGCGACGGTCGCCCGCCTCGAGGGCGATGAGAAACTTTTCGGTTGCCGCAGCGATCCGCGACAAGCTCCGCGCGACGGTCGGGGCATTGTCGAGCAGAATGTCGGCCCAGAGGTCGGGATCGCCCGCGGCAATCCGCGTCGTATCCCGCCAGCCGCCGGCCGTAAACACTCGCGCCTCGGCGGGCGTGGCGGCAGCGATTGCAGCGGCGATGACGTGCGGCGCATGGCTGGTGTCGGCGAGGATCCGGTCGTGGTTGCGGGGCGGCATCATGTAGACCGTCGCGCCGAGGGCCGACCAGAAGCCGCCAATCTCATCGGCATCTCCCGGCGGCGTGGCTGCGACGGGCGTAACGATCGTGACCCGGCCATTGAAGAGGTTTAGATCAGCGGCGGCGGGCCCGCGGCGGTGGCTGCCGGCCAGCGGATGGCCACCCACAAAGCGGCCGCGCCTGAAGCGGCGGCGCTTCTCCCAGGCGGCAACGATTGAGGCCTTTGTGCTGCCGGCATCGGTGAGCAGCGTGCCCGGTCGCACAGCGGCATCGACCGCGTCGAGGATCTTCGGGATCGACGCCACCCCAGTCGCCACCACGACCAGATCCGCCTCGGCCACACCCGCCAGAATGTCTGTCGCTGCTTCATCGATCGCCTGGAGCCGCTTGGCCTCAGCCAGCGACGCGGCCGATCGGCCGATGCCGATAACGCGGCCGGCCAGTTTTCGAGCCTTGAGGGCGAGCCCGATCGAGCCTCCGATCAGGCCCACCCCTACGATCGCGACGGTCGGCCAGTGAGGTTTCGGGGCTTTCATGGGCACGCACGGAAACTGTGAGGGCGGGGCAGAATGAAAGTGCCGTTTTTAGCAGATGCGGGAGCAGGGGAAAGCCACCACCCGTAGAGGCGAGTTTTTCGAGCCTGCCGAAGCGGACAAGTTAGAAAACGTATCCCACAAAAGACAGAAGACCGCGTCGCCTGGAGACGATGATTTTTGTGAAACTTGGCCTCCCGATAAGACGCCGCTCCACCCCAGTTTAAAGCCTCTTACTCTGCTCTTCAGCCCACAAGAAATGCCACGGAAGATTCTGGCTGACATGCTCGGTCGGCTCGCCGTCGCATTGTCTGCGGGCATCGACCTACGACGGGCGTGGAAGCTGGAGTCAACGCGAGTGCCGGCGGTGTGGCGGCCGCGTAGGCAGAAGGTTCCGCAGGCGTTCGCGGCAGGGAATCCGCTGGCAGAGTCGCTCGATCGAAGTCGCCGGTTTCCGCGGCGAGTGCTCGAGCGATTGGCTGGCCAACTCGATGACGAGGCTCGCGACGGCTTTGCCGCAGCGGCCCGAGGGTCAGGTTTTCTGGTCTGGGCCGCGGTCGCCGGACTGATCACACTGATCGTATTCCGGATTTTCTCGTCGTACCTTGGGATGATTCAAAACGCCGCCAACGGCCGCTGAGGATCTAGCATGCTTGCGTCACGTCTTTTTATTGGTGCCGTTCTTCTGCTGACAGAACGAACGGTTGCGACTGTTCACGCAGACGAGCCGCTGGCAGCGGCTCACCCTGCGGCCGAGACCACGGCTGAAACCGCGGCCGAAAAACCACCGAGCCCGCAAGAACTGATGGCGGCCCGAGGGCTGGTTCGCTATCGCGGCATGTGGCGCTGCGTACAGGAGATCGAACTGATCGAACAGGCCGACCGCGCAAACCTCTCTCAAAAGGAGTGGACGATCCGGCTCGAGCGGCTTCGGAAGCGGCTCGACGATCCGCGGCAGGCCGAAACCGCCGCTGAAGAGATTCGCGAGATCGCCGACCCGTTCGCCGTGCCGGCGCTGGCCGCGGCCATCCGCAAGGAGCGACTGCCCCGCGTGCGGGCCTGCTATGTCGAGGCGTTCTCCCACATCCGTGGCGGTGAGGGAACGATGGCGCTCGTCGTCGTGGCGATCGACCATCCCGATCCCGAGACGCGGATCCTCGCCGTAGAACGGCTGATCGCCAGCGGGCGCGACATGGCAGCGGGAGCGATCGTGCCGGCGCTCGGCAGCGCCGACAACGACCGCATCAATCGGGCGGCCGAAGCACTCGGAGTGCTCGGCTCCACCGCGACCATCGGGCCGCTGATCGCGGTGCTCGAGACCGATCACATGGTGGTGAGCGGTGGGGGCCCGCCGGAGGGCTCGACAACCGCCACGTTCACGCCCTCTGGGGCTGGGCTCTCGATGGGCTCGGGGCCAAAAAAGCAGAAGACCCGCGTCCATAACCAGCGCGTGCTTGAGGCGCTTGTAAAGCTCAGCGGCGCAAACTTTGAGTGGGATGTTGCCGCTTGGCGGGCCTGGCTGGCCCAGCGCCACTCGCCCCCCGACTTCGATCCCAGGCGCGGCTGACGCGGCGGGGCTGACGCCAGTCGGTCAGGCGACCTGCTCGGCAACAGCGACGGGGACGGCGGACTGGCGGCGGCGTTTGGGAAACCATTCCACGTCGAGCACAAGCGTTGCCACCCGGTTTTCCAGGTTGGGGCGAAAGATCACCAGCAGGAGCACCGGCAGAAACCAGGCCATGAAGAGGCCGCCGTTGTGGGCCTTCCAGAACTGGCTCCCCAAGAGCACTGCGGCGGTGCAACTCATCAGGGTGCCGAGATTTTTTGGGGCTGGCCAAATGGCGAGCGTCGAGATCATGGCGATGAAGGCGGCCAGCACCGGCAGGCGGAAGACGGGGTCGTTGTAGGACAGCGCCCAAAAACCCTCAAGCGCAACGGCGTTGGGAAAGATCCAGCCGAACATCTGCCGCAATTGTCCCACGAAGATGGCCGTTGCGGGCGAGGTGAACCAAAGTCCAAAAACGAGCGCGACGAGCGCCGCGGAGATGCCGATCGCAAACCGGCCGATACCTCGTTGCCAGTAAAACCCGCACCACAGCGGCAGCAAGAAAACGGGGTAGTAGATCGTTCCTGTGGCTAGGCCAAGAAGCGCTCCCGAGAGGAAGGGGCGGCGGTAGGCGGCCAGCGCCCAGACGATGAGCGCACCGGGCAGCACGTGGTCGACGCGGCCGGTCATGATGGCGGTATAGGGGAGGAGGAGATAAAGCACCGCCGCCGCGATTCCTAGGCGGATCGCGCCGAAATGCCGCCAGCCGATAACCACCATGCCGGTCACAATCGCCAACTGCGAGAGGATCGCCATCGCGCGGGCGGTGGTCTCATAGACGACACGGCTGTTCACCGCACGGGCTTTGCCCGTCTCGGCGGCGTCGGAATCGGCTGAAAAGAGTCGCTGAGTCGAGATCTGGGGCAACACAAAGAGCAAGGGATAGCCGGGGCCGAGGCGGGAGAGTTGGTCGGCATCGACCTCAGCGTCGCGGGCATTGAGCCGGGCAGCGCCGGCCGCGCCGGCGAGATCGTCGCGCTGCGGCCGGGTGGTGATCACGTTGGCTAGCAGAAAGACAAGCAGCGAGATCCCCAGGAAAATAAGACCACCGACGGTGAGGTTTGAGTCGAGCAGCGGTCGGCGGACCATGAGCGAGTCGAAGAGCATCCTGACCAGGAAGATTCCCGAGACGGAGAAGATCCAGATGTAGCCGAGTTGCTGGGCGGCGGCGCTGGCTTTATATCCACCGTATTCGACTGCCAGCAGGCCCGGCGTGAGCAGGATCAGTCCGATCAGGTCGAGATTTCGCATACTCCAGACGCGGTTGAACTTAAAGAACACCGCGACTGAGAGGAGCGATGACAGGTAGAACCACGTCGTGGGATTGACGCGGTAGTAGTGGAAGAGGATGTCGCTCATGCCTGCGGCCCTGGCCGCTCTCGGGGGCGTGGAGTCCGGATGCGATGCATCCGCTGCGATCCACGGCCCGGAGTATATGAGATAATGTCAGATTCCGGATTCTCCGCGGGTTTTTTCGCTGTTTGTCTGTTTCACACGTAAAGACAGCGGGCACGGGGACACGGCGGCGTTGACTCGCCGGGCTTCCTTCCCTATTTTCCCACCGCGCCACAGACATGAGGACTTCCCCATGTTCCGGCTGGCGATCTGCGCAGGCACTGGTGTCGCGAGCCCACAATGAGGGATGTTCTCATTTCCATTCGCGGCCTGCTGACCTGCCTCGCTCTCCTGGCGGCGGGCGGCTGCCACCTCGGCATGAGACCCGACGCGTCGGCCGAGGCCCCACTGGCCGGGATGACCGACCGACCGCGGGTAGCTCTCAAAACGATTCCGTTGGAGCTCGTCTTCGTCCGCCATGAAGCCGACGATCCGATCTTCCGCGACGAGCTCTGGAATCTGGCCGACGAACAGGTGTTTGAAGATGACCTCCGTCGACGGCTGCAGGCCAACGGCCTCCGGGCGGGCTTGGTGACAGCCCAGCTGCCGCCCCACATCGCCGCGCGGTTTCAGCCGCCGGCCGCTGACGTGGGTGAAACCCTGCCCGCCGCGCTCCCCGACAACCCAGCGCTCATGCTGCACGTGCTCCGACTGTTGCCCGGCCGCGTCAGCGATGTGATGGCAGCGACTGGCCTGCCGGAACTCGTGCTGCTCAAGCGCGACGGTGATAGTCTGCGGGGCACGACCTATCACGGCGCTAGCTCGCTGTTTGCCTTGCGGGCCTGGCCCGCGGCGGACGGCCGGGTGCGGCTCCAATTCGTGCCGACGATCAAACACGGACCAGTAGAGCGGTCGTGGGTCGGTGAGGAAGGCATGTTTCGCTTGGAGGCCGGCCAACGCCGCGACCTGCTGCAGGGGCTTGAGTTTGAGGCCACGGTACCAAACGGTTCAATGATCATCGTGAGCTGCGTCGGTGAACCGGCCTCGAACGTGGGTGACGCCTTCTTCCGCGACCGCAGCGGCAGCCGGTCTGGGCAGCGCTTGCTAGCAATCCGCCCCGTACCGCAGAGCCAGCCTGTCGACCCGATGTTTGCGCCGACCGACGCCGAGCCGCCGGAATAGTGAACAGTCAATCGGCAACTGGTGTTAGGAATACTTCCGGATCAAGGTGCTGCACAGGCGACTGCATGGCCGTGGGCCAGTCTGCCTGGCAGAGGATGACCCGGAGCGCGCGAATGACGCCCGCATGCGTCAGCCAGATTGCCGGCCCCCGGTTGGCCGCTGCCACGACGGCCCCGCGAACCCGCGTTTCAAGATCAGCAAGCGTCTCACCTCCGGGCGGAGCTGCGGTCTGCCAGTCTTTCATCCAGTCCTGCAGCCGTCTGGCATCCTGATCCTCGATCTGTCGCCACAACAAGCCTTCCCATTCACCCATCGACAGTTCGGCGATGCCCGCGTCTTCAAAGAGCGGGAGGTCGAGTTGGTCTGCCAACCGGATGGCAATCTGCTGGCAGCGGGCCGACGGCGAAGAAATGATCCCCGCGAGGCGGCCAGCGGATGGCACGGCCGCCACGGCCGACAGGCCTTCGAGCCGCGCCGCGAGCGCTGCCGCATCGGTCTCAGGCGGGTTGATCAGCGGGGCATCCCAGCGTCCATAGCAGATGCCCTCGGCTGCCACGCGTCCATGCCGGATCGCGACGATCATCCGCCACCACTTCCCCGCGCCACCGCCACAGCCAGCAGAAACGCCACCTCGCTGCACTGCTCGGCCGCCCCGAGAAAATCTCCGGTGATACCCCCGGCCCGGACAATAAAACGCCAGCCCAGCCAGGCGGCAATGATGGCGGCGGCCATCACGCCCCACACCGCCTCCAGCGGGCTCAGGCAGCCGCCATATACCGCAGCCGCCACACCACCACCGCACCACGCTGTCGCGAGCCAGGCCTGTCCGAAACCGGCACGCGTCACGAGTTTGCTCTTCGATGTATCGTCCATCGTGACGTAGGGAATCGTTGCCATCAGCCAGACTGGTGGCGTACGGGCCAGGCACTGGCTGAGAATGATCAGGCCGATGATCCCTTCGGAAGTGGACTGACCGAGGCGCGTCAGCAGGCCGATTCGCAGGAGGAGCACGATCACTAAGCAGGCCGCCCCAAAGGCGCCGATGCGGCTGTCTTTGAGAATTTCGAACATCTTTTCCCGATCGACCACACCGCCGATCGCATCGGCGGTGTCGGCGAGACCATCCTCGTGGAAGGCGCCGGTGAGCAGCATGCCCACTCCCGTTGCCAGCGTGGCAGCAACGAGTCCACCGGCACGGTCGACCAGGAGCCAGACCGCCGCCATGGCCGCACCGATCACCAACCCAACAAACGGAAACCAGCCGGAGGACCACCGCCATTCAGCGTCGGTATAGGGAAATCCGCCCACCGGGATCCGGGTCAGGAAGAAGAAGGCCACGCGGCAGGCACGAATCGGTGGCGGGATCGTTGGCATGAAGTTGCGCGGAGTGAGTGGGGGACGTGCTCAGACCCGATCGGGAACGCCCGCCTCTGCAAACGTCAGCATCGAGTTGTGTGTGGCGCAGGCCAGATCGAGCAGGGGAAACGCAGCCAAACCTCCCGTACCCTCCCCCAGTGCCATGCCGAGTGCAAGCAGCGGGGAGACTTTCAGCCATTCTAGTAAGGCTCGGTGACCGGGTTCACTACCCACGTGGGAAAAAATCGTGCCGGCGCGGGCAGCAGGATCGACCGCGAGCACGGGGGCGATCGCGGCCGAGGCGATGAAGCCGTCGACGATCACGACCATGCGACGGGCCAGGGCCGCTGTCGCGGCACCGGCGATCGCGGCCAGTTCGCGACCGCCCGCTCGGCGAAGGATCTCCAGCGGCGGGCTGCCGCTGACCCGTGCCCGCACCTGCCCCACCGCCTCGATCTTCCGGGCCAGACAACTCCCAGCGGCACCAGTGCCCGGGCCCGTTACCTGGTCCGGCGCAAAGTTGCACAGCCCGCTCGTTACGGCCGCCGCCAGTGTGGAGTTGGCGATGCCCATTTCGCCGAGGATGACACAGCGGGTGTCGGGAAGCACGGTGGCGACCGCATCGCATCCGGCCTGCCAGGCAGAGGCAAACACGTCTGACGTCATGGCGTCGGCCCAGCGAATGTCGGCCTCGTCGGCGTCGGCCACCGCCGCCCGCCAGAATGAGATGCTGCTGTTTGGTAACGCGGCCCTGCTGATCACTTCTCGTGGCCCGACAACGCCCACATCGATTACCTGCACTCCAACCCCCAAGGTCTGAGCCATGACCACCGAAGCTGCGCCGCCACGGATAAAGTTTTTGACCATCGCCGCCGTGACCGACTGCGGGTAGGGGGAAACATCGGCCTGGGCGATCGGGTGATCGGCGGCAAAGATCAAGACACTCGCGGGACGGACCTGCGGGCGATCGGTCGCCTGCCAGGCCGCGATCTCCACGGCGAGCGATTCGAGGCGGCCAAGACTTCCAGGTGGTTTGGTGAGCCGGAGTTGTCGGTCTGCCGCCGCCGCGCGGGAGAGTTCGCAGGGAGCGGGCATTGACCAACGCATGGCAGCCTCAATGGGGAGTATCAGTCGGTTGGCGGCGCGATGTCGAACAGCGAGTCGGTGGGGGACAGCAGCGGCCAGTCATCTGTCACGGGCGTGCCCCAGCGATTGTGATGAATCAGATCGAGAAGCGGCACCCGATCGCGCCAGCCCTTCGCCGCCAGTTCCGGACCTTCGAGAAACTCACTCACGTAGCCGACGCAGAGGTAGGCCAGCGGATAGACCTCCGCGGGTAGGCCGAGCAGGCCCGCCAGCTTTGCGGGATCGAGAATGCTCACCCAACCGATGCCAATCCCTTCGGCGCGGGCCGACAGCCAGAGGTTTTGTACGGCCAAGCAGGTGCTGAACAAGTCGCCATCAAGCACCGAATTGCGGCCGAGTACATGGGCGCCTCCGCGCGACCGATCGCACGTGATACAGATGTTGAGCGGCGTGTCGAGGATGCCTTCAAGCTTGAGCGAGCGGTAGAGTTCGCCCCGCGGTCCCTCGTAGTGGGTGGCCGCTGCAGCGTTCTCCCGGGAAAATAACTCCTTAATCTCCTGCCGTAGCGGCACGTCGTCGATAAGCAAGAAATCCCACGGCTGCATGAAGCCGACAGAAGGGGCATGATGCGCGGCGCTCAGTAGGCGGGAGATCAAGGCCGCTGGCAGCGGATCGGAGAGGAACTGGGATCGCACGTCCCGACGCTCATAAATGGCGCGATAGACACCGCGCCTCTCGCTCGGGTCGAATCCGGCAGCAGGGTCACCGTGGAGCGTGCTCATCGCGAAAAAGAATAGCCTCGGGAATGCCAGGGACGGGGTAGGGTAGGCGATCCTGCGGCCTGCCGCAAACCGCGGTCAGTTTGCGGGTCGCTGAAGTCGGACAACTTGGGGGGTGAGCGCAGTGGCGGCGGCCTCTTTGAGCCCGAGAGTCTGCGGCGTTCTGGCAAACAGCGATCCCTTCCTATCGCAGACTTTACGCACCCTGCCATGGGTGTCGATGGCCCCTCTGAGAGAGCGTTGCCATTGCGACGCAGCCTCAAGAAGGTATTGACGAAAGAAGACATCATGCGCACCGCTCTGCCAAAGCCCACGCCTTCGAAACAGTCACACCGGCCGCGGGCTATCACCGTCTTCGCGGCCGCCTTCGTGGCGGGTGCGGCGGCAGCCGTGGGCGTCAATCGCGCGCTGGATGTCCGGCTGGCACAGTCGAAGCCCCGTGTGGAGAGCGAAGTGATTTTCGTCGCACTGCGTTCTTTGCCTCAGGGAGCCCCTGTCACGGTCTGGGACGTGGCGCTCCGCGACTGGCCGAAGGCGATGATGCCCACCTCAGCCGTTCGGGCGCACGACACTTTCAGCGGTCTGGTGCTGAAACATCCGCTCCGCGAGGGGCAACCCCTGCTCTCCATCCAACTCTTGCCGCCCAGCCAGGGCACATCGTCGTCGGCCGAACCACCGCCCATTCCGCCACCTGCGGCCTTCACGCAATCGACCATTGGGGCTGAGGCCAAGACCGATGGCGATCTCTGGTCGGCGGTCGACCAGGGCACAACCGCCATTGCAAAGCCGGCGGCGGCTCCGGGGCCGCAGGCTGCACCGCCAGCCACGATGCCACCGGTCGCCACGGCGCCGGTGCAGAAGCAGGAGACCGTTCCGCCGTCAACGACGGTGGCTCCCATCGCGTCTACGACGCTCACTCCGTCCGAACAACAGCCGGAAGGGAAATTTACAGATCTGGACACCGCAGTGGCAGAACCCTCCCCACAGCTGTCCGCTGAGCAAAAATCTGCTCCGCACATACCGCTGGCCGCTGCCGAGCCGCTGCCGCAAACTCCCGTGGAGATGCCGGCCACGGACATCGTCCTGGCCGTCGACGCTCTTCCAGACTTGTCAGATGTGGCAGATATGCTTTCCATCCAAGAGTTCGTCGCCCCCGAATTGGTCGTCGCCCCCGAATTGGTCGTCGCCCCGGAATCGGGAATCGCCCCGGAATCGGGTATCGCCCCGGAATCGGGTATCGGTGGTGCCGAGATGCCGTCGCAGCCCGTCGCGTCCGTGCAGCCGACCGTGGACACAGTGCCTGTAGACAAGCCGCGGCCGGCGGCCCGACTGCTCGTGATTCCAGAGCGCATTGCCGTGCAGGCCGACGCCTCGTTTGTGAAGCATCCTCTTGCGATGCAGGCGGCCACTCCCGTTTTGCAGCCCACGGCCCAATCCGGATCGGCAGCCGTCAGGCCCTTGCCGGCGACGATGGACGCCACCGCCCAGCGAAACCCGCTCACCACAAAGTCACCAGCCGGCACGCCGCCGTCGCGACAGCCACAGCGGCAGAGCCGCCAGACGCCGCCGCCCACCACGAGGACGCCCTCGGCCTCAGAAAAACAGCCCCGAGTCGGCGGGGCGATGTTTCCGAATCTCTCGGCAGGCTTGGGGGGCGAGTGGGGCCAGAGTCGTCAGCAGCCGAGCGATCAGGCACCCCAGCCTGCAGCCGTTGGGCCACGGCCAGTCACGGTTCGATGAGACGTTATCCCACTCTGCATGCCAGCGCTATCAGCCTCGTCTGCTGTTAGCCTCTTCTGCTGTCAACGATGGGCTTGGTTTTCGAACCGCTTAAAATCACGAGGCCAGCTGCGGCGGCGACAGCCGCACCCAGCCCGCCGATCGCGAACAGCGCGCGGGACACGCCCCGGGAATACTGCGTGCGGCGATTGAGTTCGGTCTCCTCAATGGTGGGAGGCCGGGCCACGCTGGCGCGGGAGAAGTCTTCAAGCGCCAGATAGAGCCGCGTATCGTCGACCGCAAAAATACTGGCCCGCAGGCGTTCGCGGTCAAACGCACTCTTGGGTGGCGATCCCACCAGAGCCACAGTGGCGCAGGTCAGAACAGCGACCGACACGCCCGCCATGGCGAGCGCCTGCGGTAGCCCCCATGGCATCGTTGGTTTGACGGCAGACGAGGCTTTGATCTGCAGTTGTTCCAGATCCCGGAACTTCGGCACGTCGTTTTGCCGGTGGCAGGATGGACACTCCGCGTGTCCGCCGGCCTGACCCGAGACAATCTCGATCTCTGTCGCGCAAGCCCCACAGGGCAACAGAAGGGTTTTCTGTTCTCTCTTCATGGTTTGATCGCTCGATGCTGCCAGTGGCCAGGTCGGCCGGTGAGCGCAGAGATTCTCCTGCCGCTTCCTTTTACCATTCCCGCCCCTCAAACTCGAACCCCAGGCCATTTTCAAGCAAAAATTTGCTGGATTTTCCTCGGAGACAGGTGCATAATGTTGCGTCCGATGAGTGCCCGCCGCTGAGACTGCCAATGCCCTCCGCTTCTCCTTCGCATCCCGCCCAGTCTCCGTTGGCGGTGCGACTGATCCGGGGCACTCGAAGCTGCGGTGCTGGCTTCATGGTTGCCCGCACGAAGAACACGCCAAGGCCCAAAGCCAGTCTTCTCCCGGCTATCGGGGGAATGGGCAAGCCGGGAGAACCGGCCGGCCTCAAAAACCGTTTTTTTTCAACTGGATTTCCCCAGCCCTTGAATCACACTCGCGACATTGCGAATGATGCTTCGTGTGCTGCGGGCACCACGATTCAGTCTGTCTCAAGTTTTGTTTGAATCCTGAAGAACGATCCACGAAGGAGCTTTGCCTTGTACGATTCTTTGCTCGATGAACTCGAAGACGATGTTGTTTCCTCTCCCATGGAAGTTGAGGAACTCGCCGACAAGGTCGTTGATGTCGAAGAAGCCGACGTGGATATTCTGGTAGACGACGGCGACGTGGCCGTGCTCCCTGACGGCGAAATCGAAGTCGACGCGGAGATCGAGTCGAACGGTGAAAACGACGACATGATCATCGAACAGGTCGAAAACTGGTCGGATGATCCCGTGCGGATGTATCTGACGCAGATGGGCGAGATTCCACTGCTGACTCGTGCCCAAGAGATCTATCTGGCGCGGCAGATTGAAGGCACCCGGGCACTGTTCCGCGCAAAGCTTTTGGAATGCGAGTATGTCTGCCAGCAGTCGTTCAAGGTGCTGTCGCGGGTGCATCGTGGCGAGTTGCCGTTCGACCGCACCGTGCAGGTATCGGTGACCGACCGCCTGGAGAAGGAACAGATCCTCGGCCGCCTGCCTCACAATCTCCGTACTCTGGAAGTGCTGCTCCGCCAAAACCGAGGCGACTACCGCATCTCGCTCTCAAAGAAGCGGAAGATGGCCGAACGCCGTGAGGCGTGGGCCCGTCTCGGCCACCGCCGCCGTCGTTGCGTGCGGCTGATCGAGGAACTCGGCCTGCGGACCCAGCGGATCGAAACGATGATCCCGACGCTCGACAACTTCGTGTTGCGGCTCAAGGAACTGCGCAGCAAGATCGAGTCGCACCGCCGGTCGAAGCAACCGCCGACGAGCCGGCTTAAACTGGTCGAAGAATATCGCGCCATTCTCAAGTCGTGCCAAGAGACACCGCGGAGTCTCAAGCGGCGGATGGACGAGATTCGCGTGATCTACGCCCGTTACCAGCAGGCGAAGCGCGGCCTCTCCGAAGGCAATCTCCGACTTGTGGTGTCGATCGCCAAGAAATACCGCAACCGTGGGCTGTCGTTCCTCGACCTGATCCAGGAAGGCAACGCCGGCCTGATGCGGGCGGTGGACAAGTTCGAATACCGCCGCGGCTTCAAGTTCTGCACCTATGCGACGTGGTGGATTCGGCAGGCGATCACCCGCGCGGTGGCCGACCAGAGCCGCACGATCCGCATCCCGGTTCATATGGTGGAGACGATGTCTCGCGTGCGAAATGTCGCCCGCCAACTGCTCCAGGAATATGGCCGCGAGCCCACGATCGAGGAGATCGCCGCCCGGGCTGGCACCCAAGTCGACGAGACCCGACGCGTCACGGCGATGAGCCGTTACCCGATCAGCCTCGACCGGCCGGTTGGCAACAGTGAAGACAGCCACTTCGGCGACCTGCTTCCCGACACGGGCGCCGAAAACCCGGCGGTGGGTGCCGCGCAGGAGATGCTCCGCAACCGGATCGCGAAGGTGCTCAAGTCGCTCTCTTACCGGGAGCGTGAGATCATCAAACTTCGTTACGGTTTGGGCGACGGCTACAGCTACACGCTCGAAGAGGTCGGCCACATCTTCAAAGTGACTCGCGAGCGGATTCGGCAGATCGAGGCGAAGGCCGTCCGCAAACTCCAGGCTCCGGCGCGGAGCGAGGAACTCTCGGGATTCCTCGACTAACGTCGCCAAGTTGGAAAACGTCGCCACGGCGGCCGGTCTGACCGATGCAAAGCCGCTCTCCATCCGCGTGCTCGTTTTAGGCACTGGCGGCGAGGCTACCAAACTCAAGCTCATGCAGGTGGCCGGCACTTCACCCCGGACCGGAGACAATGACTTCATCCACTCGCACACCGGTTTTCGCTATCTCACAATCGTGGTGGCTGACACCGATGCCGCTCTGGCCCGGCTGGCTAAGCTGGGCGTAAAGCCACTTGCCAAGTCGCCCGTTGCCCTGCCGGAATCACTCGCCCCAAGCATGTCGCTCACCGGCGTGCGGGATCCCGACGGCAATCTCATCGAACTGCTCGGGCCGCGGAAATAACGGGGACCCGGCAGCCCTGGAACATGCGATCCAGTCCGCTCAGTTGACGCGTCGGCCCGCCCATCGATACAGTTCAGCTCTACTGGGTGTATGACCCCTCCTGTTGTCAGGGTCTCACCCGGTGGCAATCACTTCCCTGGAGACCTTTCCATGCGTCAACTTCGTCGCGAATTCCTCCGCATCATTGCTGTCACCACTCTCAGCGTGGCTTGCGTAGCCGGGTCCGCCGGCCTGGCGATGGCAGCCGGTCTTTGGGAGTGCAACTACTGCCACCAGCAGTATCAAGGTGCTTCTCCCCCGGCCTTTGCCAAGTGCCCGTCCAAGGAAATGAAACAAAATCACTGGTGGATCAAGAAGGGCTGATCGAGCTTGGCTTACGGCCTCGCGATCTTCCCTGCCCGCTCCAACCAGGCGAGCACCCCATCGGCCAACT
>Ga0194043_1000676_pt1 | contig 19036 bp, 21 predicted proteins | sample JunL4415m_MetaG_FD_161274 | JGI IMG/M metagenome (GOLD analysis project Ga0194043, IMG submission 161274) | Anoxic zone freshwater microbial communities from boreal shield lake in IISD Experimental Lakes Area, Ontario, Canada - Jun2016-L442-15m | ecosystem: Environmental > Aquatic > Freshwater >...
ATCACGTCGTATTCAGTTCGCTCGGCGCGCCGATGAATCGGGTGGTACATCTGGTTGAACAGACCGAATTCCATGACTAACCCCTCGTGGCTCAACACTCAAGCAAGCACGCCCCCAAGGCGCGCGAGCAGGACCGTAACTTACCCCAACAAGGGGTAATCAATTGCATTAGAAGTGCCTGATGAGCAAATCGGTTCGGCGCGCCCGATCAGCCCAAGGCACCGGACTTGTGCAGTGCTGCCAATCGTTCTGACTCGTAGCCAAGCACGCGCTGCAACACTGCGTCGGTGTGGTCGCCAATGCCTGGCGCCTTGGTGGGGATTGGTGCTTCTTCGCCGTCGATATTGAGCGGGAACAGCAGTTGCTCGCAGCCGGTTTGCTGCATCGTTGTCCACGTGAACCGATCGATGAACTGCGGATCAGTGATCACCGTGTGTGGCGTGTTCACCGGAGCGATGGTGGTGTTGTATTCGCCGGCGAACTGCAGCCATTCGGCCGACGTGCGGGTGAGGAAGATGCTGCGCAGTTCTTCTTGTAGCGCGATGTTGCCGCGGGCGTGATCGGCGTACTTGCTGCCGGGATACAGCTCAAACAAATCTTCTCGGCCCAGGCCGACGCAGAAGTTTTTCCAAAACGACTGCTCGCTGGCCATGAACAGCACATGACCATCGGCCGAGGCGTAGAACTGATAGCGAACGCCTTCCCACATGCCACCAAGGCCCGGCTTGCGGCGTTCGTAGTTATCGCTGGAGTTGCCAGTGACCACATCGGCGGGCTGCTCGTACGCCTTATAGCTCTCGATGCGATACCAGTCGAAGTACGCAGCAGCGTCGCTCTGCGCAATCTCCATATAGGCACCCTCGCCAGTGGTGCGTGCACGAACCAGTGCAGCCAGCACTGCCATTGCACCAAACGCTGGACCCGCCGTAATGCCGATGTTTGTTTGGTCGGGTGTGCGGCAGAATCCGTCGGCATCGACCACCGGATTCACTTGGCCAGCCCACGAATCGAACGCAACGCCATGGGCGGGCAGATCGCGGTATGGGCCAGTGGCGCCGTAACCGCTGATGCTGCAAAAGACGATGGCGGGGTTGATCTCGCGCAGTCGCTCGTGAGTGAAGCCGCGCTTATCGAGAAAGCCCGGGCGCATTGCTTCGATGATGACATCAGACTTTGCGATCAGTTCCTCGAACACCGCGAGGGCGTCTTCGTTCTTCAGGTCGAGAACGAGCGACTCTTTGCCGCGGTTGATGTGCAGGTGCATCAGCGAGATGCCCTCAACAATGGGCCATGTCATCTGGCGCACGTAGTCGCCCGCTGGTGCCTCAATCTTGATGACCTCGGCGCCGAAGTCGACCAGATGGGCAGCCAATGCAGCCGGACCCAACAGAGACAGATCAAGTACCCGTACGCCCGCAAGCAATCCATTACCCGACATGTTCGACTCCTGATCTGGCGGCCCGCCGCAACCTCATGACGCACTCTTCAGTTGCGTGAGTACATCTTGTTCGAATATGCGCAGTCCGCGCCAAGCCAGATCGGGAGGAATTCCGCCGACCATCGGATGCATCAGCACAAAAGCAAACGGGCCGGCCTGTTCAATCTCGGCCACGAGCAGATCGGGGGTAAGCACGCGGTACATCCCGGCGGCTCGAACGGCATCGACATCGGCGAGTTGTTCGTACATGCCAGCGAGACCTGCATCGGCCATCCACTTGCCGTATGCGTTGGTCTCGTGCAAGAAGTACTCCCCCACGTCGCGCCATCCCTGCTCGACATCGTGTGCGAGATAGAAGTTGCCGATGCCCGAGCCGAAGTGAGGGCCAGGGTCTGGATGACCCAAGGCAATGCGCTCGTCGCGGTACCACTGCCAATACTCGGGCAGCGACGGCACGAAGCCATCGGCAATGCGCGCCGCTCTGAGTGCTGCGCCTTCGCTGCTGCCGCCGAGCGAGATCGATGGGCCGCCGGTTCGGTCGGGACGTGGTGTCACCACCACCGATCGACCCTGATGCTCGAATGGCTCACCACTCCAAGCGGCGCGCAGCGTGTTCACCGCAGCAGTGGTGCGACGAGCGCGCTCGCTCATCGGCACGCCAAACATCGCAAACTCGTCGGCTACATACCCGTTGGCCAGCACAAGGTCGAGTCGGCCACCGCTGATCAGATCAACCACGGCCGCGTCTTCAGCCAATCGCAGCGGGTCGTGCAACGGAGCAACCATCGCCGAGACATTGATACGTATCGAGCGTGTGCGTGCCGCTGCTGCGGCAGCCATCACCAGTGGACTCGGCAGGTATCCGTCGGCACTGCCGTGATGTTCAGACAGCACCAGCAGCATGAAGCCGAGCTCATCGGCCCACTGCACCATGTCGAGGCCGGCGGCGTAACGGTCGGTCATCGTGGTTTGCGCGAACGCTGGATTCCGGAAGTCGAACCTCACACCAAAGAACGCCACGGGTACCCCCACTTATCTCGACCGCGGTTGCGTCCGAAAGTGGCAAGATAGACCACGTGAACGAGCCAGCACTACCTCTTGGCGAGGCCGAACGCGACGACCGTTGGCATCAGCGCAAAGAACGCTTGGTAGCCATGCGCGCCATCAGCATTCCGACATCGATTGTGCAGCGGTTCTTTCAGATCGACGGCATTCGTAAAGCGATGCTGATGGCCTTCAACTTGTTCATCTCGATCGTTCCGCTCATCATCATCATGTTTGCGTTCACATCACGCCTTCGCAATCAGATCTCGCTGAGCCAAGTGTTCATCGAGCAGTTTCGGCTGAACGGCGGCACCGCTGCCGCGGTGCGTCAAGCCTTTCCCACAACCCGCAATATCTTGAAGATGGCGTCAGTGATTGCGACGGTGTCGTTTAGCGTCAGCGGGTTCGACGTCGCCTCGGTGTTCCAACGCACGTTTGCCGATGCATGGGGCGTGCCCCGGCTCAGCGGGTGGCGCGGCCCCACTCGCGGCGCGATCTGGTTCATCGCTGTGTTTGCCACCTTCGCACTCGGCCAGGTGATGCAGCGCATGCCAGCCAAACATGGGCCGCTTCTGTACGCCGTTGCGATACCCATCGTGCTGCTGATGAACTTTGTGTTCTGGCTCATCACGCCGCGCCTACTGCTTGTCAAACGCTTGGCGTGGAGCGATCTGCGGCCTGGCGCTGTTCTTGGGATGATCACCAGCACTTCACTGTGGGGGCTCTCAATAGTCATTCTGCCGGGATGGTTCAGTTGGTACGGCCAAGGCTTTGGTGGCGTGGGTATCGCTCTGGCGCTGCTCAGCTGGACCTACGTGGTCAGCATCGTGTGGGTAGCCAACGTGGTGACATCGGCAATCATGTGGGAGCGATCAGCAGCAATCGACGAAGTCGTAGACCTTGCCGATGTCAGCCGTTTCGAGCTCGCTCGAGTTCGCAACAACAACTAACGGCGCATGCGCGGCAGGCCGAGATGGCGCTCGGCAATGTTGTTACGAATGATCTCGCTTGTGCCGCCGTAGATAGTTGTTACCGGCGAGTGCCGTGCGTCGTATTCGATCCAGCCGTCGGCCGCTGCGCCCGGTTGTTGCAATTGCAACAATCCCTCGGCGCCAGCCATCTCTTGAAACCAGCGCGAAGCCTGCTGATAGGCCTCGCTTGCGAACAGCTTGGTCATTGAGCCCTCGAGTCCGGGCATGCCGCCCGACGCAGCGATCCACGCCGAACGTTGGGTGAGCAACGCGGCCACGTGGTTGTCGATGGCAACACGAGCAAGCTTCTCGCGAACGGCCGGCTCGTTGATACGCCCGGAGTCGTGCGCCCACTGAGCACTGTGGCGCAGCAATGGCACACCAGGATTGCTGCCGCCCATGACACCGCGCTCGAACGACAGCGCGACACTCATCACCTGCCATCCACCGTTTACTTCACCCAGCACACAGTCGTCGCCCACTCGCACGTCGTCGTAGAACGTGGCGTTGGTTCGTTCGGTAGCCATGGTGTGCACAGGATCTACTCGCACGCCGGGAGTGTTCATCGGCAACAGGAACATCGTGAGACCACGGTGCCGGGGCAACGATGGGTCGGTACGGGCCAACAAGATCACCCACCGCGCTTCGTGCGCCATGGTGGTCCACATCTTGGCGCCGTTGATCACCCATTGATCGCCATCGCGTGTGGCGCGCGTGGTAAGCGACGAGAGGTCGCTGCCAGCATCGGCCTCGCTGTATCCCAAGCAGATCAAGGCTTCGCCGGCGGTGACAGCTGGGATGACCGCTGCTTTTTGCTCGGGAGTACCAACGTGTTGCACGACACCCGCGATCATCACCGCCATCGCCAGGGCATCAAGCGGTGCGCCAGCTTTTTCCATCTCGTTGAACAGCACCCACAACTCGATTGGGTCGCCAGCGCCGAGTCCGGGCACTGCTCGCTCGACAAGGCCTTCGGCAGCGAGCGCCCGGTTGAGCGCCGGATTGTTAAACGTGCCCGATGCGTGCTGATGGTGCACTGCTTCGGGCGTGTGATGGGCGGCGATGATGTCGCGAACCCGTTTGCGATAGCTGAGCACCTCTGGTGGAAGCTGAAAATCCATGTCAGCGCCACCCTCGCCCGTGTCGAGCAAACGGTGTGTTGCAACCCAAATCTGCTTCATCAAACGGTTTATTGAAGACAGTTGGTTGATGCTTGACCAATTGACTGCAACAAACTCGGGAAGGGGCCTGCTGTGAGTGGGTCACAGGCGCACCGCCGAGTTTGAGGTGGCGGTGCCAGCGGCGGCCGACGGCCAGAGTCGGTCGGCCAAGGCAAGGCGTTCGGCCGTTGGATCGCCAAGCACCAGTGCCCAACCGCGCGCCCGACGGTAGGCAAGTTGGATGTCGTACTCGTCGGAGAACCCATAGCCGCCATGAAAGTGCAAGCTGCGCGCAGTGGCGTCGGCTGCAATATCGCTCGCGAACAGCAACGCCATCGAGGCCAAACTGTGCGGGTCGGTGATGTCGTTGTTGGCAACGGCATTGTGGCCAACGTGGCCGAGGTCGAGGGCTTGCGCGGCTTGATGGGTGAGCAGCCGAGCACCGTCGATGCGGCCGGGAAGGTCGGCGAGACCGTGCTGAACCGACTGGAACGAACCGATGGGCACTCCGAACTGGTGCCGCTGCTGCACGTACTCGACGCCCATCTCAAGCGCCAGCGCTGCGACCCCAACTAGCAGTGACGCGGTGATCACCCTGAGCTCAGACATGGCGCGTTCGAAGTGGTGACGGTTGCCGATGACGCTGCGCTCGCCGCCACGCGAATCTCGATCGGCTAACGGCGCGCACGCGTGATTTGCTGGGCCGGCGAACGGCGCTGGCGAGCGCACGGCGATGAACTCATCGCCATCGAGACCAACGACGATGTCTGCAATGGCCCCAGCGGGCACGATGGTCCAGAGGCCGTGAGCGTTGGCGGCACGCGGTGAGATTGCCCCAACCGATTCGCCGGTGAGCAACGTTGGCCACGCCAACAACCGCGACACCACCACGTGCTCAGCAAACGGCACCGGAGCCAGCGCATGCCCCGCGGCCTCGCCGATGACGCACAGGTCAGACAACGTGGCGTCGCTGCCCCATACCTCCATTGCGCCGAGGGAGCTCCACAGCGCTGCATCGAACCCCAGGGTTTCGGCACGACGAACCACCGACGTTGGTGACTCGCGGCTGAAGAACTGGCCGAACGCTTCGGCCAGAACCTGCTGATCGGCAGAGAATGCGAGTTGCACGAGTGGCTACGGAACCAACACAGCCTTGCCGACAACCTTGCGTTGCTGCTGATCGGCAAGAGCCTGCGCGGCTTGTTCGAACGGATAACTTACTGGCTCGACAGGGTTCAGCTCGCCAGCAGCGATCTGTGCCAGCACCTGCATCACAAGCGCCTGATTCTCGGCAGGGTTGCGGCCCACCCATGCACCCCAGTCGACTCCGGTGACACGACGGTTGCGCAGCAGCACTTGGTTCGCCGGCAGCTTAGGGATCTCGCCTGAGGCGAACCCGATAACGATGAACTGGCCATCTTCGCGAAGGCTGCGCAGACACTCTTCGCCGAGCTTGCCGCCGATTGGGTCGTACACCGCATCGACACCATCGCCGCTGATCTCTTTCGCGCGAGCCTTAACGTCGTCGGTAGATGAGTCGATGACAGCAACCGCGCCGCGGCTCTGCGCCATCTCGCGCTTGGCGGCCGACGATGCAGCGGCGATGACCTTGAGCCCGAGGGCGCGCCCAACATCGACCGCTGCAAGACCCACGCCACCACCAGCGCCGAGCACGAGCAGCCATTGACCGGGCTGCATTTTGGCGCGATGCACGAGTGCGAAATATGCAGTCATGTAGCTCTGCATGAAGGTGGCAGCTTGGCCATCGGTGAGCGCCGACGGAACGATGACGGCACGACTTGCAGCGCTGACCATCTCGGTTGCGAACCCACCAAAACCACTGGTGATGAGCACGCGATCGCCCAGCGAGTGACTGGTAACGCCCTCGCCTAACTCGGTGACGATTCCAACGGTTTCGCCGCCTGGCACAAACGGCAACGGCGGCTTGATCTGATACAAACCCTGCACCAGCAGCGCATCAACGAAGTTGACGCCAGCGGCGGTGACGCGCACGCGCACTTGGCCCGCAGCCAGCGGGACCGAAGCGCGTTCCTCGATAACGAGTTGGTCAAGCGGGGCAAACGATGAGCAAACAACAGCGCGCATGGATGAGACCGTAGCCTGCGCCGCTACTTGTAGGGCCAGTCGTTGGGCACTAGCGATTGCCACACGGGTGAACGTCGTTCGCTGAAGGCACGACCACCTTCGAGAGCATCGGGGCGACCCATCAAGATCAGATGCGCATCACGCTCCATTGCATCGACTTCTTCGGCACTGCTGGCCAGGCCGCGCCACAAAATGCGCTTGCTCATCGCCGCCGACAATGGCGAAACATTTTCAGCAATGTCGTTGGCCAAGGCAAGCGCCGTGGGCAACACATCGGCCGCAGCCACTGCTTGATTTGCGAGACCCCAATCGGCGGCCTGGGCGCCGGTGATGGTGCGGCCAGCAACAAGCATCTCGGCTGCACGGGCAACGCCAACGAGGCGCGGCAGCACCCAGTGAGACTGCGCGTCGGGAACAACGCCGCGACGCGTTTGCAGCACAGCGAGCGGAGCATCAGCAGCAACGATTCGCATATCGGTTTGCAACGCAAGCGAAAGACCAATGCCAATGGCCGCGCCATTGATGGCGGCAATCACCGGCTTGCGAACCTGCCACGCACGCGGCGATACCGGCGACGACTGGAATCCATCGGGGTCGGCCACCGAACCAAATGGGCTACGCCCAGGCGACAGATCGGCGCCAGCACAAAACGCTGTGCCAGCGCCCACGAGCACAACGGCGCGAACCGCTGACTCGGTGTCGCACCACGCAAACGCTGCGCTGATGGCTGCGATCATTTCGCCGTTGAGAGCGTTTCGTTTTTCGGCCCGATTCAACGTGATGACAGCAACACCCGCGTGCGCCCCGGCATGGTTGGCAGAGCACTGCACGAGGTCGGTCATGAAGTCACGTACTTAGCCGCGCATCCGGGTGCGCCACTCTTCGGGATCGTGACCGAGATCGATCAGTCGCTGACGGGCAAACAATGGCGGCGCCAATTGCTCGCCGTTCTTGATGCGCTCAACGAACTCACCCTCTTCGTCCCACACATGGCACGTGTTCAGGTTCATAGCCCACTGCGCCCGCTTTTCCTCTTCGGTGAGTTCGCGTGGAACAAACGACACGTTGCCCGAATTGTGTTCGCTCTCTTGCCGCGACTGGCTGGCACGCATGCTCCAAAAGCACTGCACCGCAACCGGGGCCATCGCCTGAAGCAGCGCTGTGGTGTGGGTACAGCCACGCGGGCCACCGAAGAGTTCGCGCACGCGATGCGTGAATCCACGAGCGATAGACAACCCAATGAGCTTGCCGTAGTGATCGACAATTCGGGGACACACATCGTTGGGGTGCGTCTCGAAATGCACCGTGGCTCCAACAATCTCGAGCGACGGAAAGGCCACCTCGAGGTCGAGTTGCATGTGATGAATGGTCAGCGGATCGTTGTCGTCTTCGAGATACAGGCGTGGCGGCTTTTGGTCGCGCACGGCCCCGCGAATGAGCAGATTGGGATCTTTGCGAAACGCACGCACGCGATATTCGCGATCGTGCAGGACCTCGAGATCGGGATCTGGAGGAAGGATGTCGTGAGTGTCGAACGTGCTCACGCGACTGGAGTGTCGGCGATGAGACGACCAAGTCGGACCAACGACGGCATGGTGCTGCCGAGCGTGAGTTCGATCTGCTTGCCCCACAGGAAACAGCGATGCAATGGGTAGTCGCGATCGACGCCAACACCGCCGTGCAGATGCTGCGCAGCGTGCAGCACTTGCAAGCCGCCGTCGCTGGCCCAGAACTTGGCGCTGGCCACTTGCTCTGACGAAGGCATCCCTTCGCTGAGGCGCCACACCGCCTGCCATGCGGTGAGCCGCACGGCCTCGGTGTTGATGTAGCTGTCGCCGGCTCGCTGGCTGACGGCTTGGAACGATGCGATCTGACGCTCGAACTGCACGCGCTCTTTGGTGTAAGCCGCCGTGAGCGCAAGTGCTCGTTGGCAAACGCCCGACATGATCAAGCACTGACCCGTAGTGGCCGCATCGAGCAGCCAGGTGAGGCCGTCGAGATCGGCGAGCTTGGTGGCGGGGCTGTTGGTGAACGTAACCCGCGCATCGGGGATGCCTGAGGTGGTGTTCTGACGCTCGACAACGACGCCAGCAGCATCGGCCGCAACCACATACACGCCGTCGGTGGCTGACACCACAAAGCTTGATGCAGCGGTACCGGCGGGCACACAAATCTTTTGTCCGCTGAGACGCGAATCGGCCGACACGGTTGCGGCTGGTTCGTGTGGCGAACCGACTGGCTCGTGCAACGCAACGGTGACGATTCGCTCGCCCGAGGCAACACCTTGAAGATGATCGAGCGCACCGAAATGGCTCAACGCCGCACCGGCGATGAGCACAGCAAACGCTGGCACCGGAGCAGTTGCGCGGCCCACTTCTTCGAGCACAACGCCGATCTCAAGTGCGCCGAGTCCGCCGCCGCCCACTGATTCGGGAAGGGCAATACCTGCGATGCCGGTTTCGGCAAGCGTGCGCCACAACGCCATGTCGAAGCCGTGCTCGCTTGCGGCAGCGGCCTTTTGCGACTCGTTGGTGACTTGATCGGCGAGGATGCGCGCGGTGAGTTCGCGCAGATCGTTTTGTTCGGTTGAAAGTCTGAAGTCCATTACTTACCTGCCCTGGGGAAACCGAGTGCGAACATTGAGATGAGATCGCGTTGCGTCTCGTTGGTGCCACCGCCGAAGGTGAGGATGACCATGCCGCGATACGACGACTCGAGTCGCGACCGCAAGATGGCGCCCGGCGCATCGGCCTTGAGGTAACTCACCGGCCCCATCACCTCGAACAGCAAGCGGAATGCTTCTTGGTAGAACTCGGTGCCGAACACCTTCACTGATGACGCATCGGCGACCTCGAGGCCACCCTGGGTTGCGGTCCATGCAACCTTCCAGTTGATGAGCCGTAGGAACTCGATCTTGGCGTGCACCTTGGCGAGGTTGATCTGCACCCACTCTTGATCGATGACACGGCGGCCATCGGGCAGGTGCGTGGTCTTGGCCCAATCGCGAACCTCGGTGTAGGCACGATCGGCCACACCGGTGGAGCACAACGTGACGCGCTCGTGGTTGAGCTGATTGGTGATGAGGCGCCATCCGCCGTTTTCTTCACCAACGAGGTTCTTTGCCGACACGCGAACGTTGTCGAAGAACACTGCGTTGATGTCGTGCTCGCCGATGAGGCTGAGCGGCTGAATCGTGATGCCTGGCGTGTCGAGCGGAAGGATGAGAATGCTGATGCCCTTGTGCTTGGCAACCTCGGGGTTGGTGCGCACGGCGAGCCAGCAGTAATCGGCTCCGTTGGCCAAGCTGGTCCACATCTTTTGGCCATTGATGATGTACTCGTCGCCGTCGCGGACCGCACGGGTTTGCAAGCTGGCAAGGTCGGTGCCGGCGTTGGGCTCGCTGTAGCCGATGCAGAAGTGAAGGTCGCCAGCGAGAATCTTCGGCAGGAAGAATGCGCGCTGCTCGTCGGTGCCGAACTGCATGATCGTTGGGCCCACGGTGTTGATGCTGAGCATCGGGACGGGCGCTCCGGAACGCATCGACTCATCGAAGAAGATGAATTGCTCGATCGGGCTCTTGCCCTGGCCGCCGTATTCCTTGGGCCAACCAATACCAGCCCAACCATCGGCGCACATCTGCTTCCAGACGCTGCGAGTCTTGGCCGAGATGCCGTGCCCCTGTGACAGTTCAGCCACGGTTTGCGGATCGAGCAATGTGTCGTAGTAGGCCCTCAGTTCGGCGCGTAGCGCTTCCTGTTCGGGCGTATAACCAAGTTCCATGCGGCGAACCTAGCCGGTTTCTGACGATGTGTCAGATACGGAGCGCGCACGAAACCCAACCCGTTCGTGGTGCGTGGCAGTATTGCCAAATGGGTCCATTGAGCGGTTTGCGGGTTGTCGAGTTGGCGGGTCAAGGACCCGGGCCATATTGCGGGATGATGTTGGCCGACCTCGGCTGCGACGTTGTAGTCATCGACCGACCGAGCGACGCTGCCCGCGCCGATACCTCGAAGCCGGCAACCAATTTGTTTATGCGCGGCAAGCGCTCTATTGCGCTCGATCTCAAGGTGGCGGCCGACAACGAGTTGTTGCTCAGCCTGCTCGATGAGGCCGACGTTTTCATCGACCCATTTCGGCCGGGCGTGTGCGAGCGGTTAGGTATCGGCCCCGACATTGTGTGCGAACGAAACCCACGCATGATCTACGGACGCATGACCGGGTTTGGCCAAGATGGCCCACTCGCTCAGGCTGCTGGGCACGACATCGACTACATCGCGCTGTCCGGTGCGCTGTGGATTCTTGGCCGAGAAGGACAAAAGCCAACGCCGCCAATCAACCTCGTTGGCGACTTCGCCGGCGGCGGGTTGATGCTTGCGATGGGCATCGCTGCTGCGGCATTCGAGCGAAGCGTGTCGGGCCGGGGGCAGGTCATCGATGCCGCGATGGTCGATGGCGCTGCGCTGGTGGCCGCACCGTTCTTCCCGGCCACAGCTTCGGGATACTGGGGGCCACGCGGCACCAACCACATCGACACCGGCGCCCACTTCTACGAGGTGTACGAATGCGCCGATGGGGCCTATGTGGCGCTTGGCGCGATCGAGCCACAGTTCTACGCCGAGCTGCTCTCAAAACTGGGGCTGTCTCCCGACGAATTTCCGCAATGGAATCGCGGCCAGTGGCCTGCGCTTAAGCAACGCCTCAGCGACATCTTCATCGCCCAGACCCGCGATCACTGGTGCGCCCTACTCGAAGGCTCAGAGGCGTGCTTTGCTCCGGTGCTGTCGCCAGCCGAGGCCAGCAAGCACCCCCATAACATCGCTCGCGGTACCTTCGTTGAGATCAATGGAGTCACGTTGCCGGGGCCAGCGCCGCGGTTCAGCCGCACCGTGTCGAGCGCAGGCACACCGAGCCACGCTGGCACGCACACCGAGCTGGCCCGACGAGGCGAACTCTGGACTCAACGCCCGTAAGCAACGAGCGGCGATTAGATGCGGGTGTAGGCGATGCGCTCGGCGCGCTTGCTGAGCAACCATCCGCTTGCTGTGCGCACCACGACGTCGTCGTACCAGCCGGCAGCTTCGATGTAGGTGGGGCGAGCCGCAGCATCGCCAGCGGCACCCGGGATACGCATGACCGTGTCGTACTGCGAACCAATCGCAGCAGTGTCGGGTCCGTCGAAGCAGATCTGCACGTTGGCCATGCGGTGAATACGCATTTCGAACATCGCCATTGTTGGGGCCAGCCACGCCGCAGCTTCGGCGGGCGAACCGGCAACCCCGCCCGCAGTGGTGTAGTCAACGTGAGCGTCGGCGGTGAAGCATCCGGTCCACGTTTCCCAGTCGGCGCGGTTGAGCGCCTCGCTGTATCGAACGAGGAGATCGTTGATCTCGGTGCGGTCGCTGAGTTCGTGAAGATCCATGCGGGCAACGTAACCGATCACCCCACGCGAAGTCCGTTTGAGAGCGCGCTCGGCAGTTCCGATACGGTGAGTCACGTGGTCTCGACTGTCGTAACTATCCAAGGAGCCGGCGCACTCGCCGACGCACTCCGCGCTGCCGATCTACGCAGCGACTGTGCCACGACGGTGGTCGTGCCAACTCTCGGCAGCCAAGCCAAGCCCTTCACCGATCTCACCGATGCCGATTTTGATGCGGCGTGGGAGCAACCAATGCGAGAAGCCATCGTGGCGTTTCAGGGCGCGCACAAGGCGGGCCACACGCGGCTCATTGCGATCGTGCCCACGATTGCAATGTCGGGAGCACCACAACTCGCTCACATAGCGGCCACGGCCGAAGCGATTCGCGTGATGGTCAAATCAGCAGCTCGTCAGTGGGGCGCCGATGGCATCACCGTGAACTGCATTGCCGTCGCACCCGAACTGTTCGGTATCGATACCGCTGCAGTGGGCGCCGTCTCCATCGCTCCCCCGGCGCTGGCTACAAAGGGCACCATCGCCGACGACCTCGTGCCCCTCATTCGTCTCGCCAGCAGTGTCGACGCACATCACCTCACTGGCGCAACGCTCACCGCCGACGGCGGCATCTGGATGGCGCCATGACCAGCTTCCCATCAGCCAACTCGGGCCGCCTCGCAGGCCGTACCGCGATCGTTACCGGCGCTGGCCAAGGTGTGGGCGAAGGCATCGCCCGCCGCCTTGCATCCGAAGGTGCCAACGTGGTGATCGCTGCTCGTCGCGCCGTTACAGGCGAGCCTGTTGCCGAATCGATTCAGGCGTTGGGCGGCTCGGCCATCTGCGTCGAGACCGACATCACCAATCGCGAATCCGTGGCTGCTTGTGTCGCATCCACGGTGCAACGCTTTGGCGCATTGCACATCATGGTGCACAACGCATTCCGTGGCGGCCTGCCGCACAAACTCGAAGAAGCCGACCTCGATCGCCACTGGAAACACATGTCGCAAACCGGCGTGTGGGCCGTTCTGCACACCGGCCAGGCGGCGTGGCCGCATTTGCGTGATGCCGGTCGCCACGGCCGTTTCATCATCGTCACATCGCCAAGCGGCGTCGAGGGCAGCGCAAACATTCCGCTGTACTCACCCGTCAAGGCCGCCGAACGCGCCATCGCCAAGAGCCTCGCTCGCGAATGGGGTCCCAGCGGTGTCACGGTCAACTGTGTTGCGCCGGTTGCGGCCTCACCCGCGCTGCTCAGTGCGTTCGAACGATCGCCAGCGCTGCAAGCCGCACTCGAAGCACGCACGCCACTCGGTCGGGTTGGCGACCCCGAGTCCGACATCGGCTCGGTTGCTTTGTTCTTCGCCAGCGACGACTCGGCCTATGTAACCGGCCAAACCATCGTCTGCGACGGCGGCTCGTTCCTTGGCCTCTAACGACGCCACGTAATATCGACACCAATCTCATCTGCTCTCAAGGACACGCCACATGATCCAGTTGGTCACCATGCTCAAGCGCAAGCCCGGCACCACTCACGAAGAATTCTTGAAGCACTGGCACGACGTACACGGTCCATTGATCCGCCGACTCTCATGCTCGAAATACGTACGCCGCTACGAGCAGCACGCCTCGATTTGGCCACCCGCAGGCAGCAAGGCTCCAGAGCCCGCCTACGACGGCGTCACCATTCAGTGGTTCGATAGCACCGAGTCGTTTTACGAGCACCTCACCGAGCCCGACCAGGCCGAGATGTTTGCCGACATCAGCAACTTCCTCGATACCGATCAGTTGCACTGGACAATCTGCGAGGCACCCACGATTGTGATCGGCGACGGCGCATAGGTGTCCGCTTCCACCACAGTCGGCGGCACCGTCATTATCGCCGGGGCCGAACTGCTGCACACCGGCAACGTTGGCGTGCTGCGCGAGATCGCGCTGCGCACCGACACGGGCGTGTTCAATTCATGGGCAGCTAAAGGTCTCTTTGCATGGAACCATCCGGCTCATCTCGGCACCATCGGTCTGCAGGCCAACGACATCGCGCTCGCTCAACTCAGCACGTTCGACGATGTGATTCTGTGCGGTCTCAGCAACGACGAACTCTCTCGCGATGAGCTCACTGCCGCTGGCGTTCGGTGGCGCGATGTGGCCCCGTTCGATCTCGATCGCGAATCGCTTCCAATTCGCTCCGAACCCACCGCGCGACCACCCCTGTTCGGCGCAATCGCCGCGGCGTGTGGCCCGCTGTACGCAGACCCTTCAACCCCCACGAGTCCGGCTCGCGCTGCATCTGACCTCAGTGCGGCGCTTCCTTCGGGTGGTGTCGTGGCGGGAGACGCATGCCGCAGCGGGTTCTGGCTCGGGCGCACGTTCCCCACGCAAGAGCTCGCCAGCGTGATGTTGCCAATCCGACCCACGCCAGGCTTCGCTGCGCTGCAAGCAGTTACAGCTCGCCGCTCAGGGCGGTTCAGTGTTGCCGTTGTCGACCAGCTCGATGCGGCCACCGAATCAGTACTTGCCCGAGCGACAGATCTCGTCATCGAGGTATGGAGCGAAGGCGGCCCGAACCTCACCACCGAGCAGCGAATTGCTCGGCTGCTCGCGGCCCACGAAACAGGCGGCACGCATGTCGTCGAGCTTGGCGTGAGGTTCAGCGATATTTCATTGCTGGTTTCCGTTGCTGGCGCACCACGATGGCATCCATGAACGCGAACGAACCAGGCATTCTGAGCGGCGAGTACATGCAACTCGAACCTCTGTCGCTCGATCATGTGATGCAGTTAGTCGTGGCCGCAAACGAAGATCGCAGCACCTATCACTGGACTGCAGTTCCCGAGTCAGTTGCCTCGATGCGCGCGTACGTACACGGACTGCTTGACGACGCCGAAGCCGGCCGCGTGATCCCATTCGCGCAACGACGACTCAGCGACCAGCGCGTGGTTGGCTGCACACGGTTCATGGAGATCCGCCGATGGAGTGGTGGGCCATACCCCGACGAGGTTGAAGTCGGCGGCACATGGCTTGCGGCTTCGGCGCAACGCAGCGCCATCAACACCGAGGCCAAGCTGCTGATGTTCACCTACGCGTTTGAGACGTGGAAGGTGGTGCGCTTGTCGCTGTTCACCGACGCCCGCAACACAAAGAGCCGCGACGCAATCGTTCGAGCGGGCGCCACCTTCGAAGGCATTCTGCGCAACCATCGCGGCTCGTATGTACCCGACGAAATCGGCACCCCGCGTGACTCAGCGGCCCACTCAATCATCGCAAGCGAATGGCCCGCTGTGAAGGCCAACCTTCAGGCTCGGCTCAGGACCACGCCTGGGTGAGTTGCTCTGAGGTGGCGATTGTGGCCACCATCGACAGCGTGTTCTTCAACAGCATCACGCCGTATTCAGTAGGCATGCCCACCACACAGTCGCGGGCCACCACCACTCGATAACCGAGGTTCACGGCCTCAATTACTGTGCCGGGAATACCGAGGTTCAGCGACACGCCCGCAACGATCACGGTAGTCACGTTGTGCGCCCGCAGAATCGCGTTGAGACCAGTGCCCGTGAACGGCGAGAACCCGTGATGCCGATTTGAGTACAGATCGCTCGATGCCACTTCGAGCGAGGGCAACACCTCGGTGGCCTCAGAGCCGTGCAGCAGATGATCAGAGTGTCCGGCAAGCATCTCAATGAGTGGGGCGTTCATCGGCGTGCCAGCTCGGTCGGCGAGCAAGCTAAAGGTGCAGTGCACCACCGACACCTTTCGAGCCCGCGCACCCCTGAGCAATGAGGTGGTTGCATGCACGACGCCGGCATCGTCGACGGCTCTGCTGATAACCGGCATCGTGGCCAAATCGCCGCACACCCCGCGCTGCATCTCCATCGTGATGACTGCGGTGTGCTTGGGTGAAACAAGGTCGGCAAGGTCAACAACGTCAAGGCCCATCGCCCAACCATAGACCCGCTTTCCGAACGCTTGTAAAAATCGTGACGCAATCAACCTCCCGCATCTGACGAACCGTCAGAAACTCGCTACTGTTGGCCTCCTTGCCCTGCAATCAGGGCCGGTGAGAAGGGGATTTCCGTGGCACGCGATTACCACATCAAGCTCGGCACGATGCTGTTCACCATGGTCGAACCGCAACAGGGCCACGAGGTCGAGTACAACCGCTGGTACGAACGCGATCACTTCTACGGTGGCGTTCTTACCGGTGCGTGGAGCTTCGCTGGCGATCGTTTCGTTGCGACCAAGGCGATGAAAAACCTGCGCTATCCCGCCGAGTCGCCAATGACTCCCGACCCAAACATTGGCTCATACCTCGCCATCTACTGGGTGCTCGCTGGCAAGCACGACGAATGGAACCGCTGGAGCGTCGACACCGTAAAGATGTTGCACGCCACGGGCCGCATGTTCGCCGAGCGCACCCACATTCACACGTTGCTCTACAACAACGAGTGGTCGATCCAGAAAGAGAACTGGGGCACACCAGCCGAACTCGCTCTCGACCGCAACTACGCCGGTCTCGTCGTGAACGTGGGCGAACTCGCCGAAGGCGCAACACACGCCGACATCGAGACCTGGACCCGCGACACATGGGCGCCAACGGCAATGGGTTCATCGTGGGGTCCCGACCTCATCATCAACACCACGCCACTGCCACTGCTCGACGACGCCCCACCCGATGTGCCACGCACGCCCAACGCCGACCGCCGCTTTCTGCAGCTTCACTTCTTAGATCACTCCCCCGATCACGGCTGGGCCGACGGCTACGCCAATTACGGCGAGCAGCTCAACGCCAGCGGCGTGGCCACGCACCTGTGGACCTCACCATTTATTCAGACCATCGTGGGCACCGACACCTACACCGACCAGCTCTGGTAAGGCGAAGCATCATGGATCAGATCACCAACAAGCGCGTCCTTGTCACCGGAGTCACCGGTTGGGTGGCTGGCCCCGTGGCCACCGCACTCGCCGCCAACGGCAACACCGTGTTCGGCGCAGCGCGCTTTCGCGATGCAACCCAGCGCGAGCCGCTCGAAGCACAGGGCGTGAACACCATCAGCATCGATCTGCAAAAGGCTCGATTCGATGAAGTGCCCAACGACATCGATGTCATCCTCAACTTCGCGGTGGCCAAGGTCAACGATTTCGAAGTCGCCTTCGCCGCAAACGCCGAGGGTCCTGCAGCGCTGATGGAGCTGTGCCGCCCCGAGATGTTCATGCATTGCTCGTCTACCGCGGTGTACGCACCCGACGATCACAATCCCCGCCTCGAGACCGACGCGCTTGGCGACAGCCACCGCCCAATGCCAGGCATGCCCACCTACAGCATCTCCAAGATCGCTGCCGAGGTCTTGGTGAAGTACACCGCCAAGCGCTTGGGTATTCCCGCCGTCATTGCTCGACTCAACGTGCCGTACGGTGACGCCTACGGCTGGATGACCTTTCATCTGATGATGATGGAGCGTGGCATTCCAGTGCCCGTGCACGTGAACCAGCCAACGAGCTACACGCCTATTCATAGCGACGACATCGTGCGCTCGATTCCGTATCTGCTGTCGCTCGCATCGGTTCCCACCACCATCGTGAACTGGGGCGGCGAAGAGGTGGCCGGCATCGAAGATTGGTGCAACGAGTTGGGTCGCCTTACCGGCATCACACCTCAGTTCGCTCCCACCGAGGCGACCATTGCGGCCATCATCCCCGACCTCACCAAGCTGCACTCCACCGGATTCCGCAGCCAGGTCGGTTGGCGCGAAGGCATGCTGCGTCAACTCCAGGTGTCGCGTCCCGATCTGCTGAAGTAGAAAAACACGTGCGAATCGGCCTGACGGTCTTTCTGACCGACCGAACGATCGATCCTGTCACTCTTGCCCGCGAGGCTGAGGCCCGCGGGTTCGCATCGCTCTACTTTCCTGAGCACACCCATATACCGCTCAGCCGCGAAACTGCTCCACCCACCGGCGACGACGAACTCAACGACGAGTACAAGCGCACGCTCGATCCGCTCATCGCCATCGCAGCAGCAGCAGCGGTAACCAAGACATTGGTCTTGGGTACAGGTGTATCGCTCGTGGCGCAACACGATCCCATTGTGATGGCCAAGCAGCTCGCCACGCTCGACTTCATTTCGGGCGGACGCATCACCCTCGGCGTGGGCTTTGGCTGGAACCGCGACGAGATGAACAACCACGGCGTGACATACGAGACCCGTCGCGAACAAGCCCGCGAACACGTGCTTGCGATGATCGAACTGTGGTCGCACGAAGAGGCTTCGTTTCACGGTCACTTCGTGCAATTCGGGTCGTCATGGAGTTGGCCCAAGCCCGTGCAACAGCCACGGTTGCGAACACTGGTCGGGGGCGGCGCCGGACCCAAGTTGTTCAGCCATGTAGCCGAATACGCCGACGGTTGGTTCCCCATCGGCGGCGCCGGTGTGCGCGATGCGCTGCCTGCGCTGCAGGCTGCGTGGGCGATCGCTGGCCGCAGCAGCGAGCCCGAAGTTGTGCCGTTCGGCGTCATCGCCAATGCATCGAAACTGCAGTACTACCGCGACATCGGTTGCTCAGAGGTGGTGTTGCGCGTGCACGGCACCGACCGCGACAGCACGCTTCGCCAACTCGACACGTTGTGCGCCGAATCAGGAGTCTTACCAACGTGAGCAGCATTGTTGTGTCCGGTCTCGAATACGCGCCCCCGGGCGCCGATGTGTTGTTCTTCGATGTCGGCTTCGGGGTCTCGCCCGGCGAGCACGCTGCCATCGTTGGCCCCAACGGCGTGGGCAAGAGCACCATCTTGCGCATCCTCACCGGCCAGCTCGAGGCGGCCGACGGCGAGTTCACGGTGGGCGGCACGTTTTTACAGATGACCCAAGACGTGGGCATGTCGCTCCCCAACGACTCGTTACGCGACATGC
>Ga0194043_1000678_pt1 | contig 19033 bp, 17 predicted proteins | sample JunL4415m_MetaG_FD_161274 | JGI IMG/M metagenome (GOLD analysis project Ga0194043, IMG submission 161274) | Anoxic zone freshwater microbial communities from boreal shield lake in IISD Experimental Lakes Area, Ontario, Canada - Jun2016-L442-15m | ecosystem: Environmental > Aquatic > Freshwater >...
TTGTTGGAGTTTCCGCAGCAACGATTGCCCACGGTATGCGCGCAGATGTAACAATCCTGGATCTGGATCTAATTAGGCTACGCCAGATTGATGAGATGTTTTCTGGTCAAGTTAAGACCATTGCATCATCTGCATATGCCATTGAAGAGCAATGCATGAGCGCTGATTTAGTTATTGGCGCAGTTCTTGTTCATGGCGCCAAGGCGCCAAAGTTAGTAAGCGATGGCCTCGTTGCAAAGATGAAACCGGGTTCAGTTCTTGTCGATGTTGCGATCGATCAAGGTGGCTGCTTTGAAGGATCTAAGGCGACAACGCATACCGACCCAACATTTGCAGTTCACAATTCACTTTATTATTGCGTTGCAAATATGCCGGGCGCAGTTCCGGCAACATCAACTGCAGCCCTTGCGAACGCGACAATTAAGTACGCACTTGCACTTGCCAACAAAGGTTGGGAAGTCGCATGTCATGATGATGGCGCCCTTGCAAGCGGCTTGAACGTGCACGACGGCAAGATTTTGTACTCCGCAGTGGCTGCCGCACACGGCCTTTAAAGGTTAGAAGTGGCTCGTTAACCTGCCCGTAACACGAGTTTGGCAGTATCGCTCTCATGAATGATGAGATCAGCAAGCAAGAAGAGTTCGTTCTTCGCACGTTGGAAGAGCGCAGCATTCGCTTTGTGCGTTTGTGGTTCACCGACGTTCTTGGTTTTCTAAAGTCAGTTGCAATCGCACCAGCTGAACTTGAAAATAGTTTTGCTGAAGGAATTGGTTTCGATGGTTCTGCTATTGAAGGTTTTGCACGTATAACCGAGTCAGATATGTTGGCAAAGCCGGATGCGGCAACATTTAGCGTTCTACCTTGGCGTACCGAATCTCCAGGCGCGGCCAGAATGTTCTGCGACATCACGACGCCAGATGGCAAGGCATCGAGTGCAGATCCTCGTAACGTTTTAAAACGCGTCCTTCGCAAAGCCGCCGAGATGGGTTACACCTGCTACACACATCCGGAAATGGAATTCTTCTTATTTAAAAACGCACCAGCACCTGGTGTGCAACCAATCCCAGTTGATTCTGCGGGTTACTTCGATCAGACGCCTGCTGCAGTTGGTCATGATTTCCGTCGTCAGGCAATCACAATTCTTGAAGCAATGGGCGTATCGGTCGAGTTCTCACATCACGAAGGTGCACCGGGTCAGCAAGAGATTGATCTTCGTTATGCCGATGCTCTATCCACAGCAGATAACATCATGACATTTCGTCACGTTGTTAAAGAGGTTGCACTTGATCAAGGTTTCCATGCCTCATTTATGCCTAAGCCATTTACAGATCATCCAGGTTCTGGAATGCATACCCACTTCTCGCTATTTAAAGGTGAAGAGAATGCTTTCCATGAAGAGGGTGCAGATCTGCAACTTTCAAAAGTTGGCCGCTCATTTGTCGCTGGCATCTTGAAACATGCAAGTGAATTTACTTTGATAACAAATCAATGGGTTAACTCTTACAAACGTTTAAATGGTGGCGGGGAAGCTCCGGCATTTGCATCGTGGGGTCATAACAACCGAAGTGCAATGGTAAGAATCCCGGCATACAAGCCACGTAAAGAGAACAGCACACGTGTAGAAGTTAGAACACCGGATTCAGCATGCAATCCCTATCTAGCATTTGCAGTTATTTTGGCAGCCGGATTAAAGGGAATTGAAGGCAATTACGAACTTAAGAGCTCGGATAATCCAGAGGCGCTGCCAACAAATCTTGACGAAGCGATCGCAGCCATGGAATCCAGCGCACTTGTTAAAGAGGCGTTGGGCGAGGATGTATTTGAATATGTTCTGCGAAATAAGCGAGCCGAATGGGCCGAATATCGCCGCCAGGTCAGCGCATACGAACTAGATCGCTACCTTCCAGTCCTTTAACTGCGTCCGGTGCTTTAAGAGCGCTCGGTAAATTGCGGTAATCTTGGGGAGTTATGAACTTCCCAAAGCAGATTCCATCGACGATGCCGATACATCGGTATGCGCCATTTATTCCTGTCGATTTAACCGATCGCACCTGGCCAACAAAGCGAATTGAGAAGGCACCTCAGTGGTGTTCGGTAGATCTTCGTGATGGCAATCAAGCGCTTATTGATCCAATGGATTCCACGCGCAAACTTGCGATGTTCAAGCTTTTGGTCGAAATGGGTTACAAGGAGATCGAAGTTGGATTTCCTAGTGCATCCCAAACTGATTTTGATTTTGTTCGAAAGATTATTGAAGATGGCTTAATTCCAGATGATGTGATCATCCAGGTTTTAACCCAAGCGCGCGAACCGTTAATCAAGCGAACCTTTGAATCAATCAAGGGCGCCAAGCAAGCGGTGGTTCACCTTTATAACTCGACCTCAACTCTGCAACGCCGCGTGGTCTTCGGCCTAGATAAAGATGGCATAAAAAAGATTGCGGTCGATGCGGCAAAGATCTGTATGGATCTTGTTTCAACTGTGCCCGAGACTCGAGTTTCTTTTGAATATTCACCAGAGTCTTACACCGGCACGGAATTGGAATTTGCGGTCGAAGTTTGCGATGCGGTTAATGATGTTTGGAAACCAACGCCATCTCATAAGACGATTATTAATCTGCCAGCAACAGTTGAAATGGCAACCCCAAACGTTTACGCCGATTCGATCGAATGGATGCACCGAAATTTGAAGTATCGCGATTCAATCGTGCTCTCACTTCACCCGCATAACGATCGCGGTACTGGCGTTGCTGCTGCTGAACTTGGTTACATGGCAGGGGCCGATCGCATCGAAGGAACGCTCTTTGGAAATGGTGAGCGCACCGGAAACGTATGTTTGGTAACTCTTGGTTTGAATCTATTTAGTTACGGTATCGATCCACATATTGATTTCTCCGACCTTGATGAAGTTCGTCGCACGGTGGAATATTGCAATCAACTTCGAGTTCCAGAGCGTCATCCGTATGGTGGCGATTTAGTATTCACTGCATTTTCTGGTTCTCACCAAGATGCAATCAAGAAGGGCCTCGAGCATTTAGAGAAAGATGCCAAGAGCGCTGGCAAGCATGTTCATGAAATCGCGTGGGCGGTGCCTTATCTTCCGATCGATCCCAAAGATATTGGTCGCTCGTATGAAGCCGTGATTCGAGTTAACTCGCAATCAGGCAAGGGTGGCGTTGCATACTTGATGAAGAACGAGCATCACCTTGATCTGCCACGACGCTTACAAATTGAATTTAGCCAAGTAGTACAGGCAAAGACTGATGAGCAAGGTGGCGAAGTTTCGGCAGCCGCGCTCTGGGAAGCATTTGAAAATGAGTATCTGCCTTCGGCAGCAAATAAATGGGGCCGCTTTAAATTAAAGGGTCTTTCCCAATCCTCACACCTCGATGAAGATGTGAAGTTAAGCGTTGAATTAGAAGATGCCGGAACTGTTCAATCGCTAAATGGTTCTGGAAATGGCCCAATTGCCGCTTTTGTCGCAATCATAAATTCCTATCTAAAAGATAAGAACGTTCGAGTTTTGGATTACTACGAGCACGCACTTTCTGCCGGTGGCGATGCCAAGGCAGCTGCTTACCTGGAATGTGAAGTTGCTGGGCGCGTTTATTGGGGCGTTGGAATTGACCCAAGTACGACCACCGCATCACTAAAAGCGGTCGTGTCTGCTGTAAATCGCGGCCTTAGATAACTTCCACCGCTACGGTTTAGCCCGTGGCCGTCTATCGTGATCAAGCAGTTGTTCTGCGAACCCAGAAACTTGGCGAAGCTGACCGCATCATCACACTTTTCACCAAAGATCATGGCCGACTTCGCGCGGTTGCAAAAGGTGTACGCCGAACTAAATCAAAATTTGGGGCTCGGCTAGAACCAACAAGTTTTGTCGATCTGCAGTTATTTGCGGGCAAAACTTTCGATATTGTCACCCAAGCTGAATCGATTGAGAATTTTGGCGATGTACTTGCCAATGATTATCGAAACTGGACTGTTGCTGGTTCAATCTTGGAAGCGGCCGAACGTTTCACCGAGAATGAACACGAACCAGCCGTGCAACAATTTAATTTAGTTGTTGGTGCACTTCGAGCCCTGGCACACGGTACTTATGACTCATCACTAATTCTCGATGCATATCTGCTTCGCTCACTTGGTATTGCCGGGTTTGCACCATCAATGACAACTTGTTCTAAATGCGAAGCCCCTGGCCCTCATAAATATTTCTCACTTGTAGGTGGTGGAAGTGTTTGCGTTGATTGCAAACCTTCAGCCGCAGCAACACCAGCACCAGAAACTTTGGCGCTAATGGCAAATTTGATGACGGGGGATTGGAACAGCGCGGTAGAAAGCGATGCGAAATCTCGGCGCGAAGCATCTGGCCTGATCGCGGCTTACCTGCAGTGGCATCTCGAGCGGGGTTTACGCAGCCTGGTGTTAGTTGAAAGAATCTAGCTGTGGCACTTCCAAAACTTAAGCCAGCGCAAATTCCAAACCATGTTGCAATTGTCATGGATGGAAATGGCCGCTGGGCTAAAAAACGCGGGCTACCTAGAACAGCTGGGCATGAAGCGGGAGAAGCAGCGCTCTTCGACGTTGTGCAAGGCGCCATTCAAATCGGAGTTAAAGAGTTAAGCGTTTACGCATTTTCTACCGAGAACTGGCGGCGCTCACCAGATGAAGTGAAATTCCTAATGGGATTTAATCGTGATGTATTGCGCCGGCGCCGTGATGATATGAATAACTTGGGCGTCAAAGTTCAGTGGGTCGGCCGTCCGCAAAAACTCTGGTCGAGTGTTATTAATGAATTACAAGAGGCCGAGGAACTGACAAAACGCAACAAAATTTTGACGCTAAATATGTGCGTGAACTATGGCGGGCGATCAGAGTTGGTAGATGCAGTTCAACAAATCGCGCAGGAAGTCGCCAAGCGCAAATTGAAAGCCACGCAGATTACCGAGAAGATGATTTCCAAGCATTTATATTCGCCGAAGATGAGCGATGTGGATTTATTCCTTCGGACATCAGGTGAGCAGCGAACTTCGAATTTCTTGCCTTGGCAATCGGTTTATGCCGAAATGGTTTTCATGGATGTACTTTGGCCCGATGTGGACCGCAATACTTTATGGCGCGCGATTGAGATTTATGCCGAGCGTGATCGCAGGTTTGGTAAAGCCTAATTAGTTCGCATCGGTGCGATAGAATTCGAATATGAATCACGCCCTGTTATTTGCGGCAATCACATCGATTGCTACAACACTGGGCGGTGTCCTGGCTTCAAAGGTTAAGGATCGTCTTCATATAATTCTTGGTTTGGCCGCTGGTTTGATGATGGGGCTTGTTGGGTTCGAATTGATCCCAACAGTATTCGAGGAGAATAAGAGCAGCTTTGGTGGCGTCCGAGTTGTTGGCCTAGCCCTCGTACTTGGTTTCCTGATCCTGCATTTAACCGAACGGTTATTTGCAACACATGAACCACATGAATCACATTTCGGAGATGGCGAACATCATTCGCACTATGCCGGCCGTATCGCCGCCGTTGCAATGGGCGGACATATATTTGCTGATGGTCTGGGAATTGGTGTTGCATTTCGAGTTTCAAATGCGCTGGGCGTTGCAGTCTTTGCCGCAATCATGGTTCACGCATTTAGCGATGGTTTAAATACGGTTACCTTCTTAATTAAGGAAGGAATCTGGTCCTCTCGGACTAAGGGCCTTCTTGTTTTAGATGCGCTGGCTCGAATCGGTGGCGCAGCTGTTGGTTCATACGTTGTAGTTGGCCAAAACTGGATTGCGTTATATCTCGCCCTATTTGCTGGTTTCCTTATTTACATTGCAACTTCCCATATTCTTCCCGAGGCTCATTCAAGGCATCCATCACGGTGGACGCTGGTTGCCACGATCTTTGGTGTGCTCGTGATGTGGGCGGTTGTTGCTAGCGGCGCTTAAATCTCGCGCTAAACTTTAACTCTTGCGTCCCGCAAGAAAGTAACCCGACAGCCAGCCGGAGGAAATCATGGCCGCAGATAGATTAGAAACAATTGTTAGCCTCGCCAAGCGCAGAGGTTTTGTCTACCCATCATCAGAAATTTATGGCGGCTTGCGTGCTGCGTGGGATTACGGCCCACTTGGTGTTGAATTAAAAAATAATGTTAAACGTCAATGGTGGCGTGCAATGGTTCAAGGTCGCGAAGATGTTGTCGGTCTGGACTCTTGCGTAATTCTGGCGCGTGAAGTTTGGGAAGCATCTGGCCACGTTGAAACATTTTCCGATCCGCTAACTGAATGTACCGAGTGCCACAAGCGCTATCGCGCTGATCATCTGCAAGAAGCATTTGAAGCGAAGAATAAGCGCCCACCAGCATCGATGGATGAAGTTAACTGTCCAAACTGCGGTAACAAGGGCAAGTTCACCCAACCAAAGCAATTCTCCGGGCTGCTAAAAACTTATCTCGGCGCCGTCGAAGATGAATCAGGTCTGGCTTATTTACGGCCAGAGACCGCGCAAGGTATCTTCATTAACTTTGAAAATGTTGCTACAACTTCGCGTAAGAAACCGCCATTTGGAATTGGCCAAATCGGTAAATCATTTAGAAATGAAATCACCCCTGGAAACTTCATCTTCCGTACTCGCGAATTTGAGCAGATGGAAATGGAATTCTTTGTAGTTCCAGGAACCGATGAAGATTGGCACCAATATTGGATCGATACCAGGCTCGAGTGGTACAAAGGTCTAGGAATTAATCCAGATCGTTTGCGCTTATTCGAGCATCCAAAAGAGAAGTTGTCACACTATTCAAAGCGGACCGTTGATATCGAATACAAATTTGAATTCAACGGAACCGAATGGGGCGAGCTTGAGGGAATCGCAAGTCGTACCGACTTCGATCTAAAGGCACATGGCGCTGCATCTGGAAAAGATTTATCTTGGTTTGATCAAGAGAAGAACGAACGTTGGGTGCCATTTGTAATTGAACCTGCGGCCGGTGTTGATCGCTGTGCTCTTACCTTCATGATGGATGCATTCACAGAAGATGAAGCACCTAACTCAAAGGGCGAGATGGAAAAGCGCGCCGTAATGAAACTTGATTACCGCCTGGCTCCAATCAAGATTGCGGTACTTCCACTATCTAGAAATGCTGATCTATCACCGAAAGCGCGCGATTTGGCTGCCGAGCTTCGTCAGAACTGGTCAGTTGATTTTGATGATGCGGGTGCAATTGGTCGTCGCTACCGTCGTCAAGATGAGATCGGTACGCCATTTTGTATCACGATTGACTTTGAAAGCTTGGAAGATCATGCGGTAACGATCCGTGAGCGCGACACCATGGCGCAAACTCGTATCGCTATTGATCAAGTTCAAAGTTGGCTTGCGCCAAGGTTATTGGGTTGCTAACAAAAACTTTTGCACCACTTCGCTTGCCGATTTCAAATGGGCAATTTGTAAATAACGAAGTTGTTCTGGATGCTCCAGTAGTTCTGGCACCGATGGCTGGTATTACGAATTCAGCATTTCGCACGCTTTGCCGTGAACAAGGTGCTGGGCTCTTTGTATCTGAAATGGTTACCGCACGCGCGCTAATCGAGCGTCATCCAGAAACTCTTCGATTAATTACGCCGGGCAAAGGTGAAACACCAAGATCAGTACAACTTTATGCAGTTGATCCAACCGTTACTGGGTTAGCAGTAAAAATGTTGATGGAAGAGAATTTAGCGGACCATATCGATCTAAATTTCGGTTGCCCAGTTCCGAAGGTAACCAGACGCGGCGGGGGATCGGCGCTGCCTTACAAGCAGAAGCTATTTTCATCGATTGTTAAATCAGCGGTTGACAACGCAAAACCATTTGGTGTTCCAGTCACGGTAAAGATGCGCATCGGAATCGATACCGATCACGAAACTTATTTAACCGCGGCAAAATCAGCCGCAGACGCTGGTGTTGCATGGGTTGCTCTACATGCCCGCTTTGCTTCCCAAATGTATGAAGGGCAAGCCGATTGGTCGGCGATTGCTCGGCTGGTGGAATTTATGGAACCAACTGGTGTCCCAGTTCTTGGTAACGGCGATATCTGGTCTGGTTCTGATGGCGTGCGCATGATGGAGGAAACTGGTTGCGCCGGTGTTGTTGTTGGCCGCGGTTGCCTGGGACGACCTTGGTTATTTGCAGATTTGGTTGCGGCATTTAGTGGTTCGAGTGAGCGAATTACACCCTCACTATTTGAAGTTCGAGCGATTATGTATCGCCACGGTGAATTATTAGTTGAATTTTTCGAAGCAGAGGGCCGCGCGATGCGCGATCTGCGCAAGCATATGGCCTGGTATTTAAAGGGCTTTCGCGTACCGCGCGAACTTCGTGCAAAATTCGGAATGGTTTCATCCCTCGGCGAATTGGAATATTTACTTGCTCAACTTGAGGACCAGCCATATCCAGTAGAAGTTGGTGAATCACCACGAGGTCGTTCTAGCCATGGTCGGCCAGTGCATCTGCCAGATGGTTGGCTCGAGGATCCATTTGAGATTCCAGCAATTACTATTGATGATTCCGTTTCGGGCGGTTGAGATTGTTCTTTTTATTTAAGTTGTTCCGCAGATTTATCTCACTGCTACTTCTTTTGGCCATTGTGCTTCCAACTTATGCTGGCTTTAAAGTTTGGTACATCGCAAATCATGCCAAGCCAGTCAAGAGTGATGTGATTGTTGTGCTTGGTGCGGCACAATTTAATGGCAAGCCAAGTGATGTCCTTGCTGCGCGCTTGCTCGAGGCGAAGAAGGTTTTCAACGCTGGCTTTGCGCCCCGGATTTTTACAGTTGGTTCAGGTGCGCCAGGGGATCTAACAACCGAAGCTGCCAGCGGATTGAACTGGCTTCGAGCTAATGGAATTTCTAAGAAAGTTATCAATGCGATTCCACAAGGCCGCGATACTTTGGCAAGCACCCAAAGTTATGTGAAGGATATGAAAGCGCTGCAACTCAAATCAGTCATAATCGTTACCGATGAATACCATTGCCTGCGCGCAATGACGATGGCCAAGGATCTTGGTGTTACGGCTTCCTGCGATCCGACAAAGACTGGGCCAGCCTCGACGACTTCATCCTCGCTGCGCTATTTGGTGCGCGAAACCGGCGCCTATCTCGCATACGTAACTGTGGGTCGCCACGGTGTTCACCTGACCGATCAAGTGAAGAATTAAATAGGAGTTAGAGTTAAGCCCTTATGGTTTTAAAAGCGGCAGTTGAAAATGCAGGTTATAACGATGCCGATCGCGAACGCTTTCTTGATGAACCGGCCAAGCGACTAGGTCGTACTGAATTTGCTCGTGATCGTGCCCGAATCATTCATTCATTTGCACTGCGACGATTGGCTGCGAAAACTCAAGTTGCAGTTCCATGGGCGACAGATTTTCCACGTACCAGACTTTCACATTCACTTGAATGCGCTCAAGTAGGTCGCGAACTCGGTGCGGCGCTCGGCGCTGATCCAGATTTAATGGAAGGTGCTTGTCTCGCGCATGACATCGGACATCCACCATTCGGTCACAATGGTGAAGAAGCACTTGATAAATTAGCCGAGTCTTGTGGTGGTTTTGAAGGTAATGCCCAAAGTTTTCGCTTACTTGTCCGCTTGGAAGCCAAGACAGTCGATGCAAATGGAATTTCCCTTGGCCTGAACCTAACTAGAGCATCACTAGATGGCGCAACGAAGTATCCATGGCCGCGAAGTAATGGCGTTAAAAAGTTTGGTGTTTATGATGATGATCAAGATATCTTTAATTGGGTGCGAAAAGGTGCCCCGCAAGGTGCCCAATCTTTTGAAGCTCAGATTATGGATTGGTCAGATGACGTTGCATATTCAGTGCATGACTTTGAAGATTCACTTGTCTCTGGTCAAGTGAAATTACATGATCTCTCAAATGATTTGCCCGATATTTTCAAGATGGCACAAAATGGCTACTTGGCAGATATCTCTCTTTCAGAGGTTCATGCGGCGCTAGAAAGTCTGCAACAACTATCTTGCTGGCCAACTAGTTACGACGGCAGCCACCGCGCACTGGCCAGGCTAAAGGATTTAGCATCACAACTTGTTGGTCGATTTGCACTCGCTGCAGAGCGCGAAACTCGCGATCGTTATGGTGAGGGCGATTTAACTCGCTATCACGCAAATTTAGTTGTGCCACGAGCTCAGCATGTTGAAGTCGCGTTTTTGAAATCAGTAGCGAATTTCTACATCATCAGCGCAGAAACTTCAGTCAAGCGTTATGACGAAGAACAGAATTTGATACAAGAATTAGTGGCCGCCGTATTAAAAAATGCACCAGCAACCTTGGAATCTTTCTTTCTCCAGGACTGGGAGCGCGCCACCACAGATGCCCAGAAACTGCGCGTAGTTATCGATCAGGTTTCCTCGTTAACCGATCCAGGTGCCATCGCTTTACACGCCCGACTAAGATAGCGGCATGGCTGGCGGTCGAATTCGTGATGAAGATGTCACATACGTTCGTGATAATTCCGCGATCGATGACGTCGTTGGCGATTTCGTTGCGTTAAAGAGCGCCGGTGGGGGAGCAAAAAAAGGCCTCTGTCCATTCCATGATGAAAAAAGTCCGTCCTTCACCGTCACACCTAGCAAGGGATTTTTTCACTGCTTTGGTTGTGGAGTTGGTGGCGATGTAATCGCATTCTTAATGAAGATTGATCACCTCTCATTTATGGAATCGATTGAAAAGCTTGCCGATCGTATGAATTACACATTGCATTATGACGGCGTAAGTGATGGCAAACCGAGTGGTCCAGCAAAATCGCGTTTGGTTGCTGCCAATGCGGCAGCAGCAGCCTTCTATCAAGAGCAATTAAATTTACCAATCGCACAACATGGTCGAGATTTCTTACAGAAGCGGGGCTTTGATCGCGCTGCTGCCGAACAATTTGGAATTGGATATGCACCAGATGAATGGGATGGCCTCTACAAGCGACTTAAGTCAGATGGCTTTAGCGATGCCGAACTATCTGCAGCAGGGTTAACTAAAGAGGGCACTAAAGGTCCAATCGATCGTTATCGCAATCGCTTAGTCTGGCCGATCAAAAATATAACTGGCGATTATGTTGGTTTCGGTGCGCGCAAACTCGCAAGCGATGAAGTTGATCAGGGCCCAAAGTATTTGAATACATCGGAAACTCCGCTCTATAAGAAGAGCCAAATTCTCTACGGCCTGGATATGGCGAAGAAAGAGATTGTTAAGAAGCGTCAAGTAGTAATTGTTGAGGGCTATACCGATGTGATGGCCGCCCACCTGGCCGGTGTCACAACTGCGGTAGCAACTTGCGGAACTGCTTTCGGCGCCGACCATATAAAAATTATTCGCCAACTTTTAATGGATGATGCGACATTTCGCGGTGAAGTTATTTTCACCTTTGATGGGGATGCGGCCGGACAGAAAGCTGCGCTCAAAGCCTTTGAACTCGAGCAGAACTTTGTGACGCAAACCTTCGTTGCCGTTGAACCAAGCGGAATGGATCCGTGCGATCTTCGCGTTGCATCCGGCGATTTGGCGGTCCGCGATCTAATTGCGCGCCGAGTTCCACTATTCGAGTTCGCAATACGTACCGAGATTGCTAAGTACGATATTAATTCGGCTGAAGGCCGAGTAAGTGCGCTAAATCAAGTGGCGCCAATCGTTGCAAAGATTCGCGATGCCTCGCTTCGGCCAGAATATGTGAAATTAGTTTCCGGTTGGCTTGGCCTTGATACTGACACGGTAGGTGCTGCGGTTAAGAAGAGCGCAGCAAATTTGAAGAAGTTCGATAACCAGGGCGCCCAAGAACCAGAACCAGTTGCGCCAACGCCAGAAGTTAATTTGAAGGACCCAAAATTGATATTGGAGCGCGAAGTATTAAAGATCAAACTTCAGCATTCTGATATCCCTAATGCGTGGGATGAACTTGAGCCAAATGCATTTTCGTATTGGGCTTACCACCAACTACGTACCGAGATAGATGCGCTGGAATCTTTTGATCTAAAAGCACTTATCGAAAACTCGCCAAGTGAAGAGATCAAATCTCTAATTACCGAACTCGTAGTGGAACCAATACGCACTGACCGAGAAATAACCGATCACTACATTCGAAGCGTATTTGCGCGGCTTCGTGAAGTTGCTATCACCAGATCGATTGTTGAACTCAAAGCCACACTTCAGCGCTTAAATCCGGTAGAAAATGTGGATCAATATCAGGAGATCTTCACCTCACTTGTCGCCCTTGAAGGCGCTAAGAGGGCTCAGAAAGAGTTATCGCTCGGCGACTTGGGCTGATTTTTTAGCACTGACCTCATCCGATATAGTTACGCCAGTCCAAAGCGATCCTTACGGGTCATATTCCCTCATAGCTCAATTGGCAGAGCAGCCGACTGTTAATCGGCAGGTTCTTGGTTCGAGTCCAAGTGAGGGAGCTTTCCAACCGAAGGGCAGATTAATTGGCTTCATTTAGTGTCCGTAAAACATGGCAGAACCAATCAGTGGCTACTCGCATCATCCGGCTTTGGCTGGGCGTTACTTGGGTTTATGGTGGTTGGAATAAGGCAACGGATGCTGGATTTTTAAATGCGGCTTCACCTCATTACATCGGCGCCCAATTAAACGGTTATCTAACAACTTCACCGATTCATTCAATATTGCAACACATGATCGAACATGCCACATTAATAGGTTGGGGTGTGATGATTTCAGAGTTTGCAATTGGTATTGCAACTTTGTCTGGCGTAGCACTTGAACTTGCCGCACTTGGTGGCTTTGGAATGTCGATCATTCTTTGGCTCTCAGCATCTTGGACAGTTAAGCCTTACTTCCTCGGCAGTGATACCGCTTATGCTGTTTTGTGGCTTGCGTTGTTTTTACTAGTTCGTCAAAACTTCAAGGGTCACCGTGGAATTAAATCTTTGATCCCTAATCTTTCTGATCGCCGCGAAGTATTTCGCCTAGTCAGCGTTGGAATCGTTGCAGTTGGCGCGGCGCTCGCTGGTGGAAAGATGCGCACCAATAATCCAACCCCAGAAGCCGGAACTGCGATTGCGACCTTGGCCGAACTTCCGATCGGCGCGACTAAGAATTTTACGGCTGCAGATGGTTCGGCCGCGGTTCTCTTCAGATCCAAAGCTGGCGTATTTGCTTACTCTCGAATCTGTACTCACCAAGGTTGCACGGTTAATTACGATGCTGGTTCAAATACCTTGCTCTGTCCATGCCATGGCGCTGCCTTTGATCCCACAAAAGACGCTGCCGTTGTAAGCGGACCGGCCCCAGCACCGCTGGCCAAGATAAAGGTAGCCATCAAGGGCAATTCGATTGTTCAGATTTAATTTTCAAGCCCGAATCAACCTGGTAACCCAGACGTAACGAATATTCGCTAACCTTGATCACATGGCACTCTTTAAGTTGCAGATAAGTCTTCCAGATCGCCCAGGTTCATTAGGTGCGGTTGCATCAGCGATTGGCTTTGCTGGGGGCGACATCAGATCCCTTGTAGTTCTTCGAAGTGAAGATGGACATGGTGTTGATGAAATTACAGTTGCTATTCCCGGCAGTGATCCAACCGATCTCCTCGGAGTTTTAGGCGACATCGGCGGCGTTGAAGTTATTTCAATCAACCCAGTTATTTAACTATTTGCGCACCAGCACTTGGAAGTGAAGTGAAGAAGCGTGGTGCAATAAACCCAGCCGCAGCAAACGCGCTGGCAATTGCCTTTTTCATATTTTCAGTTTGATCGGCGCGAATTAGCGCAATGGCGCTTCCGCCATATCCGCCACCAATCATCCGAGAACCTAGCGCCCCAAGACTTAACGCAGTATCCACCGCAACATTTAATTCGGGACACGAAACTGTGTAATTGTCGCGAAGTGAAATATGGGATGCCGTGATTATTTGACCAAACTCCTTGAAGTCGCCGGCCTTAAGGGCCGCAACTCCATCTAGCACGCGCTGCATTTCGGTAACGCCATGAAAAGCCCGGATGTAGGTTGTTTCATCTAGCTCGGACTTTCGGGCAACAAAATCAGCAACTGATATATCTCGAAGTGAAGTAATCCCAAGAACTGCAACTGCCTTTTCGCATGAAGCACGGCGTTCGGCATATCCACCATCAACTAGTGCATGGTGAACTTGGGTATCGATGACGAGAAGTTCTAAACCAAGTGGTGAAATATTAAAAGGAATATGTTCGGTGGAAAGATCTCGACAATCGAGCAAGAGCGCTGATCCTTTGCGACCCATGATCGATACCGATTGATCCATAATTCCACATGGCATTCCGACATAAACATTCTCTCCCTTTTGCGCGATGCGCGCGAGTACGGGCTCGGAAATATTTAGGTTAAAGAGGTGATTTAGCGCAGTTGCAATTGCACATTCCAGGGCAGCGCTGGAGGAAAGTCCGGCGCCCAATGGCACTTTGCCATCAATCAAAATATCAAAGCCGCCCCTAAAATCTAGGGAATCGCGCATCGCCCAAATAACACCAATTGGATAGCGGGTCCAGGCTTCACCAGTCATAGGTGCTAGATCTTTCATTTGAACTACAAAAATTTCATCGGTTTGCTGAAGTGAAGCGATGCGAATAGTTGGTTGAACGGTGCGCGAAATGGCAACAGTTGTTACATCTTCAATGGCAAAGGGGAGGACAAAACCATCTAGGAAATCCACGTGCTCGCCCACGAGATTTACTCGTCCGGGGGCTTGTGCCATTAGCTCTGGTGTTGAACCAAAAAGTTCGGCGAACTTAGCCTTAAGCTCGGGCATTTTGTGATTCCCAAGTGTCGCTAACCATTTGTTCAAGTGAGCGCGTTGGTGCCCAATTCAATTCAGTTTTTGCTCGGGAAATATCGGCAACAAGCACTGCAGGATCACCCGCGCGCCTTGGGGAATTCTCGTAAGGAATTTCGTGTGTAACAACCTTTGCTGCGGCGGCAATAACTTGCGCAACTGAATAGCCAACTCCACTTCCCAGATTTATTATGCGATGGTTGCCAGGTGCCACTTTTTGCAACGCGATGATGTGGGCTTCTATTAAATCAACCACGTGGACATAATCTCGTATGCAAGTGCCATCTGGTGTTGGCCAATCGGTTCCGAATACTTTTAGCGGATCAAGTGAAGTCGCGCGAAGAACATTTGGAATAAGGTGCGTTTCTGGGTTGTGTCGTTCGGCCAACCAACCGGATTGAGATTTGAACGCTCCCGCAACATTGAAATAGCGCAGGCTAATTGCGGCCAGCCCGCTCTTGGCGGCCTCGGTGATCATGTGATCGACTTCCAATTTAGTTTGCCCGTATGGATTTGTTGGAAGTGCCTCGGCATCCTCGCTAATCGGAGAAGATTTTGGTTGACCGTAAGTTGCCGCAGTTGATGAGAAAACTAACTTGGTAATTCCAGCGGCGCTCATTTCGGCAAGTAAATTCTTGGTTCCGCCAACATTTACCTCGCGGTAGAGCTGGGGTTTTTCAACTGATTCGCCAACTAGTGATTTCGCGCCAAAGTGCATGACGGCTTGGCAATCAGATAGCGCAGATCTTATGGTTTGAATATCGAGTAGCGAGCCCTGGATAAATTTCGCGCGAGGATCAACGCTGTCGGCATGGCCAGTAGAACAGTCATCTAAAACCGTTACGTCATAACCTTTTTCAAGCAGCATTGAGGTTGCAGTGCTTCCAATGTAGCCAGCGCCACCAGTAACAAGTATGCGCATTAAAGTTTTACATCGCGCAATTGCGCTGCAGATTGTTCTGGGGCCATATCCATAATAAATGCACCCATGGCAGATTCCGAGCCAGCAAGATATTTCAATTTTCCAGGTGCTCTGCGAATGCTGGTTATTTGTAGATGAAGTCCAAGGGCCTCGCGACCACTTCGAACTGGTGCTTGATGCCAGGCAGCTATGTATGCCATCTCAATTCCAAATACGCCATCTAGACGTAACAGAACTTCTTTAGCAATTTCTGGGAAGGCATCGGCGACAACTTCGGATAATTCGGCAAGGTCTGGCACGAATTTCTTTGGGGCAAGATGTATTTCAAATGGATAGCGAGCCGCAAATGGCACGTAAGCGATCCAATGTTCATTCTCGGCAATAATTCTTACTTCATCCTGGACCTCGCGGGCAATTAAGTCGGTCAGTAGAGGACGTCCATGCTTGCTCAGATAATCCATTGCAACGTAGAACATCTTCTCAACGCGTGGTGGCAGGTATGAATAGCAATAAATCTGACCATGTGGGTGGTTCAGAGTTACCCCAACTTCTTCGCCCCGATTTTCAAAAGGAAAGATATGTTGGACGTAAGGCAACTTTGAAAGTTCGCGTGTCCGATCGATCCAGGCTTCCATTACGGTGCGGATCTGGGGAAGTGATAATTTGCCAAAACTTGTGTCGTGTTCATCGGTAAAACAAATGACTTCACAGTGGCCGGCGGCTTCAACTACGGGCGTTGTGATTCCTTCATAAGTTGGCAGCGACCAGTCAGAGGTTGGCGTTGCAAGTGAAGGCGAACGATTTTCAAAGACAACAACCTGGTAATTGGAATCTGCAATCTCAGATTCAAGTCCAGGCTTGGTAGGACATAGCGGACATAATTCTTTGGGGGGAAGGAAGGCGCGAGTTTGTCGATGCGCCGCCATCGCAACCCACTCGTTGGTTAGTGCATCGAGTCGAAGTTCGCCAACACCTGGCCGAGATTCCTTGGCTCTGGCATCAACGGCAGTTCTTGAAATTTCTGCATTGCCATCTACTTTGTCATAATAAAAAATTTGGCGACCATCAGCCATCGCGAGATCTTGGCGCACAACGCCCTTATTTAGCTTGGTTACTTTTCCCGCGCTCACAACAACGAACTCTACCGATTAATTACGGATCTGTTTTGCGCATGAATCAACCGGCGCAGGCGCAGGTTTTGGCGCAGGCTTCTTGCTTGGCTGGGGGATCGGAGTTGGACCTTGGGTGATACTAAAACTGACAGGAATAGCTGATGGTGCATGGGTGCCACTTGCATCTATAAATTCTACAAAACCCACATAAGTGCCGGCTTGTAGTCCAGTTATTTTAATTTGCCAGCGACCCGATGCAGAGCGCACAACACTTTGGACGCCATTTGGCATCAAAGTATCAACAGATTTGAAATCAACGGTGCCAGTTACTACTGGTGTGCCATCTGGGCGAAAAACATCGACTACAAAATTCGCTGGATCATTTGTTGTAGCAAAACTGCTGGAGACCATTTGCATAGTTGTTGGTTCATTCACGGGCAGTAAGTCAGTAACTTCTGGTTGCCAAGTCCCGGAAGTTAACGCTTGAAATTTAATTGCATCACCATTAAATACATTGAGATCAAGGCGACCGCCCGGCACGCCATATTTACCCGCAATACCGCAAGATGTGTATTGCCAAAATTGCCAATTAGAAGTGCAATCAGATTTTGTCCACGAATGTGCAAAGCATCCGACGGTTTTTGTACCTGGTTGGGATGTGGTTAACGCGGGATCTTTTCCGTAAGCCGCAATCCAAAGCGGATAACTTGCGAGTTCCGGGGAGCGCACCAGTGCTGTTTCTAAGAATTGAGGATAGGAATAGATAAAAGGCTTGCGGTTAGTTTTCGCAGTAACTTCGGCCAGCCAGGTGGTAGTCCAGAGAGTTACATATTTCTTATTCATATATTTGGTGCAAACTCCGCCCGAGGTACGGACGCAGTTGTTTTCCATATCGAGTGCGATCGGCAAATCTTGATTTGTGTAACCACCAATCGAAGCTAACCGCCAGACTGCTTTTTGTGCCTGCGCTTTGGCATCCGCCGCAATAAAAACTTTATCGGTGCTATCAGGAAGATGCGCGTAATAATAAAATCCCGTATAAAGGCCGGCTTGTTGCGCAGCACTGTGATCGATCAATAAATATTTCTTAGCGAGAACGTCGGCAGAATCCGTTGAGTCAGAACCTTTAATCCACACGAACCGGACGCCAGCAACAAGCATTTTATTGAAATCAATCGAACGACCATTTGGATGTTGCCATCTACTTACATCAGCACCATGGATTCTGGCACCTGGTCCAACTGCAACTATCGGCATTGGTTCTAGTGCCACTGCGTTATTAGAAACCAGCGTGAGCGCCATTCCAAGAATCAGAAATAAGCGCTTCATACTTCAATGACCTCCAGAGTAACCCCGCAAACCTTTGCGATCGCAGCCACTAGTTTGGCAGTTTGTTCTGGTTTTCTACGGGATTTATAGTTGTGATCACCACCAAATTTTTCAGAGTCTGAGAAATTTATGCGAAGCTCGCTTCCTTCAAGTGATACTAATCGGGCATCAAAAAAAGCTAGCCAGGTGATGCGATCCACATCTAGAAGTAGATCTAAGACTTGATTCCAAACTCCTTTAAGAGTTGCCAGATCAAGCTCAGCCATTAGTACATATTATTTCTTAGAAAGTGCGATTAGCTCGGCGAGGTGAATCACCTTAGTTTTAACACCAGCTCGCTTAAGTTCGGTCTTTAGTTGGCGAGTACAGCCTGGGTTAACGGTTGCAAGATAATCCAACTTTAAATCTGCAATATCGCTCACCTTCTGCGAGATTACTTTTCTGCTGTTCTTCTTCTGCAACAACGCATAAGTTCCAGCTGCGCCACAGCATCCCGATGCATCTGGTACTTCAACGTATTCACCTAAGGATGCGAGTATTGCGCGTGGTTCCTTAAATACGCCCATTCCATTTCGCAAATGACAGGAATCTTGAAAACCAATTCGAACTGGTTTCCCTGATCTAGTAATTGGATTGAGTGCGACTTCTTTCGCGGCCCACCATTCGGAAAATTCTTTTACACGATCTCGCCCAAGTACTGATGAGAGATGCGCAGCGCAGCCACCCGCGGTCGAAAGAATTGTCCCGGGCATAGATTCACCGAGAGCAACCGCCATCTCTTTGCCTTTTTCTAATTCGCCATTGTGCGCATGCAGCGCGCCACAACATCCTTGGTTCGCTGAGATTGAACAATTTGGTTCGATGGCCGCAAC
>Ga0194043_1000679_pt1 | contig 19028 bp, 41 predicted proteins | sample JunL4415m_MetaG_FD_161274 | JGI IMG/M metagenome (GOLD analysis project Ga0194043, IMG submission 161274) | Anoxic zone freshwater microbial communities from boreal shield lake in IISD Experimental Lakes Area, Ontario, Canada - Jun2016-L442-15m | ecosystem: Environmental > Aquatic > Freshwater >...
GATATGAGCCTTCTATTCGACGTTTTCCCCGATGAACCAACCAGAAAACGCGGCTCTCAAAAGCGGACAGGCGCGCCGCAGGGGGTTCTGGAAAAGGAGTCCGAAAAAAAGCCTTTCTTTATAGGGGAATTGCCGACCCGACCGATCCTGCCCATCGGCACGATCAATCACACCTACGAGTGTGCCGACGGTCGCTGCGGTGCCGAGTGCCACGACATCCTCCAGGAGGACTCTGGGCAGTGGTATCTGTCGTGTGCGTTCTGCGGCACCTGCCAGTGGGCCAAGGCGATCAAGGGGCACTTGCAGCCGCAGGAGGGCGTAGGCGTATTCGTTCTGAGGGACGGGCGGTTCGCCGGCCTCACGCTGCCGGCGGTTGAGCGGCAGCCGCGTGGACTTGACTACCTGCGCTGGGCGGCCGCAAGTCATCCGCGACCCACAGTCAAAGAAGCGTGCAAAAGATATCTGGACACGATCGCAAACACTCGTTAGTCTACTGGCTCCCACAACGGAAAGGATTCCCACATGGCTCTTTGTCTTACTCGTCGCCCCGGCCAGAAGTTGATTCTGGATCGGCCGCATATCGAGATCACTGTTGAATCAGTGGTCGGCAAGACCGTTCGTCTTGTCATCGACGCACCCAAGCACGTCAAGATCGTCCGCGAGGAACTGATCTACAGGGCCGCACCGAAAACGGAGGAGGCCACGTCGTGATTGACCGCCTCCAGTTCTTTTTAAAAGGAGTTTGTTCTATGGCTAAGAGAAAGTCGTCGTCCTGCACCATCGAGAAGACCATCGCCGGCATCGCCCAGGCGATCCACGCGGTTCGAGGGGAGGGCGAGTCGACAGATCGGATGCTCTCGATCGTATCGAGGGCAGTCGAGGTTCTCACCGTTCGCGTCGAAAGCCTCGAACGCGAGTCGTTGGGGCAGTCCTTGAAGGTCGTCGAACTCTTCGCAGCTCACAACCGCACCTGGCTCCAGTGGATCAGAGGGGAGTGACATGACCACTATCGAACAGTCACTGAACGTCTGGCTCAATGTGACAACACTACTCGTGTTCGTCGGCGCCCTCTCCTACGTCAGTCTGTTGCCGTACATGACGAGGGATGACAAGTGAACGCCCCCGATCCAATCGACATCGACGACGAGCGTTTTGCTCTGATCTGCCGCGACGAGGATGACTCGACGCCGTATGTCGACGTGCAGCTTGACACGCTCCCGGCGTGCGACGGCGACCCCGACTACTCAGAGAACCCGCAGGCTCTGCGGAGGGTCGCGGCGTGGCTTGAGGCGGCGGCAGACTGGCTTGAGGAGAGGCAGGGGTGATGAGCGACTTCCAAGACCGAGAAGACTTTTTGCGAAAGTACATCGACTCGATGCTTTCTCTTGATGCCCTGGACTTCCGCAGCGAGGTCGTCGTTTTCGCCGACCTCGAAGACGAGAGTGGCCGCAATTTCTCGCAGGGATTTTCATCTTCATTCGATCACGTTGTCTCGGAAGACGGTAAAGCATGGGCTGCTATCTTTCGACGTGAATTTCTTGCCAGCATTCTGTCTGCCACATGGCCTACGGCAGTAACGACCATAAAAGGTCTTCGGCAGGAATTCGGCGATGATCCTCGCGAGTGGGTATTGGTCATCAGCGAAGGAGGGTGCCAGCTACGCGGCACAAAAGTCTCTGGAGTTAATCAATGCCATCTACCCGCCTCTGCAACCGCTGCAACGAACCGAAGCAGTCGAACGGCCCGTGCGCGAAGTGCGGGTGCTCTGAGTTCCGAATCGTAAAGGCGTAATCGCAAGTGGCTTTCATCGACATCATCGCTGCGGACGCAGAATTCGCTTTGCGGAGCGAGAACCCTAAGCACGCGGCTGCGATGATGCTCACATTTCATCAGAGATTCGCTGGCTTTGCTGACGGCGAGGACGCCCCTGATCCAGACGACTGCACCGGCCTTGAGCTTCGCGAAGACGGATTCGCGCTTTCGTTTGGCGACAGGAACCTTCACTACGCGAGGACGGGCCGCGGCGATAGGTGGTTTGTCAGCGACTCTTTCGTCGACCGCCCCGAAGTCGGCGACCGGCACGACGTTGCCGTCACAAGGTTCGGTGCCCCGTATGCTTTTCTTGAAGGCATCTCTTACTGCATGGAGTGCTATCGCGCGTCGCATTCTCGGTCGACGCTCAAGGCTCTGGTCGACGAGATTGCCGACGCGATGCGCAAGTTAGAGCAAGTTAAAGGTGCTATTAACTACTGCATCAGCCAACACCGCGAGCTTGGCGAAAACCTGCTTGATAAGCAGGAGCGGTTGCGGACTGAACCGTTTCTTGACATTTGCATGGCTAAAGCGACGGCTTCTTTGGCTTCGTCCGAGTCACCTCCGCCTCCGCCAGCCGCCACGGTTTCTCCTGAAGCAGCAAGGCTTGTGTTCAAGGGCGTTTCGGGGATTTATTTTCTATGGAAAGACGACTCGATCGACTACATCGGTCGAGCAAACTGCATTGGGTCTCGCCTTCATCCTGGTCACCACAGACTAAAGCCTCACCACCGCGTGAGCGTTGTGCGGATGAATCGTGCCGACTCATGGGTGGCGGAGCCGTACTACATATGGTGGCTTCGGCCGACGCTGAACAAAGAGATTCAGGAGTCGTCGAAGGCGTCGGGGTTCGAGGAGTCGCAAGAGCACGAATTGCGAGACGCTATTGAGCGAATTCCATTGGGAGCAGTGATCCCATGACCACACCCCTCGACGCCAAAGCATTCGCCGCGTTCCTGTTGGGCGTGCCTGCCGCGATGGCTGGCACGACCGACGACGCCGTGCCCGACCATAAGTTCGTCGATTACGCCGAAGCCTTCGCCCCGTACACCACCCGCTTCCGCGGCATCGACGCCGACGGCAAGCTCAACGAGGCGACGGCTACTCTGATCGACCCGCACTGGGCGATCACGGCGGCTCATGTCGCCAGCGGAGTCAAGGGGATCACGCTCACCTCGGGCACGACGAAACGGGTCGTCGATCGCGTCGTCGTTCACCCTGGGTGGGACGAGGCGAATCACGGCTGGAACGATCTAGCCCTCCTGCACTGCGGCGAGCCACTCGCGTTAGGCTACTACCCCAACCTATCCGAAGGCGGTGAGGCGGAGGGTCAGGTGGTCAGCATTGTCGGGTTTGGCCTGCACGGGAAGCTTTCTGAGGGGTACAGCACCTACGACGGCAAGCTGCGGGCAGGCACACAGACGATTGAGCGGTTCGAGAGGACTGTCATCGTCTGCCACGCCAAGTGCGGGAGCAGCACGCTTGAGTTCTGCATATCTCCTGGTGACTCTGGCGGCCCGTTGTTTGCCGGCGGGAAGCTGGCCGGCGTGAACAGCTTCACGATGGCGTCGAAGGGGCCGCTGAAGAGCAAGGCGGGCGAGGAGACGGCGCACACGCGGGTGAGTTTGTATCGGGAGTGGATTAATCAAGTCATGGAGGACAATCGATGAAATACATCAGCATCTGTTCCGGTATTGAGGCGGCCACCGTCGCGTTCCACGGGTTCGGCTGGACGCCGCTGGCATTCAGCGAGATCGAGCCATTCCCGTCTGCCGTGCTGGCGGCCCGCTGGCCCCAGGTGCCGAACCTCGGCGACATGACGAAGTTCGCCGAATGGCCCGAAGAAATTCTTGCGGAGTGCGACCTCCTCGTCGGAGGCCCGCCGTGTCAGGCGTTCAGCGTGGCCGGTCTCCGCAAGAGTCTGGATGATGACCGAGGCAATATCACGCTAGCCTACGTTAGGCTACTAAACCACATAGATGAAGTGAGAAAACGTCATGGAAGACCGCCAGCAATTGCTATTTACGAAAACGTCCCTGGACTCCTCTCAACAAAGGACAACGCCTTTGGATGCCTTATCGGAGCGCTCGCCGGGTGCGATGAAGCCCCTGAAACTGAAACAGGCAAGTGGCCTAAAGCAGGCTATGTTTGTGGAGAAACCCGACGAGTGGGTTATCGAATCCTTGACGCCCAATTCTTTGGGGTGGCTCAGAGGCGTCGGCGAATCTTTCTCGTTGCCGTGCCTTGTGAACTTGTCGCAAGTCTTGGAGACGACGCCTGTCCATCAGAGATACTTTCTCTCCGCGAAAGCGTGCGAGGGAATCCTCCGACGCGCAGCAAAGCGGGGCAAGGAGCTGCCGCCAGCATTGAAGAACGCCCTCGAGGCGGTGGTGAGCCGTGCTACCTTGACCGAGCCATGTTCAACCAAGGAGTGAATGCTCAGTACAAGCCGCAGATCACGCAGGACGGCGTGGCTGGCAGCATGGTCGCGAGGGGGCCGGCGGCGGTGGGGATCAGCGGTCAGTGTGCCGGCACGCTAGACTCGCACTACTTCAAAGGCTGCGGTTCGGCAGCTTTCGGCGAGCGTGAAGTTGTCGCCACCATTGTTCCAGACATTGCCAACCCGCTGACTCATCGGATGCACAAGGGAATGAACACGACGGTGGACGAAGGCCAAACGCCGATCGTTACCACAGGGGGTGTCTTTGACGAGGCGACTTGCTTCAAACCGTCGCACTTCACGCGAGGCAAGGATGGCAAGCCATCGGATGTCACGACCCGCGCCGCCTGTGAGGAGGGCGGGACGGGAAGAGGTAATCCGATCCTCCCTGCACAAGCCAAAGGTTTCTCGCCGCTTCAGGGTGGGCGAAGCATGCCTGTCACCTACGAATCGCCGACTCTTGAGGCTGGTAGCGGCAATAAAGCACCTGCTGTCGTGTACGGCGTCGACTTCCAAAACTGCGTCAATGCTGGATTCGCAATTCCCATAAATGCTGACGCCGACCGACGAAACTCTTCTGCGTTGACGCCGTCGCCTGACGCCGAGGGGCGAGTGCGTCTGCGCGACCCCGGAATAGGCATCGGCGAGCTAGGCGATCCGATGTTCACTATGCAGGCGACTAAGCCCCACGCTGTGGCGTTCAAGCCTGGGCAGAGCGAGGCGGCTGGGGGCATATTCGTGACCGAAGAGTTCGCGCCGACGATGCAGGCTCAGAATAATGGATCGACTGCCGTCCCTGCCGTGGCGTTCACCCAGAATCAGCGAGAAGAGGTTCGCATTCTTGATATCGCCGGGGCTTGCAGTGCAGAGCCGGGAAGTCACCAGCAGACGTATATCGCGCAGCCTGCCGTCGCCTTCGTCAAAGCGACGAACCCGCACGGTGCGGAAGAGGCTCCGCGATACGAAGAGGCCGACGTTTCTGCTTGCTTGAATGGCTGGGATGAGCGGCATGACCCGCCGAAGCGCATGGTTGCGTTTGCCGTGGACACCTACAACCAGACAATCGGAGACACGTCGATCCCTGTTCGTGTCGGCAACGCAAAGGACTCGCTGCCGGCAGTTCTGATCCATGCCGTCGCATTCGCACAGAACCAGCTCGGTGAGGTTCGCTGCAATAGCGAGGTGATGGGGACTGTGAATACCAATCAAAACGCAAGCGGCCGGAACACGCCGATGGTGATGCACGAAGGAATGTCCGAGCCCGCCGTGGCTTTCGCCAACCGAACGCGAGACGGCATCAAGGTGCCAGAGATAATGAAGAACGGCGTCGTGCCGGCGTTGACGAATCCTGGCGGTGGCGGGAGAGCCGATGCGGTCAATGTTTGCTTGCCGACCCCCATCCAAGAGGTAAGCAAAAGAACGGGCAAGTCCACCGACGATCCGCGTGCCGGCATCGGCATCGGCAGCGAAGGCGATCCAATGTATACGTTACAGGCCGGTGCGCAGCACGGTTGCCACGCTGCCATGCAAGTTCGCCGCCTCACGCCCTCCGAATGCGAGTTCCTTCAAGGATTCCCCGCAGGCCACACCGCCATCACTTTCCGCAAGAAGCCAGCCGCCGACGGCCCCCGCTACCGCGCCCTCGGCAACAGTATGGCCGTGCCGTGCATGGTCTGGCTGGGACACAGGATTCAATATGCTACTAAAGGAGACAACACTTGACCCGCAAACGCGAACGCCAGACCAAGAAGAAGCCCGCACCGCCAGCTCCGCCGGAGGGCTACTCCGCACGCACGAAGGCCCAGGCTCACGCGCTCGAGGTGATCGGCAAGAACGTGATTACGTTTGTCCTTGGCCCGGCCGGCACGGGTAAGACACACCTCGCCAGTGGGTACGCAGTGCAGCAGCTCATCGACGGAAAGGTCGAGAACATTGTGATCACGCGCCCTAGCGTGGCGACAGAGCAGCTCGGCTACCTCCCCGGCTCGGCGGAAGAAAAGGTCGGCCCGTATCTCGTGCCCTTTTTCGACGCGCTCGAGCGGATCGCGGGGAAGCGCGGCCACACCCGCGACCGGATTAGGGCGGCAGTGAAGATCGCACCGCTCGCCTATCTCAGAGGCCGCACGTTTAACAAGGCTGTGATGATTTTCGACGAGGCACAGAACTCGACGTTCGGCCAGTTGAAGCTCTTCCTCACCCGCATCGGCCAGGGCAGCCAGATCATCATCACGGGCGATGCCGACCAGTCCGACCTGCCCCGCAGCGAGCGCAGGCTCATTGATGTGATGCAGCGGCTCTCGGGCCTGAAAGGCGTCGGAGTCGTCGAATTCAAGGGCTGCGACATCGTCAGGAATCCGATCATCGAAGGCGTCCTGCGGGAGCTTGAGAAATAATGGAACTCTTCATCCTTCGCACCGATCGCCTGCGAGCTTCCGAGCGGCGATTCATCGCCGACCACCTGACGCGACCGGAGAGCGAGTTTCAGCGTTCGCTCATGGACGGCACGGTGACCGGCACGATCGCCATCTGCCTGGATCAAGGCGAGATAATCGGCTGGGCGAGGACTGAAGCCTGGCAGGGCATCCCGACGCTTGAGGCGTTCGTCTCGCCGGCCTACCGCCGCCGCGGCGTGGCAACGCTCTGCGCCGCCGGCCTGCGGACGGAAGGCGTATTCCGCGATTACGAGTTCATCGGCGTGTTCCGGCCGACGATGGTTTCGCTTGCCAGCCGCCTGGGCCTGCTCTATGCGAGCTTCGACAGGAAGCCCGACGGGACATGGCGAGAGGCTCGCGCGTGACGCCCGAAGAAAAACTCATCGTCGCGCTGCGAATGATCAACATCGAGAGGATGTTGTCCACGACGATTCCGGCGATTAAGGCCACTGCGGAAGCTGCGCAGCAGGTCAAGGCCCACGGTCTGGCGACTGCATCGTATTTGCTGGCCGAGTCGGTCGAGGTGTACGCGACGGAGATGAGGAAGTTCGTCGACAGCCTGTACTGAGCTTGACACTTAGACTCCTGATAGAGACAATGATCGCCGGTTTAGTACCCTTCATGGAGGATTTTCCTATGCGTTTGTTTTTCTTTTCTCTCGCCATTGCCTGCTGCACGGTTGTGGCTCGTGGCGAGAATGTGATCGTGACGACGACGACGACGATTTCGGCTCAGGACACAGCCGACGATTGTGCCAGGACGGGGTTGCTGAAGCATTGCAGGCTCCTAGCGGGCCGCCGCGAGGGTATCGGTTTCTCGACCGTGAGCCCAGAGGCGGCAGAGAAGAACTGCTGCTTCTATCAGGAGGCCGTTCGAGGCCGTCTCCGCATCGTCGAACGCGCCGTGAGCTGGTCGCCGGCTCGCCGCGGCTGGTTCGCCGTCCTGCGTTACACGAGCAACTAATCGTCTTCGCCACGCTGGGGGCGGCGGTTCTCGTCTACCGCCGCCCCTGGCTCGCGAGGGATCGCAATGCAACAAGACTTCATCCAACTTGAGTTCGTCGGTGGCCCGCTAGATGGTGCCGTTCGCCCCGTGCTACGCGAGTGCATTGAGATGCCGCTGGCGGCGGGGGCAGTGATCCACGTCTACCGGAAGGACGAGGTGTTCGTCGGCTACCGCGTCAAACAGATCATGCGACACAGCGAAACAGTGAATGCCTGGGAGCGAACATGATCATCTCCGTCACAACGAGCAAGCCATGCCGACTCTATGACGCCAACGGCCTCGAGGTTCTTTACGCCGTCTGGGCCGACACTGAGACGGGCGAGGCGATTCAATACGCCCGCAAGGACGACAGGTTTGTTGTTGAGGGCATGGAGGTGATCAAGGAGAAGCGGCAGCATCCTGCCCCGCTGCGAGTGGAGCAGATCACAAGGAGGTCGCGATGACACCCGAACTGGAAAACAAGCTATACGAAGACTTCCCATTGCTGTTCGCGAATCGCGAACATCCGCAGAGCCCGATGGTGTTTGGCTGCGAGTGCGGCGACGGGTGGTATGGCATTTTGCGGGCGTCGTGCAATCGAATCGCGTCTCACGAGAAGTACGCGGGCCAGCAGAGCTTCCGGTTCTCGCAAATAAAGGAGAAGTACGGCACGATCCGGCTCTATCACGACGGCGGAGACGCTTACTGCCAGGGCGTGATCTCAATGGCCGAGGCCATGTCGGCCATGACGTGCGAGCTGTGCGGCGATCCTGGGAAGACTAACGCCATCGGGTGGCTTTTAACGCTGTGTGAGGAGTGCAGGAAGTGAAAACGATCGTCCAGTGGCTCCGCGAGCAGCCGCACGACCGAAGCATCACGATGACGTGCGTTGACGCTCCGTCACTTGACGAGAGCCAGCCGACACACCCCAGCTCATTCCCCGTCATTAATATCTCCGCAAGGAGCCTCGTGGACGGCAAGAGGGCGGCCGTCTTGGTTCGCGTGGCTGACTTCATCTTCGACGATCCGCAGCACCTCGTGAAGCTGATCGTTCAGGAGATTGAGGCTGGCCTGGAGTGGCTGCCGAGGAAGGGCGACTGATATGCCGCACGTCATCATTCGATTCCGTCTGCCCGAGGATCAAGGCGACTTCGACGCTGCCATGCAGGGGCGTGACGCCAAGATCGTCATCTGGGAAGTGGATCAATACTGCCGGGGGCTGTTGAAGCACGGCACGATCAGCGACGAGACGGCGCATCATTTTGAGCGGATTCGCGAGATGCTTAGAGAGCGGCCGGGGCTACTTGAGGACTGAGCGTCAAGATTTATTGCAAAAAAACTGAGGGCGAAATCATGGGCATCCCATTAAATGAAACACCACAGACGCACACTACACCCGGCGAGGGTAGTGAGCATGGCGAGGGTACGGTAGGCGAGCGTCTGGTGAAGCATTTTTCACTCGCGCACATGCTGCTGGATGACAACGAAAAGCTGCGGGCTGAGAATGCCACGCTCCGCGAAGCCATCCGCCGCCTCGCAGATCAGGACGCCACGCTCTCGTCATGCGACGGCAACGTGACTGTCACGGTAGACGCCACGCTCACCGACGCGGAGCGTGAGGCGGTGGCGAACATGATCCACCTGATTGAGGCTTGCCATGACGAGTGCGGCAGGGATGCGCACCACCTTCGCTCGCTGCTGGAGCGACTGCCAACCTAGTAGCCACTTAGCGTCACGTTGTGTGTCGCGACGTGTGCCCCAAACGTATTACAAAAGCGACGAAAAGGCGAAGTTTGCCAATACTATCAATCAAAGACCTGCATCTTGAACGAAAGGTGTGTAAAAATCGCCGCCACGCTCCGCAACATTCTGGAGCGACTGAAATGACCATTGAAAAAATGGCATACGAGGGAGACATCGTCTCACGGCTACGCAACTGGCGTGGACTGCACCTCGCTCACGGCGGTCAGCTTTCCCAGCCCGACCATATTTCCGACGCCGGAAATATGGTCACAGACGCCGAGATCGATCGCCTCCGCAATCTACTGGAGCGACTGAAATGACCATCGACACAAAAGCCTACGAGGGCGACATCGTCTCTCGCCTGAAGAACTGGCGTGGCCTACACCTCGCCCACGGCGGCGATCTGTTCGAGGAGGCGGCAGTCGAGATCGACCGCCTGAGACTTGAGCTATCTGTGCAGAAAGCCTGCACCGTGGCCGGTCGTGAAGAGATCGCCCGCCTCAGAGCCAAAACACTCTTTTTAAAAGAACGCAGGACTCTGGCGTGGGCGGCAACGTATGTCGAGCGAAGCACGTTCAAGAATCAAGCCGCCACTATTCGTTCACTACTGGAGCGACTGCCAACCTAGTAGCCACTAGCGTCATCTTGATGGAATAACTGCACACATAGTAGCCATTAGTGGCACCTGCTCGAGCAATTGAATCGATTCCTTCCCCGCCCTCAAGAATGGAGTACACCATGCGCTGCATGCCGCCGGTTGACCTGAAATATCTCGCCCACCTCTGGACTACCGAAATGCGTAGCGACCAGATATGCCTCGAACTAAACTGCACCCGAGGGTATTTGTTCAAACTCGCCCGCAAGCATCGCTTGGGCCTGCGGCCAAGGGAGTGCAACGCACCCAGGGTTAGGGAAACCGCCGACCCGACCGAGGAAGCGATCGCACAGATGACCGCAGCCATCCAAGACACATGGACGCCCGAGGAGCGAGAGCGCCGGCTGGTTGGCTTTCGTAGTCAGCGGGTCGAGATCAAAAACTATAACTTCAACCGCGAGAAATACTCGTTTTCGTCTTGACCTATAGGCTCCTAGTTGAGACACTGAGGAAATGCCGCTCGAGAAGACGATCGTGGCACACGTTATGGCGCAAGGACGCGCTCTCGGATTCTGGGTGACCAAGTTTCACGGTAATGCCTTTTCGATGTCGGGCGTCCCTGACGTGCTGGCGATCAAGGATGGGCGCGCCTGCTGGCTTGAGTGCAAGCAGCCGGGCAAGAAGGCGACGAAAATCCAGGATCACAGGATGCGAGAACTCGCGTCGGCAGGATGCCCGGTAGCCGTCGTGACCTCGGCGGCCGAGGCGAAGCATTTTCTGGAGAGCATTACATGACCTGGCAAGATTTCGTCGCATCCGTCGACTGCTCGAATCCGATGACGACCGACCCCAGGCATATCGCTCTCCTCTGCGGGATCGTCGAAGGCAAGGAATATCGGATTCTTGAGTTCGGCAGTCACGCCGGCATCTCCGCCGCGGCGATGGCCCTGGCTGCTCCGCTGTCGCAGGTCGTCGCCGTCGACCTGTGCGACACGGTGCCGGAGGCGGCGAGGGTCGCCTACTGGCAGAGCCTTGGGATCACGAACATCGTGCCGGTCGCAGCGGCGACTGGAAAGTATCTTTTGCAGTGCCCGCCAGGGGAGTTTGAAGTTGTCTTCCACGACGCAGTCCACGGGGTCGGCGCGTTCCTTGAGTACTTAGGATGCGCCGAAATCGCCAAAGTCGTCGCGATCCACGATTTCGAGCAGCTCCCTGATGACATGCAGTCGGCGGTGTCGGCGAAGTTCAAGAGGTCGACGAAAGACGCCGACGCCAAGGGCCGCGTGCTGTTTGTGGGGTATCGATGACCAGGGCGCTCACGACGTTCGCGTATGGCCCGCAGGCAGCCCTGCTTGATGTGTCGCTGCCGACTTTCAACTGGTATGCAGAGCGGCACGGCTACGATCTGTATGTCCCGTCGAAGACTCGGTTCGCAGGCGTGTCACGACATCACCCTTGGTGCAAGATACCCCTGCTCATCTCTCTCATGGAGAGCGGGTACGACGAGGTTCTCTGGCTCGACGCCGATGTCGTCGTCTGCCGGTATGACAAGGACATCTTCGACGACGCCTCAGACGCCCCGATGAGTGTTGTAGTCCACCGGACAGACGACGGCGACGTTCCGAACACGGGCGTCTGGGTGGTAAGAAAATCATGCCTGCCTTTCTTACGAAGCCTCTGGAGCCTGGATCGCTTCACGAGGTCTGCATGCTGGTGGGAGCAGGCCGCGGTGATCGCTGCATTGGGCGGCGACCCGGACGCCACTCCCGTCGCCGTGCCGGCCGGGCCTGCCTGGGGCCAACTGCCGTATGAGTGGAACCCGCACCGCAATGACGTCCGGGGCATCCCAGACGACTGCCGCTTCTTCCACGCGACAATGTTTCCCGACAGGAGGGCGGCCATGCTTGACCGCGCCCGATCGCCATGAGGCTCAGATACTCTGATAACTGCCGATATCGCTGTCCCGAGGACTACTGGGACGTCGACTCTGGCTATGAGGCCAGTTACCAGGAGAAGTTGGCTTACGGCCGGCTTGCAGCCAGCCGGCAGAAGCTGGCGATCGTCAGCATCTGCCGCAATGCGATGCCGCACCTTACCAATACGCTGTCATTAGTCGACGAGCTGGCGGGCTTCTGGCGTGACTGCGTCTACTACGTTTACGAGAACGACTCGACCGACATAACGGCCGGCGTGCTCGACGACTTCGCCCTCCGCCAGTGGGTCACGGTCGAGCACGATACGCTGGGTGGCGAAGACGCTCGTGGCTTCGAGCCGGAGCGGACGGTGAGGCTAGCGAAGTGCCGGACTCGCTGTCAGCAGTGGGTCAAGGAAAACGCCAAAGACGCCGACTACGTCGTTGTCCTAGACACAGACCCTCAAGGAGGGTTCTCGGTCGACGGCGTGCTGAATAGCCTTGGCTGGATGTGCGAGATGCTCGGCGAGACGTATCATTGCCGAGAGCCGGGGGCGATGGCTAGTTTCTCGCTTTTCCTCCGTCGGGAAGAGGGCGCCAAGACCTTCGGGGCCGCCGGCTACGATGCGTGGGCCGCTAGGCTAAATTGGTGGGAAGATCGTCGGCAGCATGACTGGTTCCACACGCTGATGCCGCCGGTCGGCTCGCCGCCGATCCCCATGAACTCTGCGTTCGGCGGCCTGTGCTTGTACACCCGAGAGGCGTTCCTGTCGGGCGTCTACGAAGGCGGCGATTGCGAGCATGTGCCGTTTCACCGCTCCATGCAGCGTGCGGGGCATCAGTTGTATTTCAACTCAGGGAGCCGGTACGCAGCCATCATGCCATGAAGCTGACCGCGAACCAGAAGCGAAGTTTGCGGCGTCTTTGGAAAGGCGACTCGACGGCAGAAGAGATTTGCGTCGAGCTAGAGTTCACGGCGGAGCAGTTGGCCGCCGCTGCGGCGATTCTGGGCCTACCTGATCGCGCCGAACCTGATTTTTTCTTGCCTACTCAGGCCCAGATACGCCTGGAGTGCGCCAAGATTCGTGCTTTGTGGCATCCCGCCGAGCGAGAGGCGCGCCTTGGTAGAATGAGTTTACCTACTGGAGGAGACAACCATGCTGTCAGAAGTGCGGCTGGTACTCGCCCCCAAAGAAGCTCGGCTGACAATCGTTCGAGGCGATCAGATCGTCGAGGATGAGATTTGGTCGTTCGGTCGAACGATAGGAAAGAGCGAGGCGGCGGAATTTGCTCGGGCGATTTTCGATGACGCATACGACGGTATGAATCTGATGGTTCACGGTGATGACTGATACCCGCGAGGACGACTACGACAGGGCTGTTGTGTGGGGTCGTGACTCCGTACAGCATGGGAATGACTCAACCCCTTTGATGGCGCTTGTCCGCGATCCGGCGTATTTCAGGGGTTCTCTGACCAGCGAGTGCCGGACGGACAGTAAAGAGTATCAGGCGTTTCTTGAGAGGAATCGCGATGGACGAAAATGAAGACAGGGAGTTCGGTTCCTACGGTGGTTTATCCATCGTTGGCAAGATCGCGCTGATCGCCGCGTGGGCTCCGCTGCTTGCCAAGCTCGAAGCTGTCGCGACCGCCAAGACGCCGGTCGAGAAGGCTATTTCGATCATCGCCGCGTTGCGGATGGCCGCAGACAAAACAACTACTGTCAAAGACAACGACCTTCTTGAGCTGCTCGAGAATGTCCTCAAAACACCCGAGGGTCTGGCCCTCGTGAACTGGTTCGCCCTCGTTGCATCGGAAATAAAATGACCTACGAACAGATCGGTGCCGCGGGGATTGCGGCGATTGTCGTTGCCTGGCCCAAAGTCGTTGCCTTCGCTAAGTTTGTCTGGAGCAAGCTCCCCGTCGCTCCAGACCTGTCGCGCCCTGACGCTGACCCTGTGAGCTACCAGGAGTCAATCGCCAACCTTGCCCTGGTGCGAGCCCGCCTGAATGCCACGGCCCTCCTGGGCGAAGACAAGAGCCCACAGAGGGCAGCCATCGACACCTTGACTCTGGCCCTAGTGGCCGGGAGCGACAAGTGAGAATCGAAGTGAGGTATATCGTGGCTGCCGCCCTGCTCTGGTTCGTCTGGAAGGGCGAGCAGATGACGATCCCCTGGCCGCAGGCTCCGCAGGTCACTGTCGAGGCCGCGAAGCCTCCGGCGGATCAGATGGCTTGGGCCGAGCAACTCCGGCCGATCCTGCCCACGATGCTCCCGACGGATCGGCAGTATCTGGCGTCTTTCTACGACGCAATGTCGTTTGTCGTCCGGCAGGACGGCGAGAGGTCTTCGCCGATTGTGGCCGACACCGACAAATTCACCATGCTGCACGCGGGCAGTCTCCAGCTCGCCATCGAACGCAAGAAGATCGGCAAATACCCCGGCCTTGACGTCGCCATCGATAGCGTGTTTTCGGCGGCCTGCGGTGCGGATGTGTCTGCCGTTGACCCCGACCGCCGCAAGAATCTCATCGCCGCATGCAACGTGCTTTCCTATGCGTTGGCGGTGAAGCATGAGTGACTTTAACCCAGCCGAATCATACGGCAGTGGTTTCGTCGGCTGCCGGAAAGACCCTCGTGCCGACGAGATGCTGGCTGACTACATCATCCGGTTTGGCGGTTCCCCCAGTGGCGCGAACGTCGCCTACGACTGGGGACTTGAGCAGGCCGGGGCCGGCAAACTGTCGACGCTTTGGCGAACGATCGAAGCCGTGTTCCCAGGGAGTCTTCCTGGCCCTTCGCAATTGTGGGGGGATTGTGTCGCGTGGGGATGCTCTCGAGCACTGCTCGGTAGCCTTGCCGCCGAAATCTACGACAACAAGCCAGACGAAGTGACCGGCCGACTCGAGGGCGCGCCTGATCTGCCAGAGGCTGGCATCCGAGAATCAGTCATCGCTAGTGAATCACTTTTTGCTTGGCGAGAAAGCAATTCGGACGGCTGGGTGTGTTCTGAAGCTGCGAAGGTCGCATGCGAGAAGGGCTTCTTGATTCGCAAGCCGTACCCCGATTTGAAGATCGATCTGACGCACTACACCGAGAAGACGATTCGCCTCGGTGGCGCAACTCCTCCAGGCGAGAGCTGGCTCAAAGAGAGCAAGCAGTACGTCGCGAGAACGGCGACGTTCCTGAAGGGCCGCGAGCAGGTAAGGGATTTCCTTGCGGCTGGTTTTGGCGTGTTTAACTGCTCATCGCTCGGATTCGAGAAGACCAGGAATGAAGACGGCGTGAGCAGGCAGGTTGGGCGTTGGGGCCACAGCCAGGCATGGGCTGGCTACGACGATCGCCCGGAGACTCACAAGAAGTATGGTCAGGCTTTAACCTTATGGGTGAACTCCTGGGGACAATGGGACTCAGGAAGTCGCAAAGTCCTCGGCACCGATCTGGAAATCCCGCACGGCTGTTTCTGGGCGCTCGCGGACACGATCGACAAGTGTCAGTGCATCGCACTGTCGAGCGTTGCAGGCTGGCCTCGTCGCAAGCACACAACCTACGGAGCGGCCGGAAATGTATAAGCTCCTGCTTCTCCTGCCACTGCTTGTCGCAGGTTGTGATAGTAACAAGGAAGACCTGCGGCCGTTCGTCGCCGTCGCGATGAAGTATTCGCTGATGTCGCAGGGCACGCCGACTCCGTCGATCTCCACCGATTGCATGAATTGCCGTGGTACAGGAAAAGTCGGCGACGGGACAGTCATGTCGACATGCCCCGTCTGTAAAGGCACGGGCAAGGTAACACCGGCAACACAACAAGCGGCGGCGGCGCCACCCTGCAAGGATGGCACATGCCCACCAAAGGCTATTACGAGCCGCTGAAGAACTATGTCGCCAAAGCAGGCGGCATAAGGCTTGCGACGCATCCGTCGCTTCGCGATCAGCTTGTTGAATGGGCGGTCGAGGATTTCCCGTCCGACGCGCCGCCGGAGAGGATGCAGGAGGTTCTCTCCGCCCGTTTGCGTCTACGGGCCAGGGACAAGTACGGCAGCGTGATCGCCGCGATACTGATCTCTGTGCTGGCCCAGCTCATCGTCCGCGCAATCATCGCCTGGTGGAACAAGCGTCACGCCCATCGTGTTCTCATGTACGGGTGGCAGGAGCAGGCTCGTGCCGAGAAGAATCCCGACCTACCGTCCTAATCGTTCCGCTACACGGGGGCAGGAGCGGCCGACTGCGGCTGCTCGAGGCTACTGCACCGCGGCGTGGCAGCGTACCCGGCTGGCCGTAATCGCCCGCGATCTGGGCATCTGCCAGTTGTGCGGACTCCTGGTGGCCGGCGAACCAGGCGACATCGACCATATCGTCGACAAGGCCAATGGCGGTACTGACGCACTCAGCAATCTTCGGTTGCTTCATAAGTCGTGCCATAGCAAGCGCACGGCCCGCGACTCCTGCTAGGACTTCCTTGCCGCCTTCTCGCTATTGATCCGCTTCTGCGTCCCGCCGGCCGACCCCCAGATTCTCGCAGCATCTGAATGCTTTTTGCTTCCCAGAGGCATATAGGCGTCTTTGATGGCCGCCACCTTCGACTTGTGGACGAGCCTCTTGCCGAAAGCCAGTGTCACGATCTCATCGGTGCCGATCCGCTCAACGACACGGTACAGCGTTCGTCGCGAGCACCCAACGGCCTTGGCGGCCTGGATCATCGTCAGATATTCCTTGAATTCGTCGTTCATGTGTCCAGCACCTCGAATGCGTTGGGGTCTTCCAGTTTTAGAACCAAGGCCACGCCGGCTCGGTCAAAGGTGATCGTCCATGTCGTGCTGTCGCCCTCGCCGATCTCGTACTCAAGGAACACTTCGTGTTCTCGAAGCCGTTCCTGTAACTCATCGAATCGTCTCGTCATGTCTGCGTACATGGCCTCGTGCATCAGCGGAGCCTCGCAGATTTCCATGATCCGGGGGTCGTCGATCAGCTCGGCCTGCTTGTCGACAGCTTCCTCGATTGTCATGTGCTCGGCGTCGATGATGTTCGGCGTCCACTCGCCGTCTTCTTTTCGGAACAGTCGCGGCTCGCTTGAGTCGCCTAGAACATAAAGCATCATCATCTCCTCTTGTTTCCACGTTCGGGGGTATAAGTGACATTCTATGGGTCAGGCCCACTAGCGGACAATGCTAAAAACTGCTTCGACGAGGTCGTGGACGGCCCTGGCCGCCCGGCTGTCCGACCCGAGCATTTGCCCGAGTCGGATCAGCACGAGCGTTCGCAGGAGGTCATCTATGACCCATTTCCACGGTCGGGGGGGCGTCATGTCGGCACAGCCTCTCCGACTCGGCAGGCGGCCGCCTTCGCTGCCATGTCTGCGGCGGCGGCCTTGATTTTGCCGATGGCCGCGTGGAGTCTCTCCACGACGGCACCGTATGCCTGCTCCTCCGACGCATGCGCGCGATCAAGTATCTCGCCGTAGAGCCCGCCATGGGGCCAGCGGCAGACGGCACTACCACCCTCGAGCGCGATGATCTTCACCTCGACAACACTAGCCTTCGTCAGTCCGTCGTGCTCGACGTGGACGTGATCCAGCCAGACCGTATCACCAACCGAAAATCCGTTGCTCATTGTGAGCCTCCTCTTGTGTAGTAGCCTAAGAACTATCGACTAGTAGACTAATCCTTCTTGCGTCTTTTTCCAGCCCGCTTCCTGGGCCGCAGGCGATTGATTTCATCAAGGGCCGCCTGGGCCACGCGATTCATTGCCTCACGGGCGTCGGCCTCACTGGCGATGCCGGAGCTAACGAGAAACGTCAGCCAGCCGGCCTCGTAGGGGTTTAGTCTGTTTGTCATGTACGGGGTCTCCTCTGGTTTCTACGGACGGGCCGCCGGAACGATCCGGTGACTAGGTTGCCGGCGGGGAGGCCGGCGCTCCTGCGGATACGTTGCCGCAGCTCGAGGGAAAACTTCATGCGATCAAGCATATGCTGGAACATCTCGCGACGTACATCGTCGGTGAGCGGCTCTCCGTAGAAGATCATTTGGCTGCCTTTCGTTTCGCCGGTCGGGGGCGGGCGATCTTGCCGTCGTTCCAGAACGGCGTGTTGTTCCACATCCAGTATTCGCTGCGATTGTTCTTCCGGTGGTAGGCATCGATCATGGCTGCCGCCTCCGGCCTGCTCGCAGCAACGCCGACAAACCGGCCGGGTATCGTGTAGACCTCGATCCTCTTAGAGTGAGCCACCAAGGCGTAGCCGATGTGTTGCGAACTCCCGCGGCTCTTTGCCTTCAGGAAGTACGATTTCCCGTCGTGGGTCAGTTTCGGCGACAAGCACGTCGACACGGTCGTGCGTTGGCTAAACATGATCCAGTAGCAGTCCTTGGGTTTAACCATCATCGTCCTCCTCTGTTTTCGCCGCACGGGGTTGTTACGGTCGGGGGTGGCGGCGGCCCTCGAGCGCGGGTATCAGTCTGTTGCACAAAAGTTTTTTCACACGCCGGTCGTCTCGTCTCGCCATCCATCAGCGATCTCTCGCTCAACCTCGTCAGCGACGAATGCCGCCACCCGTTGGTCGCGGTATCCGCGATACTTGGGGTCGGCGAGATATCTGGCAGCATCGTCATATTCGCTGGCGAGAGCCCGAAGCCTCCTAGCAACCGCGGCCAGCCCCCTCGCTTTCGTCTCGCTCTCGGTCTCACTCGGCGGCCCAGGCAAGTGCATCTTCACCTGATCGCCGTTCGGTTGAATTATCCAATCGCACCTGAACACCGGGCAATTGGCTCGCGTTTCGATCGTGTAGGCTGCCATCGTCTCTCTCCTAATGTTTCGCCGCACGGGGGCGGCTGGGGGTTGGAATCGTTTCGTCGTTCGGGGGTCACTTGGTCGCCGCGTCGGCATCGGCCTCCGCGATCACTTTCCTTGCCGCCTCGCGGCCGGCATCGTCGGCCGCGGAGATCGCTGCCTTCTCGGCATCGGTCAGGTCAGCCGCCATCGTGCCGATCGCACCTGAGAGATAGCCCCAGTGTGCTCCACGCCACTGGGAGTGGAGGCACCGCGGCCCCTTCGGCGGGCAGTCATCCATGCGATTGGCGCGAGGATCATCTCGCAGGGAGTGAATCGCCGCCCTGCGGTAA
>Ga0194043_1000681_pt1 | contig 18967 bp, 13 predicted proteins | sample JunL4415m_MetaG_FD_161274 | JGI IMG/M metagenome (GOLD analysis project Ga0194043, IMG submission 161274) | Anoxic zone freshwater microbial communities from boreal shield lake in IISD Experimental Lakes Area, Ontario, Canada - Jun2016-L442-15m | ecosystem: Environmental > Aquatic > Freshwater >...
ACGCACTGTCCGACCAGGAGAAGCGGATCCTCGATCTGATCGGCGAGGGCCTGACGAACCGGCAGATCGGCGAGCAGATGCACCTTGCCGAGAAGACCGTCAAGAACTACGTATCCAGCCTGCTGGCGAAACTCGGCATGGAGCGCCGCACTCAGGCGGCCGCGTACGTCGCGCGCATGGGCGCGGAGCACGACCACCACTGAGGCGCTCTGCTAGAACGGCACGCACCAGGTGAGACGCGTGCCACCGGAGTCCGCAACCCGCTCGAGCCGGCACCAGCCGCCGAGCACCTGAGCGCGAGCGGCGATGTTCGCCACCCCCGAGCGACGGCCAGGCCCGTCCTCGCTGATGCCCACGCCATCGTCGGTGACGACCAGCACCACGTCTCCCGAATCGATCTGCACCACGACGTCGACTCGCTTCGCCTCAGCATGCTTGGCTGCATTGGTCAGTGCCTCGCGCAGCGCCGCGATGAGATGGTCGGTCGCCTCAGTGGTCAGCATGGAGTCCACCGGGCCGACGAAGCGGACCGCCGGCTCGAAGCCCAGCAGCGCCGCGGACTGCGACGTCTCGCGGAGCACCCTGCCGCGCGCACTCGTCGTTGGCCCGTCGACCGGCTCGTGCAACGCGAAGATCGTCTGGCGGATCTCCTTGATCGTCTCGTCGAGCTCGTCGACGGCACGGGACACGCGGTCGGACGCAGCGCTCGGAACGTTCTCGATGCGTGACAAGCCCTGCAACATCATTCCCGTGGCGAAGAGACGTTGGATAACCAGATCGTGAAGATCGCGGGCGATCCGGTCGCGATCCTCGTAGACCGCGAGGCGCTCATGCTCGCGTCGTGCGTTGGCAAGCACCAGCGTGACCGCCGCCTGCGAAGCGAACGAACCGGCAAGCTCAAGGGCATCCGCGGGAACGCGCGCGGTCGGCTCGCCCCACAGCAGCATCAGGATGCCAAGCACGTGGTCGGACGTGATCAAGGGGATGACGACGGCCGGTCCGTGTGCCGGCGCCTGATCGGCCTCGGCGAGCACTCGTGCCGTGTCGCGTTCGATCCGGCTGATGCCGTCGTGGAAGGCCTGATGCGCCACCGAATGCGCTGGCACGCGCTGGCCTTCCCAACTGCTGATCACCGAGAGGAGCTCGCGGGCCGCCGTCCCCGAGTCGTCATCACGGCCGTCGACGATCTCGACGACGAGGCTGCCGGCGAAGTCGGGGAGAGCCACCAGGGCCACGTCGGCCCCAGTCAGGCTGCGGGCGCGGTTGGCGACCAGCGACAAGACCTCGTCAGCGTCACTGTCCGCGAGCACTGCGTTGGCGATATCGGTAACGGCCTGCTGCCACTGCTCACGCTGCCGGGAGCGCTCGTACAGGCGGGCGTTCTCGATCGCGACCGCCGCTGCTGCCGCAAGGGCCATGACGGTGCGCTCGTCCTCAGAGGTGAATCCGGTGCCGGAGCGCTTCTCGGTCAGATACAGGTTGCCGAACACCTCGCCTCGGACACGCACGGGCACGCCGAGGAACGACGTCATCGGCGGGTGGCCGGGCGGGAAGCCGGCAGACCTGGGATGGTCGCCGAGGTTGTCGAGGCGGATCGGGACCGGATGGTTGATCAGGAGTCCGAGGATGCCTCGACCCATCGGCAGGGAGCCGATGGTGGCCGCCGTCTGGGCGTCGATGCCCACGTGGATGAACTCGCCCAGGCCGCCGCTGTCGTCGAGGACGCCGAGTGCGCCGTACGAGGCATCGACCAGTTCCACCGCCGCCTGGACGATCCGGCGAAGCGTCGCGCCGAGTTCGAGTCCGGCGGCAACCGAGACAACAGCGGTGAACAGCCCGCGGTCGCGCTCCTCCCTCATGCGCTCACCCTCTCACGCCCGGACTCACGTTCACCCTCACCTGCCCGGCGGGGGGACGGCAACGCCCACGGGCAGTCGGGGGATCAGGTCCGCCATATCGTGCAACTCGGACTCGGTGCGCCACTGGTCGGCGTACCAGCCACCGTCGGCCAGCAGCCGCTCGTGCGTTCCCTCAGCGACGACCCGGCCGTCCTGCAGCTCGATGATGCGGTCGAAGCCCTCCAGGCCGGTCAACCGGTGGGTGATGAGCAGGAGCGTGTCGTCACGCAGCGCCTCCATGATCGTCTCGGTCAGCGATTGGGCCGTCGGCCCGTCGAGATGCTCGGTCGGCTCGTCGAGGATGACGAACGTGCGACCGGCGAGCAAGAGGCGGGCGAGCGCGATGCGCTGGCGCTCACCGCCGGAGATCGACGCTCCGAAGGAGCCCACAACCGTGTCGATCCCGTCGGGCAGGCCGGCCACGAAGGACGACAGGTGCACCTGCTCGATCGCGTCGTTGATCGTCGCGTCGTCGGCCGACGGGTCCCCGATCCTGATGTTGTCGGCCACCGAGGTGTCGAAGATGTGGGCCTGCTGCGTGAGCATCCCGACGACCCCGCGCACGTCATCGCCGTTCGCCTCGCGGATCTCGACGCCGGACAAGCGCACCGACCCTTGATACGGCAGGAAGCCCATCAGCACATTCGCCAGCGTCGACTTGCCCGCACCGCTCGGACCAATGACGGCGACGCGCTCCCCAGGTGCGACGGACAACGTCACGTCGCGAATGGCGTGGATCTCAAGATCGTCGGCGTCTGTGGCTCCCCAGCCCGAGGTGAGTCCCTGGACGGCGAGGCCCCCGAAGTCAGCCGGTACCGCGACGGGCGAGACCGGGTCGGGAACGGGAATCGGCGCGCGTTCGACCTCGACGATGCGCTCCGCGGAGCCCCGAAGCCGCTGGTACGCGAGAGCGGCGCCCGGCAGCGTGGACAGCACGTCGAACAGCGCCAACGGCAGCAGCGCGACGACGGCCAGCCAGACCGGCTCGATCCGTCCGCTCCACACCGCACCGATACCGACAGCAAGAGCGATGGTGACCGCCAGTCCCTGAACCAGCACGCCGAACCCAGTGCCCATCCCGAGGGAGTAGGCCTCCTGCTCGTTGAGACGGGTGAGGTCGTCGTCCAGGCGCCGCACCTCCTTGTTGGCCGACCGGCCCGCCCCGTACACGGTGATGTCGGCCGTCGCGTCGAGCTGCTGGACGACCGCCGCCGACATGCGTGCCTTCGCCGGCGCGACGCGCTCCTCGGCCACGCGAGCGGTGCGCGCAGCGATCCATGGAGTGAACGTCAGCGAGACGACGGCAAGCAGGCCCACGACGATGCCGGCCGGCGGCAGCAGCCAGGTCACAAAGGCCACGGTCACGAGCGCCGTCAGGATCGCCTGCATCCACGGCAGCATGACGCGAAGCGGCAGGTCGAGTGCGGCGTCGACGTCGCCGACGAGTCGGGTGAGGAGGTCGCCGCGGCCGAAGGCCGCCAGGCCCGTCGGGGCGAGCCGCTCGAGGTTCGTGTAGACGACGACGCGCAGTTGGGTCAGCCCGCGGAAGGCAGCGTCATGGCCGACGAGTCGCTCCCCGTAGCGGAACAGGGCACGGCTGATCGCGAGCACGCGCACCAGCAGGGCCGCGATGCTGAGGTCGAGCACCGGCGGCATCTCGGACGCGCGTGAGATCAGCCACGCGGACGTTCCGAGCAGACCGACCGCACTGAGCGAGGCGATGGCACCGAGGACGGCCGCGCCCAACAGTTCGCGGCGGTGCGTGGACATGTCGCGCCACACGGCGCGGACCGGGCTCACCATCCTGCGCTCCGGATGGTGTCGACGGCACTGACCGGGGCGCCCGGGACAGCGTCGAGCACGCCGCGGTCGAGTCGGATCACCTGGTCCGCGATCTCCATGAGGGCCGGTCGGTGCGCCACGACGATCACCACCGCGCCTCGCTCAGCGAGTCGCCCGATCACGGTCACGACCGCTGCCTCAGTCGCGCCGTCGAGGGCAGCCGTCGGCTCGTCGAGGATCACGATGTCGGCGTGCGTGGCGAGCGCGCGGGCCAGTGCCAGTCGCTGCCGTTGGCCGACCGACAGCCCTGACCCGTCGGCGGAAAGGCGCGTGGCCAGTCCGTCCGGCAGTTCGCGGATCTCCTCGTCAAGGCCGGCGTCGGCCAGCGCAGACCAGACGACCTCGTCGGTCGCCTCGGGCCGTCCGAGCCGGACGACGTCGGCGATGGTCGGCTGCTCGGACAGGTCGATCGTCACCAGGTGGGCACGCTGGGGAAGCCAGGCCACCCGCTCGCGCCACGCAGCCACGTCCACCTCGCTGAGACTGACTGCCTCGCCGCCGGCGCCGACCAGGCGGACCTGGCCGGCGCTCGGCGCGATGAAGCACAGCAACGCATTGATGAGCGTGCTCTTGCCACCACCGGATGAGCCGACGACCGCCGTCACGGTGCCCGGCCTCGCCGTGAACGTCGCGCCGGCCAGCGCCGGATCGGGGCGGCCGGGGTACGTCACCTGCAGATCGGTGACCTCAACGGAGACTGGACCCCGCGGCATCGGCGTCGTACCACCGGTCGGCACGGGCGTCTCCAGGATCACGAAGACCCGCTCGGCAGCGCCAAGCCCTTCGGCCGCAGCGTGGAAATGCTGCCCGACAAGCCGCAGGGGCAGGTAGGCCTCGGGCGCGAGCAGGAGAACGAAGAGGCCGACTGAGTAGCTGAGTTGACCCTGCGCCAGGCGAAGTCCGATCGACACGGCCACCAGCGCAACGGACAAGGTCGCGAGCAGTTCGAGCGCGAGCGAGGAGAGGAACGACACGCGAAGCACGCCCATGGTGGTGCTGCGATAGCGATCACCTATCGCGCCGATGGCCGCGACCTGAGACTTCGCGCGGCCGAAGATCTTGAGGGTCGGCAGGCCCGAGACCAGGTCGAGGAAGTGGCCGGAGAGAACGGCCAACGTCTTCCACTGCCGATCCACGCGGGACTGCGTGTACATCCCGATGAGGATCATGAACATCGGGATCAGCGGGATCGTGATCGCCACGATGACGGTGGACAGGATGTCCTGGCCCAGGATGGTGATCAGGATCGCGAGCGGCACGATGACCGCAAGGATCAACTGGGGCAGGTAACGGGAGTAGTAGCCGTCGAGTGCGTCGACGCCTCGCGTCACGAGCGTCGCGAGTGCGCCCGGGTCCTTCGCCGCGTCGCTGGCCGGTCCGAGGGCGAGGATCTGCTCCAGAGTGGCCTCTCGCAGTTCGGCCTTGGCTCTCGCGGAAGCGCGCACTGCAGCGACCTCCGCTAGCCAGGCGATCGCTGCCCGGGCGGCGAAGACGACCGCGACAAGGATCACGCCGGTGCGCACCTGGTCCCAGCCCTCGCCGCCGGCGGTCACCTTGACGATGGCGTCGGACAGCAGGCGCGCCTGGGCAATGACCAGCACGGCGGTGAGGACACCCAGGACGACGGCAAGGACGATGAAGCCGCGCGTGCTGCGGGCATAGCGCAGCAGTCGAGGATCCAGCGGCTTCATGGTGGCTCATCCTGACATGCGAACGGGGCCGCCCCCGTAGGGCAGCCCCGTTACGCGTTGCAGTGCCGGACTAGCTGGCCGCTCCCGCGAACCGATCGTCTGAACGACCGGCAACTGGCTGCGGCGGGATCATCGAGGTGCTGATCCGCTTGCGGAACACCCAGAACGTCCAGCTCTGGTAGATCAGCACGATCGGCGTCATCACGACGGCCACGATCGTCATCACCGTGAGGGTGTACGACTGGCTCGACGAGTTGTAGACCGTCAGGTTGTAGGCCGCATCGATGTTGCTCGGCATGACGTTCGGGAACAGTCCGACGAACAGTGCCGTCACGGCGAGGGCAATGGTGCCGGCGCTCAGGATGAATGCCCAGCCGTCGCGACCCTTCATGGTCATGAACAGCGCCGCCAGCCACAGCACCGCCGCCACGAGGGCGATCGGCAAAGTGACGGCAACCCGGCCGGAGAACGCCTGCGCCCAGAGCAGCGAGCCCACGGCGGCCACGGCCGCGACCAGTCCGATCTTCAACGCGAACGAACGAGACGCCTCCCGGATCTCACCGGACGTCTTCAGCGCCAGGTAGATGGCGCCGTGGGTCATGAACACGGTGAGCGTCATGACGCCGACGAGGAGTGAGAACGGGTTCAGCAGGTTGAACAGGTTGCCGGTGTAGTTCAGCGCCATCGCGTTCACGGCGAAGTCCGTGCCCGCCGGCGTGCCGGCCAGCGGTTCGATGGCCGAGCCCATCGTGATGTTTCCGAAGGCGACGCCGAAGAGCAGGGCCGGCAGGGCGGAGCCCACCACGATCGCCCAGTCCCAGCGCGCACGCCAGGTGGCGGAGTCGCGCTTGCCGCGGTACTCGAAGGCGACGCCACGCAGGATGAGGCCGACGAGGACGAGGAACAGCGCGAGATAGTACCCGCTGAACAGCGTGGCGTACCAGAGTGGGAAGGCAGCGAAGGTCGCGCCGCCAGCCACCAGCAGCCAGACCTCGTTGCCGTCCCACACGGTGGCGATCGAGTTGATCATCACACGGCGACGCAGGTCGTCCTTGCCGAGGATGGGCAGGAGCATCCCGACGCCGAGGTCGAAGCCGTCGAGGATGAAGTAGCCGATCCAGAGAACCGCTACCAGGATGAACCAGACGGTTTGCAGATCCATGTTGAGTCCTTTTTCCTGTTCTCAGTCGGCCTAGTAAGCGAAGTAGAGCTGCTTGTCGTCGTCCTGCTTCGCCTCAGCGAAGGGATCGTCGATGAGCTCCGACGGCTCGGGGGCACCGGCCTTGATGTACTTGAGCATCAGGCCGACCTCGATGATGGCAAGCACCAGGTAGAGCAGCGTGAAGCCGATCATCGTGATCCAGACCTCGAGCGAACTGAGCAGCGGCGAGCCGCCATTCGCCGTCAACTGCTGGCCGAACACGATCCAGGGCTGGCGGCCCATCTCGGTGAAGATCCAGCCGGCTGAGATCCCGAAGAGTGGGAAGAACAGGATCCACGTGCTCGCGACCGCGAAGAACTTGCCCTTGGGCTCGCGTCCACCTCGCATGGCGAACAGCGCCCACAGGGCGTACAGCGCGGCGAGCATTCCCAGGCCGATCATGAGGCGGAAGCCCCAGTAGGTGACCGGCACGTAGGGGATGTAGTTGACGCCGGCGCCGAAGGTCTGCTCGTACTGGGCCTGCAGGTTGTTGATCCCCTGCACGGTGCTGTCCGGGCCGTCCCAGTTGCCCGTGGCCAGCCACGAGAGCAGGCCCGGGATCTCCATGAGCGTCGTCGCGTCGGTGCCCGTGACGTCGCCGATGGTCAGGATGCTGAAGGGTGCGTGCTCCTGCGTCTGGTAGAGCGCCTCCGCGGCCGCGACCTTCATCGGCTGCTGCTGGACCATGACCTTCATGGACACATCGCCGGAGATCGAGACGAGGACTGCTGAGATCAGGATGACCCACGCACCGAGCTTGGCTGAGGTACGGAAGACGTCGGTCTGACGCTTCTTGACCAGCATCCAGCCACTGACGCCGGCCAGCAGTGCACCGGACACCAGGAACGAAGCAGTGAGCGTATGGAAGAACGCGATGAGCGCAGTGTTCTGGAAGAGCACGGTGAAGATGTTGGTGAGAACCGCGCGCTGCAGGTTCTCGTCGTAGACGAAGCCCACCGGGTGCTGCATGAACGAGTTCGCCGCGAGGATGAAGTACGCGGAGAACGCGGTGCCGGCAGCGGCCAGCCAGATGGTGGCAAGGTGCAGCCTCTTCGGGAGGCGGTCCCAGCCGAAGATCCACAGGCCAAGGAACGTCGACTCCAGGAAAAACGCCAGCAGGCCTTCCATCGCCAGCGGTGCGCCGAAGACGTCTCCGACGAAGCGGGAGTAGTCCGACCAGTTCATCCCGAACTGGAACTCCTGCACGATGCCGGTGACCACGCCCATGGCGAAGTTGATCAGGAAGAGCTTCCCGAAGAACTTCGTCAACTGGAGGTACTTGACCTTGCCGGTACGCACCCACGCGGTCTGGAACCCCGCGACGAGCCACACCGTGCCAAGGGTCAGCGGGACGAACAGGAAGTGGTAGACGGTGGTGATGCCGAATTGCCACTGAGAGAGTTGCAGTGCGCTCATGAACCCTGTCCTTCTTGTCTGGACGGCCGTCAGACGGCCAGAACCGTGGTGGGTCACCCCGGCTGCTGACGCCCATCCTGACGGCTCCGAAGGGGCGAATGCGCGCGCAGAGGGGCATTTCTTTAGGGACTTTGGTCACCTATTTGGCCGCTTTCCGCAGGGCGGAACCACCCTTGCCAGCAATCGATTTTGGCCCACGCTGGAAGGTCTGCGACAGTTGGGCCCGTGACGGCGACCGACATCCGCGGAGTGACGCGGGCGTCGACCCTGCACGTCTGGGGGCCCTTGGTCGCCCTGTGGCTGATCTGGGGCTCGACCTACCTCGGCATCGCCATCATGGGGCGCTCCCTGCCACCGCTGACCTCCAACGGCCTGCGGTTCGCCACGGCCGCGGCCGTCCTCGGGCTCATCCTGCTGGCAACCCGCGGGCCGAAGGTCTTCGCTGTCACCCCAGCGCAGCTGCGCTCCACCGCCATCATGGGAACGATGCTGCTGGGCGTGGGCATCGGCACCGTCTCGCTCGCCGAGCACTACCTCCCCAGCGGGATCGCCGCCCTGCTCGTGTCGGTCATGCCACTCTGGATCATCGTGCTCCGCTTCCATGCAGGCGAACGCCCGTCCGCCCTGACCCTGGCCGGTGTCGCGATCGGCATGACCGGACTGGTTCTCATGCTCCTGCCCGGCGGGACGCATCCGGTCTCTGGTGGCGACGGAGAAGTCGTCCTCTGGTCCCTGGCGATCATGTGCTCGTCCTTCTGCTGGGCGTTCTTCTCCTGGCGCTCCTCGGGCTTTGACCTGCCGTCCAACACGCTGGTCACGACCACCTTGGAGATGGCCTTTGCGGCCGTCGCGCTCACCACCGTGGGGCTGCTGAGGGGCGAGCGCATCGACGCAGGGGCGGTCAACCCGTCCTCCTGGCTGGCCCTGTCGTACCTCGTGGTCGCATCGATCGCCGGCTATACGGCGTACACGTGGCTGCTGGGCCACGCACCCATGTCCCTTGTCTCCACGTATGCCTACGTCAATCCGCTTGTGGCGGTCCTGCTCGGCTCGTTGATCATCGGCGAGCCGATAACCATGGATGTGCTGCTCGGGCTGACGGTGGTCGTCGGCGGGGTCATGCTCGTCGTCACCGGAGAACGGCGACGATGAGCGTCGACACCCGCACTGTCAGCACGCCGGTCGTGGTCGATCGACCGACGCACCGTCGTGCCGACATCCAGGGCCTTCGCGCCGTCGCCGTCCTCCTCGTCGTCGCGTTCCATGCGCATCTGCCGGTGCCGGGTGGATTCGTGGGAGTCGACGTCTTCTTCGTCATCTCCGGGTTCGTCATCACCGCGATGCTCATGCGTGAGTGGGTGGCCAACCGTGCGCTGTCGTTCCGGCGCTTCTACTTCCGACGCTTCCTTCGCCTCACGCCGGCCCTGGCGCTCACGGTGACCGTCGTCGCCCTCGTGTCGCTTGTTCTGCAGAACCCATTCGGCGCCCAGCAGACGACCGCGCGCACCGGCCTCGGGGCGATGCTGCTGTCGGCCAACTTCGTGATCGGTCACGGGGCGGGCGACTACTTCTCCGCTGACACCACGAGCAATCCACTCCTCAACACCTGGTCGCTGTCGGTGGAGGAGCAGTTCTACCTGATCTTCCCGGCGCTCCTCGCGTTCGGCTGGTTCCTCGGGATTCCCAAGGGCCGGCACGCCAAGCAGTTGAGTCGTCGGCCTGCGGTGATCCTGGTATCGCTCATCGCGATCGGCTCGTTCGCATTGTCGATGCTGTGGACCTACGGGTCCCCGCTCCTCCCCGGGCTCACCTCCTTCTTCGGCGGGCCCGAGTCGTTCGCCTTCTACAGTCCCTTCACCCGCGCCTGGGAGTTCGCCATCGGCGCGCTCCTGGCCCTGCGCATCACGCGCCTGCGGCCGACCTCAACCGCGTCCTCCATGGGCCTGGGCATTGTCGGAGCCGCCCTCATCGTCATCTCCGCCCTGGCGATCCACGAGTCCTTCCCGTTCCCCGGAGCCCTCGCGATCGTCCCCGTGCTGGGCACGGCCCTCGTGCTGTTGGCCGGTTCGAGCGAGACGGTCGGCGTGAACAAGGCCCTCGCTACGCGCCCGATGGTCGCGATCGGGGACGCGTCCTACTCCTGGTATCTGTGGCACTGGCCGGTGATCGTCTTCGCCGCCCTCCTGTTCCCGCGCAACCCGACGATCCTGATCGTCGCTGCCGTGGTGTCGATCGCGCCTGCGCTCCTGTCGTATCGCTTCGTCGAGCAGCCGATCCGCAAGCTGCGACCCCGCTCGAAGCCACGTGCGCTGGCTATCGTCGTCCCGACCGTCGCGATCCCGCTGGCGCTGTGCCTAGCGCTGCTCGCGGGAGCCAACAGCAGCTGGGGGCTCCTGCCCGACCAGTCGACGATCCCGGTGGCGGCGCCTGCAGCGACACTCCGCACTCCTGACGTGGCGGCCGGTTCCGCGGCAGAACCAGACAGCCTCGCGCTGGCGCTCCCACCTGGCACAGCTACCACCCCCGACGTGGCCGAGCGCACCGACCCGACGGTGCCGGACACCGCACAGGTCCCGGACGTGGTGTCGACGCAGACCACCCCCACCAACCCGACGGAGCAGGATCAGGCGGCCACCCAGGCCACCGCGAAGATGGACGGCCAGGTCGCGGAGGGCGACGGCGGCAACCTGCGCTCCCAGCACGTCGCCGTCAGGAACGGTTGCGTCAATACCGACCTCAACCCGACCGGCTGCCGGTTCGGCCCCGCGGCCGCCGTGGGCACGATCCTGCTGGCCGGCGACTCGCAGGCCTACGCGGTGGCGGACGGCACCATCGCCGCGGCGCAGTCACTGGGCTACGACACGATCGTCACGAGCCACACCGGCTGCCCGTTCCTCGGACGCGAGTCCAGCGGCAGCCACGACTACCCCTGCCGATCCTGGCAGAAGTCGATCGTCAACTACGCGCTGAAGACCAAGCCGGCAGCCGTGCTCATCTCCAACAGGTCCGCCGGCTACGTCCACCCGGAGTGGAAGTGGCGGACCGCAGCCACCGACTCTGGCGGGGTTGCCGGCTCGACGAAGGACGCCGCAGCCCTGTGGCGCAAGGGACTGGATCCGGTGGTCTCGCGGCTAACTGAGGCCGGGATTCCCGTGCTGTTCGTCGGGTCAGTGCCGGAGATGACCGGCTATACGAACGGAACATCACTGCTCGCGAACGCATTCGGAACCCGCGACTTCAGTGTTCCCCGCTCCGAGTCCGAGTCGGTGCGCAAGCCCGCCATGGACGTCGAGAGGGCACTGGCCCAGCAGTACCCGGGCGCGTTCGTCTTCGATTCGTTCCCGTCCCTGTGCGACCCCACCTCGTGTTGGGCGGTCTTCGACGGGCAGATCCGCTACCAGGACGAGGACCACCTGAGCGTCGACGGTTCCATGCTGCTCGCGGACGGCCTGACGACCGCCATCCGCGACGCCGTCGCGGGTACGCCGAGCGTGGCGAGCGTCAGCCCAAGCGCGTCCGGAACTCCCTAGCCACGTCGATCACGCGGTCGTTGGCAGGCGTCTCCGCCACCGTTATCCGCACGCCCTCCCCCGGGAACGGCCGGATCGTGATGCCGGCCTCCTCACACGCGGCCACGAAGTCCATCGTGTGCTCACCGAGTCGCAGCCAGACGAAGTTGGCCTCGGTGCGGTGGATGTCCCACCCCTGGTCGCGCAGTGCGTTCCACACGCGCTCGCGCTCCACGACCAGCGCTGCCACGCGCTCGAGCAACTGGCCCTCGGCCGCGAGCGAAGCGATCGCCGCCTCCTCCGCGATCGTCGACACCCCGAACGGGAGTGCTGTCTTGCGCAGTGCGGCGGCGACCACCGGGTGCGCCACCCCGAAGCCGACCCGCAGCGCGGCCAGGCCGTAGGCCTTGGAGAAGGTTCGCAATACGACGACGTTGGGGAACTTCCGGAACAGCTCGATGCCGTCTGGCACGTCGTCGTGCGCGGCAAACTCCCGGTAGGCCTCGTCCATCACCACGATGACATCGGGCGGAACTCGCTCGATGAAGTCGAGGATCTCCGGCGTCGTGACGACCTGCCCGGTCGGGTTGTTGGGCGTGCACACGAAGATGACGCGGGTGCGATCGGTGATTGCGGCGAGCATTCCCTCGAGGTCGTGGCGCTCGTCCGGGAGCAGCGGCACCTGCACGCTCGTCGCTCCCGCGATGCGGGTGACGATCGGATAGGACTCGAAACTGCGCCACGCGTAGAGCACCTCGTCGCCAGGGCCCGCTGCGATCGTGACGACCTGCCCGCAGATCGCGACGCTGCCCGTCCCGAGCACGAGGCACTCCTCGGGAACGTCGAACCGCTCGGAGAGCGCGGTGATGAGTCTTCGTGAGAACGGATCGGGATACCGGTGGATGTCGGCGGCGGCACGCATAATCACGTCCAGCACGCCCGGCAGCGGCGGATACGGGTTCTCATTGCTGGAGATCTTGTACGTGACGATGTCCTCGCGCGGTACGGGGCGCTGGCCCGCCTTGTAGGCAGGGATGTCATCGATGTCGGGCCGCAACCGGGGAAGAGTCACGACCCGAGCCTAGGGGAGCCGGTCAGCGGTTAACCTGCATGGTGTGACCTTGCGGATGCGGATGATCGTGGCCTCCGTGGTCGCGGCGCTCGCACTCGTCACGATGGGCACCGTGCTGTTCGTGCAATACGAGCTCACGTCGGCCGTGGCGACGGCCGTGCACGACGCCCTGTCCCCGGCTGCCGACTCCGCCGCGTCAACGATGCTCGCCCAGGCCAACGCCGGGGGCGCACTGTCGGACTACGTCATGCTCGAGCGCCCGGCGTCCCTTGCCGAGTACCGCACCTCCATCGACGAGGCGACGCGTGAGCTCGACGCCGTGCAGCAGGCCCTGCCCGCTGACGAGGAGACCCTCAACTCCTTGGTGGCGAGTGCACGAACCACCCAGCAGACATGGGTCGCAACGGACCCCGAGCCGGTCATCTCGTTGATGCAGGCGGGAAAGCGGACTCGCGCGATGAAGGCGACGAACTCACCCGATGCCTGGGCGACGTACCAGGCGATGACGGCTGCGTCGAGCGCCCTGAACCGCGAGGTCAACCGAACGCGCGACGATGCGGCCACCGCCCTGCGAACGGTCAACCAGTGGCTCGGTGCGACGCTCATCGCCGTCGGAATCGTCATCCTGCTCGGGCTACTCGCTGTGCTCCTCGGCCTGAACCGGTCCGTACTGCAACCCCTGAAATTGCTGCGGCGCGACATGCAGGATGCCACCACGCTGCCCGGTCACGAGACGCCGATCGTCGCCAGCGGTCCACCCGAACTGCGCGCTGTCGCCGTCGACGCCGAGTCCCTCAGGCGCGGGCTCGTGCGCGAGCTCGACGAGGCGCGCGCTGCGCGCGAAGGCCTCATGCAGGACGCACCCCTGGTCGCTGCGATGGAACGCGAGCTCACCCCACCCGCCGAGATCACCATGGCGGACCTGGCCGTGTTCGGCACCAGCCAGTCGGCCGAAGGGGTGATGGCCGGGGATTGGTGGGACCCGATCAAGGGGCCGGACGGCACGCTGGTGATCGTGGTGGCGGACGTCTCCGGCCACGGGCCGCAGGCAAGCGTCACCGCCCTGCGCGTGCGATCGATCATGCGCGCTGCACTGTTGACCGGCCTGCCCCCGACCCAGGCCGTACAGATGGCCGCAGACTCCTTCGCCGACGACCCGCACTTCGTCACCGGCATCGTGCTCGTCGTCGACCCGCTCCGACGCACGCTGTCCTGGGTCAACGCCGGGCACCATCCAGCGATCGTCGTCGCCCACGACAAGGAGACGACGCTGTGCGATCCCACCGGCCCGCTGATCTCTTCCCTCGGCGGCGCGTGGACGTCCCGCGAGCAGCACTTCGGCCCCGGCGACGTCGTACTCGCCTTCACCGACGGCCTCGTGGAGTCACGGAACGCCGACGGCGACGAACTGGAGTCCGCAATGGTCTCGCAATTCATCCGCGGGCTCGATGCGCCCGTGCGCGAGAACCCGCAGGAGTTGATCACCCGCCTGCTCGCCCAAGTGCGACACCGCGCCGCCGACTGGCGGCGCGATGACGTGACACTGGTGGCCGTCGCCCACCACTCGACGCACCCCTCCTCGTGAGCTTCATCCGTCCGGCGTCGTGAGATCCGTACGAAGTACCCCGAGCCACCCATAACCCACGGACCTTGCCTGCACCCCAAGGCTTTACCCGCATTTGATCTGTGACATGACCCACGCCGCGGCGATTAGGAGCCGACCGGGCCGCCCATGGCAACATGACCGCATGCGTCGAATCCCCTCGTCACTTGTCAGCGCTGTCGCCGTCGTGGCCATGGCTTCCTCCGTCATCGCCGCCGCTCCTGCCCAGGCCGCGCCTGCTCCGGCCAAGAGCCTCGCCGGGACGACCGTCGATCGAACCCTCTTCGGGATGCACGTCCTCGGTGTGCAAGGTGGCACCTGGCCAAGCATCCCGATCGGGTCATTGCGACTGTGGGATTCGGGCACCACGTGGTCGCAAGTGGAGAAGAAGCGCGGCGTGTTCGACTGGACCGCGCTCGACACCGCCGTCGCCACGGCGCAGAAGAACGGCGTGAACGACATCCTCATGGTGATGGCCGGCACCCCAGCGTGGGCGTCGAGTGACCCCAGCTCCGGCGGCGTCGCCGGCGTCGAGCCCGGCGGAGCGGGTGCCCCGTCCGACCTGGCCTACTGGGACGAATGGGTGACCGCTCTGGCCACCCGCTACAAGGGCAAGATCACGTCGTACCAGCCGTGGAACGAGGCGAACCTGTCCACGTTCTCGACGATGACTCCTGCGCAGATGGCCGACCTCACCAAGCATGCCTACGACATCGTCAAGAAGATCGACCCGAAGGCGCTGATCGTGGCCCCGAGCACGGGCACCAGGCTCAAGCCCGCCTTCCTGCGCTTCTACCCGAAGTTCCTCGCCGAGCTCAAGGCGCGCAACTGGCCCGTCGACGTCTTCTCCGCCCACACCTACCCGGCAAGCCTGGGCACGCCCGTCGAGAGCGCGGTCCTCGCCCGGCTGTGGAAGTCGGTCCTCGCGCAGGCAGGTGCACCGGACCTGCCGCTGTGGGACACCGAGGCCAACTTCGGCCTGAAGGGACCCGGCAACGCCAACCCGGACCAGGACATCAACGGCCCGCAGGCCGGCCAGTGGGCCGCGCGCGCCTACTTGGACGCGCTTCGACTCAACGTCAGCCGTGTGTACTGGTACGCATGGGCGCCCGACGGTGACCTCCTAGGCATCCAGATGAACAAGGGCAGCGTCGCCTCGAAGGCCCTCGCCACGCTCCAGGACTGGATCGTCGGGGCGACCTACAAGGGCTGCGTCGGCGCCAATCGCGTCAAGTGCACGTTCGTCAAGGACGGCGTCAAGAACAAGATCGTGTGGTCTGAGCGCGGCACCGCGGCATTCGTCACGCGGGGTTTCACCCAGGCGTGCGACCTCAACGGTGCGTGTGCACCGATCACGAAGAAGAAGCTGCGCCTCGCCGGGCCGGTCCTCCTCAAGCCGTAACTCCCTTCCCTCTTCGCCGAGTGGTCAGTTGTGGTTGGGTTTTTCTCCGCAGACCCAGCCACCACTGACCACTCGGGCTAGGGCCGGGTGGGCTGGCGCTGTCGTAGCGCCTCAGCCACGAGTCCACACATGAGCCACGGCTTCTCCAGGTCACGAGCGGTCAGCACGATGACGTACCAGCCCGCGCGCTGAAGCAAGTTCACTCGCGCGGCGTCGGATCGCCTGCTCTTCTCACTGAGGTGCACGAGTCCGTCGTACTCCACGATCACTCGCTCGGCAGTCCATGCCATATCGACTCGAGCCAACCAGCCGCCGCTCTCGACGACGTTGTAGTTGCACTCGGGCGCTGGGAGTCCCGCCAACCGAAAGTGAGCGCGAACCAAGGACTCGCCCGGGGACTCGCTGCGTCCATCGAGCAGGGGCAGACTCGTTCGAGCAGGCACCACGCCCCTGCGACCGCGTGCCCAGGCAACAATGCCCTGCAACCGCTCGACGGACTCGAGTTTGCGACCCAGCAGTGCGTCGCCCATGACGATCACATACTCCATCGGGATGACGGCAGCGCAGTCGATCCACGTCCGGGCGGGGGTCGTCACCCGAAGGCCTCGCGTGTGACACACATGCTCGGGCGGCAAGTCGAGACGACGTCCCGAAACGTCACCGCGTCGCGGCCTCCCGGTCGATCCCGCCACCACTATCGAGCGCGGGCGAGCACTCGGCTCGAGCCCCAACCAGGGCGGCAACGGCAACCGCCACGCCGAAGCAGCCGACACGTCGGTCAGGACCGCGCCTTCGGAGCAGCCCAGAAGCGCCGCGCGTTCGACGATGTCATCGTCGGGCAGTCCCTCTCGGCGGACCACTACGCCACGCGAGGTTCGCGCAAATTCCACTGACCTCGTCCGGCCCCGGCTCAGGCCACCGCCGCCAGCAGCAGTCACGTTGAACACGGGGGGACTTGTGAATTGTGGCTCGCTCATGACTGCTAGATGCCACGCGCAGCTCTCGCGCGGCAACGTGCACCGGGGATGCTGTGGACGGCAATCGGGAATCCAGTCCCCTGTTCACCCGCCAGTGGTCAGGTGTGGCTGGGTTTTGCTGCGCAAACCCAGCCACACCTGACCACTCGGCGAGGAAGAAGGGCTACGTGCGTTCCTCGCTGACGGAGTTCCCGCCGTCGACGACGATGCACTGGCCGCTGACGTACGCCGCACCGGGCGTGCACAGCCAGGCGATGGCGGACGCGACCTCCACCGGCTCAGCGCTCCGGCCGACAGGCGTGCGCAAGCCCTGTGCATGCTCATGCGCAGTCTGCGAACCGGTGGCGATCCAGCCCGGTGCGACGGCGTTCGCGGTGACGCCGCGCCCGGCGTAGTCCACCGTGATCGAGCGAGCCAGCCCGACCATCGCCGCCTTGGCTGCGGCGTAGACGGGCTCGTCCCGCATGGCCATCAAGGGTCCGGTCACGCTGGTGACATTGACGACGCGCCCCCAGCCCCGCTCGACCATGCCGGGCAAGGCGGCACGCGTCACGAGGAACGCTGTATCGAGGTTGCGCGCCATCCCCGCTCGCCAGGTCGCCAACTCCATGTCGAGCAGCGCACCCTGCTCGCCTGCAGATGCGACGCTCACCATCCCGGCGTTGTTGACGACGATGTCGACGCGGCCATGCTGCGCGGTCGCCGCTGCGACGATCCGCGTCACGTCCGACTCGTCCGTCAGGTCGCCGACATGGCCGGACGCACTCACCCCCGAGCCAATGAGCTCCGCAACCCGCTCGTCGATCCGGTCAGTCGTGGCGCAGACCGCCACAGCGCACCCGAGCTCGCCGAGCAGTGCCGCCGTTGCGAAGCCGATGCCCGTCGGCGATCCGGCACCGGTGACCAGCGCCACTCGCCCAGTGAGGTCGAACGTGGCCGGGGTCACGAGGACATGAGCGCCGAGACAGCACGCTCGAACAGGACCGTGTGCAGGTCCACGTCGGCCTGCGTCGTCGCCGGGCACATCAACGCCATGTTGTGGAAGGGCGTCAGCAGCACGCCACGGTTCGACATGAACAGATGCAGGTACTCCTCGAGATCGTCGTCGTGCGCGGCAGCCGACTCGGTGCCATTGCGGGGAGCCGGTGACACGAACCGGTACTCCGCTCGAGCACCCAGCTGTGCGATCGACCACGGCACTTCGTACGCGGCGAGAGTGGCCTCGACTCCCTCGCGGAACGTCGTGGCGAGCGCGATCATGTGCTCGAATGCCGCCTCGGTGAGGACCTCGCCCAGAGTTGCTCGCATCGCCGCCGTCGAGAGGACGTTGCCCGCAAGCGTGCCGCCCACTCCACCCACGTCGACGAGGTCGGCCTCGGCATGCGCGCGGATCGCCGCTGCGACGTCCTCGCTGATCCCGTACGCGCCCGTTGGAATGCCGCCGCCGATGCTCTTGCCGATGACGAAGATGTCCGGCTGAAGTCCCCACGCTGCGGTGCAGCCGCCCGGCCCGGCCGAGATCGTGTGCGTCTCATCGATCAGCAGCAACGTGCCGTACTTGGTGCACAGGTCGCGACACGCCTCCAGGAAGCCCGGCTCCGGAAGGACGATGCCAATGTTCGTGAGGGCCGGCTCCATGATGAGGACGGCCACGTCACCGTGCGCCAAGCCCGCTTCCACGCTCGCGATGTCGTTGAACTCAGCGACGCGCGTGGTTTCACCTACGGGGAAGGACGGTCCGACGTTGCCGCCGCGCGGAGCGGTCGAGCCGTCTGGACCCATGATCACAAAGGTCTCGTCGACCGAGCCGTGATAGCAGTACGAGAAGGCCATCACCTTCGGACGACCGGTCACCATTCGGGCAATGCGCAGCGCCCAGCGGTTGGCATCGGTGGCTGTGAGGCTGTACGACCACAGGGGCATTCCGAAGCGACGCGTCAGCTCAGCAGCCACCCACTCGGCATCCAGGCTCGGCATCATCGTCGTGATCCCCCCCGCCACGCCGATCCGCTCGGTCACCGCGGCGACCGTTGGCGCAGGCGAGTGTCCAGCCATCGAACCCGTGTCACCCAACGCGAAGTCGATGTACTCGTTTCCGTCGATGTCCGTGACCCGGTTGCCGTGCGCGCCGTCGAGGTATAGCGGATAGCCGCCGGACCACTTGTTCATCCAGGTCATGGGGACGCGGCCGAACAGGTGATCGGCCGCCTCGAACGCCGCTCGCGACCTGGTCGTGCGGCTCAGGTGCTCGTTCCGCTCGTTCTCGAGCAGGTTCACAAGACGCTGACGGTTGATAGGGGCCACGGTCACTCCTTGCAGGTCACGGCAGGGATCTCCTGTGCCGAGGCCTGCCATT
>Ga0194043_1000682_pt1 | contig 18948 bp, 15 predicted proteins | sample JunL4415m_MetaG_FD_161274 | JGI IMG/M metagenome (GOLD analysis project Ga0194043, IMG submission 161274) | Anoxic zone freshwater microbial communities from boreal shield lake in IISD Experimental Lakes Area, Ontario, Canada - Jun2016-L442-15m | ecosystem: Environmental > Aquatic > Freshwater >...
ATGTATCTCAACGTCTGATCCCAGGTGACCGTCACCGCCATGAATCCCGGCTCGCTGCCAGTGGCATTTCCAAGGGCCACAAGCAGCGCAAGCGCGGCGACGGCGCCCACAGCGCACCCTGCGATGCCGGTGGCGACGGAACGCACGCGCGACCGCCCCAGGGGCGACCGGACAAGAAGTACAACGCCCAGGCCGCAGAGAGCGCCGACGGCCACGGGAAACACAACGGGCACCGTGAATCCGGCCAAGGTGAGACCGAAACCAGCGACCACCGCGCCAGCCAGTGGACGCGATGCGGCGAGCACAATCCCGAAAACAGCGACGGCGACCCATGCCGCCGTTGAGCGCGTCGCGTAGTCGGTCGACATCGCCGGATACAGCGGCCAGCACAAGAGCCCAAGGGCCAAGACGACGCCATATGCCCACGGGCCTGCTGCGCGGCGCGCCGTCGCACTCAAGGCGACGACGGTGACCGCAAGCCAGAAGGTCGCGATGAGGAACTGCGCGGTGCCGACATCGAAACCTCGGTACAGCAGGCCACCGAGCGCGAAATCGGCCACGCGTGCGGTCTGCCGGGCGTAGGGGAACAGCGAATGGGCCGTATCGCCCATGAGGACTTCCTGCCCGAGGCCGAACCACGTGTCGCACGAGACGAAGTTGCCGTACAGCCAGTTTGGGTCGAACAGACGCCCGAGGCCGGTCGCGGCGAACGAGGCGGCGACTGCTCCCACCCACCACCGCTGCCCCTTGGCCCAGGCCATAAACGTCGAAGGAGACTCTCCGCCCCTAGGACGCACCCTGACCCCCGGGCCGGGGGTCACGCCCGCGGACCGGTGCGCGGCATGACATGCACCGTCGCCACGGCTCGGCACGAGTGGCATGCACCTCCATCGTCTGCTTCTGCAGGTCGAGTGTGACGGCGCTCATGCTGAGGAAGTACGAGGCGAACCACTCCTTGATGACGTCGCCCTTGTACCCAAGACACAGCACGAAGTAGTTGATCCCGTGGACCGACAGCCCCTTCATGATGTGCCACACGATGGGCATGCCGCCGATCTCGACCATGGGCTTCGGTCGCACGGCGGTTTCTTCACTGAGCCCGGACCCGAACCCACCGGCGAGGATGATGGCCTTCATTGGATCCATCGTACCGGCTATGCGAGCGCCGTCCGGGCCCCGGCTACACTTGGCCGGCCCGGCCCGCGGGTCACAAGAACTCATGTCGTCCCCAGGAAGGACTGGCCCGCCTTCTCGCCGCTGATGCCCTATAAACGATGAGTAAGCGACATCCTTCCTATGCCTAGCAATTCTCCTCTCCTCGTCGTGGGAGCAAGCGGATATCTCGGGTCGATTACCGTTCGGGAAGCTGTCGCCGATGGCGTAGATGTGGCCGAGTGGAGATCCTCCAGTGAGGACCAGCAGGCGTGGCTTCGGCGCATACGGCTTGGCGAATTCCGCGCTGTCATCAACACCGCGGCCACGACGTATCGTGAGCCTGAACACACGTTCCTCGGGCGCTACTGGGAGTCGAATGTCGACCTGCCAGCTCGGATTGCACAAGCGGCCCAGGTGTCCAGCACAACACTCATCCAAGTGGGGACCCGCTGGTCGCTGGGCGCGTCGGGAGAAGGACCCAACTCGCTCTACGGAGCCACGAAGCAACTCGGAGAACTCCTCGCAGCGTCATTCAAGCCGGCCAAAATGGACGGCGATACCGAACGCGGTCGGGTGTTCATCGTACGAGTGCGCGACATCATGGGGCCCGGGGACCGGCGTGCGACGGTTGCACATGCCTTGCGGGAGGCATCACAGACACGCACGCCGCTCGACATGACACCGGGTGACCAGCTGATTGATCCAATCGATTCACGCGATGTGGCCTGCGCCCTCCTCTCTCTTGCCAGCGACGCACGTATTGCCCAAGCGACAGCGCCGTACACCGAGATCGGCCTCTACCCGATTTCGGTTCGCCAGTTTGTTGACGAATGGCAGGAGGCGACAGGCCTCCAGACCCAAGTGCGGTGGGGAGCAAAACCGTATCGGGGCACCGAATGCTTCAAGATGGACCGGGTTCACCCGATGCTAAGCACCTTCACTCCGCGGGCGCGCCACGAAACGCTCCGGGCAACTCTTGATTCAATAGTTCAAGGACCATCACTTCAGCGGGTCCAGACGTAGAGTGCCCTGCATGATCCCTCCACCAAGTTGCGGGTCGGGACCTAGGACGGCATGGCCCGGCGGTCCAACGCTATGACGGGGCGCACCGTTTCTGTCGTCGTCCCAGTCTGGAATGAAGTGGAGTCGTTGCCCGCAGTATTCGAAGCGCTTGAGCACCTGTCACGAGACCTCCGCACCGCTGGCCTCAGCCTTGAGGTTGTCATCACTGACAACGCGAGCACAGACGGATCTTGGGATTACATCACCGGAAACGTCTCGCATCTCGAAGATGCCAAGGCATTCCAGTTCACACGCAATTACGGGTTCCAAGAGTCGATCCTTTTCGCGCTCAGCAAGGCGAGCGGCGACTGCGCGGCCGTGCTGCAAAGCGACCTCCAAGACCCACCGGAACTCATCCCGCAGTTCGTAGAGCGCTGGAGCACCGGCGCGCTTGCGGTCGCTGGGCGTGCTTCGTCGAGGCCAGATGGGTGGTCAATGACGATCGCACGCAAACTCTTCTACGCACTGGCCAACGGAAGCTCGGAAGCGACGGTCGAGCGAGGAGTTCAGGACTTCTACTTGCTGGACCGCCGCGTGATCGACGACATTGTGAGATCCAAGCCACCGATGCAGTTGCTTCGCACATACGTCTCAGAGCACTTTGGGTTCGCCGAGACGATCGACTATGCCCGACGGCCGCGGTCCGCGGGGCAACCCGCTTTATCAATGTCCGACTACTACCAACTGGCCTTGGACGGACTGCTTATGTCCGGCGGGAAGGCGATACGCCACCTGACTATTGCGTCGTTCGCGCTGGCATTCGCGGCAATCGCGCTGGTCGTGACTTTGGTAGCGGCCTACGCGACAGGCTGGAGGCCTGGCGCGCCCGGCTGGCTTAGCTTGGTCGTGGCGCTCCTCTTCCTCTTCTCCGCACTGGGAACCACCAGCGGCATCGCGCTCGAGTACCTACGCCGGATTGCCCGCCTCGGCCAACCAGGGCCGAAAGCACAATGCTGGCAACAGACTGGTTCGCACATGGACACGGTTACCGCCTCAGGTCCCCGGCCAGGGACGGGGACCTGAGGCGGCCCTGGGGTGTAGTAGGCGCCGTCGCGGCTGCACCTGCTGCGTGCGTAAGCCTTCTAGGATCACTCAATCCCGGATGGCTCTTCACTCCAATTGGGTGGCTTGACCCATGGATCTACACCGCCCTGATCCGCGACTGGGGTAACGCCGACACTTGGCTTACCAACTACAAGTCCTCGCGGCTTGGCTGGGTGGTCCCCGCATGGCTGCTATCTCCCGTTACTGGTGGCTACTGGGGCCAGATCCTGCTGGGTCTCGCTCTGCTTGTACTTACGGGCCTATTGGCGGGGGCGGCAATCGCTCGCCTGTGCGGACTCCGAGCGGGCGTCATCTCGGCAACGCTTCTTGCCGGATGGACTTCGCTCCAGTTTCTTGGGGGGGTCAACTACCACAATCAGATCTCCGGCATCTGGGTAGGTGCTGCAATGTTGACGCTGACGTTCTCGCGTCACGGCGCCAAGACCCTGCTGCGCCGCGGGGGAATAACTGGACTCGCAGGACTCTTCTTTGGGCTCGCCATCCACGCGAATCCCATTTCCCTCAATCTGCTCCCATTCCTAGTGCTCTTTGCAGTCTCCTGCGTGTGGCCAATCCGGCAACTCAGGGCGAAAGCCATGGGGGCGAGTATCGCTGGCTTCGTCGCAGGCATCCTCGTTGCAACCGGAATGCTCATGGTCGCCGCTGCCGCCGTAGGCCGCGATCCGCTTTTCTTCACTCAGGGGGCCGACCTCGCATCCGGTCTTCTTGGAAATGCTGCGGCCCAGAAGACATGGTGGGTAGAACTCTCAGCCGATTGGGCAAGCCTCCCGCGAGCAGGCTTTGCGTGGCATCTGGTCCTCCCAAGCATGGGAATAGTCGCAGCAGGCATCGTGGTGCTGCGATGGCAGCGATCGTGGCGGATTCGCGCATACCCTGCTGAGTCACGCATTATCGCCACGGGCGCGCTCCTAACGACGGTGATCTTCGTTGGCTGGAACCTTGTCGGCCAGACGAGTCTTTCGCCCGACTACTTCTCCTACGGCCTTGGCTTCACAAGTGCACTCGCCGTTGCTCTCCTGGTCCAAAATGATCAAGCACACGCACCACACACAAAACCCGGCAAATTAGTGGCACAGGGAGCAGCGCTCGGTATTGCATTCGCGGCACCGATGCTTCTCTACCCGGTTCTCCCCGACAACATAATGGTTGCCACGACTCGAACCTGGCTTCTCGTACTGCTTGTTGGTTTGGTGGCAATTGCCACGCTCGCCTACCCAACACGTGTTCTCGCCCTCACCGCTGCCGGGCTCGTGCTGCTTGGAGCAACGAACCTCCTTGCGACCGCCCGGGTAAACCGGACGCAATACTCGTGGGACCCCCCGGCTCCCGGTTGCCGCGGGTCCCAGGCACAGGGGTATCAGGTGATCCGAGAGGCCAACGAGTGGGTCGACGCCGTTGCTCCCAGATTTCGGGCAACTGGCGCAGGACCGTTGTGGTGGCCCAAGCATGTTGAGGAAATGCCGCTCCCCTGTACCGACGGGCTGCCCGTAGGTAATCTGCTGATCTCGTGGCTAAATACTGGCTATAACCAGCTGCCCGGCTTTGTCGGCGGCGAGCCCAGTACGTTCGTCGAAGTTCCGGCTGCAACCCTTGAGAGCCTGAGTAGGGCCGAGACATTGATCGCAGTCGTTACCAGCTCCTCGCCTGATGCGGGAGATGATCTGAGGGCCCATGGTTATCAGGTGCGCTGTACACATACCCACATCCTCGCCCTGGCGTCGCCCCGCCTCCGCATGTGCTTGGGCACCGTGATCCGCGAGACGCAGGGCAGCACGGGAACCCCAAGCTGAAGCAAGCAAAGGCGATGCAGGGGTCAAGCCCATCCAGACTGCCACGACGCCAACCTCGACGGGCGGGAACGACAAGTTGTGTGGTGGCTTAGCAATCGCCGGGTGCGCCGTGGCGCCGGTGTATGTGGGGGGGTCACGTAGGCTCACGGCACGAATCCCGACGGCAGGAGGCCGTTCCACTGATCTCGCTCGTCGTCTACGGTCGTAACGACCAACACGGCTACAACTCCCACCGCCGCGTGGCGCTTTCGCTGAACGCCATGGCTGAAGTCCTCACCGGCACAGACGACGAGATCCTCTTTGTCGACTACCACACCCCCCACGGCATGCCGACGCTGCCGGAGGCCATCGAGGACACCCTCACCGACCGCGCCATCGCTCTGATGCGCGTGCTCAAGGTGACACCTGAGATGCACATGGCGGCAGTGGGGGATCGCTCGCGGCTTCCCATCAGCGAGCCGCACGCCAGGAACACCGCGATCCGCCACGCACACCCCGGCAACTGGATCCTTTCCACCAACACCGACATGGTGTTCGTACCGCGAGGTGAGAAGTCGCTCACCGACCTCGTGGCGGAACTGGATGGCGAGGCCTACTGCCTGCCGCGGTTTGAGATACCCGAGTGGCTGTGGGAGAGCGTGCCGAGGAATGACCCGCACCGCATGATCGAGTTGCTGCACGACTGGGGCGAGCGAATCGGCCTTGATGAGGTGACCCTCGGTCACGACTGGATCCTCTACGACGCCCCCGGCGACTTCCAGCTGGTGCGCCGCGAGCTGATGGAGGAGGTGCACGGCTTCGATGAGCAGATGATCCACGGCTGGCATGTCGACTCCAACCTGTGGAAGCGCATCTACAACCGCACCGGCCACATCGGCACCCTCTACCCCGATATCGCCGGGTACCACACCAACCACAACCGCACCCTCACCCGCCTGATGGAGGCGCAATCCACAGGCAACGATCTGGGGCACTTCGTGTACGAGGTGGAGCACTCCTCGCTGCCGGCACAAGCAGACACCTGGGGCTTTCAGGGCGTTGACGTAACCGAGGTGCCCCTCCGGCGCGCAAATCCCATGCCTCTTCTGGAGGCATCGGCAGTGCGATCAGCAGGCCAGGCAGGCCCACTGATCACTTCTGACACGCGTGAACAGATATCGGTGCTCAATTACGACGCCAGGCACATCCTGCCCTTCGCGCTCGACCCGGTGATCGGGGAGTTTCCGCGGCCGTCAATGGGGTACGTGGGGATCAACGATTCCACTGCCCAGATGCTTGCAGCCGCCGCCAGCGAACTCGACTGCCCGGGTGGGCTGGCGCTGGGCGATGCCGCAGCACGCGATGCCGACGTGGTGATTCTCGACCTGGGCGTTGATGCCTCAACGGGACGCAGGGCGCTGACGCGTGATGAAGCGCACACCGCCAGGGCGCCCGCCCACGCCACGTCAGACCCGCATCACGGCGGTGACGGGCAGCAGGCATTGCTGCCTGCGCTGAAGCGCGCCATCGACATCCTTCGCGCGCGCGACCCACAGCCGCGGATCCTGCTCATCAATGCGATCAGTGGCATCTGGGAGGCATGGGTGCGGCCGCAGTTCACCCTCTCGTATGGGACGTTCCACACGCGGATCCAGCCGGCGGAACTGAAGACAGACCTCCCGGACGAGCCCATTGATGCGTGGATGGAGCGGCGCCTTGTATTCATCACACGAGACCCAGAGGAACTGGCGGTCGCCATATCCGACGGGGATGGAGAGGTCGTCGATCTCGCCGAGGGAGCGGACTATTTCGGCCTTGACGAGGCGTGGGAAAGCGTGGATGAAGCGGGGGCCTACGTTGGGTCGGGCACCGCATATTTACGGTTCCGCTCAGCAACGAGCATGACGGGCCCGGTCCGCGTGACGGTGCAAATGGCGATATGGACGACCTCCACCCGTGCCACCACCCCGGTGTCGCTCTGCATCAGCCTTGACGGCCGCATCCTGTTTGATGGGGTTCCGCCGACCGTTGCGCAAATCGTGAACCTGCACGCCAACACCGACCTTGATGGACGTCATGACCATGACCTCGCAGTGACGGTGACAATGGACGATGGCTCGGTGTATTCCCCTCGTATGTCGGGAGGCACCCAGCCATGGGTCCGGCTCGGCGCAGTCAGCCTTCACCCTGCGAAGGCCAGCACCCTTGTCCCAGGCGAGGACCACCGGATGTCGCCCGGTAGTGCTGCCGAGATGTGTCTCGACGGAATCTGGACCAAGACCAACCCATACGGCGCATGGAACCTCGGGCCATCCGGTGCCATGCGGGTCGCGGTGCCAGCAGCCTGCAACGCGGTCGCCCTTGAGCTTCTTGGCCACCCCGGCCGTGGCGATGCCCAAGGGGTTCGGGTCACTGCGAAGGGGTTGGCCGAAATCACGGTCGACATTGAAGACCTCTCGGCCACCGAGCCGCGTGACTACTCAATACCCCTCCCCGCGTCGGCCCCGGGTGGCGCTGTCACGCTCGAATTCGAGGCGATCGGCATCCCCGCGCCCAGTGGAGAGGTGGTCGAAGTCCGCGGTCTCAGTGCAGTCAGTGCCGGATGAGTACAGCAGACATTGCGAACAGGTACGTTGCTCAGGTCGCTTTCGCAGACCCCGATCATTGAGATTCAGAAACTCGTGACCGCACCAAGCCTTGCCCGCATCCTGACGAACGCCCGCGCGTTCTCGACTGAGCCATTTACCGTCATCGATGTCGGCTGCACGGGCGGAATCCTTGCGGCAGCCCAGGAGTTCGTACCCGCACTCAGGGCCGTCGGGTTTGATCCGATCGTTGAGGAGGTCGATCGACTGCGTGCGGCGGCGGAGCCACCTGGCGCAATCTTTGAGTGTGCGCTTGTCGCCGAGCCCGGTTGGCGAACGCCGGATCTCAGGAAATCGCCGGCGGCTTTCGCCCGAAGTTCCGCGGCTGCGTATGAGGCGCGCCACAATTTTGACTACCACTCTGAGATGTTCAACAGTGGGCGCGAAATCACCCTGACCTCACGCACGGTTGGCCTAAAGGAATGGTTGCGCGCAAACAGCGAATGGGCCGTCGACCTGCTCAAGGTTGATACCGACGGCAACGACATCAGCGTGCTCCGCTCCCTGGGCGTGCGTCTCACGGACCCTCTCGCAGTTCATGTGGAGATGAACTTCGACGGCGACATCGGGGCTAACTCCAACGTGTTTTCCGTCGTATTCGAAACGCTGCTGAATGCCGGCTTTCGCATGTTCTCCCTCGATCCAACCCGCTACTCGAAGGCGGCGATGCCCGACGTATTCGAGTTCTCCATGCCGGCCCAAACGGTGCGCGGCCAGGTGGTGCAGGCCGATGCACTCTTCTGCAAGGACCTGGCAGTTGAGGGTAACGACAGTCCGGCCCGCATCCTGAAGCTGGCATGCATCTTCGATCTGTTCAATCTTCAGGACTGTGCTGCCGAACTGCTGATGGCCCACGAGGACGTTCTGGCGGCGGTATCACCTGTGCCGGTGACCGACCTCCTGACCGCGCTCGGCCCGCGCACCGAACTCGGTCTCTCGCCAGCCGATGCCCGCGCGCTGTTTGCCAAGAGCCCCGAGTCGTTCTTTCCTACATCCGCGACAGAAGAACCCGAATCAGGTGGTGCAACGCCCGAGCCCGACCCCGTGACCGAACCCAGCACAGCGGACCAGCGACCCACCTTGGAGGTAGGCGGGCCAGAACGTGGCATTGGAGCGAACGGGGAGGTCCACGCGCTCGGCGAAGGCTGGTGGCCTCCTGAGGAATCCGGGACGTGGACCAAGGCCCACTCTGCAAGCCTGCACTTCATCTCCGCGAGATCAATTCCGGCAGGCAGCACCTGTGAACTGATTGCGTGGCGACTTCACCCGCCAGACGACGTCGGGGAAGTGGCAATAACCCTAAACGGACGGATGCTGACTGTCACCCCCGGGAGCGACGACCAGACCCTCGTGTTCTTGGTCGAAGCCGAAATCCCGGCCGGCGACCTCGATCTCATGATCCATGGCTGGCCACTTCAGCGACCGAGTGAACTGAGTGTCTCCGCTGACGACCGACTCCTCGGGGTGCACGTCAAATCAGTCGTGCTTCGCGCCGGGGTGGGTTCATCGTGAACCCAGACACTGGATTGTAAGGCGCCAGGGTCCGAGAGGCACGCCGACGGGCTCAGTTTGGGCTGGCATCGCGTAGTCGTACACCGCGGGTGCCCTCAGGAAGACAAGCGAGTCGCCGGCCAGATTGGCGGGGCAAGCCGCACCACCAGCGGGCGGTTGCCTGCATCAACAGAACGAAGGACGCAACGCAGCCCTTCCATGGAACACGGCTGGCGCAGGGTCACGCGACCGCTGAATCCCGCCCCGGCGATCGTCTCTACGAGGATCGTTGCGTTGTCATCACCGATGAGGCATAGCCCCGCAGTGCCACCCACGACTGCCACGTCCAGCGTGACCGCCACATCGGCGTCAGTCGCGGCGGCTTGCACTGGCATGGTCGCAAGGAACCACCAGCATGGCTGGGTGCTTGTGAGCAGAACCCCTTCGGCACATGGTCGCAGCATTGTGCCGTCGGCCAACGTCAGCTGATCAGACCACGTCGCGTCCGAGACCGGCTCCACCTGGGAGTGCCCCTGCTGACCAGTCATCGGCGGCGTCCGATCAGGAGCATGGAGGGACGAACCCAGACAAGCCGCGAGAACATCTCCCCCCACTGCGCGAGCGCCTCGCCGACGCCCTCGACAACCCCACGGGCCGCTAAACCAGAACCCATCATCCGCGGAACCGGGCAGAAGTCATGCCACATCACAAGACCACCAGGGCGCACGAGTTTGACCGCTGTTTCGGTATCGACTGCTACAACGTCAGCCGTATGTCCACCGTCAATCAAGACAGTGTCAAATGTTCCCGTGCCCGGCGGCGGCGCCCACTGCGTGCTGTCCACAAATAGTTGGGCCACCCGGTCCGCGTGCCCCGCCTCTCGGTAGAGGCGCCCGATGCGGTTTCCCGAATCCGATGGACTGCCGCCACCCGTACTCGGGTAAAGGGGATGCCCGGCTGCGTCGGCTTCGCCGTCGGGCAGGTTGATCGTCGTAACACTCGCCCGAGGAGCGGCCTCAAGACACAGGACGACTCCGAAGCCTTCCCATGTCCCGAACTCGAGATGACGTACAGGATCGATGGCTTGGTAGAGCGCCGCAAGGATGCGCGCATCATCGGGATCCATCTTCCAGGTGAGCGGGTCTCTCATCAGATCGCCGTGTGCCGGGCTGAGCGTGCAATCAAGACCGAGCGCCGTTCCCAGTGATTCGGATGTGACGACCTCAACAAGTGAACTCAGCAACTTCATTGCCGGCTTGTCCGGCACGCCCAGCGCGCGATAGTCAATACGGTCCGCTGGTCCCCAGTACCGCCGCTCACGACTGAGAGGGTCGTCCAAGGTCCACGATACTGAGCGAACACGGAAGATGAGGGGGGCTCGTTCAGCGGATCCATTCCTGAACATCACCGAGTCAGCGCCCTCCCCGAAAGGTAGACGGACGCATTCCCCGGGTGGTGCTGACGACGAAACCGTGACCTCCGGCGCGACATACGTCCGAAAGTCAGCGGCAATCAGGCCGACACCAAGGATCCCTTCAAGCACCTCGACCTCGACCTCAATCGAGGACAACCTCGAGCGGTTGCCTAAGGCACCCTCCACGTCCTTGAGTGGTACGTGCGATGCAAACGACCACGGGTCGAAATGGCCAGCGACCGTTACCTCAGATCCAGACCGGATCTCCCCGTCCACCACGGCGCCATTGTGGGAAATCACGACCGCGACGCTGACCGCTCGACTATCACTGGCCTACTCACCCGGGTTGCTGTACCCGACCCCAATCGCGACGTAGGACGTCCCAGCCGGCCAACCCGCATTCGCGAGCCGACGCCAGCAATCGATGATCACGACGCCGCTTCCGAGTGGTAAGGCCGGCAGGCTGTCATAGGCAGGGTCGTCTCCAACGACAACAACTGCCGCAGCACTGGCAACTGCTGCCTCCACATCGTCCTCCTGCCGAAATACTACGTTCGCGAGAATGGGGCTGTGGGATGCGTCCGCAATGGGGTCGTGCACGACCACCTTCCGCCCGAGCCCGGCGAGCGCGGCGGCGACCTTGGCGCCTGCACTCTCCTCCACCACCGGCGTGTTGTCCTTGTACGCAAGCCCGAGCACCGCGACCGTGTCGCCGTCCTCCGTCGCGCGGATCACAGTGGCAGCAATGCGATCGGCAAATGCATCGTTCATGGTGTCGGTCGCTGCTGCCAAGTCCCAAGGTGCTCCCACGGCCTCGGCAGCCACGCCCAGCGCACGGTTGTCGCGTGGGAAGCAAGGCCCACCGAAGGGCGGGCCACCCTTGAGGTAGCGAGGGCCGATCCGTGAGTCGAGGCCAATCGCCCGAGTGACCTCATCGACATCACCGCCAGGGAGACCCTCGCAGATGCTCGCCAGCATGTTGGCGTAGGTGATCTTCATGGTCACGAAGGAGTTCACCGAGATCTTGGCCAGCTCGGCGTTTACCCAGTTCATCACCTGCACCGGCACATCGCGGCCACCGCCGATGCCCAGATAGAAGTCGGCCAGGCGCCTGCCGGCAGCCTTGTCGTCGGCGCCGATCAGCACGAAGTCGGGGTTCTGCAGATCGCGCACCACGCTGCCGAGCGCGATAAACTCTGGTGAGTAACACAGCGCCACACCGTCACCGAGCGAGCGGCCCAATGCCTGCTCGAAGGCGGGGGCCAGAACCGCAGAGGTGGCCCCCGGCATGACGGTGCTGGTCACGGCGACGAGGTGCGGCTGGGGATTCTCCCTCAGCACCTGCCCGATCTCCCGGAGGGCATCCACCACGTAGTCATTGATGAATGCACCGTCATCACCACTCGGGGTGGGCACGATAATGAAGGTGAGTTCGGCGCCGGGAATAGCCTCGGCGTAGCTGGTGGTTGCGGTAATCCGCTCGCTGTTGGCAGCGATCATCTCGGGCAGACCCGGCTCGTCAATGAGCACACGGCCCTCGTTGAGCGCATCCACGACCGGCTGCATGGGGTCAACACCCACCACGTCGTGGCCGGACTGTGCGAATACGGCTGCCATCGGAAGGCCCAGCTTGCCGAGCCCCGCCACGACCACCTTCACGAGGCGGTTCCGGCAGCGCTCTGGGCAATCATCTCGGCCTTGATCCAGTCGTAGGTCTTGCGCATACCATCACGGAGGGAGATTGACGGCTCCCAGCCCAGGCGCTCCTGAATGAGCGTGTTGTCGCTGTTGCGGCCGCGCACCCCCTGCGGGGCATCGAGATTGTGATCGCGCTCGAGGGTCACTCCCTCGAATGACTCCACGATGTCCACAAGCTGGTTGATGGTCACCAGTTCGCTCGACCCGATGTTGAGGGGCTCGTCCACGTCGCTCGCGGTGAGACGCAGGGTGCCCTCCACGCAGTCATCGATGTACATGAAGGAACGGCTCTGCTCGCCGTCTCCCCAGATCTCGATGCGACCGGTGCCTGACAGCACCGCATCGGCAACCTTGCGGCAGATCGCCGCAGGCGCCTTCTCGCGGCCACCCTCCCACGTGCCGTACGGGCCGTACACGTTGTGGTACCGCGCGACGCGGGTCTTGATGGCGTAGTCCTCGCTGAAGTGACGGGCCATGCGCTCACCGAACAACTTCTCCCAGCCGTAGCCGTCCTCAGGGTCGGCCGGGTAGGCCTCGGCCTCGCGCAGCGGCACGATCTCGGGGTTCTCCTGGCGAGCCCCCGGGTACACACAGGCGCTGGAGGCGTAGAAGAGGCGCTCGGCCCCCTGATCGCGACCGGCCATCAGAAGATTCGTGGTGACGAGCACCGACAGCATGCAGGCGGCCTTGTTGTTCTCGATGAACCCCATGCCACCCATGTCGGCGGCGAGGTTGAAGATGATCGCCCTGCCCTCGGCAGCCTCGTAGGCAGCATCCCTCTCGCTCAGGTCAAGCACCCGGTTATCCACTGCATCGTGCACCTGGTACCAGCCGTCCGCCGGCTTGATGTCGGCGCAGCGCACATCGGTGAAGCCACGGTTCAGCAGTTCCCCGGCAAGTGCACCACCGATGAAGCCGCCGCCGCCGGCAACGAGGACGGGAGCCGAGAGATCAAGAGCCATTGGATCCTTCCTGCGGGCACGGGATATCCGGGCGTGCCACGTTGAGAACTGGTCACATCGAAATGAGGATTCGCCACGTTACCAAGCCGACCTGCCCATGAGACAGGCGAACCTGGGGAGGCGGCGAACACCGGGGACTACCATCCCGGCCGGCCGCCAAGGCACCGAACAGTCGCCGCGCGCAGGAGAACTCGCCTGACCACCACAGATGTGACGAACACCCCTGCAACCCGCGTGCGTGCGCTGGGTGGAGAGGCCGCGCTCGCGTGGCCGCTATTTCGCACCCTCACCATTCGCGCCCTCCGACAACGGTACAAGGGGTCGGTCCTCGGCGTGCTGTGGACACTGGTCACGCCGCTCGTCATGGTGGGCGCCTACTGGGTGGTGTTCAAGTTCCTGTTCGGGTCGCCCATCCCCAATTACGCGCTCTTCATGTTCGTGGGCATGATCGGCTGGGGCGTGTTCTTCACAGGCATCCAGAACGCCAGTGGCAGCATCACGGGCAATGCCGCGCTCATTACGAAGGTTAACTTCCCCCGCGCGATCGTCCCCCTCGCCACGGTCACGGCAAATGGCATCACCACTGCGGTGATGCTCGTGATCGCCGTACCCCTGTGCCTCATCCTCAGGCAGGGAGCATGGCTGCCAATCCTGCTGACGCCGATCGTGCTCGCGCTCATCTTCGTGATGACGCTTGGGCTCGGGCTCATCGTCGCCGGGCTGAACGTGTACTTCCGCGACATCGAACACATCCTCACGGCCATCGGGTTGCCGTGGTTCTTCCTCACACCCATCTTCTACACATTCGCCAGCGTGTCGAAGACGGTGACTCAGGAGTGGGTACTGAACCTCTTGCATTACGGCAACCCCATCGCGCCCGGAATCGTCGCACTCCAGGATGCGTTGTTCTGGGGCCGGTGGCCGGCCTGGGGGGATCTGCTGTACACGGCCGTGGCCGCTGTGGTGCTGATGATCGCCGGAGTGCTCAGCTTCCAGCACCTGAAGCGCGAGATGGCGGTCGAATTGTGAGTGAAATGCTTTCCGCCGGATCCATCCGCCTAGTGGACGTCACACGCACCTTCCGCGTGTACCACGACCGCGGTCGGACGCTGAAGGAGGTCTTCATCAGGCGGGGCCGGGCGAAGTACACCGAGCGCTACGCCCTGCGCAATGTCGATCTGAACATCCGCCCTGGCGAACGCGTTGGGATCGTCGGTCGCAACGGATCGGGTAAGAGCACCATGCTCAAACTCATCGCTGGCATCCTGCCGCCCCAGTCCGGCGACGTCGAGGTGCGCGGCGATGTTGCATCAATGCTGGAGCTGGGGTCGGGCTTCCACCCCGACTTCACGGGCCGGGAGAACGTCTACCTCAACGGCACCATTCATGGGCTCACCCGCCAGCAGGTGGACGAGCGCTTCGACGACATCGTGGCCTTCTCGGAGATCCCCGACTACATCGACATGCCCGTTCGCACCTATTCGAGCGGCATGCAACTGCGCCTGGCCTTTGCTGTGGCAGCCCACGTGACGCCGGACATCCTGCTGCTCGATGAAATTCTCGCGGTGGGAGATGAACGCTTCCAGCGCAAGTGCATGCAGCGCATCGAGGACTTCGCCAGCGGTGGAGGCACAATCGTGTTCGTCTCGCACGAGGCCAGCACCGTGATGTCCATCTGCGACCGCGCAGTGCTGCTGGATAACGGATCGGTGCTTGCCGATGGTCCACCGGCCGAGGTGATGCCCGATTACCACCGACTACTGGCCGCTCAGGACGACCCAGGGCACATCCCATCCGTCGAGGGGGCGCCGGCGCCAGCGATCACTCCCCACGATGCGATCCCCGGCCTGCCTGGATGGGGTGATGGGCGCGTGGTCATCCGGCGCGCCTGGATCTCGGGACCCGACGGGGATGACCACCGCTTCGTGTCGGGCGACGCAGTACGCGTACACCTCGAGCTCGAGGCCCCCGAGCCAGTCGCGGACGAGGTGGTGCTGGGGTTCCGCGTGCACCTGAGCGACGCCACCCTCATCTTCGAGACCGACACCGCGAGCGAGGGGGTCGCTGTCACTGGTGTGGACGGCACCCGCACGGTCGCCTTTGTGATTGATGCACTGCCGCTGCACATCGGCTGGTTCGAGGTGAGCGTATGGGCGATGAGCCCCGACGGCGCGGTTCATCACCACGTGGAGCCCTCGTTCGGGTTCCACGTGTACCCGGCCCGCGCGGGCCTCGGGATGGTCGCACTCGCTGGGCACTGGGATCCGGGCGACCAGCAGGGATCGCCGCGGAGAACCCCGGCGGGGAGTGAGCACACCAACGCGTGAGCACGCGGATCCTCGTTACCGGAGCCAGCGGCCTGCTCGGATTGGCAGTCACGGGTGCCTTGGGTCACCACCTTTCGCGCCCTGTCGTGCTCGCGCCCACCCACGGCGAACTCGACCTCCTCAACACTGATGCCACGGTGCGATGGTTTGCAACGCACCGACCGGGCGCAGTGCTGCACCTCGCGGGGCACGTCCGGGGTCTGGCCGCGAACATGGGCGACCAGTTGCAGGGGCTGATGGTGAACGCGCGCATCGCCCTCAACGTTCTTGAGGCCAGCGCCACTTACCCACCGGAGCGTCTGGTGGTAGCCGGGTCAACCGCAGCCTATGGGTACCCCTACCGCAGCATCCCGATTCAGGAGGATGACCTCCTCGCCGGTGATGTGCACCCAGGTGAATATGGCTACGCATGGGGCCAGCGCACGCTCATCGCCGGTACGCAAATTCTCCGGCATGAGCACGGAGTGAGTACCTCAGTGGCGCTCCTCAGCAATCTCTTCGGGCCTGGGGACCGCTTCCACGGTACCGCCGCACATGCGGTGCCAGCGCTCATCGCCCGGTGCACTGCGGCTGTCGACAACGGTGACGACGAGATCGCCGTGTGGGGACACCCCACCACCACTCGCGACTTCCTCTACATCGACGACGCAGCCCGGGCCATGGTGGCGCTTCTCGATGCTCCAGAGCCACCGGCGCTCGTGAACGTGGCGTCCGGTGAGGAGCGCGCGATGAGTGATGTGGTGGTGTCGATCACCCGGGCGAGCGGGTTCACCGGGCGCGTCAGGTGGGACGACTCAATGCCTGTGGGCATTCCCCGGCGCGCGGTGGACACGTCGCGCCTCGACTCACTTGTGGCCGATGCCCCCATCGGGTTTGACGAGGGGATCCAGCGCACCGTTGCGTGGTACCGGGCCAACCGGGATACCACCCGCTGATCAGCGAGTAGTGCCCTCGAGCCGCTCCAGGTCAGCATCGACCATCATCTGTACCAGCTGCTCAAACCCCACAGTCGGGGTCCATCCCAGCTCGTTCTCTGCCTTCGAGCGATCACCGATGAGCAGATCCACCTCAGCGGGGCGCACGAACCTCTCGTCCATCTTCACGTGGTCGTGCCAGTCGAGTCCGGCGTGTGAAAACGCGACCTCCACCAGCCGCTCTACGGAGTGGGTCTCGCCCGTGGCGATCACGTAGTCGTCGGGCTCATCCTGCTGGAGCATGAGCCACATGGCCTCCACGTAGTCACCTGCAAAGCCCCAGTCGCGCTGCGCCTCCAGGTTGCCCATTGGGAGTTCCGTCTGCAGGCCCAACTTGATGCGGGCCACGCCGTTACTCACCTTGCGGGTGACGAACTCCAGGCCACGGCGAGGGCTCTCGTGGTTGAAGAGGATGCCCGACGTGCAGTGCATGTCGTAGCTCTCGCGGTAGTTCACCGTGATGAAGTGGCCGTACACCTTGGCCACGCCATACGGGCTGCGCGGGTAGAACGGGGTGTCCTCACCCTGTGGCACCTCACGCACCTTGCCGTACATCTCGCTGGATGAGGCCTGGTAGAAGCGCACACGTGGATTCACCTGCCGGATGGCCTCGAGCAGGCGCGTGACACCCACCGAGGTGAACTCGGCAGTGAGGACGGGCTGGGTCCATGAGGTGGGAACGAACGACTGCGCGGCGAGGTTGTAGACCTCGTCGGGCTCCGACTCGGTGAGCGCAGCGGCGAGCGATGACTGGTCGAGCAGGTCGCCCTGCACCAGGGTGATCTGGTCGCGGATGTGCTCGATGCGCTCGTAGTTCTCAGCCGAAAGGCGGCGCACGATGCCCCACACCTCGTACCCCTTCGAGAGCAGGAGCTCCGCGAGATAACTGCCGTCCTGCCCGGACACACCGGTGATGAGCGCGCGCTTTGCCACGGGAGTCAGTCCACCTCCATATGGGCGCGGTCGCGCCAGTAGTCGAGCGTGTCCGAGATGGACTGCTGCAGCGGGATACGGGGCGCCCAGCCGAGTTCCTTCAGGGCGCGCGGGGAAGCATAGAGATCGGGCTGCTCACCCTCTCGGATTCGCGAGGGATCGCTGCGTACCTCGACCGGGGTGCGGGCGAGCGACACGGCGATATCCACGAGCTCACGAATGCTCTCGGATCGCCCGGCGCCGGCCAGATACGTGCGCGAGGGGTCGCCACGGTCCAACAGCAGGCGATACGCCGCCACAACGTCGCGTACGTCGAGGAAGTCGCGGCGTGTATCGATGTTGCCCAGCTGCAGGCGGCACACCCCATCACCGGCCATCTCGGCATCGGCGATCTGCTTGCAGATGGAGGGCACCACAAAACGCGGGTCCTGCCCCGGGCCCACCTGGTTGAACGCTCGCAGACGCATGATGGCGAGGCCATGATCGTGGTGGTACTGCGCACACAGATGGTCGGCGGCCACCTTGCTCTCGGCATACGGCGACAGCGGATTGAGCGGGGTGTCCTCGGTCACTGGCAGGTCCTCAAGCGCCACACGGCCGTACTCCTCGCCCGAGAGCGCCATGACCATGCGGGCGCCGGGGGCCGACCGGCGCATGCCCTCGAGCACGCCCCGGGTGCCCTCGACGTTCACGTGCCACGTGCCATCCGGGTCGCCGAACGACTGACCAACGGACGCTGCCGCGGCCAGATGGATGATGGCGTCGGGAGCCGCCGCGGCCACAACCGTGGCCATGGCGTCGGCATCGGTGATGTCCACCTCGTGGCCTGTCGTGCCCGCGGGCGCCGTCTCGTGTGCACCCGGTAGCAGGGTGCCGTCAACCTCCGCGCCGTCGGCGAGCAGGGAGGCCACGAGGTGGCCCCCGACGAATCCCGTCATTCCGGTGATGAAGGCGCGCACGGCAGGGGAGGCTAGTCACCGGAACACGTCGTTGGCGCACGCACCACGAGCAGTAGGCAAGATGTACGTGGAGAACCACGGAAGGAGCACCCGATCACCGACGCACGCACAGAGGCGATGAACCCCGAGGTGGCGGCGCTGATGGCCCAGTTACGCGAGCGGGTGGCCACCAAGCGGGCAGCCGGTCTCTACGCAGTTGACGACATCCAGCAGCCACTGGCCACTGAGCGGGAGCCATTTCTGGCCGAGCAACTGGCGGCCGTGGCGGGCCTCGCCGAGATCTCGCCCAACCTGCACTCCATCGGGTCGACGCGCCGGGGCATCGGCGGCATTGTGGGCAAGGCGAAGGCCACACTGGTGCGCGCCACCAGCCAGCCCCTCATTGAGATGGGCGACCAGTCAACGGCCTTCAACGCCGTCCTCATCTCGTACATCTCACAGTTGGCGCAGGAGGTTGCGGAGTTGCGTGAGGAGGTCGCGCGCCTGTCGGCCGA
>Ga0194043_1000684_pt1 | contig 18930 bp, 19 predicted proteins | sample JunL4415m_MetaG_FD_161274 | JGI IMG/M metagenome (GOLD analysis project Ga0194043, IMG submission 161274) | Anoxic zone freshwater microbial communities from boreal shield lake in IISD Experimental Lakes Area, Ontario, Canada - Jun2016-L442-15m | ecosystem: Environmental > Aquatic > Freshwater >...
GGGGTGGGGCTCGCAGTTCTGGGTACTTTTCTCGCCGCTGTCGTTTGGGGTGGCTGGAGTGGAGGTCCATTTGGGCACGGTCTTGACAGCGGCTTCAGGCTCATCGTCGGAGCTCTGGCGGTTCTGGTTCCGATCCTGCTGATCGCCGCAGGAATACTTCTGGTCGCACGGGAAACGGTGCCTGTGAGCACATCGGCGCGGGTTGGTATTGGGCTGTTGATCTGTGGAGCCTGCCTTGCATTGACAGCAGGCACGTTTGGGCTTGGACCGGCTTCCCCCCAGGCATCGTGGTCGTCTGCATCAATGGAGGCGCGGGGTGGGGTAATTGGTCAGGGCCTCAACTCCGCAGCGACTGCAGCCGCATCTTCATTGGGTGCGCATCTTTTCGCGGTGTTTCTGCTCCTCGCCGGCTTCGTGCTGGTCTCTGGTATCCGGATCTCAACCGTGTTCAGGCAAGCAGCTGACAGCGCGGCCGATGCCACCAGGGCACTCTCTGCGGCTGCGTCCCAGCGAGATTCGACACGGACTGAAAAGGCCAAGGGCAAATCCACCAAGAGCTCAGGGGAAGCGGAGCCTGAGCGGTTGCTGCCTCCTGAGCCGGAGTTGGACGAGCTGGTCGTCCGGGCCACTCATGTCGAGGCTGGTCCTCCCCCAGAGTTGGATGAGTGGGAAGAGGAACCACCAGCTTGGATTGAGCCACCGGAGCCAGACCCAGAGCCGATATTGGAGGCCGCTGATGACGACTCCGAGGGGATGGACCTGTCTGATGTTGACCCTGATGACTTGACTCCCCAAGGCCGCTACCGCTCGAGTGTCGTTGACGACCCCAAGTTCAAGTGGCGCCAGCCTCCAAAGAGTCTCCTGACTCGGTCCCCCAAGATGAAGTCCACCGGAAGCGCTGAACGGACAGAGACGGCCAAGACGCTCGTCGAGTCGTTGGGACACCACGGGGTCAAGGCGGAGATTGTCGGGACCGTTTCTGGCCCGCACATAACCCGGTATGAGCTCAAGCTGGCCCCTGGGACCAAGGTGAGCAAGGTTGCCCAGCTGAGAGATGACCTTGCATACGCTCTCGCTTCAACCGACATCAGAATCCTTGCTCCCATTCCGGGCAAGCAGGCTGTCGGCGTCGAGGTCCCCAACGCAGAGCGGCAGATGGTCACTCTCGGAGATGTGTGGCAGGCGCCTCCAGAGGGTTGGTCTCCGCTTACGGTCTGGCTCGGTAAGGATGTTGCGGGCCGGGCGATCGGAGCGGACCTTGCCAGGATGCCGCACCTTCTTGTTGCTGGCACTACCGGCGCTGGCAAGTCCGGCTGCGTCAATGCGATGCTGAGTTCCATCCTCCTTCGGGCAACTCCGAAGGAAGTACGCCTTGTCCTTGTGGATCCAAAACAGGTTGAGTTGAATCATTACGAGAGCGTTCCGCATCTGATGACGCCGGTGATCACAAACCCCCGGCAGGCCGCCAATGCTCTCGCGAATCTTGTTCGGGAAATGGAGCAGCGCTACGCTCTTATGGCCATCTGTCGTACGAGGGGTCTGCCTGAACTCAATGCTTCCCGCGAAGCCCGTGGGGAGCCGGCTCTTCCCTACATTCTCTGCGTGATTGATGAGCTCGCAGATCTCATGATGGTGGCTCCGACAGAGGTTGAGGACGCGATCATCAGGCTCGCGCAGAAGGCTCGCGCAGTGGGCATCCATCTCGTTCTGGCCACGCAGTCCCCAAGGGTCGACGTGATCACCGGAATGATCAAGGCAAATGTTCCGTCCCGGATCGCCTTCGCAGTTTCATCCCAAACTGATTCGAGGGTGATTCTCGATCAGAATGGGGCGGAAACCCTTCTCGGTCAAGGTGACATGCTTTTCGCGCCGGTAGGTACCTCCAAGCTTCAGAGGATCCAAGGCGCTTACATCGATGAGGCTCAGATCGCCGCTATCTGCGAGTACTGGAGAGCCCAGGGAGAGCCCACATTCAATGAGGATCTGCTCGAGGAAGTCGTCCCGGACAAATCGAAGGGCGAAGGAACCGATGAGTTTGACCCCGACGAGGATGATCTTCTGGAGTCAGCGATCACCCTTGTTGCAGAGATGCAGACTGCTTCCACCAGCATGCTGCAGAGGCGACTGCGAGTTGGTTATACGCGCGCAGGCCGCCTGATCGACATGCTTGAGAGAAGAGGTGTCATTTCGGGCTATGAGGGGTCCAAACCTCGCCAGGTGCTGGTGACAGAGGCCGATCTTCCGCGCGTACTTGCGCAGCTTGGGAGTGGCGAACCAGCACAGTCGTCGCTCAAAATTGACACTGACGAGGTTTGAGTCGCTTCGAACGTCGCTAGCCTCCTCCAGATGGAGATAGGTCACACGCTCAGAGAAACCCGTCTGCGGCTTGGTATTGAGATCGCAGATGTTGAAGAGAAGACCAAGATCCGGGCGAAGTTCCTTCGCGCTCTTGAGAATGAGGAATGGCAGGTCATTCCCGAGGACATCTACGTGAAGAAGTTCCTCGAAACGTACGCCTCAACTCTTGGCCTCGACCCACGGCCGCTTGTCGAGCTCTATGTGATCCGCACCTCGGTCCCCGAGAACCACAGCCCTAGAAGGGGACCCCGCGGAGGAGTTCCAGGCGACAGCGGCCGTTGGCGCAAGTTCGTGCTTGGAGCTGCACTGTTGACAGGCTTGGTTGTGCTGCTTCTGGTGGGTACTGGTCAGCTGTGATCCGCGCTGGAATCTTGATCACGGGGACTGAAGTTCTCAGCGGGATAATCAGCGACCGCAACGGGCCTTGGCTGTCTGAGCAGATGAGAGCGGTTGGAGTGCAACCGGCACAGATCACCGTAGTTGGAGATCGTCCCGACGACGTGTTGAACGCTCTCAAGGCAATGAGGGATCAAGATCTCGACCTGATCGTCACAAGCGGCGGCCTGGGGCCTACTGCTGATGATCTGACCGCAGAGGTCGTTGGTGAGTTCCAAGGCCGCGAGATGGCCCTTGATGTGGCCCTGGAGGGACGCATAGCCGCGATCCTCAAGGGATTGAGCGCACGTTGGCCCAATCTGGACATGGAATCGGTACTGGCGGCAAACAGGAAGCAGGCTGTTGTTCCAGTGGGGTCGACAATTCTGGAGCCGGTTGGGACTGCGCCCGGCTTGATTGTCTCTCCAGGTGGGGAGCAGAACGGCCCGGTTGTCATTGTGCTCCCGGGACCGCCCCGCGAGCTTCAGCCAATGTGGAGGACGGCCATCAAGACCGGGCCGGTAGCGGAGCTCCTTTCACATGCCCCGACGCTTGAACGAGAAATGATCCGGATGTTTGGAATTCCAGAATCCGAACTGGCTGCCAGTCTCAGAAAGATTGAAGATGGGGGAGTCGATCTCTCACGGTTGGAAGTGACCACATGCCTGAGGCGTGGCGAGATTGAGATTGCGACGACATTCGAATCGCAGGATGAGGGCACCTACGCGTCGTTCCTGAAAGCAATCGAGCAAATCCATGGGCCGCTGATCTTCTCCCATAGCGAGGCCACCATCGACGATGTTGTTTCAAAACTCCTTGGGGGCAAAACCATTGCAACTGCAGAGTCCTGCACCGGAGGGTTGCTTTCCGGACGAGTCGCCGACAAACCGGGAGCCTCTGCCTACCTGCTTGGCGGAGTGGTGAGCTACTCAAACGACGTAAAGACTGAGGCACTTGGTGTGGACGCGGACCTGATCTCTGAAAACGGCGCTGTGTCGGGGCCAGTAGCACGAGCCATGGCATCTGGTGTCCGATCAAAGCTTGGGTCCGATCTCGGCGTTTCCGTCACCGGGATTGCCGGTCCTGGCGGCGGAACAGAGGAGAAGCCTGTCGGTTCTGTCTGGTTTGCAGTCACGGATGGCACTGACTGGCTGGTTAGAGATCTTGTGATCCCAGGGGGTCGGGCTGACGTTCGTGACAGGTCCACAACGATCGCTCTGCATCTGATCCGACGCTTTCTGCTGGGCGAGCACGACGGCCCAGCTAGCTGAGTGGTCAACCGGTCTGTTTTGCAGCAGATTCCCGCTGTTCTTTGACTAATTGAGGCCTACAGTCTGAGCTGATTCCGTCCGCGGGGCAGCCTATCTTGGGTATTGCTCGGCACCGGTCGGGAATGAATGGCGCAGTGCGCCGAGAGGAGCTACCAATGGCAGCGAAGGACGACGAGAAGGCAGCAAAGGCCAAGGATGCAGCTCTGCAGGGCGCTCTCGCTCAGATCGAGCGCCAGTTCGGGAAGGGCACCGTCATGCGCATGGGGGATGAAGGAGCGCAGGTTCGCGTTGACGCGATCCCCACGGGTGCACTATCGCTTGACATCGCTCTCGGCGTTGGCGGCGTGCCACGCGGACGAGTAGTTGAAATCTTCGGTCCGGAATCTTCGGGTAAGACCACTTTGGTCTACCACATCATTGCCGAGTGTCAGAAGCTGGGTGGCATCTGCGCCTTCATCGACGCTGAGCATGCCATGGACCCTCTTTACGCCAAGGAGATTGGTGTTGACATTGATGAGCTACTCGTCTCACAGCCTGATCACGGCGAACAGGCCCTTGAAGTGGCAGACATGCTCGTCCGCTCAGGTGCGGTTGACCTCGTAGCCGTCGACTCAGTGGCCGCGCTTACTCCAAGAGCTGAGCTTGAAGGAGCAATGGGCGACCAGACAGTCGGACTGCAGGCGCGAATGATGTCGCAGGCCATGCGGAAGCTTGCCGGTAACCTCAACCGCACCCAGACTCTCTGCATCTTCACCAACCAGATCCGAGAGAAGATCGGGGTCATGTTCGGAAGCCCGGAGACTCAGCCTGGCGGCCGTGCGCTGAAGTTCTACTCCTCTCAGCGTCTCGATATTCGTCGGATTGAAACGCTCAAGGACGGGACCGAGGCAGTTGGCAACCGTGTTCGAGTGAAGGTCGTTAAGAACAAGGTTGCATCACCATTCCGCGTTGCCGAGTTCGACATCGATTTCGGTCGCGGCATCTCTACTTCAGGTTGTCTCGTTGACCTTGGCGTTGAACATGATGTTGTGACCAAGAGCGGAGCTTTCTTCTCCTATGGAGAGATCCGGCTTGGACAGGGCAGGGCGAACTCCAAGGCATTCCTCGATGACAACCCTGAGATTGCAAATGAGATTCAGGAGAAGGTCTACGACGCGGTGGGAATTGACCGTTCGCTGGTAAAGAAGATTGAGCGCACTCTGCCTGCGGATGTTGAACCTGTTCCAGAAGAACAGGCGGCGTGAGCGGGGAGAAATCCTTCGAGGAACTGGTGGAGCTTGCGGTTGGCCGTGGGCTCCGCTTCCTTGGCTTTCGAGGTCGTACCGAGCTTGAGACACGCAACCGCCTGATCCAACGCGGCTTCGCTGAAGATGTCGTTGACTCAGCAGTTGCTCGACTCATGGAGATGGGCTACCTCAACGACGCTGAATTCTGCGTCAACTTCACCGATGATCGGCGCAGACTCGACTCATGGGGCAACGGCCGTATCAGACGACGCCTGCGCGATCTGGGGGCGCCAGCACATCTGGTGGATGCCGCACTTGAATCGGATCACGCGGCAGGTGAACTCCAGAGAGCAATTGAGCTTTTGGACCGGAGGCTTGACGGGCCAGCCGATGCCGCCAAGGAACGTCAGAAGGCCATGGGACTCCTGATACGACGGGGGTACTCGTCAGAGGTGGCCTCCAACGCCATCAGAGCACACTCGCGCGCAGCACACTCAAACTGAGTACGCCCGGGGACACCGAGCCTTGCTGTCGGGCCGTCTAGGATCGGGCCATGGGTATTTCCGCACCAGCAAAGTCCTACCATCTGACCACCTTCGGCTGTCAGATGAACCAGCACGATTCCGAGCGAATGCAGGGGATGCTTGAGTCTCTCGGGTGGACGGCTACGGAGAAGCAAGTCAACGCGGACTTGATCCTTTTCAACACCTGCTCAATTAGAGAGAAGGCGGACGAGAAGCTCATTCAATATCTGTACGAGGCCCGCATGGTCAAGCGCCAGCGACCAGAGACAATCATCGGCGTTGGCGGGTGCTGGGCCCAGTCTGTGAAAGAAGAAGTCTTCCGCAGGTTTCCCTTTGTGGACGTGGCTTTCGGACCAGGGCAGGTGGACAAACTTGCTGAGTTTCTCAACAGCGATTCTCTATCAGCGCAGGGGTACTTCGAGTTTGAGGGATTCACGGGCCACCTTCCGCAACGGAAAGAAAAGACGCACAGCGCCTGGGTCCAGATCAGCGTCGGCTGTAACTGCAACTGCTCGTACTGCATCGTTCCCTCCACACGGGGAAGAGAGGCAAGCCGACCGAGCGAGGAGCTGGTCACCGAAGTCAGTGAGCTTGTAGCGGCTGGAGTGAAAGAGGTAACGCTCCTAGGACAGAATGTGAACTCATACGGGCGAGATCTCCAAGATGGGGGAAAGACAACCTTCAGTGGGCTCCTACGGGAGCTCGACTCGATAGATGGCCTGCGACGGCTTCGGTACACCTCGCCGCACCCAAAGGACATGAAGGAGGATGTGGTGCTCGCCCACGCCGAACTTGAATCGGTGTGTGCCCACATACACCTGCCGCTTCAGGCTGGTTCCACCTCAGTTCTCAAAGCAATGCGACGCACTTACACACGAGAGAGATATCTGGAGCGCGTGGACATGATCCGCGCATCGCTCCCAGATGTCTCAATCACCACCGACATCATCGTCGGCTTTCCCGGCGAGACCGAAGCGGATTTTGAGGAAACCATCGAAGTGGTGCAGGAGGTGGGGTTCGATGGCGCCTTCACATTCATTTTTTCCCCGCGGAGAGGAACCCTTGCAGCCTCGCTTCCGGACTCAGTTCCTCACGACGAGAAGGTGGCACGGATGCAGCGACTGCTCCCAGTCGTGCAGAGATGCGCTCTTGAGCGTGCACAGCGGTTCGTTGGCCGTGAGTTGGAGGTGCTGGTCGAAGGCACCTCGCGTACCGATGACGCCCGTCTGAGAGGAAGGACCAGCGGAAGCAAGGTTGTGAACTTCGACGGACTTGCGACGCCAGGAGACCTTGTCACAGTCCTGATTGAGGAGGCTTCAAGCCTCACTCTCGGCGGCACCCAAGTGCTCGCCGAACTCAGCAGCTAGCGCTTGTGCCGCTGCTGCTCCGCCATATGATCTGAGAGCTTACGACCGCCGGCTTTGGAAGTAGCCCTTGCATAAAGTGCTGGCGAGATCTGAGCCATGGCAGCTCCAAGCCTGAGTGCAATCGGAGCAACATCAACCTCCGCAAGGTTCTTCTCTACAGCCCGCAAAGTGGCGGCAGCGACCTTCTCAGGGGTAACTGTCCCAAAACCAGCTGGCAGCTTTGCTCCAGTGTCAGCGAACATTCCAGCGTCGCTTACAAACCCAGGGCAGATGACGGATACGCCAACTCCATGGGGTGCCAAATCCTGACGCATGGCCAGGGACGCACCCCGAATACCGAACTTGGTTGCCGAGTAGAGCGTTGTTCCAGCTGAAGCTGCCTTGCCCGCAAGAGATGAAATGAAGACAATGTGGCCGCTTCCTCTGGAGGCCATTGATTCAGCGAGGAGTCGGGCAAGGACGATCTGTGCCCGAAGGTTGACCTCAATTGCCCTGTCGATTTGAGCAACGTCGTACTCGAGGATGTCCCCTGACGCGGGGAGTGCAGCGTTCAGAATCGCAATGTCCACGTCGGCTGAGCTATGCGCAAGTTCAGTCACTTGGTCGCGGTTCTCCATGTCGGCTGCAATCGTCTCCGCGCCGAGATCAGCAGCCAAATCCGTCAGCTGATCGAGCCTTCTGGCCGAAAGAACCAAAGGAGAAGCCGTTGGGGCAAATGCAAGGGCGAGGGATTTTCCAAGGCCGCCTGCAGCGCCAGTGATCAGGGTCTTTCGATTGAGTGTGCTCATGGGATGAGAGCGTGACAGGATCAAGCTATGTCTGCAATGCCACTCTTGGCAATTTTTGGGCCTACCTCGGTTGGGAAGACCGAGATAGCAATTGAAATCAGCGATCAGCTCGCGGCTACTGCTGTGCGCTCAGCCGCTGTCAGTGCGGATGCTTATGCGGTCTACAGCGAGATTCCAATAATCACGGGAGCCCCAACTTCAGACCAGCAAGAGCGTCTGACCACCTCATGTGTGGGAATCAGATCAGTGACTGAAAGCTTCAGCGTTGGAAGCTTCTCTACTCATGCTCATTCAGAAGTGGATCGGATCAGAGCGGCAGGAGGAGTACCGATTGTGGTGGGAGGGACGGGTCTCTACCTCCGGGCTGCAGTCTCCGTTCTGGATCTCCTCCCACCAGTTGACCCGGCAATCAGAGAACGGCTGATTCTTGAATTGGCTGAGCACGGCTCCACCCAGTTACACCAGAGATTGGGCCTGCTGGCTCCGCTGACAGCAGAGGGGATAAGTGAGGGAGACTCCCAGCGAATAGTTCGCGCACTTGAACTCCTGGAAGCTGGAGTGGAGCCAACCGAGAGGCCTACTGCTGGACTCTGGGCCACTCCGGCTCGAATTCCAACTGTTGCTGTTGGGCTGACAATGGACCGGGAGACGCAGAGAGGTCTGATCAGCGACCGGATCGACTCAATGTTGGATCTTGGGGCTGAGCGGGAGGTTGCCGAGGCTTGGGAACTTGGGCCATCATCCACGGCCTCAGCGGCAATCGGAATGCGAGAGCTGCGGGACGGAGATCTTGATCGGATGCGATTCAAAACTTGGCAGCTGGCAAAGCGCCAGATGACCTGGCTTCGGCGCCTTGATGATGTTGTCTTGATTGATGTGACAGGGCGGAGCTCGAGTGATGTCGCCGAAGAAGTGCTGGCAATCTATGCCGGTCCGCGCTCCGCCTAAACTCCACTTATGAGATTTGAAAAGTGGCAGGCGCTTGGCAATGACTATCTGATCGTGGAAGAGGCTGAGCTTCCTTGGGCACTTACCCCTGCGAGAGTTAGAGGCCTCTGTCACCCGAACTTTGGCCCAGGCGGCGACGGAGTTCTACTTCTCTCACGAGCTGAAGCCCCGCATGTCGCGCACTTGAGGATCTTCAACCCGGACGGCTCCGAAGCTGAGCTCTCTGGAAATGGTGCCCGTGAGGCCGCGATGTACGTTCACGCTCGAGGTTGGACCACCGACGGGCAATTCTCAATGATCACAGCAGCCGGAGTTGTGCAGCCCGTTGTTCTTGACTCGCGCAACTGCCGAATGGCGATTGGCACCGCCTCGCTAGCTGGACCCGATTTCCCTGACGGGCCAGCAGACGGCTCCGGAATGGTTTCAGTCGGTTCCGAAAGCCGGGCCTTCCAATTTGTTCATGTCGGCAATCCGCAGGTTGCCATCCATTTTGACTCCGTTGAAGAGGTGGATGCACTCGACCTTGCGAGTGTCGGGCCCTCGATCCAAGCTGACCCCAGGTTCCCCAATCGCACAAATGTGTCATTTTGGGCACACGCTGGTGATGGCATTCGTGCCCGGATCTTTGAACGGGGAGTGGGAGAGACGATGTCATCAGGGACCGGCTCGACTGGGGCAGCAGTGGCTGCTGTCCTGGGAGGGCTCCCAAGCCCCGTGAGCGTGAAGCTGGATGGGGGAGACCTCGTCGTATCGGTTGACCCGGATCTTGGGTTGGAGCTGACTGGATGGGCGATTCCTGTTTACGCTGCAACCCTCGCCCCTGAAACCGTAGAGGACCTCACATGAAATCAAGCAGCCGTCTAGAACTCATTCCGCCGTATCTATTTGCCGAACTGGAACGGAAAATCTCGGAAAAGAAGGCTGCCGGCATTGACGTGATCTCACTTGGGATTGGCGACCCCGACACCCCTACTTTCGCCTCTGTGATTGAGGCAGGACAGGCCGCCTTGGCGGATCCAAGCACGCACCAGTACCCGTCCAATCGTGGACGGCTCGAATTTCGTCAGGCCGTAACGGACTTCTACTCGCGTCGTTTCGGCGTGATTTTGGATTCAGAAAGTCAAGTGATGCCAGCAATCGGGGCAAAGGAATGCATCTTCAACCTGTCACTGGCATTCCTTGACGAAGACGGCATCGCCTTGGCAGCTGACCCCGGCTATCCCGTGTACACGGCGGGCCCAGCTCTGGCTGGTGCTTCCGCTCACCTAATGCCATTGGTGCCAGCGCTTGGTTTCACTCCTGACCTCGACGCAATCGACCCTCATGTCCTTTCCAAGGCGCGCCTGATGTTCATCAATTATCCGAACAATCCGACGGGCGCGATTGCCCCTGAGGGATTCTTCGAAAAGGTAGTTGCGTTTGCGAAGGAGCACGACATCCTTGTGGTTCATGACAGCGCTTACAGCGAAACCACATATGACGGATATGTGGCCCCAAGCTTTCTCGCCACACCTGGAGCAATGGAAGTCGGAGTTGAAGTCTTCTCCCTGTCCAAGGGGTGGAACATGACGGGCTGGCGCTGCGCTGCAATTGTGGGCAACGCAGAGGCTATTGCCACGTATTGGAAGCTCAAGAGCAACGTTGACAGCGGACTCTTCGAAGCAGTGCAGCTGGCCGGGGCACGAGCCTTGCAGCCGGATGTAGCCGCCGACGTTGACGCCATGTGCGCGATCTATCAGCGACGTCGGGATCTGGTGTGTTCCGCACTGGCCGAAGCTGGCGTCGAAGTCACAGCCCCGAAGGCAACCATTTACGTATGGGCTCCCATTCCAGAAGGCTTTGAGACTGCCGCTGACTACTGCGAATATGTTCTGGAGGAGGCTGCTGTGGTCATTTCGCCCGGAGGTGCCTATGGGCCAAACGGGGAAGGCTTCTTTCGCATCAGCCTGACCACTCCGGATGATCGCTTGACAGAAGCAGTGGGGCGTCTTTCAGCCCTTCGGGGCCGCTGATGAACTGCATCAAGGGGAACCAGGCGCAAGGGTGAGTTCTCCCGACTCCAAGCGAGGTACCGGAGAGCGTCGCGCCCGTCAACGGGCGTACCTGATTCACGCAGGGCCAGCCGCCTCAAACGGGCTGGATGAGTTGGAAGAACTGATGCGGACTGCTGGAGCGGCAACCGTTGGTCGGGCGGCGCAGATCAGATCGCAGGCCGACCCAGCCTCGTACATGGGCAGCGGACGTGTTCTTGATCTTGTGGAGGAAATCAAGGCAACCGATGCAAACCTTGTCGTCGCGGATGACGAGCTCACTCCCCGACAGGAACGGGCTTTGGAAGAGCTCTTGAAGATGCCGGTCCTCGATAGAACAGCTGTGATTCTTGACATCTTCGCCCTCCATGCTGACTCAGCAGAGGGCAAGCTCCAGGTTGAGCTGGCGCAGCTCGAGTACAACCTTGCCCGTATGCGTGGGCTCTGGACACACTTGGAGCGCCTCGGCGGTGGTATCGGCACTCGTGGACCAGGCGAATCACAGCTTGAAACGGATCGCCGGCTGGCGAGAGACCGAATATCAGTAGTCCGGAAGCGACTGAGGAAAGTTGAGTCCAACAGAGGGCTGATGCGAGCTGAACGGGTGAGAACGACTGTTCCCGCTGTTGCATTGGTCGGCTACACAAATGCCGGCAAGAGCAGCCTGATGAATTCCATCACTGGCGCCGACGTGAGGATCCGCGATGAGTTGTTCCATACGCTTGACCCGACCACCCGTCAGTTTGAGCACCGGGGGAGGGCATATGTCTTAACAGACACCGTCGGATTCATCAGGAAGCTCCCACACCAGCTCGTTGACTCGTTTGCTGCCACCCTTGAGGAAACCATTCATGCCGACCTCCTTTTACAGGTTGAGGACGGAGCTGAACCACCTGAGGAAAGGCTTGAAAGGCGAGCCTCCGTTGAGGCAACCCTTGAGCAGATTCACGCTGACGGCATTCCACGCTTGGAGGTGATCAACAAGGTTGACTTGATGACCGCCGATGAGCGTGCTGAGCTGAGCCAAGCCCGGCCGGAGGCAATTCTGGTCAGCGCCGAGACGGGGGAGGGCATTCAACAACTTCTCGACGCTGTTAGCGCCTCAATCGGTTCGCGCATGATCAAGGTGACTCTGCTGCTGCCTCACAGCAGCGGCGCAGTAATAGCTGAGCTTCACAGAGTTGCTGGAGATTTGACCCGTGAGGACGGGGCAGACGGGGTGCTGATCCACGCCAAGATGACCTCTGAGCAGGCCGCTCGCTACTCCCGCTATGCGATTGACTGATGAGCCGATGACTGAACTCAATTTTCAGCGCCTTCACCAACTTGCCTTGTTGCCACAGAGAGCAACGTCAGGAGATGCGGGCTACGACCTTCACTCGGTTGAGAACTTCAGCTTGGCCCCTGGCGAGCGGAAACTTATTGCGACCGGATTGGCTGTTGAGATCCCACTCGGAATGGCTGGACTGGTACTACCTCGATCCGGGCTGGCGCTCAAGAGCGGAATCTCCCTCGTCAATGCCCCCGGCCTGATTGATTCCGGCTACAGGGGAGAACTCAAAGTCCTCTTGATCAATACGGACCAAACCACGCCATTTGTGGGGAGCGAGGGGGACCGCATCGCCCAACTTCTCATCGTCAAGCACGAGACGCTTGAACCCCAATGGTCGGAGAACCTTCAGAAGACTGAACGCGGTTCAGGTGGCTTTGGCTCAACGGGCGTCTCACCAGCCTGAGAGGCTGGTCAGAGCTGAGGTCTGGTGACTGACACAGCTCAGGCAGGAACGAGAGAGCCGCAGCCCTCGATGTCGTCGGAGAGGCGATCGGCCCGCTCCTCAGACCAGCGCTCAGACTCAACAACCCGGCTGAGAACTGCCTTCGCCTCTTCAACTGCCTCCGACCTGCCTTCCTCTTCGAAGAAGAGAGTGTCTGCTGCATGGCGGAGCTTGATGACCTCATCCGGACGGAGGGTCACTCCTCCTTCGGAGTCAAGAACCGAGACAACCTTGAGATATGACTCTGCGCGTTGAGCGTTCATAGGGTCACTTTAGAACGATTCGCGGACGAGCGCGGAATCAATTGAATTGCTGGGTGCCAACTCGCATTTATGAACCCGCTGCTTTAAGGGCAGACCGATGCGCGGCGGCCTCGGCATCATTCGGCAAGGAGGGCAAATCCTCAACTGAGATGCCCAGAGCTGAAGCTATAAGCCAGTCAGCCAGCCACCAGTTCTTGGGGAGCAGCGGGCCGTGAAGGTAGGTGCCAATCGAGGCGTTTTGTCGCACTCCCTCCATGCCGGTGACGCCGTCGTTTCCGTGTCCGTGGACCACTCGACCCAACGCGGCTGCGCCCGGACCGAGCGTTGTCCGTCCCGAATGGTTCTCAAACCCAGCCAAGATCCCGTCCGTGGGGCCTGGCAGGTCTGTCTCTATCGCGATCGCGCCAATCAACCGGTCGGCTCCGGCAACGGTTTCCGCATCAAACGCTCCCACGCCATCAATCGAGACCCCGGGAGACCGATAGCCGTGCCCGAGCATCTGGTACCCGCCGCAGACAGCCAGCATTGGGCGTCCGGATGAAACCCAGTCTCGGAGAAGTTCGGCTTTCGCGCCCTTTAGATCCGAGGCACACAGCGCTTGGTCGCGATCTTGGCCGCCACCTACATATACGAGGTCGGTCCCATCCGCATCAATCGGGTCTCCGATGCCAACCGGGTTGATCGAAAATCCAATGTTCCTCCACTCGCAGCGCCTCTGAAGGAAGATCAGGTTGCCTCTGTCGGCATAGATGTTCAGAAGGGTGGGGTAGAGCACTGAGACAGTGAGGTGGGAGGCCGGATCAACAGGCATTGAAGAGGCTCACATCCATTCCTGCGGAGAGATGCGACTGGGGGAGTCGCTCACTTCGAACAAACTCAAAGTGTCCAGATGCAGCTTCCACAAGTGAGGTTGTTGACAGGGGAACCAGAAGCTCGGAAGCAGTAGATGCTGTTCTGCAATCTGTCTGCCGCATGTGAACCAGGGTGAAGGCCGGCGACGGGTCATCGAGCAGTGCGCTCACGTGACTCTGCGGATATTCGGAGCTGAGCGAGGATTCATTGCGCGCAAATGGCGCCAGATGTTCGACAGTTGCAAGAGCGAGGATGGCGTCAGGAGAGCATGCCCGTCGGATCATCTTGAAGAACTCGCCAACTGGCAACGCGGAACAGACAAGGTTGACAAAGAGCATCGGAGCGATGATGAGTGGAAACCCGACAAGATCGCCATGGTCAAGCTCTTCAACCCCGAGGCCCAGTGTTTCAACACGGCTGCCTGGCTGAAGCCCAGAACGAAGCGCAGCCAGCAGATCGCATTGCGAGTCAACGGCGAGAACACGGTGACCTGCAGCCGCCAAGCTGTGCGTGATTCTCCCGGTACCCGCCCCAAGTTCGCAAACACTGCCTCGGGAGAACTCTTCAGTGAGGGAGTGCCAGATTGGGAGGTCTCCCATGTAGCCGGAGTGCTCCAATCTGTGCCAGAGGACTGCATTGCCGCTCAAACCACTCTCTCCACAGTTCCAAGGTCGGCGAGCTTGCCCCGAAGTTCAAGCATCGCCGTGTATGTCGGAAGCACCCAGAGGTCGCCCGCACTGTCCTTGGCAAGTTGGTCAAGGGCGGCAATCGGTTCCTTGACTGTCGTGATTCGATCACGACCCACGCCCGCATAGAGAAAGCGGAGGGCAGCCTCCTCGGCCCGCGTCCCAGAACACACCACATTTCCAACACTGTGGGCAAGAACCTCAAGATCCGCGTCCCATATCCATGAAACATCTCGTCCATCCGCGATTCGGTCGTTGAGGACAAAAAGGAGGTTGAGCCCATCCGGCTCTGCCGTGAGCGTTCTGAAGACCTCATTCGCCCCAGTCGGATTCTTCACCAGCATTATTGAGGTGGAGCGATCTTTGTAGCTGAAGCGTTCAGCCCGTCCGAAGCTAGGGCCCGACTCCTTGAACGACGCGGAGATCACGTCGGGGGAGACGCCCAAAACTGCGGCCAGAGCCCAAGCCCCGAGAGCGTTGTAAGCGTTATAGACGCCGGGGAGGCCGAGTGAGACAGAGTGCAGACCGTCTGGGTCTACTATCTCCAGGTCAATCGCTCGGGCGCCCTTCAGGTGAACCTTGGTGCATTTGTAACTCGGGGCTGGACGAGAATGGCCGCAGCCAGGGCAGCTCCAGTGGCCGAGATGCCCAAGCAATACAGCGGAATAGTTGAGGGGGCTGCCGCAGCTTCGGCAGGCTCCAGCATCAGCTGAGGCCGGGAGGGAATCGAGTGCAACCGATGTGTCCTCAAGCCCAAACCAAATCACCATCTCCTGAGGCAGATCGTGTCCAACCCATGCCATTCCGGGGTCATCAGCGCAGAGCAGAACCATCGTCCCTTGAGATGTCAGTACGCGAGCACACTGAACCCATCTGTCAAGGATGGTGTCCAGCTCTCCGTAGCGGTCCAGTTGGTCTCTAAAAAGATTCCCCAAGAGAACCGCCTTGGGCCTTAATTCTGAGGCTATTTCCGGAACCCAGAATTCATCGATCTCGAAAAGTCCGATGGTCTTTTCTCCGCTTGACCCACCGATCAGGGCAGAGACGATCCCTCCAGACATGTTCGCACCGGCAGAGTTATGAACGACATCCATTCCTGAGCGGCTGAGCGCCCCTTCTACCAGCGCGGAAGTGGTTGTTTTACCGTTAGTGGCTGAGACAACGGCGGTCCCAGCACCAAGTTTGGCTCCCAGCGTTGCGATTGCTTTCGGGGCGAGAGCCAGGACAACCCGGCCGGGAAGCGTTGTCCCAGCCCGGCCTGCGATTCGCAGGAGAAGGCTGACAGCCGTTCCGACGATTACGGCAAGACGAACCCTCACTTGGGGGCTGGAAGCATTATTCGTACGGCATCCTTCCGAACTGAGATCACAGCGGGAAGCTCGCAGAGTGGGTCTCCGTCCGCGTATACGGTGAAGGGCCGATCGGCCTTGATTTCAATCTTTTCGGCACGGGAGACCGTGACGTCACGCAGACCCACATGGTTCCCCTTGAAGACTGTGGGCAGGAGGCCCAAGAACCGCAGCCTGGAAGTTCCCGCGATTGTCACAAGATCAAGCAATCCATCTGTGACATCAGCATCTGGGGCGATGAACATCCCGCCTCCGTACGCCTTCGAGTTGGCCGCAATGACGCTGAAGCCCTCAAGCGTTTGTTCAACGCCGTCAGCCGTGATGGTGAACACGGCTGTTTTCCACCCCAACACAGCCTTGATCGCTGCGTAGAGGTAGGAGGCGGCTCCTGGGATCCGCGTTTCGTTGGCAATCCGGTTTGCATCCGAATCAAAGCCACAGGAAGCAATGCAGCAGAAGGGAACTCCATTTCCGTCACCCAGGTCCATACGGCGTTCCTGGCCGTCCAATGCAACGCCGACTGCCTCGTCGGGAGCCGTCGGAATCTCCAGCACCCGCGCTAGATCGTTCCCTCGCCCTCCGGGAAGGATCGCCATTACTCCTCCGCCTTCGGCACAACCTGCAGCCACGGCTCCCACCAGTCCGTCGCCCCCAAGCGCCCCGGCGAGGTGGCCGTCTGCGCTCGCCTGAACCGCAAGCATGCGCGCGTGAGAAAGATCTCGAGTTTCGTGCACTTGGTAGGTGACATCACGCCTGTCCAGAGCGATCTTGACGCCTTCAAGGGCCTTCTTTGCTCGTCCTCCGCCTGCTGAGGGATTGACGATGATGCTGAGTGTTGTGCTCATCTGACGACAGGCTATACCCGCCAGACAACATCACCGTGGATGGGTGACTGATCGGCGGGGTACGAGCCGTCTGGGATGATCTGAAAATGAGACATCGCATCGCAGTTCCCGCAGCAGGATTCCTTGCCATTTCGCTTGTAACGATTGGCTGTGGGGGAGGACAGAGCAAGTCCGCCTCAGTTGATTCTGGAAAGTGCGCAACGGTCGCTGCAGCTGCAGCCCAGCCCGGGCGGCAAAACCTCACGGCGCCGACCAGCAAGCTCCCAGCGGGAAGTGTCTGGAATGTTGAGGTCAAGACGAACTGCGGAGATTTCACAATCCAGGTCAGCTCCGACTCTGCACCGAAGGCTGCTGCCTCGTTCGTGTCGCTTGCTAAGAGCGGCTTCTACGATGGACTCCCAATTCATCGGATTGCTCCCGGATTCGTTATCCAGGGGGGTGATCCAGCTACGGACGGAACCGGAGGTCCCGGCTACAAGACCGTCGACACACCGGCTGCGTCGCAGCAGTATGTGCGCGGACTCGTTGCTATGGCAAAGGCAGGCAATGAACCGGTAGGGACCGCTGGAAGTCAGTTCTTCGTCGTGACTGGAGAGGTTTTGCAGCTCCCCGCTGACTACGCAGTCCTTGGGAAGGTGATCAGCGGAATGGATGTTGTGGACCGGATATCAGCTCAGCCGATTGAGGCGGCTGCGGCAGCTGGGCGGGATGGGCCACCAGCCAGTCCGATCGTCATGTCCAAGCTGACCGTCGGTCAAGCCGGCTGAGGCTCAGGAGCCTGAGCGAGCGCGGTTCTGCTTGCGACGACCGAAGAACACGAGTGTTCCCAGGACGGCTGCCAGAAGAAGAACTGCGTAGAGCAGTGCCGCGCCCAAGGTGACTCCACCTAATGGGAGCGCCACGAGTTCAACAATGCCAAGGCTGATCGCGATAAGCGTGGAGATCAGCAGGAAGATGGAGATCGGGCCGAAAATCCGTCGCACGAGCGAGGCAGACTTGGGCGGTGCTACTACACCCATGAGGCGGAGCAGCATCATCTGAGTGTTGGATGGCGCCTCAGAGCCAAGCTTCTGAACGGCTGCCTTCAGATCGCCGGCACGGCGCTCGGCAAGGGCAAGAGACGCGTCGGCCATCCGCTTCAGAGCCATGCGCTCTTGTGGCCGGGCAGCTGCAATGGCCTTCTGGAACCACGCACGAGATGAGTCTGCGTCGTAGCGCTCTGCAGCGCGGGCGCCGAGGATTGCGTAGGCAGCAGACCGATACTTGGTCTCAGACTCAAGTTCCGCATCGCTTTTGGTTTCAAGTGCCTGCATTGCGGCAAGAGCACTCTTCTGCTCGATCTTGATCTGTCTTTGCTTGGCCATCTGGAGGGAAGTTTACGGAGCCAAGGCAGCGACCGTATTCCGACCGTCCCGCGGTCAGGGAGGACGCCCGGCCGTTCGCGAAGTCAACGCTCGATAATCAATGTTATGTAGAGCTACAAGAGAAGGTCAGATTCTCGGTCTAAGCGCGGTCCTGTAAGGCATGCCCAACGCAACCGTAGTCATACACAGACAGTGGTCAGATCAGCCAAGACGTCGAAGCATCGAATGTCTGTGCTCAAGAAGCGCTGTAGGAAGCTCGCTGATCCCAATCCGGCCGGCCGTGGATCTCGAAGCCCCGAGTTTGGAAGCCTCCGCAGGCACGAACAACTTCAGCTTCAAGGCGCAAGGTCCTGAAGGTGGCCCTGGCTTTGAGGCAAACATCCAGACCTCAGTACTTGCATGGTCTGGAGCCTTGAGCGGCACCAGCGTGTCAATCGTGACCGCGAACGGAGATGTTCATCGCATGCACTCGGCATCCGACCAGGCCGTTTCTCTTGAGACGCTCTCACATGGAGATGCGGTGGTCGTGCTTTCCGGCGGCCTGACCTTCGGTTTACAAGGATTGGACGACACATTGAGCATGGCTCTCTGTGACAGACCGTCTCCAAGTTCCAGTTGCTCATGGATTCTCGACGCCGCGGAGGATCAACAACTGCCTGGAATTCATTTTGTTGGCTTGTGGGTTCCTCGGTCTGGGTCGCGGGAAAGCGACGGTCAGCTCAGTGACTGAACGGCCCTCGAGATAGCTGCGCCGCGCCAGGCAAGCGGCGACTGGCCATCTTCCTCAACCAGCAGATCAGAGTCAGGGATGGCTTGAGCCCATTCCTGTGCGACTTCCAGTGGATGGCTCGGATCAGCGCTGTCCTGACTCCCTATTACGGCAGTTGGCATGTCGAGTGATTGCAGATC
>Ga0194043_1000689_pt1 | contig 18878 bp, 21 predicted proteins | sample JunL4415m_MetaG_FD_161274 | JGI IMG/M metagenome (GOLD analysis project Ga0194043, IMG submission 161274) | Anoxic zone freshwater microbial communities from boreal shield lake in IISD Experimental Lakes Area, Ontario, Canada - Jun2016-L442-15m | ecosystem: Environmental > Aquatic > Freshwater >...
CCCTACGACTCCTTACTTCAGGTACCTCATGGGATCGACGGGGTTCCCGTTGACGCGCACTTCGAAGTGGAGGTGCGGTCCAGTTGAGTAACCTGTGCTGCCTACGGTCCCGATGCGTTGGCCCTTCTTCACGCTCGCCCCATTGGAGACCTTGATGCCTCCCGACTGCTGATGTGCGTAGAGTGAGACGACGCCGTTGCCGTGGTCGATCATGACCACATTGCCGTAGCCGCTTCGCGCGCCGGCCCAGATGACCTGTCCGGCGCCGGCAGCGACGATCGCTTGGCCATTGATCGGAGTGCTGCCGTTCTTGCCCAGATCGATTCCCGTGTGCATCTTCTTGGTTTTGAAGATGGGGTGGATGCGCCACCCGTACGATGAAGTGACGTTGTAGAAGCCCGGAACCGGCCATGTCATAACGCCGTTGTAGCTGCCGGATCCCTTGTGTGAGGAGAGCATCGACGCGATTCGCGCAGACTCAGCCTCCTCGGCTTTGGCGATTGCAAGAAGTCGTGACGCGTTCTTCTTGCTGACCGCCATCAGGTCGGACTTCTGGTCCAGGATCGACTGCTGGGCATCGACCTTTGACTGCCGTGAATCTTGAACCTGCTTCAGGTGCCCCTCAGCGGCCGCTGCTTCCTGCTTCTTGAGGTTGATGCTTTCCATCGTTCGGTCGAGCTCGGCCTTGGATCGCTCTAGGTCGGACTTAGTCGACGAGATCTGGGCTGCCACATCGTTGTTGTAGTGGATGACGCGACTGACCAGATCGGTCCTAGTGATGAGGTCACCGACGTCACTTGCGCCCAGCAGCATGTCGAAGTAGTACCACTGGCCTTGTCGGTACGTCGCCTGGACACGATCTGCGAGAAGCTGCTGCTCAAGACCATACTGAGCGCTCGCCTCCTCGATATTGGCCGACTTGATCGCAATCTGGGCCCGCAGGCTCTCGAGCTCTGCACGAAGTCGATCGGTACGCGAGGAGGCCTTGGCGATCTCAGGATCGAGCGCGGCGGCCTCGGCTTCCAGTACGGAGACTTGGCCGTCGAGCTTGTCGGTCTCGACCTTGAGTCTCGCCGCGAGAGCAGCGGCCTCTGCGGCCTTCTGTCGCGCGACGTTCGCCGCGTTTGCGTGGGCAGTTACGTCAGCCGAGGTCAGGGCATGCGCCGGTACGGCGACACACAACACCATGGTGAAGGCTAGAATCGCGGCAAAGTATGCGCGAGAGCGATGCATCGTAAGTGATTCCTCCGGGGGCTGCTGCGTTGTAGTGGTGTGGGGCCTTCCGGAAGGCGCCTATCAAATCCGATGATAGCAGCGCCGCCGACTAGCGGCAATGCCTCCTGGGTAGGTACAAGGTGCGATGTATTTGGTGGCGTTTACGCTGTCTGCTAATCTATCCAAAGGAGGGTTCGTCGAAAGAAGACGGACCCCTAAGTGCGGAGGAGCATCAACATGTTCAGGCGAGCGCAGTTTTCATCGTTGCTGATTGTTTCGCTTGTTGTCGCAATTCTTGCTGCGCCGGCTCTCGCCATAGCGGCACCCGGACTCCATCTCACGATTTCGGTCTCCCCGACGACAATCAGTGTCGCTGGCCCGGTGACGTACACGTATGTTCTGACATACGGCGGACCCTCAACTGAGGTCACGAGTGTGGTGCTCACTGACAGGTTCGGCGTTGTGCCTGGCCCCTCCAGCGGTGATACGGGAACTGCCAGCGTGCTCACATCATCAACCGAGGCGTGGGTCTATTCCAGGACGACGACGATCACGGCAACGACGACCAATGTGGCCACTGCCACGGCCGGGCAGATGTACGAAAACACCCCGTCTACCATCTCAACGAGCACATTCGCGACGGTCACCTACAGCCCAACGACAACGTCCACGGTCGACGGCGGCCACATTCCCCACACTGGCTCTCCCTGGTACGGCATGCTTGTCCTCGGTCTTGCTCTGACGCTCGCGGGAACCGCAGGCGTTGCGGTCGTTTCAAGAAGGAGACATGCATAGCAGTCAGCCGGATCCGCGAGGCTCCGTGCCGTGGTCTGCTCGGCTGCGCAAGCTGTTTTCGCCTGAGCTGCCGTTCATCGTTCTCATACTGGTTGGGGCCGGACTGACGGTCTGGTCGTTGATGGCAATCCGGGACCAGACCGTGCCTCCTGTTGTCATCCAGCCGCTGCCTTCCCTTGCCGCCCGGTCGTCCGAGACCAGCGAATTGACCGCGACAACGTCTGTGATCGCGAGCGAGGCCGCATGGATTGATGCTGTAATGGCTCAATCGCGCGAACGTGTCGCGCCTACCCCCACAACAGGCGAGAAGTTTGGGACCCTTGAGATTCCCGCGCTGAAGAAGACCCTTCCCATCATCGAGGGGACGGGTGATGCGGAACTCAAGAAGGGCGTCGGGCACTTCTTGGGAAGCGTGATGCCGGGGCAACCGGATAACTGCGTGCTTTCCGGACATCGAGATACCGTGTTCACGGGACTAGGCGAGCTTCGGAAGGGAGACCTCTTCGTGATGACGACGACGGCCGGCGAATTCACCTACAAGATCAGTCGGACACGCATCGTGGACCAGGACGACAGGACGGTCATCGTGCCGACCGATCATGCGGTCCTCACGGTGACTACCTGCTATCCATTCAACTACGTGGGGAGCGCGCCCGACCGCTTCATCTTGACCGCGGACCTCGTCCAAGTCCGATAGGCGTGCTTCGCCGCGTCAGACCACGAGGACACTTTCCGGTCGCTCTAGCTCGCGCGGAGGTGTGCGTTCACGCCGAGCGACCCTGCCCAGCGGCAACGATGGGGCCGTGTGCGGCGGTCGCGAGAGCCAGCCCAGCGGTATACTTGGCCGACGCCGAGGCCCTGTTTGTCTCGGCAAACAACTTCGACGGAGGCTTGAGTGTTCCGCATCGTTCACAAACGCCAGCTGTCCGAGTCTGTCTTTGAGATAGGCGTGGAAGCGCCGCGGATTGCCGCCAAGGCCCGCGCTGGCCAGTTCCTCATGGTGCGGACGGGAGAGCGCGGAGAGCGCATCCCACTTACTTTCAGCGACTGGTCCGCCGAAGAGGGATGGATCCGCTTCATCTTCATGCGCGTGGGCAAGACCACGCACGAGCTCGCGCATCTCGAAGCCGGGGACCCGCTAGCCGATGTGGTCGGGCCGCTCGGCGTTCCGACTCATGTCGAGGCACTCGGACGTGTCGCAGTCATCGGCGGCGGTGTGGGCGCAGCCGTCGCCTACCCGGTCGCGCGTGCGATGGCTGCGGCCGGAAGCGACGTGACCGTCATCCTGGGCGCGAGAAACGCCGAGTTGCTGGTGCTCGAGGACGAGCTGCGGGCGCTGCCATTGAAGGATCTCGTGGTCATGACTGACGACGGGTCGGCGGGCACCAAGGGACTCGTGACACATCCGCTCAAGCAGCTGTGCGAGTCCAAGGCTATCGACCACGCGTTCGCGGTAGGGCCCGCGATCATGATGAAGTTCGCGGCCGCCACCACGCGCGATTTCGCCGTACCTACCACCGTCTCCCTCAACCCGATCATGGTCGACGGCACCGGGATGTGCGGCGCCTGCCGAGTGAGTGTGGCTGGCGTGACCAAGTTCGGTTGCGTCGACGGGCCGGATTTTGACGGTCACGCGGTGGACTTCGAGGAGCTCATGAGCCGCCAACGCATCTACGTCGACGACGAGCGCGTAGCCGATGCCGAGTACACGCGGGGGTGCCAGTGTCACCTCTAGACGACATCACGCCGGGTACCTCGGGCGCGGCGGACGCATCCGCGCCCACGCTCGCTACTCCATCTGAGCGCCGGCGACCCTCCAAGGCTCCGCGCACGCCCATGCCCGAACGCCCGCCGCAAGAGCGCCGCATGAGCTTTGACGAGGTCGGCTACGGCTACACCGCCGAGATGGCACGCGCCGAGGCCGAGCGGTGTTTGCAGTGCAAGAACCCGGTCTGCCAGCAGGGCTGCCCGGTCAACATCGACATCAAGTCCTTCATCGGCGCGATCATTGAGGGTGACCTCCCTCGCGGCGTTGCCGTTCTCAAGGAACGCAACGCGCTACCGGCCGTTTGCGGTCGCGTGTGTCCGCAGGAGGAGCAGTGCGAGGCCGCCTGCGTGCTTTCCAAGAAGGGCGATCCTGTCGCCATCGGTCGGCTCGAGCGCTTCTTAGGCGACACTGACCTCGCCTGCGAGATCGACGGGCGGTGCGTTCCCGCTGTCGCTGCGCCGAGCGGACGGCGCTGCGCAGTTGTCGGCAGTGGCCCTGCCGGTCTCGCCTGTGCCGGCGAGCTCGCGCAGCTCGGCCATGAGGTGACCATCTTCGAGTCGCTCCATGCTCCCGGCGGTGTGCTGTCCTACGGTATCCCCGAGTTCCGGCTGCCCAAAGACATCGTCAACGCGGAAATCGAGATGCTGTCCCAGATCGGCGTCAACATCGTTACCAACACCGTTGTCGGGCAGCTGGTCACCGTGCCCGAACTGCTCGCCGAGGAAGGCTTTGACGCCGTATTTATCGGCTCGGGCGCCGGCCTGCCGGTCTTCTTAGGTGTGCCGGGGGAAAACCTCAATGGCGTCTACTCGGCAAATGAGTTCCTGACCCGAGTCAATCTGATGCGCGCCTACGAATTCCCAACATCTGACACGCCGGTGTGGCGCGGTCGCAAGGTCGCCGTGGTCGGCGGCGGTAATGTCGCGATGGACGCCGCTCGCACCGCACTTCGGCTCGGCGCCGAGGATGTATTCCTGGTCTACCGCCGCACCGAGGACGAAATGCCCGCGCGTCGCGAAGAAGTCCACCACGCGCGCGAGGAAGGCGTCGAGTTCAAGATGTTGTGCTCGCCTGTCGAGGTCGTGGGCCACGATGGATGGGTTACCGGGATCACCGCGACGCGCATGGAGCTCGCCGAGCCGGACTCGAGCGGGCGCCGCGCTCCCGTGTGTGTGTTGGACAGCGAGTTCACCATCGACTGCGACACGGTGATCTCGGCGGTGGGGACACGGGCCAATCCGCTGCTGACAAAGGCGGCGCCGGATCTGGAGCTGTCGGCGCGCGGCTACATCGTCACCGATGACGACGGCACCACCAACCTGCCCGGCGTGTACGCGGGTGGCGACATTGTGACCGGCGCCGCAACCGTCATCCTAGCGATGGGGGCCGGCAAGAAGGCCGCGCAGGCAATGGACCGCTGGCTACGCTCGGCGGGTTCGTCGGCTAGCGAATAGTTGGTTCTTGGCGCCTGACTGAAGAACCGCGGGGGTACACTCTCCTTGACGACGAACGGCCTTCTGTGCCTCCCGTGAGGTAGGAAGGTCCTTCCATTCGGGCGATTGGGGACTACAAGCGGTGACTGAACCGATTCGCGTTCTCGTCATGGACGATGATGCAGCCCTTGTGGAGATGATCCGCATGGGCCTCGCGTCCGAGGGCATGGTCGTCTTGGGAGCCTCCGATGGCGGAGAGGGTGTCGAGCTTCTCGGCAGGGAACACTTCGATGTGGTGGTGCTCGACATCATGATGCCGCAGGTCGACGGCTGGATGGCGTTGATGGACATCCGAAACGACCCAGCGACCGCACACATCCCGGTCATCGTGCTTACCGCCAAGACTCAGGACCAGGCCAAGATCCTCGCTTTCAAGCAAGGCGCCCAGCAGTACGTCACCAAGCCTTTCAACATCGCCGAGCTCTCGGCGCGGATTGAGAGTCTGGCTCACGGCATCGGTAGACCGGCAGCAGCGGGGGCCTCCGGCGCGGAGACCGAGTTTCGGAAGCTAGCGGTACGCAAGGGCGGCCGCACCGTGCTCCTGGAGATTGGTGACATCGTGCTGTTGTCGGCGCGCCACAAGTCGACCTATGCGCACACCTATGAAAACCAGTACTTGGTCGACATGACCTTGGGCGAGCTCGAGGAGAAGCTGGCTCGAGAATCGTTTACGCGCGTACACCGGAGTCACCTGGTCAACCTGAACATGATCCGAGAGATCCTGAGGGTGGACGGCGGATATGTCGTGGTGGCGTCGGATCGCGATGAGACGCATATCCCGGTGGCTCGCCGACAGGTGCGGGCGTTTCGGGAAGCTGTCGGCATCTAGCGATTGGGCCTCAGTTCTTCAGCGACTGCAGTGGCGCTGGGAAGCGGCCTCCTCGGCGTGCAAAGTCGGTGCCGGCCCACTGGTTGACCTCCATCACAGGAGCCTCGCCGAGCAGTCCGCCGAACGATAGCCGCTCGCCGACGCCCTTGCCGATGGCGGGAATCAGGCGGACCGCCGTGGTCTTGTTGTTGACGATCCCGATGGCGCACTCGTCGGCGATGATGCCGGCGATGGTCTCGGCGGGGGTGTCGCCGGGGATGGCGATCATGTCGAGGCCGACCGAGCACACCGCGGTCATCGCCTCGAGCTTCTCGATGGACAGTGCGCCGGACTCGGCGGCCAGAATCATGCCCTGGTCCTCCGAGACGGGGATGAAGGCGCCGGACAGGCCGCCAATGCTCGAGGTGCCCATCGCGCCGCCCTTCTTGACGGCGTCGTTGAGCAGGGCCAGCGCGGCGGTGGTGCCGGGCCCCCCGCAGCGCTTCACGCCCATCGCCTCGATGATCTCGGCCACGGAGTCGCCCTCGGCCGGCGTGGGGGCGAGAGAGAGGTCGACGATCCCCATGGTGACTCCCATGCGGCGCGCGGCCTCGCGGGCAACGAGTTCACCGACGCGCGTGATCTTGAACGACGTCGCCTTGATGGCCTCGGCGATGGTGGTCAGGTCGGCGTCCTTGGGCAGCGCATCGACGATAGCGCGGACCACGCCGGGTCCGGAGATGCCGACGTTGATGACCTCGTCGGGCTCGCCGGTGCCGTGGACGGCTCCGGCCATGAACGGGTTGTCCTCGACCATGTTGGCGAATATTACAAGCTTGGCGGCTCCGATGCAGTCGTCCTTAGCGGTGAGCTCGGCGGTTCGCCTGATGGTGTGCGCCATCTGAAGCACGGCATCCATGTTGATGCCGGCGCGCGTCGTGGCCACGTTGACCGAGGCACAGACGCGCGCGGTCGCCGCGAGCGCCTCGGGGATTGATGCGATGAGGCGGCGGTCGCCATCGCCCGTGCCCTTGTGCACGAGCGCCGAGAAGCCGCCGATGAAGTCGACGCCCACTTCGTGCGCAGCCCGGTCGAGTGCCAGTGCCAGCGCGGTGACGTCTTCAGCGTCAGTCGCCGCCGCGAGCTGGGCTATCGGCGTGACCGAGATGCGCTTGTTGACGATGGGGATGCCGTATTCGCGCTCAATCTGCTCGGCGATGGGCACGAGGCGCTCGGCGGCGCGGGTGACGCGCTCGTAGATGTTTGCGGCCATCACGTCGACGTCGGAGTCGGCGCAGCGCGAGAGTGACAGGCCGAGGGTGACGGTTCGCACGTCGAGGTTCTGTTGGGTGACCATCGTGAGTGTCTCGACGACTTCTTCTGGTGTGATTTGCACTGGGTCAAGCCTCCTGAGGCGGCGGGATTGAGGAGCGGTCGGGCGGTCGAGCGGCGCTAGATCCGGTGCATGAAGCGGAACACGTCCTCGCGCTGGAGCGTGATCTGCAGCCCCATGCGCTCACCGATGTCGGCAAGGCGCTTCTGGAGCACGTCGAAGGCGGTGGCATCTTCGTCGACAGTGACGAGCATCGTCATCGAGAAGATGCCACCGATGATGGTCTGGCGGATGTCTTCGATGTTGGCGTGCGACTCGGCGAGTGCGGCCGAGACGGCTGCCACGATACCGACACAGTCTTCGCCCAGGACCGAGAGAATGGTGGGGGTCAGCATGATGGTCCTTCCCTGACGGTCGATCGGATTGAAGGCCAAGACGCATCCGGCGCGGCCCAATTTGCGGGCGGTATACTCCCTTATACCGCACCAACACCCCCGCCGAGGCGATTCAGCCGAGTATGTCCTCGCCGAATCTGCGAGCGGGCGCGCAACCGAGAGAGGCACGCATGGCCATCCCGATCACCCCGGTCAAACTCGGCGACGTGGTCAAGCTCAAGAAGCCGCATCCGTGCGGCGTCAACGAGTGGGAGATCGTGCGCGTCGGTGCCGACATCGGGCTGCGGTGTCGCGGGTGCGACCGCAGGGTCATGCTGGTCCGCTCGGAGTTCGACCGGCGGTTCCGCGGCTTTCTGGATGTGCCAGCAGACGACAGCTAGTTTCCCGGGTCTGGCGTGCCGGTGGGTTCGTCCGGCTCGACGGCACCGTCGAGTCCCTTGTAGCCCGGATAGTTCGCGTCGTTGACCTGAAGGTGGACATGGTCGCCGCCACCCTTGACGTACTGTGCGAGCTGATCGGTGAACTTGTCGGAAAGCTTGCGAACGTGCGCGACCGGCGTCACACCAGCCGTTACACGAGCGCCAACCTTCACGTCGAGGTCAGTGAGGTGGATCATCACGATATCGAGGTTGTCAAAGCCGTCTGGCTGGATGTGCATTTCGTAGTCGGCCCACTTGCCGTAGAGCTTATAGGACTTGATCTTGACAACCGTCCCCGTGACTGGCGAGAGAACCGGTGTCCCGGGCTTGCCGCCGACGTCGGCTGCCGTATCGGGCTGGCCAGGGCGTGCGCGCCACATCCGCAGCACCTTGCCGACGAGAACCGCATCCTCGCCAGTGGGCTGTCTGCTCGTGTCTCGGCTGGTACCTCGGTGGTTGTTGGACTCGGACGCTTTGGCATCCTTGAGCGGCGTCTTCATGCGCAATGCCCACGGGTAGGATGCTTGATGAAAACCAATCTCAGTCAGCTTGCTGACCGGCACGGGCAGATGCAGCTTGAGCCGGCCGTACGACGCAAAGATCGGTGTTGGCCCGGGAGCCGTGGCGGTCGCGCGAAACATCGCACCCAATTGCGAGGCCTGCGCGTGCGCCGCGCCCACGGGCAGGCCGGCCGCCGAGGAGGGCAGAATGGTATCGCTGGGCAGCGACGCGGCGCGTCTGTCCGAAGCGGCGCGCCAGCCGAACAGGGCGAGAAGGAGCGCTAGGACGACTACGGCGCCAGCGACCGCGGCACGCCGTCGGTTGCGATCGCGCACCTGCTTTGCGCGGGCAGCGCGGCCAATGATAGCGAGTCCGGTGTCGCGGACTGCGGGCGGAGTGCCATCCGGCACCTCGTCGAGCAGCGGGTGCTCGTGGCCGGGGTAACGCACGGCCTCGGTCCGAATCACTCGAAGCCCGTCGTCGCGGCGCTGCGCGGTACGGGGCCGCTGGTGGGGGCGCATCACGCGTTGGCCCGCCCGCGCACGAGCGAGGACAGACGAGGCGATGCGAGGGTATTGCCGGGAGAAATCAGCATGAAGGCAAACAAACCCGTTCACTGTCCGACGACACAGCCCAATCAGTATACTCGGCGATGATGACCTCCGCCGTTCATGCACATACTTCAGAGGGGGAGTTCGACACCATGCTCGATCGCTTGCGTCTCCGCCGCCCACACAACACACTCGGTCTCGTGCTCGCCGCAACCGCGCTCCTCGCTGTTGTCGGCTGCTCGTTGCCACCGGCGCTCGCCAAGGCCGAACTCGACGCTAACAAGCTTCCCGAGAAGCACCCACCGGTGTCCGTTCAGAAGGCGAAGGACGGCTGCCGCAGCTGCCATCGCGAACAGCAGGCCGCGAAGGTCGCGAAGTAGCAGCTACGATGTCTGTCCGGTGAACGAGAACTTGGCGAGCAGCAGTCCGGGTACGTAGCACGCTCCCTCCTCTGTCCCCACGAACTTGCGTGCCGAGGTAGCTCCTTCGCAGCCGGCGAGTGCCTCGACAGCTCCCTGCGTGAAGCGCAGGTTCTTCAGCGGCCGTGCCAGTCTGCCATTCTCGATCAGGAACGTGCCGTCGCGCGTCATACCGGTGAGCAGGACGCTGATAGGGTCCTCGACGTTCACGTAGTGGAATCGCGTCACATACACGCCACGCTGCACGCTGCCGATGAGCTCATCCATCGTCGCCTCGCCCGGCTCCATGGCAACGTTGAGCGGCATCGGCCCGTAGGAGTTGGGAGCCGGCAAGGCGTGACCGGTATTGGTGCGGCCGGTTTTGACGGCCCAGTACGAGTCGGTCACTGGAGACATCGCCACGCCTCGCTCGATCATCGAAACCCGCTGCTTGGGCTGACCCTCGTAGTCAAAGGCTAGGCCCATCGCGAAGGGGGCGAGCGCGTCATCGAGGATCGAAACTCGCTCGTTCATCACGCTGTCGCCCAGATGACCGCTCAGAAACGAGCGGCCCTCGTGATACGCCTTGGCCGAGAACCCTACGTAGGCTAGAAAGTCCATGATGTCGGCGACGGCCTCGGGCGCGAGCACCACCTGGTAGTCGCCAGGTTTCAGATCCTGCGGGTCCGCCGAGCGAAGCGCGAGGTCGGCCGCCTCCGCGCCCAGGGCCGCCGCATTGAGCTTGCTCGCGTCGGCGTCAAGAAAAGACGCCCAACCGCTGCCGGTCGCCGCGCCCATGGAGAGAACCGTCGCCTGCGCGCCGGTCAGCGAAGCACCAGCGTCGACCCCCAGGGAGTTGGCGACAGCTACCGTGTGCTCGGCGCATCGTACCTTGCCCGCGACGGTCAGGCCCCGGCTCGCCGACTCTGCGACGATTGCCCCCACCGCTGCTGCGCGGGCTTCTGCGTCAAAGTCACGAGTCGCGCTCAGTGCGCGGTTGGCGTCTACGAGGGGAGACGGTCCGGGCAGCCCCGGAAACGAAGGGTCCTCGGGCGACACGCGCGCTGCTCGGACAGCGGCGTCGCAGGCGGCCTGGAGCGACGCCGTGTCGAGTCGGTTGGTACTCGCAACGCCCACGCGCTTGCCCAGCACAGCGCGCACGCTCACGATTGCGTTCTCCTCGGCGACGTTTTGGTTGATGCGATTGTTCGCGAAGCGCGTCAGCGCGCTACAGTCGGCGCCGACCAGCACCTCGGCCTCGTCGGCGGCGGTCATAGCTACCGTGCTGCGGGCTAGGTCGCGGGCCTCTTGGGGAGTCATCAGCATGTCAGCGTCCCACCCCGACCTGCACGCCTCGGAAGCGGGCCGGCGCAGCACCGTGTGCCACGTGAGCGACCTGCATTGGCTCTCCCTTGCCGCAGTTGTTCAGTCCCCAGACCTTCCAGTGGTCGCGCGAGCAGATTGCGTCGCAGCTGTTCCAGAACTTGGGGGTGATGCCGGTGTAGTTGGGGCTCCTCACCATGCGGCCCAGCTTGCCGTTCTCGATCTCCCACCCAATCTCTGTCGCGAACTGAAAGTTGAGCCGCTTGTCGTCTATAGACCAGGAGTTGTTGGTCTCGACGTACAGGCCGTTCTCGGTGTCGGCGATCAGGTCGTCGAAATCCCACGTGCCGGGCTCAAGCGAGACCGTGGTCATGCGCACCAGCGGGATGCGATTCCAGCCGTCAGCGCGCATACAGCCATTGCTCGCGCGGCCCGTAATCGGTGCGGTCTCGCGCGAGCTCTGGAATCCCGCCAGAATACCGTCGCGCACCAGGTAGTCGCGCTGTGCGGGCACACCCTCGTCGTCCCACCCAAAGCTTCCCAGCGACCCTGGCACCGTGGAGTCGCTCGTCACAGTGACGATTGGTGAGCCGTACTTCAGCGAGCCGACGTCGTCGAGTTGCAAGAAGGAGGTTCCTGCGTACGCGGCTTCCTCGCCCAAGACCCGGTCAAGCTCGGTCGGGTGGCCAATCGACTCGTGAACCTGCAGCGACATCTGTCCGCCGTCGATTACGAGGTCGCGGGTTCCGGGCTCAACGAACGACGCCGAGAGAAGTTGCGCCGCCTGCTCGGCAATTCGGGGTGCGTTGCCCACCAGATCGAGCCCAAGGATGAACTCCCAGCCCGCCTGAGATGAACTGCCGCCGTGTGAGTTGGGATAGGAGCGGCTGACCATCTCGCCGTCGGCGATAGCGTAAGCGACGATCCCGGCTCCAGACTCGATCACCGACTGCTCGGTTAATGCGCCTTCGGTAGACCCGAACCACTTACGCTCGCGAAAGAAGTCGAGCTGAGCTTTCGTTATGGCGACTTGGGGTTGAGTGCGCAGGGCCTCATCGGCGGCAATGAGCAGCGCGAGCTTATCTTCCAGTGCAACCGCGAACGGGTCGATGACGCATGTCGAAGACCAACTCCCCCGAGCTGGTTCGACGGGTGCAAGAACGACGGGCGCCGCCTTGACCAGCGCGCTCGCTCGCGCAATGGCGACCGCCTGCCGAGCAACCTTCACGGCTTCGGTCGCCGTAACTTCGCGTGAAGAGGCGAATCCCCAGGCGCCGTCGGCGAGTGCTCGCACGCCCAGTCCGAAGCTATCGGAGTGCTCCACCTTCTCGACAACTCCCGAGGCAATCTGGATTGCCTCGCGGGAAGTGTCAACGATGCGCACGTCGGCGTAGGACGCGCCGGAAGAAGCGGCGGCATCTAGAGCGGCTGAGATGATGTCGTTCACGATAGAGTTCCCTCCGGGACGGGCTTGGTGCGGTCGCAACAAACGGGCGAATTTGAACACAACACATGAATTCTAGCGCTCGCAGCGTGCAATGAGATGCGAATTCTGCAAGAACAAAAGCTCCGCTGATGCGAAGCTTTTGGCGAGTCGGGTAGAGCGGTTGATGCGTGTCGCTACTGGACCTTGCCCAGCGCGTTGGAGGTGCTGCTTACGGCCTTCAGGGGAGGGCCAACGCGGTACGCCCACGGGTACCTTCGCGCTCCGGCAAAGTCCGTGCGATCTGCGAGCTTAGAAATCTTGACGAAGTCGCCCGTGCGTGGCGCATGCAGGAAGTAGCCACCGCCGATGTACATTCCCACGTGGTGAATCGGGCTGCCAAAGAACACGACGTCTCCGGGCTGCAGGTCCGCCGGCAGCACCTTCGTCCCGAGTAGGAACTGAGATCCCGAATAGTGCGGCAGCGTAACGCCGTGCTGCGCGTAGACATAGAGGATGAGGCCAGAGCAGTCGAAGCCGCTCGGAGTAGCGCCGGCCCACAGGTAGGGGACGCCGTGGTAGGCCAGCGCGGTCTCGACAGGGGAACCCGGCTCGACAACAATACCGGCCTTGCTCGTGCCCGAGAGCACGTCGGTGAGCAGCGCTGACTGATCGGAGGAGCGGCGACCGGCTTCCTGATCCAGCAACGCTACTAGGTCGCTCTGTGCTGCAGCCATCATATTCTGGCGCTCGTCGATGCGAAGCGTGACCTCGATTTGCCGAGCCTTCATCTCAAACTCAAGTGCTTCAGCCTGTATTTTGGTTTCCTGCAAGTCGGCGACTTGCGCTTCCATAAGTTCTTTCTGGCCTTTGAGCGATGCGGCGATGTCCGCGTCAGCCAGTCCAATAGTGTTAAGGAACTTCACGCGGGCCACGAAGTCCGACATCGACTTGGAGTCGAGCAGGATCTCAAACGTTCCTATGCTGCCGTCTTTGTAGTTGGAGGCGGCGCGCTGGGACAGAATCTCGGACTGAAGATCGTAGGCTTGGCGAGCGTTTTCCAGGTCCATCTGGGCCACTTGGACCTTGTTGCTCATCTCTGCAAGGCGATCGGCAGCGTTGTTGTACTCCTGCGAAGCAATCTCAAGCTCACGATCTAGGGCGTCAAGCTGGACGTTGAACTCATCCACGCGCCGTTGCTTCTCGGTAAGAGCAAGGTGGAATGCCTCGGTCTGTGGGGTGACAGTAGCTGGGATTGCGGAGCTGGTGTCGGCGGGAGCGCGGTCTGCGGGCCTAGTGACTGCAGTCTTCGTCGAAGAGACCGGGGTTGGGGTGGGTGTGGATGTGGCAGTGTCACCAAACGCGGGCACGGCCGACAGGAGCATCGCGGCAGCGACAGCGAGAGTGCCCGCTTGTCGCATATGACGTGCCAGCGAAACTGAGGTCATTACCCTGCCTTCCGCACAACAGACGACGAGAGCGCAGTACAACACACGAACATCGCCATCAGACGAGTCCACCGCGAACTATAACAAGAAAACGCAGGTCGTGCGACCTATTGGCGTGATCGGGGTGGCATTGGGAGTGCCACGACGCCAAGGCAAGTGCAAACACGGTGCCGAAGCTGGCCGAGATGGTGAGAGTTTGCATCGCTTGAGCGGGGTGTGCTACCTTGTGCGTCCGCCGATTAGGCGAATTGAACATTGCGGGGTGGAGCAGTCTGGTAGCTCGTCGGGCTCATAACCCTACGCGAATAACCGCAAAGAATAGAGCACGGTCAGAGAAACAGCAGGTCGGAGGCCATTAGGCCCCCGGCCTTTGTGCTTTCAGGGCGGATTGTGCTCTGGTTGTGCTCTAACAGAACCCCTACCAGCCCATGTTCTCAGCGGCCTTACGACCCTTGCTCAGGGTGGTTGTCGGGTCGTTGCGGAAGTATCGCATCGTCGTCTGGGGCTGGGTGTGTCCGGCGAGCGTCTGGACTTCGAGCAGGTTCATTGTGCCGCTTGCGACCCACTGGGTGATTGCGTAGTCCCTCAGGTCCTTGATGGTGAAGTCCACATGGGCTCGTTTGGCGGCTGGGGTGAACACCCGCTTCCGCCAGTCATCCCCGCACAGCGGCTTGCCCTTGCCGTTGCTGAACACGTAGTTCTTCTTGTCGAAGTCCGGCTGCTCCGTCGCCAAGGAGTATTGGAGCTGGATGGCGTCCCGGAGCCGCCCAGTGAGCGGCACCGTTCGGATACTCATCTTGGTCTTCGGCGGGCCGATGACGCCCCGCACGAAGTCCCGTGAGATGTGGACTTCGCTTGCCCGCCAGCCACGCACCATGAAGTCCTGCCATTGGAGGGCGAGGGCCTCGCCGAACCGCAGGCCGGTCACGCTCAGCAGGTATACGAGCATCTGGTCCCGTGTGAGGGTTCGGCCCGGGCCTTGGGTCCTCCACGTCCGCTCCCCGAGCTCGTCGAGCACGGCGTTGATTTTCGGGCCGGTGATGCTTCGTTTCTCGCCGCCCTCGGGGTTGCCCTTGCTGATGCCGCCCGCCGGGTTGTGGCTGGCCAGCCCGTGTTCGACGCACCAGCCGAGAAACGCCTTCATCACCTCGATGATGTGGGCCCGCGTCTTGCCGCTCAGGCCGACAGTCGTTTCATCGAGGACCTCCCTCAACCGGGCCTTGGACACCTTCCGGACAGGCAGCTCTCCGATGCGGGGTTCCAGGTGCTTCCGCCAGATGCTCTTGTATCCCTGCCGCGTGCTCTTTTGGAGGTCGCACAAGCGGTCAGCCTCGTAGAGGGTCCAAGCCTGAGAGACGGTCTTGCTCATGCCTCGCGGCACCGGGTCTTGCCCGCCGTCGAGTCCTCTCAGGAAGTCATCCGCACGCTGGTTCAGCTCCCGATTCGTGCCCCTGCCCAAACCGGCCCAGCGGGGGTGCCCGTCCCGGTCTCGGTAGCGGAGTCGGTAGTAGGGGTGGCCTTGCCGGTCCTCGCGTCCAGGCATCGCGTGTATACCGCTGTTCAGGCTTTCCTGCCTCGGCATGTGCCCTCCACTCGTCGGGTTCTGTGCTCAGGCTACCGGACTGCGGTCCCTTCAGCAACTAGCCGTTCGTCGTGCCAGGACGACCTTCCATCGGGAAGTGGCTTTCCGCCCCTATCGGAAGTGGAGCCCGCGAGTATACCTCCTGGCGGTCGGTCAACGGACTGGCCGGTGGGGCACGGCGGCATTGGGCCGCAAGGGCGGGAACGCCCGAGTCTGAGGAGGTAGCGACATGCTCGCAGTCAAGGAAGTTCTGATTCCGGCGGAAACGAAGCTCGGCCGGACGTTCGTGACCTCGGGTATCCCGGTGGCGGCCTACGTCACCGACAGGACGGTCAAGCCTGCGGTCCGGACGACGGTCATCGAGAAGTGGGTCTTCTCGGACGTGAAGGCCATCGACGAGTGCCTCCGCGTGGACATCTCGGTCAAGGACCCGGGCATCAAGCCCGAAGAGTTCCCCGCCGGTTCGTCCGTCGTCTTCCAGGACCTGAACCTGGGCATCTGGGGGGACGACGCCGGGAACCAGCACGTCTTCGTCAACGCCACGGGCATTCGGCTCGCCAAGCCCGCGAGCGACAAGTCCGCTCAGTAGGGCGTCTCTTCGTGTCGGAGGGGGCTTCGGCCCCCTCCCTGGGGATTGGGGGCAGGGGATGGACGCACGCAGGGTCTTTGAGGATGACGAGTTCGACACCGGGCTTTCCTTCGAGTGGCGAGGCTCGGCGACCATCAACGTCTTCGCCGACGGTGAAGAGGTAGACATGATGACCCGCTACGGCGAGGACGGCCGGGGCGGGAGCACCTACACGCCCTCCGAGGAGCAGGTCGAGGAGGCGGTCCGCGACTACATCCGCGACGCCTCAGAAGGGTGGAGGTGAGCACCGTGGAAGCAGTCTCGGTCGAGTGGGAGCAGGGCCGGTCCTGGCCCGCCGCTCTCGCCCCAATCCAGCCGCACGCCGTCCCGCCGTTCTTGTGGGCGGTGCCCGCTCTGGCTGTCGCCGGGTCCGTGCTCGCCTTCACGCAACACGAACCAGGTTTGGGCGTGCTTGCGGGAGTCGGGGCCGCTGCCCTCGGGGGGTTGCTCGCCTGGCGGGCCTCGGTCGTCGTCAAGCAGCCGGACCATCTGGCGAAGCGGGACCGCTACCGCACGCTGCTGAACGCTCCCGCTCCCCGCCTGGTGTTCGAGCACTGGGCGACGGCCTGTGACGGGCTCGGGTGGTTCCGGGTTGTCGAGCGGGTGGTCCGCTCGGAGGAGGACGACGGCGAGGGCGGCAGGCGGGTCGTCGAGCGGGTGGAGAAGCAGCGGGAGTATCCGCAGCTCCTCGTCTCCATGGAGGACCCGGCAAACGAGGTGCGGCTCGTGGTCGCAACCACCTCCGGTATCGTCTCGGCCGCCCAGGTGGAGGACCGGGGCTCGGTGCTTGCCGACTACCTGGGGCTGAACGGCTGGCACGTCGAGGTCTCACCGCACCCGACGCCCGGTCACATCGTGGTCCGCCTGGCCCGCTACGCTCCGACCGAGATTCACGGCCGGGTCCGTATCGAGGCCTGAGATGGGCCGGGACATCTACCTCGGCCGGGAGTATCGCTTGGAGGCGACCGGCCGGGGGACGGCCCGCGTGGTCGCCACCGAGCCGCTCTACTGGCGGCCGGAATGGCAGCCGCACGCTCTAATCGCCGGGGCGAGCGGTGGCGGGAAGTCCTGGTTCCTGGACAAGGTGCTCGACGGCATCCTTTCCGACGCGACGAGCGGGGACCTGGTGTCCATTTCCGACCCCAAGGGGAGCACCTTCGGTCACCTGGCGGGTCATCCCCGGGTCCAACGCATCGTGAGCCCGGCGACCATGGCGGACTGCTACGAAACGGCCATGGCCTTCTGCGACGCCCAAGAGGCAGACGCGGAGCTCCGGAAGTCGAGAATAGCTCGTTGCGGCGGCCGGATGCCGGACTATCTGAAAGCCGAGCTGCCACTCCACTACTGGGTCCGCGAGGAGACCAATGCCGAGATGTGCTGTATGACGCCGACCCAACGCAAGGAATACCAGCAGCGGCTCATTGGCCTGGCGGCCATCACCCGGTCCTATGGGCACGCCATGGTCATCGTTGGCCAGTCGCTGAACAGCGAACTCGTTCCGACCTTGTTGAAGGTCAACATGTCGGCCGTCGTCATCGTCGGCTCCCGGCTCTCCGACGGCGACTACATGGCGGTCTTCGGCGAGAACCCGCCGAGGGACTGGGCCTATACCGGGGGCCGGGGACGAGGCCTCGCCATGCTCGACAACCGGATTGTCCCAATCGTCGCGGGGTAGGGAGCCGGAGCTCAACGGCGGGCTTCCGTTGACCTGGCGGAGGGTTCCGAATAGTTGACTATTTCATTCCTTTTCGCAGCGTCTAGACACCGCTTCCGGCCCTCCGTAGGATAGGGGGGCCGGTGCGGAAAGGAGCCGAACAGACAATTCCAAAACAGACATTAGCACTGGCGGAAAGCAATAGTCAACTAATCAGAAAGAAGAGGTGCTCAAATGCCCTACTACGAAGTCGAACTAATCCAAGACGTCCAGTATTTCCTCGCAGTCCCCGTCGAGGCGGGCAGCCCCGAGGAGGCCGAAGCCCGCGTGATGGCGATGGATAACGTCGAGCTCGACGAGCTCACTGGTGCCGATGTCGTCGATGTCGAGTGGCACGTCGAAGGAGTGGAGAGCCTGGGCGAAGAGGAGTTCCTCAGGGCCACGGTCGCCGAGGTCGTGCCGAAGGCACAGGGCAAGGTCGTCGCCCTTCCGAACAGAAAGGGGGCCTAGCCATGGAGCAGCTCGTAGACCGCCTCCCGTGCGGGTCTCTCGTCCTGAGGAAGAAGGACCTCCGCAACCTCACGTCGCCCAAGGCCATGGCCTACACCGAGGACCCGGACCCGATGGTGTGGGCCAAGTTCTTCGACATCTACCACCGCAACGGGTGGACCTGGTATGCGATGGCCTATGAGGAAGACCGTCGCGTCTTCTGGGGCTACGTCGAGGGCTTCGCGAACGAGTGGGGGAGCTGGTATCTCGATGACTTCCTGAGACCCCTCAGGGGGATGCGGGGCATCGGCATCGAACGGGACCTGAGCTTCATCCCATGTCGGCTTTCCGAAGCAAAGGAGCGGTAGTCATGACTGAGCAAATCTCCTCTCTCGTCGAACTCGCACTGTCCGACCTGTTCGACGGTGGCAAGTCTGAATCGCACGTCGCCGGTTCCCCCGGCCATGTTGCCCACGCTTGGCGTCGCGGGGCCGAGGAGGCCTCGGTCAACGTCCAGGACGGCGGGGGGCTGCGGATGGTCGGGCCTGCCGAACTTCCCGAGGGCTACGACTACAACTGCCCGACGCTGCCGACCGTATGGATATTCGGTTCCTTCGACAGTGCGGACCCCAAGGACCATCCGCAGAGCATGGTT
>Ga0194043_1000690_pt1 | contig 18866 bp, 16 predicted proteins | sample JunL4415m_MetaG_FD_161274 | JGI IMG/M metagenome (GOLD analysis project Ga0194043, IMG submission 161274) | Anoxic zone freshwater microbial communities from boreal shield lake in IISD Experimental Lakes Area, Ontario, Canada - Jun2016-L442-15m | ecosystem: Environmental > Aquatic > Freshwater >...
AAACGAGGGGGGTGGGCTTCCGCGCCGATGGGTCTTTCGACGACACTAACTTGACCTCCGTGCAGGTGGACGACGTGTCCACGGTACCAGAGGACTGGCGGAGATAGCCTCGACAGCGAGGGGAAGGGCGGCCTGCGATAGGTGCACGGAATCCATATAGAGATCGCGTTTCGGCTGTCCGTCGGGCCCAATCAGGCTCTGGGAAATGGACAACACCGCCACTCCGAGTGGCTCGAGTTGGTCGGCCAACATGCGGTTGAAGGTTCTCGCTACTGCGTTGCGCTGAGATGGGGTGCCCCAGTACGGGTAGTCGTCGTTCGCGTCCTCGGGGCGCACGTTATCTGCGGGGATGACGCCCCATGCGCATGTCGAGAATCCCAAGGCCTGTATCTCGAGGGCAACGCCGGCATAGCGGCGGACACACTCGGCAACTACGTCATCAATCGCACGCCCTTGCGACTCGGCTTGTCGGAGAAGATGGTATCGGCAGTCGATCTCGCCAAAGCAGAGCATGACCACGCCTCTGGGGGGCACGGGCCCGTATGCAAGCGTAGCAAGTAGCTTCTCGCGACCAAGCGATGACGTTTTGAGATCAGCGAGACGAAACGCCAGCACCGGACCGAGACGGTACGCTTGGAAGCCGTCGAGGCGGTTGCGCGTGGATCTCGGCCACGCATCAACCATCGCATCCTTTCCTGAAAACATCGCAACATGCGAGTCACCGATGACGTGGATGACGTGTCGCGACTGTTCCGAGGCAGGAAGGCGGTTCTTCAGCCGTGCAAAGAACGGCGCTGGACGTGCTGCCAGCACGAGAGCGCCTCTGAGCGTCTTACCGATGATGCGGCGCATGCGGCTCCGTTTCCAAGACAACGCGCGTACCCGGTTCCGCGGTTCAGAGCTTGGTCAGCTCGAAGATTCCGCATCCATAGTTGCATCCGAAGTTGTTGGCCACCTCGGGAGCGGCCAGGGGCGCATTCTCGTGCAAAGTGGCTTTGTCGTCGATGTACGAAAACCTGCTCACCCGATAGCATTCAGTCAGGTGCGAGAGCAAGTAGTCAACTGAGAATACCCGGTGAGCGTTGAACTCGATTCTTTGCGGGCCAATTGGAACCGACAAGTAGAGGGTCCCCCCGGTCTTCAGGATTCGGTGCAGGTTCTCGAGCCCATGCAGGTGACCGTCGTAGCACACATCGTCCCCGTAGCGGCCGAGGCCGAAATGCTCCAGCGCGTGGAGGCAGGACAGTGAATCGCAATAGCCGACGAACTCGTCGGGTAGGGGCGCCATGAGGTCGACTTGCGTGAACCGCACACCGGGGATCTCGGCCGACATGGGGCGAATGTCGAACACCTCTATATCTCGAAACGACGCCACGTGGGCCACAAAGCCGTCAATGCGTGAGCCGACGTCAACGTGAAGAGTGGGTTCGCTCAGCTGGATCCTGCGTGCGACCAGGAGATCCTGGAGAAAGTAGTGCCCGGAGGCGAAACCACTCTCGTCGAGTTCCTCACCGAGGCAGGGGGTGGACTGTCCGAACGGGAAGACCGACTCTGCCGACGTCGCTTGATCCTTGATCAGTGAGCGCGCGCGAAGATACCGCGGTAGGCCTTTGGCAGATCTCGCGGTCTTGCGCAGGTCGAGTCCAAAGGCCTCGAGCATCCTATTCATGCTGCGAAACAACTGTCTCATCGAAAGACCTTTCCTTGTTGCACGCCGAAGGTAACGACTTCAAAGCGACCGGACCCGGTCCCACGCGTACCCGGGCGCCTTGCGGAGCTTCGTCACGAACGAGCTTCGCCGCGGTCCGCCAGGTGGCAACCAGCCGCGCACCTCGTGCGGCACTTCGATTCCGTGCTCAGCGAACAGGCCCTCGACTATGCTGCGCTCCCACTGTCCGCGGACGATTCCCGTCGGGATGTAGGGGATGACCTGCTTTGTCGTCTCGCTGTACACGTCGCGATTGACCGCCCAGATTCGTCCGTCGATGCGTGCGGCGCGCTTGGAGCCCCAGACCTCCATCTCCCACGGCGACTCGTGCGAGCGGAGGTATCGGCGCATCCCAGTTTTTGTCCAGAGTGCGGCCTGCAGCGAGATCCGGTACCGGGCGGTACGCGATACCGATAGCAGCGACGAGTAGTCCGTCGGCTCGTAGGGGCCAGCGCCACCACACTCCATAAGGCGCAGACAGTCGAGGTTCTCGGCATGGACGATGCGTGCGGCCTCGTCGACGATCTCGGTCAGGACGGGCGCGTAGAGGAAGTAGTCGTCCTGCAGGTAGACGAAGGTCTCGGTGGGGATGTGGTCGAGAGCGCGGAGCATGCACTCGCCCCACGGGATTCGCGCCTCGCCCTCGCGGGCGACTTGCGTGCAGGTGATGGGCACGCTCGCGTGCGTGAACGGCGCGCGCTCGGTGTTGAGGATGACGGGGTTCGACTGCGGCCAGAAGTCGGCGAGCAGATGGAAGAAAGGCTCCCATGTGTCCGCGAAGCTGTCGGTGCTGTTGACGAAGATGGTGTAGGCGGGGGCGTCGGTCACGTCGGCGGTCACTTCAGCTCTTCCGGCCAGTCGGTGCGTCGAGACCCGATCTGGCGCTGCCAGAGGCCTCGCTTCATGTGTGCCGATGGAGTGAATGCGACACGATCCGTGTGGACGCGTGGGATGAACAGCGCCCCCATCACCCGCTGGCGTCGGTAGAACGCTGAGCGTTGGCCGTCGAACTCGGGACCAAGGCGAAGGTCATACATGGGTGCGAGTCGCTCAAGATCGGCGAAGTTGACGTCCTTGATAGTGGCGGACTTCCGCCCGAGCTGGTGGCGATCCACAGAGAGAATGCGGTTGATGCGCCCGAACCGACGCCCTTGCGATGCGAGCCGCAGCCAAAGTTCGTAGTCCATGGCGAAGTGGAAGGAGGTGTCCAGCATCGGGTCTGCAAGCGCCCGACGACGCATGAACGTGGAGGGCTGTATCTGGATGTTGACCGCGCGCTGCAGGTCAGCGTCGAATTCGGGCGCCCAGAGCACTTGGATCGCGGTGCCTTCACCCGTGATTTGCAGGCAATGGCCATACGCGACGTCGACATCCGGATGTCCCGAGAAGTATGCGACGACGTCCTCGACAACGCGACGGTCGAAGTACGCGTCGTCGGAGTTTATCCAGCCGACAATCTCGCCGGATGAGGCCGCAAACGCCTTGTTGAGCGCACTTGACTGCCCAGTGTCGTGCTCGCTACGCCAGATGACCTTCTCGCCCGCCGCCCGCAGGATGGCGCGCGTACCATCGGTCGAGCCACCGTCCATGACGAGGTGCTCGATTTGGGCGTAGGTCTGGCATGCCACCGAGTGAAGGTTGTCGGCGAGCCACGCGGATTGGTTGAGCGACGGTGTGAGTATTGAGACGAGGGGTGTGGAGCAGCTCATACAGTTCCCATTCTCGAGTCTTCAGCGTTCACAACGACCGCACCCGGTCCCACGCGAACTTCGGCAGCCGAGCGAGATTGCGCCTGAACGCACTCGGCGGTGGCCCGCCCGGCGACAGCGAGCCTTGGGCCTCAAAGCCTGGGGGTAAACGAAAGTCTCGTTGGGGATGTGGTCGAGAGCGCGGAGCATGTATTCGCCACACGGGATGTCCGTCTCGTCCTCGCCAGCGATCTGAGTACAGGTGATAGGCACGTCGGGGCGCGAGAACGACTTCGCCTCGGTGTTGAGGATATCGGGGCGCGACTGCGGCCAGAAGTCGTTGAGCAGGTGGAAGAACGGCGCCCGCATGTCCGCGAAGCTGCCGGTGCTGCTCACGAGAATCGTGTAGTCGGGCGATTCGATCACCGTGTACGCTCCGGTCTCGAGTAGTCGTCGCGATGCGGCCGTGCTCCCAATGAGCGTGGGATGGCGTGCACCAATGATAGCCGTTCTTGCCGTTCACGCTGTTATGCTTCGAGATGCAGCGAGCGCTGGGAGGAGTGTCGTGGGACTACGTTCGGTAGCGAGTTCGGCACTGGCTCGGCTGTGTTTCGGCGCCAAGGCCTCCGAGGCGCAGTATGGGCGACCGGTGCGCTGGGCCGAGGCGGGCAATGCCGTCATCGCCGAGACGCTCGCGACGGGCGAGCCATGTATGGTCACTCGGCTCGGATCTTCCGAACTTGGCGTGCTGTCCTACTTCGTGCGCTGGCGCTCCGGCGCAGTGAAGTTCCCATACCCGACGGCGGTCAGGCGCGCGATCACGGTGAACGCCGGGTTCTTTCCGTCAGACGACCGCGCGATCGACGCCTTCGCCGCGATGTACCTAGAAGTGCTCCGCGATGCCGATGTCCTCGGTGTGTGGTTCAACCCAGGCGAGCTGGCCATCGTCAGGGACTACTGCGCGAACGCGCAGCTCATCGAGCTCACCTCGCTGATCGGGATGCTCTACGACGCGCCGTGGAGCTCCCAGTTGGCGGGCAAGCGACTTCTCGTCGTCCACCCCTTCGCCGAGACGATTCGGTCGCAATACACTTGGAATCGAAAGCGCCTGTTCGCCGACGCGCGCGTGCTGCCCGAGTTTGAGTTGCAGACCATCACCCCGCCTCAGACCATCGGTGACAACACGTGTGACTTCGCAACGTGGTTCGATGCCTTGGCGGACACTCGCGAGCGTATCTCGGCGCTCTCCTACGACGTCGCCCTGATTGGCGCGGGCGCCTACGGGCTGCCGCTGGCTGCGTTCGTGAAGGAACAGGGCCAGCAGGCGGTGCATGTCGGTGGCGCGACCCAGCTCTTCTTCGGCATCAAGGGACGGCGGTGGGAGGTCGAGTCCGAGGACGTGGTCGCGCTCTTCAACGAGTACTGGGTACGTCCTTCGGCGCAGGAGAAGCCCCCAGGCGCGAAGCAGATCGAAGGGGGGTGCTACTGGTAGACCCGTCTGTGCCTCTGGACCAGCGCTGTGCTCGGCCTAAACTGGCTAGGGCAGCTCGTGCGCCGAGAGTCGATCTGCCGCTTCCAGATTGCCGACTTGAAGTGGTCGGAAGGCGCGAACACAGCGCGGTCCGCGCGGATTCCGGAATCGGAAGCACTCCGCAAAGCCCTTGCTGGCTGCAGAACCGAGTGCGCCGAACGGCGAATTCGATTGCGAGGTGGAGGCGGTGCATGCGGTCTCCCGTTTGCGGCGGGGGTCGAGGAGATGAGCCGCTGGAGCGTTCAACTCGGTGGCGCGACGCAGTTGCTTCTAGCAGTCATCGAGCGCAGGCGGGGGCGAATCGCCGGATGATGTCGCTATCCTGGTCAACGAGTGCTGGGTCCGTCTGTCCGTTGAGGCGACCCCCGAGAGCAGGTCGCGTCGAAAGAAGCTATCACTAGTTGCTGAGCGCATCGCTGCGAACTGCGATAGGGTAGTGCTCGCGAAACCAGCGCACTTCACCTTGGTGCAATAGGAACTGCGTTTGGCCCCTGCCGGGAAGTGACCTGAATCGAGACACTTGAGCGAGATTGTGCAACAGCCGGCGCACACCGGAGTACCGGGTGAAAAGCGGCGCCTCGTGGCAAACACGTTGGCGAACGGGTTGTCGCAAGTCGCGGCGATGCTTGCTTCGCTGGTGTTCATGCCCTTGCTCATTCAGTCGTTCGGGCTGGAGCGCTACGGGCTGTACATGCTTGCTTCGTCGGTCGCTGCGTACGCGGTTCTCTTCGACTTTGGGACGGGTGCTGCGCTCACCAAGATGGTTGCGGAGCATCACGCCACGGGGAGTCGCGAGGAGCTAGCAGGCTCGATTTCGAGCGCTCTGTTGTTCTACACGATCGTCGGTGCTGCGGTCGCGCTTGTCATGGTCGTCGTTGGGCTCTTTTCTCGACAGCTGTTTCAGGTGGATGCCGACGGCGCGAAACTCGTTCGCTACATGCTGTGGATTGGCGCCGCTTTACAGCTGTGGTATTGGCCCGCGGCGACGGCAAGGCACGTGCTTGCCGGACTGCAGCGGTTCGACCTGCTTTCGGCCGTAGGGGTAGGCGCTACTGTTCTCGGCATCGGTGCTACAGGATGGGTGCTCTACTCGGGCAGCGGTCCCATTGCACTTGTATTCCTCACCGGTACGGTGACCGCGCTCGCTGGAGCAGCCAATGTCTTTCTCGCACGACGGTGTCTCGGGATGCCGATCATGTCTTATCAGGCAGCGTCGCGAGCCTACCTCACCGCGATCTTCGCCTTCAGTTGGGCGGTGTTCGTGATCGACCTTTCGGACGTGTTGTTCTATCAGCAGACCGACAGAGTCATTCTCGGCATCTTCGCTGGCGCGGCAGCGGTAGGTCTCTACGAAGCGGCAGCGAAGTTCAATTCCCTCGTCTCGTTTATGTCGGGGCTGGCGGTGAGCGCGGTGCTGCCACTCGCTTCCAGACTCGGGGCGGAGGGGCGCCACGTTTCGCTCAAGTCGCTGCTCCTTCGCGGAACCAAGTACATCGCGGCGCTGATTGCGCCGGTTGCGCTAGTGCTCTCAGTGTTGGCGACCCCGATCATCGCCAACTGGCTTGGGCCGCAGTTCAGCGGGCAAGGACGAGTCGCGCAGGTGCTGATGCTCCCACACGTGCTCGTGTGCCTGGGTGTGATGGGCGACGCGATAGTCATAAGCAAAGGGCGGCTGGCGGGGCGGGTTCCGTTCATCGTCGCGCAGGCCGTGCTCAACGTGGTGCTCTCGGTGGCCCTGGTGGGGCGTCTTGGAGTGATGGGCGTCGCGTTGGGGACCGCAATCGCGCACCTGATTGACTTCCCGCTCCACATGCGGTGGCTGATGTCGGAGACGGGGGCACATCTAGGGGAGTACATGCGCTCCGTCATCGTGCCGATCTATCCTCTCTTGCTCGTGCCGGTCGTCATCAGCCTCGGTCTATGTCGCACCCCCCTTGTCGACACCCTCCTCGGCGACGCGGTGATCGCGGCGGTCGCGATTGCGAGTTACTGGGTAATCGTTTATGTGCTCGGGTTCAACCAGGGTGAAAAGGACCAGCTTCGCGCCTTCTTCTCTGCCGCCGGTGGTCGCATTGTGCGCGGTCTGACCCCGTGATCCAGGCCAGCTGCATGTCATGGTCTGGATCTGCGAGCCGGGCCTGTACAATCGTCGCATGAGTAACTTCGTAGACCCTTCATCGCGAATCAGACGCATGGCCCGTGCGGTCCTTCCCGTGAAGATGGTCGATCGCGTCCGCGAACTGTACATGCGGCGCTTCTACCGCAATATCAGTATGGTTTCGCGTGAGCCGCGATTCGTCGTCTGGTTCAGGCGCGCGATCCTTCACAAGAAGCCGGTACTCTACCACTTCGAAGTGCACATCACTGACCACTGCAACCTCAACTGCAAGGGCTGCGCACACTTCTCGAATCTGTGCCCTCCGACCTTTGCGGACATCGAGGAGTTTGGCGCCGAGATGGACCGAATGGCTAGGTTGTTCTCGTCGGTCAGACAGATCTACCTCTTGGGCGGCGAGCCACTCCTACACCCACAGGTCGCCGAGTTCGTGCTGGCGGCGCGCGGGGCGTTTCGCGAGTCGCGCATCTACCTCATGACCAACGGGGTCTTGGTCACGCGAATGAACGAGGAGTTCTGGAAGGCGCTTGCAGAGACCGACACAGTGCTGCTGTGCGACTCTTACCCTATCAACCTGCCGATCGACGAGATCAACCGACTCGGCGAGAAGTACGGTGTTCGCATCGAGTGGACCGAGAAGCGCGAGCAGTTCTTCAAGATCCCGATCGACCCCGAAGGAGGGCACGACGCGGCATCGTCTTTCAAGCGCTGTCAGGGATTCAACAACTGCCCCATCATCCGCGGGGGGCGACTCTACCCCTGTGCCTATGTCGCATTCGCGGACGTGTTCCGAGAGCAGTTTGACATCGACAGTCTGGCACCTGGGCAAGGCGACTCGATCTCGATTCGCGACAACCCCGACCCGGAGGACGTCATCGAGTTCTTGCGCAACCCGGTGGGTTGGTGCTCGTACTGCGACATGGATATGCGGGAGTTCTACGCTTGGGGCCGCTCGAAGCGCGATATCTCGGAGTGGACCAAGTCAGCCTAGTCAGTGTCGAGATGTCAACTCGCGGTACCACTCGAGGTACGCCTCGGCTTGCCGTTCGAGCGCGAAGCGGGCTCGCGCCCGTGCGGCGCCGGCCTCACCGTACGCGCGGCGGCGCGCGTCGTCGGCGAGGAGCGCTTCGATCGCGACGGCGAGCTCATGTGAGTCGCCTGGCTCTGCAAGCAGACCGGTCTCCTTGTGCAGGACGATCTCCGGCACCCCTCCCACCCGGGTGGCCACGACCGCAGTGCCGCATGCCATCGCTTCGATGACGGCAAGCGGGAGGTTCTCGGCGCGTGCAGCGTGCACATAGAGGTCGGCTGCGCGGTAGTACGAGGCGACAGTGGCCGTGTCGTCCGTAAAGGCCACCGGTATCACGAGGGCGCCGCCCGGGAATGACTCCGACACGCCGTCAGCGCCAAGCGCGACGAGGACGAGCGGACGCTCGTGATGGTTCTGACCAGCGATCTTGATGGCCTCGACGAGGGTTGCGAAGTCCTTGAACGGGTTTGTGCGCAGTCCTCTTCCTGAAATCACGATTACATGCGCGTTCTGAGGAAGGCCAACGGCCTTCCTCGCGGCCGAGCGGTCGCCGGGAGAGAATGTCGCGAGGTCGATCCCGTTGGGGATGACCCGCGCGTCGCCGGTTTCGCTGACGACCCCGCTATCGACCGCCATGTCCATGAGCCACTGGGACGGCGTGGCGTACGAAAGCATGCTTGCGCCGAGCGCCGTTCGTTTGATCTCGAAATTCCGCGCGCTCGCGTCCCGACGAATGGGCACGTAGCGGCCCAGATCTGGACAATCACCACAGCCGGTGCGCCATCTGGGACAGTCGATCGGGTGTGCGCAGTGGCCCGCAAGCGGCCAAGGGTCGTGCATCGTCAGGATGGTTGGCTGAGAAGTCGAGAGCCTCGGCAGGGCGCGCAGGTTGAAGTAGTATCCGTGAAGGTTGTGCAGGTGCAATACGCCCGGTCTTGGCCCTGCGAGGTCGAGTAGGCCGGTGGTCGCTGGGTAGTCGAAGTCCTCGAGGCCGGCGGCGATCGCCGTGTAGCGCGGTAGGTCGGCTGTGAGCAAGAGCGCTCGGCTCACGCCGCGTCGCAGCCCTCTCGGGTGCGGGCCACCAGCAGTTCTGTTCGAGAGGTCTCCGAGACTGCGCGCCCAAGAGCTGCGACTGGCCTCATTCGGGATGCCGATCACACCGGGCGCATCGCCCTGCTTGTGCCCTACGGCAAGGTGTGCGTCGACGCCGCGCGCTAGGTAGGCTCTATGAAGGCCGAGTGCGACATTCTCCGCGCCACCGCGGATGTCAGCCGTGTTGACCTGCAACACCCTCGGCGTCTTGCTCATGAGGCTGCTCCTCGGACCGCGGCCTCTAGCGCCGCCGCCGTGCGCTCCCACGGGAATTCAGCGGCTCGCACGAGGCCCCGCGCGATGAGGTCGGCGCGGACTCTGGAATTGGTCGCCTTGCGCATGGTGCGAATCATATCTTCGGCGTCGTCCTCGTCCACATAGAGCGCCGCATCTCCGGCTGCCTCGGGCAGCGCGGAGTTGCGGCAGGTTATGACTGGGCAACCGCATGCCATCGCCTCAAGCACCGTCAAGCCGAACCCCTCATAGCGCGAGGGATACAGCGTGGCGCGTGCGCCAGAGTAGGCGACTCTCAACTCGTCGTCGTTGAGCTGTGCGATGCGGACGGGCACGTGTGGGGCCAGCGAACGGAAGTGCGGCTCGAGTCGAGGACTGCCACCGACAAAGAGGAGCGCGAAATCGGCATCGCCATTCGCGAGCGCGGCGGCACGGAAGACGAGCTCTGCGTTCTTGTGGGCGCCCCGATGCCCAACGAAGACGAAGTAGTCGCGCGGTAGGTCGTATTTCGCCCTGAACGACTCGACCTGCTCATCAGGTGCTGGTCTGAACGCCGCATTCACGCCGAGTGGAGCGAGCGTGACTGGGCGTGGAATAGAGGCAGGGTACAGGCGGCGCAGATCGTTCGTCGTGCTTCTTGAGTTGCACGCGAACGCCGATGCGCGTCCAATCGCGCGCTCCTTCTCCCTCCACATCGGCTGGTGCAGATCCCAGCCCATGATCTCAGGGATGAAGTCATGCACGAAGACTAGCGAGGGCGTCGACATGGGGGTCGTGTACAGAGTCGAGACGAACAGGTTCGCGTGCACGATGTCGCAAACTGCCTGCAGCACGCGTTGCTGCTCAGGCGAGTCGAATGCGCGTACCAAGGGTGCGTCCAGATAGGTAAAGCAGCCGTGCCGCGGCGCCGTTCTTCCCCGGTCGAGGACGACGGCCTGTTTTGCAAACCCGTTTGCCGACCAGGCGAGCATCACCTCGCTCCACACCCGGGCTATTCCGGTCACGGGGTCCTGGAAGCAGACACCGTCGATCAGGATGCGTGGTCCGGCGACCGGAAGCCCGTCTTTCGACCATCGGGCGAGTGCGCGTGCGAAGCCGCGTGCCTCGCGATGTTCGCGCCATAGGTCCCATGCGCGCCTAGCAGTGCGTGCTGCTGGCCCGACCACGGCATAGAGCCGCGGGGTCGAGTCAGAGAGGCGTTGCCCGGCGCTCGGCCGCCGCTGATCACCGCGGCTCACGGAACCAACCCTCCAGTAGCTCTGCGAACGCCGACGCTTCGAGGTCTCGCACGGTGACGCGCGGCAGACGGTAGATATCCGTCCACGGCTTGACGACACCCAGATGGTTGGAGCACGCGCCCGAGAAGCCACTCTCGCGAACGATAGACACGGTTTCGTCCGTGTAGTCGCTCAGGCTGCCGTAAGGATAGGAGAACAACGCAATCGGGTGGCCGCAGATCTCCTGAAGCGCCTCTTTGTCGCAGCCGATCTCGGCGCGCTGCTGGGCAGTGTTCTTGGCCGAAAGCACCGCGTGATTGACGGTGTGCGCACCGACCTCGACGAAGGGGGAGGAGTCCAGACGCGCGACATTCTCCGCTGTCAAGGGCCGATGCGTGGTGCGCACCTCGTCGTCAGCATGGGTGGCTTCGCGAAGCTGGGCGAGCGCAGAAAGTCGATCGGCCGGTTCGAGCGTGCGGTAGAAGTCGCACAGCCTGCGATAGAGCGTATGACGCCGCTCGGCGTCGGGGAGCAGGAGATTCCATGACCGATCGAGCGCCTCGTCCTTGGCGGTGCGCTCGTGTTGGGTCTCGCGTCGATAGGAGAACTTCGCTTCCGGTGTCTCCAGCACCATGGTCTCTGGAAGGGTGCCCGGTCCAAGCACGATCCGCTCGACCTCATCCCACCAGAACTCGCGACCGGACTGGACGTAGCCACTCGATACGAATACGGTCGCGGGAACAGCGTGCTTTGCGAGCAGAAGCGCTGCCTCGAGGAGGTTGTCCGCGTAGCCGTCGTCGAATGTGACGCAGACGCTTCGGCGGGGAAGTCTGTGCTCTTTGGATGCTGCGACCAGATCAGCGAGTGCAATCACCTGGTAGCCATCGGCGAGAATCCGCATGTGGGCGTCGAAATGCTCGGGTGTTACGGCGAGAAGCTGGGGGTCGCGCTCGAGGCTGGCCACGCGGTGGTAGACAAGGACGATCGCGGTTCCACCGGCGTGTCGGTAGACGAGCTGGCGTGCGTGTGCCCGAAGTGACGTCACGCGCCGACCGGCTTTGTGGCCTCGATGGCGACAATGATCTGGTAGTCGTCGTCGCGGACGTCGAGTTCGGCAGTTGTAAGCTCGGTTTGTGCAAGCCCGTGCATCAGAGTGATCGCGGCCAGCACGTTGCCGTAGGTATGCACCTCAAGCTGCTGCGCCGGGAAGGTTGTCTCGAAGAGTTCGCGTGCCGAGCGCGACGTGACCCGCCAGTAGTCACCCCAGCGGTCCATGTCGTAGCGGCTGATCTGGCTGATGCCCGGCAGCGTGCACAGCACGATGCCGCCGGGTTGGAGGATGCGGAACAGCTCGCTGACGGCCGACTCCATCGAGTAGGTGAACTGGAGCGTCTGTGTGAGGATGATGCAGTCAAACGTGTCAGTCGCGATATGCGGCGCGTGTGTGAGGTCGGCAACGATCGTCGCCTCGAGGGAATCTCCAGTCACATGTAGGACATCCGAGTAGGTGACGTTCGTACCGCCGAACCGCTTGGTGTACGTCGAATCGCCGATCTCAAGGACTCGGCCCCGTATTGCCGAGGCGTGCTCGGCAAGGAAGCCCTCAATATAGTAGCGGTCGACGGGCTCGCCGCGATCGAAGCCGAAGACTCGGCTGATCGGCTCGGTACGCCGCAGGTCGCCGAAGTCGACACGGCCGACAGGGACGCTGTTGAGTGCGGCATGTCGCTTCAATGCTGCCAGTCGAGTCTGAGCAACGGCCTTCACACGACGGAAGAAGCGGGCCATCAGTCTCCTCTCTGGCTGCGCACTTCGGCGGGCCGGGACTCCCCGCGGCGAATGTTCATTCTAGCCAAGTACGTCGTACGCGTCATCGGTCGACGAGGGCACGGGCTTGGCTTGCAGCGGCTTTTCCTGCGGCCTTGATCCGTGCGGTACCATTAGGCTGCTCCCAATTGCTCCCACCCAAAGACTTGAGGTTGTTCTCCAGTGAGCACCACGCCGGGTCGAATCGCATACCTGAGCCTCCAGGCGGTGGCCGATGGCCAGGACACGTGGGCGGCGGTCACGGAGGTGATCAAAGGATGGGAGGCCCTCGGCTGGACCGTCGACCGCTACTTCCCCGAGTATCCGGAATCCGGCGCTCCCGGCGGCCTCGGCCGCCTCGCCGAGATGCGGCGCGTCCAGTGGCGCCTCGCAGCGCGGGTGCGCGACTATGACGCGATCTACATTCGTGCACACCAGATGGCATTGCCTGCCGCCCGGCGAGCCGCGCGGGCGGGCGTACCCGTGGTCCAAGAGTGCAATGGACCCTACGAGGACCTCTTTATCGCATATCCGCAGCTCAAGATTGGGCGGCGCATTCTCGACGCCATGCAGCGCTGGCAGTACCGGCACGCCTCGGCGATCGTGTCGGTTGCCGAGGGGCTGACCACATGGCTGAGGCAGGAGTCCGGTCAAGACCGCGTCGTCACCATCGGAAACGGCGCGAACGTCGAGGTGTTCGCGCCGGACGTTCCCAAGCGAGCGGGGCTGCCAGAACGCTACGCGGTCTTCTTTGGCATGTTTCCGCCTTGGCAGGGGATCGGCACGCTGCTTCAGGCCGTGCGCGAGCCCAAATGGCCAGACGAACTGCCGATTGTATTCGTTGGCGACGGGGCGATGCGACATGAGGTCGAGCGCGCTGCACACGAGTTTCCCGAGCGAGTCATCTACCTCGGCCGACTGCCGTACAGTGAGGTTGCGGGCGTCGCCGCGCACGCGATCGTGTCGTATGTGCCGATGGTCGCCGCCGATCGCGAGACGATGTTCTCGCCGCTCAAGTTGTACGAGTCGATGGCGTGCGGCGTGCCGGTCATCGCGACCGACGTTGTTGGCATTTCCGAAGTGGTCAACGAAGCGAAGTGTGGGATCCTCGTCGAAGCGGGGGACGCGTGCGCCATAGCGGTCGCCACCCGAAGCCTCATGCTTGATGAGGAACTCGCACGCTATATGGGAGAGCGGGGTCGGCGGATTGTTGTCGAGCGATACTCTTGGCGCGCCCGAGCGGAACAAAAGATGGCCGTCGTGGCTGATGTGATTGCCGAGACCGGCCGCTGAGTGTCGATCAGGATTTGCTACAATCGCCCAATTGATGAAGATGAACTGGGTCGCCACAGTCGTTGTCACGTGCGCGATTCTTCGGGATTCATTCCGTGATCACCGAGCGCAGGCATTGCCGTTGTGCAGCTTGCCGTGAGATTGAAAAGGGTTTCGATGGAGCACTCCGGTCTCCCCGGGCGGAACGACCCAGTGAGCGTGGTCGTCGTTATGCCGGCATACAACGCGGCCAAGACGCTCGCAGCGACCTACAACGCCATCCCTTCTGACTCGGTCCAGCACATCATTCTTGTCGACGATGCGAGCGGAGACGACACGCTCGAGATCGCCCACGGGCTGAAGATTGCAGCGTTCCGGCACGAGAAGAACTTTGGCTACGGCGCGAATCAGAAGACGTGCTACGCCGAGGCGCTCAAGACCCATCACGGAATCGTAGTCATGCTTCACCCTGACTATCAGTACGATCCAACGCTGCTGCCGACGCTAGTGGAGCCCATCCTCAAGGACGAAGCCGACGTGGTGTTCGGCTCGCGGCTCATGGGCGACAGTCCTATGAAGCAAGGAATGCCTTGGTGGAAGTATTGCGCCAATCGTGCGTTGACCTCGCTTGAGAACAGGGTCTTCGGCCTACGCCTTTCCGAGTATCACACCGGCTATCGCGCGTACTCGCGGGCCGCGCTCGAGGATGTCAACTTCCAGATGGACTCGGATGGTTTCGTGTTCGATCAGGAGATTGTGGCGCAGTTCGTGAGCGCTGGATTCCGAGTGTCTGAGGTGCCCGTGCCGACGCGTTACTTCCCCGAGGCGTCCTCGGCGAGCTTCTGGCAGAGCTGCGTGTACGGACTCTCAATTCTCCGCGTGCTGTCGCAGTACTGGCTGCATGAGCATGGGCTCAGGCGCGATGTGAAGCTCGACAGCCTCAGCCGCCGCTACGCTTCGGTGGCAATGCGAGACAACGCCGACAAGAGCGACTTGTGACTCGGTGACGTTGCTGTTCGCCAAGGATGCGTTTTGGGAGTAGACCGATCTAGCTGCGGGCGGCAGGTCGGTTCTGGCATAGACTGTCGTCCCCGTAACTACGGCTTCTCGTCTAGGCGAGCATGAATACCCGCTAGAAGAGGCTTGGAGACCGAGCATGCTTCGTCGAATGGTCAATATCGGACTTCTGGGCGTGACGCTGGCGCTGGTGTTCTCAGTGCTCATGATCGCGGCGTACGCCTTGCCTAGCACCCGAATCAGATCCCATCTCCCAAGCTCGATAGACCAGCTGGCATCGGAAGGAGAGCCATATCGCCCCTTCTTCGGGCTCTGGGGGTTCTCAACCTTCAACTATGTCGATGCGCTGATGTTGAATGAGGCGCTCGGCCCAGCACGGCAGAGCCCCATTAGAGATGCTTTCGCCAATGAAATGCTCACGCAGACCTCGTGGCCGGGATCAGACACGCTCGGCGACTTGAGAGCAGCCGTGCAAGGTAGGGGCAGTCCCTTTGCGTACGCAAGATACTGGCATGGCTACCAAGTCGTTCTGCGGCCGCTCCTGATCCTATTTGACTACCGAGCGATCCGTTGGCTGAATGCAGTCGTGTTCTTCTTGCTTCTTGCTGCTGTCAGCTTGGCGCTGAGGTATCGTCTCGGCCTGAAGACTATGCTCGCGTTCCTTTTTGCGCTTATTGCTGTGAACGTCGCCGTCGTCCCGATGTCCATGGTCTACTCGGGCGTCTTCTACGTGGCGCTGGGTGGAGTACTCGTCGCAACGCTCAACATGAATCGTGAGAACGGAGTGCATCTCGACCTGGAGATCTTCTTCATCTTGGGAGCACTCACTGCGTTCGTCGACCTGCTCTCGACTCCCCTAGTGACGCTCGGCATACCGCTGACCGTGCTGCTAATCGGGAGGATTCAGTCGAGTCGTGAGTTCAGCAACAAGTCGCTTTGGTGGCACACAGCGAAGATGTCGATCGTTTGGTTCTGCGGCTACGCAGGAACGTGGGCCGCAAAGTGGCTGCTCTCGACACTCGTTCTGGGCTACAACGTTATAGAAGACGGGTTGGCAAGCGTGATGATCCGCAGCTACGGCGCCGCTCCGGGGGTCACGACCGGGTGGGCTTCCAATCTGGCCCACCAGCTGCTGGGGCTGCTTCCAATCCTGGGATGGCACAAAGACCCTCCCAGCTGGGATGTGATTGCAGCAGCCTGCACGGTACCCATGCTCGTGCTCGTGCTGATCACGGCCATGCTCGCGAAGCACAAACGCGCCGACGGGAGGGGGGTGCGAGTCCTCGGACTGCTGCTCGTCGGGGCGCTCCCATTCGCCTGGTACCTCGTGTTGTACAACCATTCATCCATCCACTACTTCATGACCTATCGGTTGTTGTCCATCTCTGTCTTCGCGGCCGGGTACAGCGTGCTGTATCTGTTCGAGCCATACTATCTCGCGACGCTGAAGTCCAGACTGGAGGGCCGTTTGCGGGGGGACTAGGTCGAAATCCTCGCATACGTGATGGAGGCATGGTCTCAGGTCCTTCACGTCAGCGGTTAGGAGTGAGAACGCGAGCGACAGTTGTCACTCAGGAGGGTACTTGAGGGCCATCCAGTGGATTCTCTCGGACTGCCTCTTCCGGGACCGTGCTAGCGACCGCGTCTAGGGAACGCGGTAGAGGCCAAGCACCAGGTCACCGGCGGTGACAGGCCCGTAGAGCGACTTTCCGCGTGCGGCGATGCCAGAGGATGTCTCCAGCGCAGCGTCTGCCGGTATAATCGAAACGACCACCTGTGGCGAAAATTGGGCAGCTTGCAGTTTACCCTGCAGGAGAGTGTCTCCCACGTACTCGACCTGGCGGTCCGAGAGCAGCGCGAGCAACGGGTAGATGGTCACGTTCAAGGCCTTCGAGTCGATACCGACTCTCGTGTAGCCGCCTTCTCGGATAGCCGCCGCAATCTCCTTGTATGGAAGTTCCAGCCAAGGTGCGTGTTCCCTGAAGCTCAGGTCGGCATACGGGGTGTTCCAGTATCCCAAGTCCCGGCTGCCGATTCTGACCGGAGTCAGCGCGGGGGGCAGCAGCCGGTTGGTCGCGTTGAGCGACATCACGGCCGCACCCCAAGCCACACAGGCCGCCAGCAGTCCCAGCATCAGCCCGACGGCAGCGCGCCGTCGGTCCAGCTCAAGCCTGCTGAAGGCGGGACCTACCAGAGGCACCAGCAGCAGCAAGCATCCTAGTAGGACGCGGTTGATGTAGTAGCTGTAGCCGATTAGCCCAGCCGAGATGAACAGGGCCGCGGCGCCACATAGCAAATACCACTTCGCTCGCACCGTCGCGCGATTCCGGTCAAGCAGGAGGACGATCGCCGCAGCCGCCACCAGCAGCAGCGTGATCGGCGATGGGCCGACGTCGTGGTATGTGATCCTGTGATCGAGGGCGTAAGGGCCAGGCATGTTGCGATCGAGAGTCCCGGGATTCTCAGGGTCACCGCCGTACGAACGGATTAGGACGCGAAAACCCGAGGCAATCATGTCGTTGGCTCGATCCGAGGGTGTCGAGAGCATCATCGAGGTGTTCTTCAGCGCGTTGGCGACTAACGCCGAGGAACTCCTGTCGATGACGAGAAGTCCCGCATTGCCACCCGGAGCGCTGAATCCGATGGCGTCTCCGTCCAGTAGGCGCGCGTTCTCCACAAGCCAGCCGGACGCGAGAGCCGACGTCACCAGTACGACGGCGCTCCCTACCGCCGCTGCGCGTCCCAGTCCGTCCCGGCGAACTGCGACGATGGCCAGCCAGAGCAAGAATGGTGCGCAGGCCAGGTACGCTGTCGGCTTGGTGAGGATGGCGAGCGCGAGAGAACTGCCGAGCCAAATAGTCCACCACCACACGGCCCCGCGGCCTTCTGGCCGTTCGTCGACGTAGCTCACGACCCAATAGATGGCGGCAAGGCACCAGAAGGCGCACACGAGATCGTTCTGTGTCGTCGATGCTTGCAGAATCGCCATTGGGGTTGCCGCGGCCGCGATTGAGGCGACCAGCTGGCCACGACGGTCTGCACCCAGTCGCTGGGCGATCATCGAGACCGCCAGAATTGAAAGAACGTACGCAAGCCACTGTATAGTGTTGCTGAGCCGGTCCGTTCCGCCCGCGAGGATCTTCGCTTGCAGGATGGCGTATTCCGCAAAGGGGCTGGCGAAGATCTGTCGTCCCTCGGGTGTCGCATAGCGCGCAACTGAGTGGTTCTGGTACCAGAAGAAGACCCGAGGCATGTGGTAGCTCAGGCTGTCGCTGTTCACGATGGGATAGAGAAGTGCCGATGCGAGAGTCCCCAGGATGATTACCGTGAGGATGGCGGCGGTGAGCCACTCCCAAGCTCCCCACGTCGGCAGGAAGTTGGTTCGCAGACGGCGGTAGCCGGCGGCGACACGGGACCTCAGCAGCACTGCCAGCATGGCCAGGAGGAGCGTCCAGCCGGCGACGAGCCAACCGTGCTGAAGCGCGCCTAGCGTTGAGAGCACCTGCGTGAGCACCAGTGTAGCGAGAGAGATCGCCGTGATCCCTGCGAGAGTCGACTCTCGCAGGCTCCGCTCACAGCCGAGTGCGGCGAGCACGACCACGAGAAGAAGAACTAGGGGTAGTATCAGCACCGGATCGGACCTCTATCGACGTGTGTGCGACCATGTTGGTGCTCTCAGCCGGATCGGACGTTGGGGCGCCCTCCAAGACCGATGCGAGCCGTCTTCCCGCAGAGGGCGTCTCGGCATCGCTGGTGCCTCGAGCCTGACGGATTATAGCGCGGGTGTCGCTGTCGGCGCTCGCATTCCTGGAGGGGGTTGATTGACAAAGTAAGTGCAAAACGACGACGGCATTCGTTCTTGTCAGAGTTATTGCAAAGAATCCCTGATGAATGCCGCTTTTCTCCCAAGGAGAGGAGCGGCATTTGCTCGTGATCGGACCCACGTGCGCGTTTCCGAGGCGCTTGAGGGTGCGACCAAATAGGCCTTCGCCAGAGTCGTTGTCAGACTTAGTGCAAAGGCCCGCCGGTGCATATTCCACGGATGCCGCACACCTGTTCCAGCTGATGCCGGACACCGTTCCACTTGATGGCGGACGGGCTGAACCAAGCGACGCGTTGTCTTGTCAGAGTGACGTGGTGTCCGGCATCAGGTCA
>Ga0194043_1000691_pt1 | contig 18861 bp, 17 predicted proteins | sample JunL4415m_MetaG_FD_161274 | JGI IMG/M metagenome (GOLD analysis project Ga0194043, IMG submission 161274) | Anoxic zone freshwater microbial communities from boreal shield lake in IISD Experimental Lakes Area, Ontario, Canada - Jun2016-L442-15m | ecosystem: Environmental > Aquatic > Freshwater >...
GATAGATCCGGTATTCCCGTCCTGCAGTCGATTATTGAGACCTGGTTTTCCGGAACCCACGGGGCCCAGATCGCGGGGTCGGACGACAAAAAGAAAACAGCCGATCTAATTCCCAGTCCAGCGGCAAGGTGACTCATACCGGAGTCATTGCCAAGGAACAGTTGTGCGCCACTCATTTCTTCACATATCATTTTAAGCGGTTTGTTCCTGATAAGGCGAGTGCCTGGCCGGCCAACAAGGTCTTGCCATTCAGGAAGATGCATCAGGAATGCGTCTTGTTCGGTAGCGGTGACAACAAGATCCCACTCGGTGTCCTTGCGCAATTTTTCTGCAAGCGAAACCAAAAGGTTCAGAGGAATACACTTGGATGGGCCGCCACTTCCTGGATGCATCCAGATGAGATTCTTTTTTTCCTGTGAGGCCAGATGGTATAGCGAGGGGCGACGTTCGGACGGCAGCATCCCGAGGCCTGAGTGAAGGTGTTCCACCAGATGCATTCCCGGGATGGGACTCGCGGAAACATGGCGGACTACTTTAGCGCCGGACCGAAGTAAATTGTCGACGACTTGATCCGGCCGATTAAGAATTACGAAAACTAAATCAAACGCGAAGCCATCGGCAAGGAATTCCCCATCGCTATCCTCGAATAGCCATGTGCTTGAACTACTGTCTATGGGACGGCACTGAACACCTGGAGGAACAAGGTCCAGGTAAGACCGGTCGGCTAGCAAGGTCAAAGTCGCGTCGCGGTAGATTCTCCCTATTGAGGTCAAGAGAGGGAAGGTGAGTATTGTATCGCCGAGTGCTCCAGAGCGAACTACGAGAATGTCCATTATTAGGCTTTCTCAAGACCCGACTCAGTGACGAGCGGCTCGGGAAAGGTCTCTTTCATGAGAAACGTGCTTCCCAGCGCCACGATCGAAGCCCCCAGTAAAACGAGTAGGATGGCCTTGTAACCGCTTAGCGAATATACGCCTGGAGATGCCTTGGGATACGCTTCCAAGATCCACCCGAGCACAGGCTGAAGTATAGCTCCACCTAGGAAGGGAAACAGGTTTACGGTTCCCACCGAAGTTCCTGCTATTTCCACTGGAAACAGTTCTTTCGTAGTTGTAAAGCCGATGACGACTATTGCCGAGGATGAAATCGAGAACAGGAGCATGCCGATGTAGAGTGATGCCGTGGAAAGATCGTTCGGGTAGATGTTGAGAATGAAAAGTAGGACGCACAATACGGCCGAAAAAAGCATCAGAACTTTTTTCCGGCTGTGAAAGACCTTGTCGGAAAGAAGGCTGATCAGAGGACTTCCCACAATGAGTCCCACTGCAATCATGGTGAGGATGTTTCCCGCTTCGATGCGGGTAAGCCCATAGGTGTGCATGAGAAACGGGCCTGCCCACAGACCGCCAAAACTGAAAAAAACCCCTACCAGGCAAAAAAACCAGACCGCAACCGGCCAAAAGTATTTTTCAGTGAGTACGCGGCGAGCACCTTCCCAGATCGGGATCACCAGCGGAGCCGCGCTGGTCCCGGGTCCTATATGGTCTATTTCAGCCAGAGTGGGCCAACCCAGATCCTGTGGTCTGTTACGTACCAACTCCCAAACAAGCACTGCTATTATAAGAGTACCGGCTCCGACAATTCCAAAAGAAACACGCCAACCCAGCCACCCTGTCATCAAGGCCAGTGGCGTGGCAGCCGTCAGGGCGCCCACGCCTCCCATGGTATTCAGAATAGCAGTCATAAACGCAAATTCACGTATCCGAAACCATTGTGAAAGGATCTTCATGGCCGGAATAAAAACCATTGACACTCCGAATCCCACCATAATTCTCGCTGCCACCGCAAGCTCCACCCCCGTGGCCATGCCGAAAATAATGCTTCCTAAACCGGCAAACACCAAGAAGAAGGTGACCGTCTTTCTCGGTCCCAGAGAATCCGATAGAAGCCCTGCTGGAAACTGCATAATCGCATAGGGATAAAAATAGGCCGACGCGAGAAGCCCCATGAATCCACCTGTTGTCTGAAGGTCCTTCTGAAGATCCAGGGCCACCACTGCCGGACAGAGCCTGTGAAAATACACAAATACGAACGCCAAGGCCATCATCCAGAAAATCACCCAACGATAACCCAGCACTCTTTGACTTAAGTTTGTGCTCATGCGCGCCCCCTGAAGATCAAATTCGGTTGACTGTTCCGAGCAGTGTATCAACTTTGAGAATATCAGATCGCCGGGGCTTGTTCGAGTTGAAATTCCACGTCTCTCACCAAGTTGGGTTCAGACATTTTTGACACAACCTCAAGGTCCTGTTATGCTTGCCTTGTCCATAGCCGGCAAACCCAGATCAGAGAGACGATTCATGCACAAGCCTTTTCTTAAGGTACTGCCCCCATACGAAGCCAGAGAGCGATTACGGATATTCAGTCCCCTTGAGGCTGAGGATATCCCTTTGGATCAGGGCGTATTTCGTGTCCTCTCGGAGACGATCAAATCGTCGGAAGACGTACCTTCTTTTGACCGTTCCACCATGGACGGTTTCGCTGTCCGCTGTTCCGACACTTTTGGAGCGACCGAGACCTCGCCCACGATGCTTGGTGTCAGCGGTGAGGCCGCGATGGGCGAAATCGCGAGCTTGAACCTTGGACACGGCGAGGCAGTGCGTATATGGACCGGCGGCGCGTTACCCGCTAATGCCGATGCCGTCGTAATGCTGGAACATACCGAAGAGTTGGGTCACGACACCATCGAGGTGCTTAAGGCTGTGGCGCCATTCGATAATGTAATCAGAAAAGCAGAAGATATTCGAACTGGAGAGATTCTGCTGAAGTCCGGACGCAGACTTCGGCCGCAGGATCTGGGTTTACTGGCAGCAATCGGGCGCTCTTCTCTGAAAGTTTTCAAGTCGGTCAGAGTCGCCGTTATAAGTTCAGGCGACGAAATAGTTCCGGTTGATGAAGAGCTTCCAACGGGGTGTGTCAGAGACGTCAACCGGTACACCCTTACTGCAGGCATAATCGAATCTTTTGCCAAACCTGTGTGGATGGGAATTGCAGCGGATCGGATTGAGGATCTGTCTTCCCTGATCCGTCTGGGCATGGAGAGAGCTGATCTGTTGCTGATTTCCGGGGGAAGCTCCATGGGTAACAGAGACCTTGTGATCGAGGCCATTCAGGCTTTTGAGGATTCGGAAATCGTTTTTCACGGCGTTTCGATCTCCCCTGGAAAACCTCTAATTGTTGCACGGGTAGGCCCATATCCCGTGATTGGTCTTCCTGGTCATCCGGCCAGTGCCATGGTGTGTTTCGAACAATTCGTAGTACCGCTCATTCGCCGGATGTCGGGAGAGGACGTGTTGACTCCATTTCTCAGACCTACTTTTCAGGCCTTTCTTAGCCGAAATGTTCCGTCCAAAGAAGGCAGGACGGATTTCGTAAGAGTTCGGCTTCGATTTAAAGAGGGTAAAATGATGGCTGTGCCCATTCCTGCAAAATCCGGCATCATTTCGGCCATGGTCCGGGCTGACGGGTTTGCCGTAATCGATGAGGGCAGTGAGGGGCTGTACAAGGGGGACTTGGTCACGGTTAATCTTTTTGCTAACTGGATCGAGGACAACAGTGAGAAGGAACATATACCTAGACATGAAGAGTCCGGAAGACGCGCTCGCAATCTTCTTGAGCCGTCTGTCCAGGAAAAACTTTCCAGGATCTGAAACGGTGCCTGTCACCGACGCCAAGGGGCGGGTGACGGCTTTGCCGGTCTTTGCCGGGCTTTCATCTCCGAACTTCCACACGGCTGCGATGGATGGATTTGCAGTAAAGGCGAGAAGCACCTTCGGAGCAGGTCCTGACCGGGTGATCCATCTGAAGATCGGCATCAGCGCATGGCCGATTAACACTGGCCTTCCCATTCCAGAGGCCACCGACGCCGTTATCATGATTGAAAACGTCAATTTTCTCAACGAGCTGGAATTTGAAATAGAGAAGGCCCTGGTACCTTGGGAAAATGTGCGACGAGTCGGGGAAGACTTCGTGGCATCTGAGATGATTCTGTCGGCGCATCATGCAATAACGGCTTACGACCAGGGCGCCCTTTTGGCTGGAGGTGTCTTTTCAGTTGAGGTTGTACAAAAACCCCGGGTACTTTTAATTCCAACGGGATCAGAATTGATCGACACAGAAGATTTTGTGGCAGCAGCGCCCCCACCAGGGTCGGTCTTCGAATTTAACACTGTGGTACTAGCCGGCCTGGTAGAGAATGCCGGTGGCACCGCGATCAGGCACTCCATCGTGCCCGACCAATTCGACCTGGTAAAGACCGCCGTCCTTTCAGGAGTCCGATCCGATTCCCATCTAGTGGTAGTCAATGCAGGGTCGTCTGCCGGCAGTGAAGATTATACTGCTGCGGCTATTGGAGAACTTGGCGAAGTCCTTGTTCACGGTGTTGCCATGATGCCTGGTAAGCCGACTATCCTGGGAGTAGTTGAGGACAAACCGGTTATTGGAAACCCTGGATATCCTGTTTCCGCCATTTTGTCGTTTGAAGTGTTCGGATTACCTGTCCTGGCCGCCATGCAGGGCCTTTCAAGTCATCGCAGACCTGCCATCACAGCCGTTACCGCCAGAAAGATCCCGTCCAAGCTGGGCAGGGAGGAGTTCTTCAGGGTAAAATTAGGCAAAGTGGGACAACGGGTTGTCGCGGCTCCCCTTCCCCGTGGCGCCGGGTCGATTACCACTCTAACCAGGGCCGACGGCATTATCAGGATTCCCGCCCGGAGCGAGGGCATCGAACAAGCCTCCGAAATCAGTGTGGAGTTATTGCAACACCCGGATAAGATAGACCGGACGGTTGTAATTATCGGAAGCCACGATCTGACTTTGGATCTTCTCGCTGATGAACTTATACCAAGCAACTTGTTTGTCTCATCCAGCCACGTGGGCAGTCTCGGGGGACTGCTGGCGTTGAAAAACCACAGCGCCCATCTTGCCACATCACATCTGCTCGACGTGACCACGGGCGATTACAATTGGTCATACATTCGACGCTACATTCCTGAGATTCCGGTCAAGGTGATCCACGCTGTCATGAGAGAGCAGGGATTCATCGTTCCGAAGAGTAACCCCAAGTCAATTCGAGGATTTGAGGATCTGGTCCGAGACGATGTGACCTTCATTAACCGGCAAGCCGGCTCCGGGACAAGAGTACTTATGGATTATCACCTCCAATTGGCAGGTTTGGATCCCCGGCATGTGAAGGGCTACGACATGGAGGAATACACTCATACTTCAGTGGCTGTCGCTGTTCTTTCGGGTGTGGCCGATGTCGGGATGGGAGTCCTGGCTGCTGCACGGGCCTTGGGACTAGATTTTGTTCCAGTGGCAACCGAACAGTATGATCTTGTAATTCCGCTTGAGTTTTTGAACGACGACAAGATTCTGACCCTGCTTGAGGTCATGAGAAGCCGGTCATTTAAGAATCGGGTATTGGCTTTGGGGGGGTACGGGGTAGAACGTACTGGTGAAGAGATCCCTGAACCGTTGGATCGGGTCTGAGAGGAGCCGAGGCGAGTTCAAATTCCAGGCCGTGCCGGGAACTCTCAGGGCTGGTCAAGCTTGTGGGTATTCGTCGATAAAACATATTTTGATAAAGGAAACGCATGCTATTGATCTGGAGAGCAGCGGTAGAAGAATTTGAACGTGGCAGAGACTTTGTGCTTGCGACAATACTCGCCGTGACGGGATCATCACCCAGACACGTAGGAACCAGGTTCCTGGTCCGTCGTGACGGCAGGATAGTGGGCACCATTGGCGGGGGGCTCTTTGAAGCGAATGTGCAGAAATTCGCGTTGTCAGCACTGCAAGAAGCCACATCCTACCGTGTTCTTTTTGCTTTTCAGGGAAAGGATTCTCACTCTCAAGAGATGATCTGCGGAGGCGAGGCCGAGGTTTTGGTTGAGTTTGTGAGCGCCTCGGACATAATCCAAAACGAAATATTCGGACACGTGCTGCGATTAGCTAGGGCTAGAGAATCAGGTTATTTTTTCACAAATATTGATATTCCACTGGGAGGAGCTAGTTCGATTCCGGTGAATCATCTCCTCGCCGATAGACATGGAGCAAGAATAGGCGGATTTAATAATGACGAAATAGCCTTGAACGCGATGCCGCAAGATAGGCTATTGAAACCCGCCCAGTTATTGGAGCCGTCTGGATTGGACCATCCGGTATTGCTTGAATGGGTGCGACCGAAGGGCACAGTTTACATATTTGGAGCAGGTCATGTAGGTGAATGTGTTGCGCACCTGGCGGCGTACGTGGACTTCAGGGTCGTGGTTCTCGATGATCGTGAGGAATTTGCAAATCGAGAGCGGATCGCCGACGCTGATGAGATTCGAGTCATCGAATCTTTTGAGCACGTTGTATCACAATTCAACATAGACGAAGACTCCTACATGGTGATCGTGACTCGGGGACATGCCCACGACAGGACAGTGCTTTCCCAGGCCCTTCGCACGAATGCGGGATACATCGGCATGATAGGATCCAGACGGAAGATTGGTATAATATATCAGGCCATTCTCAACGAAGGCTTTACTCGACATGACCTTGAAAGAGTCCATGCCCCTATCGGCCTTCCCATAGGTGGAGAAACTCCCCAAGAAATAGGAGTCTCTATCGTTTCTGAAATGATCGGTTTGCGTAACCGCAAAAAGCAACTCGAGACGCCGGGGGAATAGACCTGCCATCCCGTTTCCAAAAGGGCATTACGTTCATAGAGCACCCGGCTGGACCGTTGTCGCCTGAATTTAAGGTGAACGTATAAACTTGCTATGCTTGACGGCAAAAAGATAATAGTAGTGCTGCCGGCATACAATGCGGCGCAAACTCTCCGGGTGACGGTCTGTGAACTGGATCGCCAAGTAGTTGACGACATCCTCTTAGTTGATGATTTCAGTTCGGATGAAACCTTGACCCTAGCCCGAGAAATGGGAATACGTTCTTTTCTGCACGACAGGAACTACGGCTATGGTAGGAATCAAAAAACGTGCTACGCCGAGGCACTCAAATCCGGCGCAGATGTCATAGTGATGCTCCACCCGGATTATCAATATTCTCCTAAACTGGTGCCGGCAATGGCCGCCATGATAACTTCCGGGGAATATGACGTTGTGTTGGGCTCAAGAATACTTGGCGGAAGAGCAAGAAAAAGCGGGATGCCCATTTATAAGTATATCTCTAACAGGATTCTGACTCTTGCGGAAAACCTGTTTCTCGGCTCAAAGTTGTCGGAGTTTCATTCGGGGTACAGGGCATTTTCCAGGCAAGTACTGGAACAATTGCCCATTCATCAAAACTCCGATGATTTCTTGTTTGATAACGAATTCCTTGCACAGGCCATCTTCTACAACTTCAATGTGGGGGAGATATCCTGCCCCACCCGCTACTTCCCGGAAGCCTCTTCCATCAACTTCCGCAGATCTGTAACTTACGGTCTCGGGGTCTTGTGGACGTCTCTCCGTTTCAGACTCCAGATATGGGGTCTGGCAAGTTTTCGAATATTCGGGCATGCGCCCCGAAGGCCAATAGATAATTATTACAACGAAGTAGAATAATTAGGACGCCGGTGAGCACGACCGACCTGCCGTATATCACGTTTTTTAACCTCACAAATCAATATCTTAAACGTTAAATATCAAGTTGGTGATTGTGCCGGCGGCTCATAACGAGTATCGGACACGTGTCAATATTGTGAGGGAGGGGGGACAATATATCCAGTTATGGCAATGAGTTAGTGCATGTAGATTCAATATCCATAGAGGAAACATGCGGAGCGCGCATTGTTTTCAGTCTGGATCAAAGCTAAAATTCACATGAAAGAGCATTTGTTTAAACTATTTTCTAGCTTTTTTAATTAATACTTTAATACTAAATGATTTTTTCTTGACTTAATTTTGTTTTAGTCTATTCTCCCGATTGCAAGACATTAGAACCCTGAGGGAGGGTGTTATGTTAAGAACATCTATTAAATATTTGTTTCTATTGACTGTTATTGTCACAGCGTGGATAGCGGTGGCATTAGCCGAGTCGGCTTCTGGGCAAAACGATACAGCCATCGGTGCCGGCATAGACTACTCAGCAGCCTTCAAGGGAATCGCGAAAGTAAAGCCGCCTTCACCTACAGCTACCAAAGTGAAACCTTTTACAGGTCTTACTTCCGGATTCGAAGCGCTATCGCGGTACAACCCTGTAGCATGGGGTCCGGACTGCTTGCTGCCCGCCCCGGCGAAAGGCCAGTTTTTTATCGGCCCTAAACTGTTTTTTGCGAGAATTCGGGGCACGGCCCGAAAAGAAGTCCATATCGCGGGGTTTACGCCCACTCTGGTGGATTTTGAAGACCATTTGGGCTTCAAACACGGCGCAAACATCTTGTGGTCAGTCGAGGCCCTGTACCAGTTCAGACCTTCCTTTGGATTTCGGTACTCCTTTTCGCCGATGACTCTGAAAACCACGTCAACTGCAACATCAAGCTTCAACTTTGGCGGACAGAGCTTTGCCGGTGGTTCCCAGGTACGTTCAAAATGGGACCGCTACCAGCACCGAGCCGGTCTACTCGTGAACCTGAGCTACACCAACAACAGCCTTACCAGCTTCTATGCGGACTGGTTACACATTGAGGACAAATTGGTGGTGGGCGGAGCAGGGACGGGCGCTGGGTCAGCCATACCCGTAGTGTGGAGCGACAACAAGAACCTGGCGGTCCTTGGTCTCGAGTTCAACAAGTGTTTGAGAAACTACCGTGGGAATACCCTTGCCCTGGAATGCAAGGCCGGCCTCGCCTTCCTGGACGACTCCCTGGGCTACGAGGCTGAAGCGGGCCTTACATACCTGATCCCCATCAAGACTGGTCGTTTCGGATTTGTCAAAGGCGGGTATCAGTACGTGAACATGAAAAAGGAGAAGGACATGGAGACCATGAGCACATCCATGGATGGAGCCTTCCTGAAGATCGGGTTCCTCTTCTGAGGTTTCGCTAGCCGGTCTCGTCCCTCTCCTCCCCCGATTTATTGCCCGACCGGGTATCATACATACCCTCCAAGTCCGACTCACCGGTCGGGCTTTTTTTTGGGGGAATCGGTTGATATGGAATCGGCCGTGCCCATCCGACTCAGGCTACGCGATCCAGACAGTCTCAGGGCTTGCTCCGCCGACGTCGACACTCATTATAGGGTGGTTTGATTCCAGGTTCCACGACACAAAAAAATTCGAAGGGTCCAAAACGGTTTGTTCTGCAGTGTCCAAAAGGGATGTCACCAAATCTGAGGCTTTTCCAATCACTGATCCCACGGTCTTATCGGCACCAAGAGCTGCGTTGAAATTTTTCAGCGCCGGATCGGTCCTGAGCTGCTCCACTGCTTCCTCCCAATGGATTCCCGGCACCTTGCGGCGCAACACATAGCCGTTCCCGCGGTCTCGGATTATGAGCAGCGGAGGATTGCTCTGAAGCCTGGTGACGTCGATCCTGAATTCCTCCATCCTGGGCCCGATTCGCTCCAGGATGTCCATCTTCTTTTGTACTTGCCCCAGCATTTTCAACTGGACCCGCTCAAAAATAAAATCTTGCGTCTCAAGCGTGATTTCCTTCAGACGTGTCGGATCAAAGCCTAGTTCGAGAAGATCGCCGATACTGAGAGTATCGGTAGAAGAACGACCTACCTCTTTGAGCCACCACATGAGACTTGGCCTTCCATAGTTCGGTAAAGACTCAATGACACGCGCAGGATGATTCTTGAGAACTTCAGGAAGGTGAAGCCACAATTCACGGTCCCCAGCCACGAATGACGGTTTATCTGCCAGCCATCGAGGCGCGTATGACTGGACCGCCAACTCTCGCACCGATGCGTCCACGGCGATCTGATCAAGAGACTCTCCTCCAGTATAGCCGAGGAGTCGTCCGATTCTCCGCCTGAATCCCAAAAGCTTTGTGACGAACCTGGTAAACATGTATCGCATGAGAGGGTCAGTGTCGTTGTTGCCCAGCCCGTCCGAGAAGTATGTACCAAGAGCCGAGTAAAGATCCTTGAACTCTTCTATAGTTCGCAGGACCATGAACTCGTTTTCTCTCATTTCAATAGCGGTCCGTTTCCTTCTCAGATGGTGCATTAGTTTCAGGACCGGATCTTTCAAGCCCCTGCCTACCAATGCAGGTGGTACGTAAATCATGTAGAGGCAGTCCGAAGCATCAGAAACAGGGATCTCGGTTATTGTTTCAACCGGTTTCCAGTCCAGCTTCGAGTAGACATCAAACGTTGGATCGTTCCTCGGTATTATGTTGTCTAGAATCCCCACGGAGGATTTTTCAATCAGGAAATCCCTGAAGGCCTTCAGCACCAGGTTTCCGAGCCCTTTGTTGCGGAAGGGTGTCGCTACCTCCACGTAGACAAGATAGTAACAGGGGATAGGCTTATTGAGGTACAAGAGGTTTAGTCGGCCTAGGCTCTCACCGTTGCTGGAGCTTATTTCGAAGAACTTGGAGCCGCTTCTGGTCCCTTCCGGATGCAATCGGTCGATCTTCGCCCCGGAAACAGTCGCATCGACGAGATTCCAAAGATCGTCGAACAGATCGCCTACCAAAGGTGAGTGGGAGGCTCCGCGCCTCGCTTCCTCACTGAGCAGGCTTATTATGGCAAGCCGCTCGTTCAGGCCCAATCTGTTGCCGCCCAACTCCCTGCTCACAGGTATTTGCCCCCCTGACGTTCCTGTCATTTCGATTTTCCTTCTCCGGCCCTTACAACCGTCCCAAACAATAAAAAAGGCGGAGTTTCTGCTCCACCTTGTATTCCGCTCTCACGCTCGTCACACTCAGCGCAGCAACCCGCCTTTTCTGCCAAAATAAAAATAAAAGTAGTTAACGCTGGTGACGATCATGTTTTTCTACCTTGATCATTATAGCTATACCCTTTTGGCATATTTGTCAACGCCCAGGGAAACAATTTTAGTCCGGCATCCGAGACTGACTAATGTTTTTCATTTCCTGGAACGGGGCGGACGTGTCTCCACGTTTGAGCGCGAATCGGTGTCAAGCGACGGTGATCTGGAAAAAACGAATAAGTGGTCAATAAATTCTCCCACGGTGTTGACGCTCATCGCGAGGTAGTGCATTTTAGAGTGCTTGGGGCCTTCGACAAGAATCATGGCTCCAGGCAGTTCCGGGGACATTACTCGTACTCCGAAGGAACTGAATCATTTTCAGAAAGGAGAGCGTGTTGTGAGAGTGCTGTCCGGCATCCAGCCCACTGGGTACCTGCATATAGGAAACTATCTGGGTATGATGAGACCCATGATTTCGTACATGGACAAGGGCGAACTGTTTGTATTCATCGTAAACTTGCACGCCCTTACCAGTGTTACTGATAGCAACGAACTCTCTAAGCGCACGCTGGATGTGGCATCCGATTTTATGGCGCTGGGCCTGGATCCTGACCGTTGCGTGTTTTGGGTGCAGTCGGACGTTCCTGAGGTTATTGAGCTATGTTGGATCCTTACCTGCATCACTCCCATGGGACTCTTGGAACGATGCCATTCTTACAAGGACAAGATTGCAAAAGGAATCTCCCCCAACCATGGCTTGTTTGCGTATCCGGTTCTCATGGCTGCCGATATACTGCTGTACCAGTCTAATTTGGTTCCGGTCGGCAAGGATCAGAAGCAGCATATCGAAGTTACCAGGGACATTGCATTGAAATTTAATAACATGTACGGAGAGACTTTTGTTATACCCGAAGGCGAAATAAACGATGATGTGGCTACAATACCTGGAATAGACGGCCAAAAAATGTCCAAATCCTACGACAACACCATTGAGATTTTTCTCGACGAAAAGACACTAAAGAGAAAAGTCATGTCTATAAAGACCGACTCGACTCCAGTGGATCAGCCGAAGAATCCCGACACTTGCAATCTTTTCCAGGTCTATCGTCACTTCGCTCCAGATGAAAGAGTTGCTGAGGTGCTGCGCCTCTATAAGGAAGGCGGAGCTGCGTACGGAACCATAAAGAAGGAACTGGTAAGCCATTTGTGGGATTTTTTTAGGGCAGCCCGAGAGGAAAAGTCCAGGCTTGTGAAGGACCCGGGTTACGTCCATGACGTCTTGACGCGAGGAACCCTCAAGGCAAGGTCAATAGCCCTGGATACCATCGAGGTTGTCAGACAAAGAGTAGGCATCAAATACTGATCATGAACATGGTCAATGTTGCACGGCCTGACATAAAGAGGATCATTAACGTACTGCGATCACAAGTGCGAGGCATGACGCCTCCAATCGTTACCGAGATATCCAAGAACACGCCAGACCCCTTCGAAGTGCTAGTTTCAACTGTGCTTTCTCTCAGAACCAAGGACCAAGTAACCAGACAAGCCACCGGGAGATTGTTCAAGAGAGCGCACACGCCGCAAGAAATCCTGGCGCTATCCGAAGATGAAATTGCTCGCTTGATTTATCCAGTAGGCTTTTACAATACAAAGGCCATGAATCTTCGAAAAATTTCTTCAGATTTGATTGAACAACATGGGGGACGAGTCCCAGACACTCTCGAGGAACTCCTAAAACTCAAGGGGGTGGGCAGAAAAACTGCTAACCTCGTCATTACTCTGGGCTACGGGAAGCTCGGAGTCTGCGTAGATACTCACGTTCATCGCATCAGCAATCGCCTGGGTTATGTGAGATCTCGGACACCCGAAGAAACCGAGACGGCTCTAAGAGAAAAACTGCCAAAGGAATATTGGATAGAATTCAATGACCTCCTGGTGACTTGGGGACAGAACGTGTGTAGACCGGTTTCTCCGTTCTGTTCCAGGTGCGGCCTGATTTCTTATTGCAAGCAGGTAGGAGTCGAAAAGCACCGGTGATCCTTATTCTCTCTTGTCGGTTCTGTCGACGATAAATCCCACAAGGAATTCATCAAATGGTATAAGTGAGAGGAATCCTTACTGCACCCCTGAATTCCAGAGGGTTCGCTCTGCTTATGGTGAGGCGCATACTCGTACTGTTTATAGCAATTCTCGAAAATAAATTCCGATTGTCTGTTGGATCTACAGCAAGCCTCGAAATTAATGTCCTATTCGTTGTCCAGTACCAAGCTTGAATCTCCCGGGGAGCGCAGGCTTCCAGCCTGCACTGGGGCTTACTGATGTTTTTTCAGGCAAGAGACCTCCGCTCCCAGCCTAACCGAAAGGACTTTTGAGAAGCAACATATCTCACTTGCTCAAACGGACAAGACTTTTGGCAATCACTATAATTTCGAGAATTGGTATAATGAGTATGTGAGTTACGTGGTGTCCGTAACCCGGCCTGCAGGGGTTTTCGACGACGCCGTAGGTCGTTGAGAGACAGGACTTGGCATTGGACAAGACCTGAGGCTCGTCTCAATATGATCGTTCTCGTGGGGAACCGCTGCCGACGTCATCGTTCAGGTGCCTGGCGGGCTTTTTGTTCTCATCCCTTGAGCAAGTTTGTCCACTAATTTTTCGTACGTGATTCCTAGTTCCTCGGCTTTCCGCCTGCAGTGCTCCTTCTGGATGTAATGGCCTATGGCGTATCCGGCCACACCGGTTGTCAAGCCGATTGTCAGTGCAGTAACCGACCAGCGAATGACGAAATCCCATCCCAGGTAAAGAAAAGAATGGACAGATTCCCAAAAGTAGTTTGCATGGATTATTGGGCTCATGAGATCCTGGAAATCTGAAGCACTCATGATGGCGGGCCGGCCCAACAACTTAGACCCCAAATAGTAATATCCGTAGTACATTGGAATCACTGAGATGGGATTATTGACCCAGGTGAACGCAAATGCCATAAGCATATTATACCTGAACAGGCCTCTTAAAAGGCCGAGGCACATCAACTGGGCCCCTATAGGGATTCCGAATCCCACGAAGAGACCGACCGCGATGCCCCTGGCATCAAACCAAGGGGGATTATTGGAAGATACGAACGGGTCAAAAAAATATTTGCGCAATATATTCCAGCGCCCATTGGATTTTGCTCGTTCGTTTTTGGGACGGACAGCCACTTTGCCGACCTTTTTCTCAGGGGATTCACCAAATTCTTTCTTAGACTCGGTCATGATATCAATTTCCGGCAGATCGGAGTTCAAATTCCTGTACAGACATAGCTATTTGTTTACAAACAATTTGACAATCCGGCAAGGTGGGATAATAAGCTGACCGTTAATCTCTCACATGGACGGCATGGGTATGAATCGCTCATGATCAAGCCATACGCGTGCCGGATCCCCGGCCGCCAACCTACCACAACCAATCTCCGGCTACTTGAAGTGGGCAGAACTTACAGAGGAGACGCGCAATGAAGCCTATATTCATAGAAGCAACAACCATCCCTGATGCCTGGTTCCAATGCCTTTACACTTTGATCGAAGAATCCCGAAAGCCCGACGGCGCGGCACGCCGTTATACCGTGGACACGGGATCTAACCCGGGCGCGGATCGTATTGAATTTGACATGGTGATGGTACACATAAGACACCCGGGAGTCCGCCCTCTCTTGCCTCAAATTCCGGAACACTTAAATCTCCCGCCAGTGGCTGACGACAAATATCTCGCTGAATACATGCCCTACCTGCTGTCCTCTCAAAAGGCCCCAGGTGAACACTACACGTACGGTGAACGCCTTCAAGTATCCTGGCAATTCGTCATCGATTACTACAAGAAACATGGGGGAAGAACCAACCGTATGTGCATGGAGGTTGGCCGCCCGGAAGACATTTTCTTCTATGACAACGAGGATGGCTCAACACCATGCATGCGCCTCGTTGACACAAGAATCATGGAAAACAAACTTCATTGGATAGTTTATTTCAGGTCTTGGAACCTTTGGTCGGGTTTCCCGGTTAATCTGGCCGGATTGCAGCAGGCCAAAGAAATCATGGCTATGGAGATCGGTGCGGAGGATGGAGAAATTGTTGCGATTTCCAAGGGTCTGAACATACGCGATTACAACATTGAGGTAGCCCTCATGCGGCTTCAAAAGGACGCCGGTATCAAGTTAGGCGCCAGGACGGAGTAAACGTTATGGCGAAGCCTCTGATCATAGTGTGTTTAGCCGCTGCTTGGCATGAACGTCATCGCCGGGTCTGTGGAACATGGTGGCACAATACAGACATTTCAGGTCAGAGCGCGGTCTTCTCGAAAACTTCGAGCACTCAATTGGTCACGGTCAAAAAAAAATTGATCCATACCCATTCCAAGGTGGTTGCGGCAATAATGGCGGCCAGCGACGCCCGCCGCCGCCGGAGCTTTCTCTATCATATCGGTTGTCAGAAATTCCGTCTGTTTTCCAGGGAGCGCAGGCATCTTGCCTGCCGAAAATTGTTGTCCCTTTTGCAGGCTGGAAGCCTGCGCTCCCTGGGGAGATTCATGCTTGGTACCGGACAGCGAATCGGACATTAATTTTGACGCTTGCTATAATTCTTTGAAAGCGAAACGGTACAGTGGGTCACCGATTACCAGTTTTTTGTTCACCTGCCGGCCGCGTGGACTTGGGCTCAGATAGATTGTCCCCCTGCCCCCATTTCATTTTTTTTGTCGCAGGCTGCTCCGCTGTAGGTGAGACTAAGCCGGATGATGGTTTTTGTGTTTCGACTTGGGCCTCTGGTTTTTGCACTTGCTCAGTCCTGGGTGCCGCCTGGGAGCCACCCGGGCTTGTTACTGCAGGCCGAGGCGAAGTAACGGCGGTGCTGGGAGTCCTTTCAGGAGACCTCAGAGGAGCGTCGGGTCGGCTGCCTGAAACGTCGTTGCGAGTAGCGGCGTCCTCTACCCGTGACCGTATGGGAGCTGCTGTTGCCGGAGGGACAGGGACCGGTTGCGGCTCCAGTTCAGGAACTTCAGAGTTATCGTACATTCGAACGCTGCCTCTGATCCGGACAGGCCTGTCACGGTCATCGTCCAGGTCGGAAGGCCCCGCAGCTATGGTCTCGTCCTCAGGGGCATCAAACCCCCAGTACATTTGAGCCTGCGAGGTCACACTCAATGCACCCGAAAAAATCACAATCACTGTCCCCACAAACAATAAACGCAACATAGCCGTTTCCTTTCAAAGGCCTATTTTTCTGGTCCGAAAACTCCCTGCATAAGGGAATTTGTTCCAGTGTTAAATTATTTTATCATAAAATATTATAACTAGTCAACTTTTCTTATGAACTTAGGCCATGCTACTGTCGGTGATGGAATTGAATCAAACGGTAATACCTTGAAGAACTCGGCACGGTTTGCTAATGCTGTAGGCTACGCTGCTATGAGTTCAACAATGACGCGAGGTGACCCATGTGGGAATACAGCGAGAAACTCAAGGACCATTTTTTTAATCCCAGGAATGTCGGTGAAATCGAGGATTGCAACGCAGTCGGAGAGGTAGGGTCGCTGGCATGCGGGGACGCTCTCAAGCTTTTTCTTAAGATCGACCCGGAAACGGACAAAATTCTAGATGCAAGGTTTAAGACATTTGGATGTGGCAGCGCCATAGCGTCCAGCAGCGCCTTGACTGAGATGATCAAAGGCAAAACGGTTGAAGAGGCTCTGAAAATTACCAATCAAGACATCGCGGACTATCTGGGAGGATTGCCGCAGGAGAAGATGCACTGTTCCGTGATGGGTAAGGACGCGTTTGCAGCGGCTGTTGCATGTTATCGGGGCCAGCCGTCTTCCAGGGAGCAGATTGAAGGTCAGTTGGTATGCGAATGCTTTGGGGTGAGCGACGAACAAATACGGACGGTTGTTATGGAAAACAACCTTTCTACGGTTGAACAAGTTACTCATTACACCAAGGCAGGCGGAGGATGCGGCCAGTGCCGAGAAAAGATAGAGAGTATAATCAGTCAGGTCCGGGGGGAACTCAGGAGGCAGCAGCCCAAAGAAGTGGCGGCGCGGAAATCGATGACCAATATTCAAAAGATAGCGAAAATTCAGGAAGTCATGGAAAAGGAAATTCGGCCTATGCTCCAACAAGATGGCGGAGACGTAGAATTGATTGATCTGGATGGCAACAGAGTCGTGGTAGCTCTTAGGGGAATGTGCATGTCCTGTCCAAGCGCCGATCTAACAAGAGGAGTCATAGAAACCAAGCTTAAGGAACTGGTGCATCCGGACCTGTTGGTCGAGGAGGTGGAAGGATGAAAACGGTCTACTTGGATAACAATGCTACCACCATGATGGCGCCCGAGGTTTTTGAAGCTGTTCAGCCTTATTTTGTGGAACGATACGGCAACCCTTCCAGCATGCACTCTTTCGGCGGTAATCTCGCACGAGACGTTGCAGTGGCCAGAGAGAGGCTGGCCGAATTGCTGGGGGCGGTGCCTCAAGAAATCGTTTTCACGTCGGGTGGCACGGAATCCGACTCCACCGCGATTATGAGTGCCTTGGCCACTCAGCCGGACAGGCGAGAAATAGTGACCACGCGCGTGGAACATCCCGCGGTTCTTAACCTTTGCAAACATCTCGCACGGACTAAGGGCTACACCGTCCGATGGCTCTCCGTGGACAGGGAAGGAATGCTCGACCTTGATGAGGCACGAAGCAAGATTACCGAGACTACAGCCGTGGTTTCTATCATGTGGGCCAACAACGAGACGGGAGTGATATTTCCGGTGATTGAACTGGCTGAAATTGCATACGATCGCGGGGCACTCTTCCACACTGACGCGGTTCAGGCGGTTGGGAAGATTTCTATGGATTTAGAATCCTCCAACATCAATTTTCTGTCACTTTCCGGCCACAAGTTGCATTGCATGAAGGGAGTCGGAGCACTGTACGTCAAAAAGGGAACCAGATTTTCCCCATTCATAATAGGAGGCCATCAGGAATCCGACCGAAGAGGTGGAACTGAAAACGTGCCTGGCATAGTGGGGCTGGGCATGGCCGCCAAGCTCGCCTCGACCGAGCTTGACCGAACCGGTGAGAGAATGAGGAAACTAAGGGACCGATTACAACAAGGCGTCCTGGAAGCCGTGCCGTGGGCGCGCGTAAATGGACATGTGGAACGGCGTCTTCCGAATACCTTGAACATTGGATTTGAATTTGTTGAGGGTGAAGCCATTCTCATGAGGATGGATGAAAAAGGCATTTGCGCCTCTTCGGGCTCTGCCTGTACATCTGGATCTCTGGAACCTTCACATGTTCTTCGTGCCATGGGCATTCCCTTTACCGCCGTTCATGGTTCCATTCGTTTTTCCCTGTCACGGTATACCTCGGAGCAAGAGATAGATTACGTAACGAATGAATTACCGGATATCATTGACTTCCTTAGAAGTATTTCGCCGTTCGGAAGGGAAAACATGGATGCGGCATGTACAATACATTAGCCTTTATATTATTACTTAGATTTATCATTATGTAATCAATACGGAATTTACTGTTGAACGAGGAGCTGGCTTATTAACCATCATAATGCCGACATGTTAGGTTGTATTAACAATACCATATATAATATAATGCCGATATTTATATATTGACCCTATTATAATGCGCCTACCAAAACCGGCGTTGAGTGCGAATCATTTTTTGCTGTTCAAAACAACTTGGATGTGATATACTGCATTTATTATAATAACCAGCGAGGATCAATATCGTGAACAGTAATGTAGTTGTAATAACCATTGCCGCAACAATGGCAGTAATTAGCATTACAATAGGCGGAATTGCTCTTTCCTTAGCTGCATACGCCATGCTACTTCCCTGATATAGTATAACCTGCGCCGGCAATTATCCACCTATTTCCTCTTGTCATAATGTCATAATTTACTTTGAACCGCTTTGAGACAACAAATGAAGTGTGGTGGGGAATTGATTGTGAGG
>Ga0194043_1000692_pt1 | contig 18853 bp, 19 predicted proteins | sample JunL4415m_MetaG_FD_161274 | JGI IMG/M metagenome (GOLD analysis project Ga0194043, IMG submission 161274) | Anoxic zone freshwater microbial communities from boreal shield lake in IISD Experimental Lakes Area, Ontario, Canada - Jun2016-L442-15m | ecosystem: Environmental > Aquatic > Freshwater >...
GGGTTCGAGTCCCCTAGCCTCCACTCCCGTGGGCGGAGCCCACGCGGTGAGGCCCTGGGACTCGGGAGGAGGCGCACAGCGCCGACGGCCCCCTAGTGCCGCTAACCGCCCCCCATCACTCAACGAAGTGCAGCGGCGTGTTGACATCTGAATAGTCGCGATATATCGTTACTGCATCGCGATAGGTTCGCGATAGAACATTTGGAGTTACCTTGAAGAAGTCTTCCCCCACAGACGCCGTCCCCACTGACCAGTCCGCACCCGAAGATCGCCGGCACCACCGAGGCCACCGTGGCCGAGGCCCCGGCTCGGGTCCTGGATTCGGACCATGGGGCGGCCGCGGGCCATGGGGCCCGCCGCGTGGACCGCGCCGTGAGCGCGGTGACGTACGCGCCGCCATCTTGCTGCTGCTCGCCGAGCAGCCCAGGCATGGCTACGAGATCCTCACCGAGATCTCCGACCGCAGTGACGGTCGCTGGCAGCCCTCACCGGGCAGCATCTACCCCGTACTGAAGCGCCTGGCGCGCGACGGCCTCGTCCAGCCCGAGCACGAGAACGGCAAGCGGATCTTCGCCCTCACGGACGAGGGCCGGGCCGTGGTCGCCGCAGAGAAGGATGGCTGGGGTCAGCCCTGGCAGCAGGACGACGACCCGGCCGGCGAGGCCAGCATGGAGCTGTTCGCCGAGGGCAAGCAGCTCGGCGCAGCCGTGTGGCAGGTCAGCCAGGGCAACGACCCGGCGCAGATCGAGGCCACGAAGGTGATTCTCGCCGAGGCCCGCAAGAAGATCTACGGCGTGCTCGCCAGCTAATCGGTACGCACTTCCCCACTAGCGCCGAGTCCGACCACTCACGTCACATCCGGCTACCCGGAGTGACAGTGGTGGTCGGACTCGGCATCTTGTGTAGCGTGCTGGCGTGGTCGTCGAGACGGAGCAGCCAGCCCCCGCGTCTGGGCTGATCGAGCGAATCCGGACCTGGCCTGATCTGCCATCGGCGACGATTTGGCTGGCCACTCGCCTCAGCGTCTACACCGCCGCGTGGTTCGCGACGTGGGCCTTCGCCGCCACCCCCGACGTCCTGCAGGGTGATGGCGTGCCCTCTGGGCCGTCGGGTTCCTTCGCGGACATGTGGAACCGCTGGGACGCGGACCGCTTCAAGGCCATCAACCAGTTCGGCTATGGAGCACCGGGCGACGAGACCAACTACGCCTTCTTCCCCGGGTTCCCGCTCATCGTCCGACTGGTGCACCTGACCGGCCTGGACCTGACGATCTCCGGTCTCATCGTCGCCTTCGTGGCCGGCCTGTTCGCCGCGATCGCCCTTGGCCGGCTCACGCAATTGGCCGGCGGGCGTCCCGAACTCGGCGTGCTTGCGTGGGCGATCGCGCCGGTGGCCGTCTACCTCGCTGCGCCGTACTCCGAGGCGCTCTTCTGCGCCTTCGCCTTCTGGTGCTGGTACTCGGCCAAGCGCGGCTGGTGGGTGTTCGCCGGGGTGATGGGGATGCTCGCCGCGCTGGTGCGCATCAACGGTGCCTTTCTCGGCATCGCCCTGATCGTGCTGTTCCTGACCAGCCGGAACCGAGACTGGCGGCAGTCCCCGGCCCTGGCGCTGCCGTTCGTCGGCGTCGCTGTCGTCTTCGCCGTCTACCGCTGGCTGTCGGGTAGCTGGACCATCTGGTTCTGGGCCCAGGGGCAGGGGTGGTCCCGCCACCTGAGCAACCCGATCGAGGCCTGGCGCACCGAGTGGGACTGGGCGTGGAACTACGCGGTCGCCGCACCCTGGGCGGTGCAGTACCGCTTCGAGATCTTGTACGTCGTCCTGCTGATCACCTTCGTAGTCGTCCTGCTGGTGAAGCGCTGGTGGGGGGAGGCCACCTTCGTCCTCCTGACAGTGGCATCCCTCGCCACGAGCACGGTGTTCCAGTCCGTTCCCCGGTCCTCGATCGTGCTCTTCCCGATCTGGATCCTGCTGGGGGTGTGGATGACCAGGAGCATCGTCTTCCGCATCGTCCTGGTTTCAGTGTTCGCGCCGCTCATGCTCGTGAGTGTCGCCACCTACGTGAACGCCTACTGGGTCTCCTGAGGGTGGGGCGCTGGGGCCGGGCGCGGTCGTCGGTCCGGACGGTCCGTGAAAGGATCACCGCATGACGACGACAGCGACGCTTCACACCTCGATGGGTGACATCCGCATCAACCTGTTCCCGGACCACGCCCCCAAGACCGTGCGCAACTTCACCGGTCTTGCGGAGGGCACCCAGGAGTGGACGGATCCGCGCGTGCGCGCGAAGTCCACGGCGCCCCTCTACGACGGCACCGTGTTCCACCGCATCATCCCGGGCTTCATGATCCAGGGCGGCGACCCGCTGGGCACGGGCACCGGCGGACCGGGCTACCGCTTCAACGACGAGTTCCACGGCGAGCTCGTCTTCGACAAGCCCTACCTGCTCGCGATGGCGAACTCCGGCCCGAACACCAACGGCTCGCAGTTCTTCATCACGGTCGAGGCCACGCCCTGGCTCAACATGAAGCACAGCATCTTCGGTGAGGTCGCCGATCAGGAGTCCCGCGACGTGGTCGACGCGATCGCAGCGGTCCCGACCGGTCGCGCCGACCGACCGAACACCGACGTGGTCATCAACTCGATCACCATCGCGCGCGACTGACCAGCGGTAGCTCACGGCAGTGACCAGTCCGCAGGTGATGTCGCCGTGCTACCGGCATCCCAGCGTCTTGACCGGGATCCGGTGCACGCGCTGCGGGCGACCCATCTGCGCGGAGTGCATGATCCCGGCGCCCGTCGGCTTCCAGTGCCCTGAGTGCGTCTCCTCGGCCGCGGCCGAGGTGCGGCAGCCGACGACAGTGGCCGGTGCACGCGTGATCGACCGGCCGCTCGTCACGTACACGCTCATCGGCATGAGCGCGACCGTCTACCTGCTGCAGATGGTGGTCGGCGTCAACAAGGCCGCGGGTGACTGGGGCATGTGGCCCATCGGCGTTGCAGCGAACGGCGAGTGGTGGCGTCTGGTCAGCGCTGCGTTCCTGCACGGCTCGTGGATGCACATCCTGTTCAACATGTACGTGCTCTACGCCCTGGGACCGACGCTCGAACGGATCCTCGGGCACGGCCGCTACCTGATCCTGTATGTGCTCGCCGCCATCGGCGGCGGCGTGGCGTCGTACTTGATCTCTGACATGAACACCGTCTCGGTGGGCGCCAGCGGCGCGATCTTCGGGCTCATGGGCGCGCTCGTCGTGGCCGGTCGGCGACTTCAGTACGACATCACGCAGGTGCTGGTGCTCTTGGGCATCAACGTCGTCATCGGCTTCATCTCACCTGGAGTCGACTGGCGCGCGCACCTAGGAGGCTTGATCACCGGAGCCGTCGTCGCCGCGATCTTCGTGCTGCCGGCGCCGAAGTACCGAATGGTGACGCAGGTGGTCGGGATCGGGGCCGTGATCCTTGTGCTGGTCGTGCTCACCATGTGGCGCACGCAGCAGATCATGGACCTGCTCGTTCCCAGCATGGGGCTGTCCGCGTAACGTCGTGGTACAACGATCGGAGGATCCATGTCCGTCAACGATGCCGTCATCGTCGCCGCCGTCCGCACTCCTGTTGGGATAGGCAAACCGCAGAAGGGCGAGCTGAGCGGAGTCCACCCCGTCGACCTGTCCGCCACGGTCCTACGCGCCCTCACTGAGCGGGCCGGGGTCGATCCCGCGGTCGTTGACGACATCATCTGGGGCTGCGTCTCGCAGGTGGGCGAGCAGTCCGGCAACGTCGGGCGCAACGCGGTGCTCGCGGCGGGGTTCCCCGAGGACGTGACGGCGGTGTCAATCGACCGGCAGTGCGGTTCGAGCCAGCAGGCGGTGTCGTTCGCGGCGGCCAGCGTGATCGCCGGTCACTACGACGTGATCATCGCCGGCGGGGTCGAGTCGATGTCGCGGGTGCCGATGTTCTCCAACATGGTCGGCGGTGATGGCCCATTCCCGGCGAGCATGCATGCGCGCTACGACAACGGCCTGGTCAACCAGGGCATCAGCGCGGAGATGATCGCCGAGCGGTGGGGCTTCTCCCGCCGGTACCTGGATGAGATAGCGGCCTCGTCCCACCAGCGGGCCGCCCGCGCGCAGAAGGACGGCCTGTTCGCCGAAGAGATCGTGCCCATTCAGACGGAGGCCGGCGAGGTCGTCAACGATCAGGGAATCCGACCCGACACCACCGTTGAGTCGCTGGCCGGGCTCAAGACCCCGTTCAAGGAGGGCGGCGTCGTGACCGCCGGCAACGCCTCGCAGATCAGCGACGGGTCGGCGGCCATCATGATCATGAGCTCGGACAAGGCAGCCGAGTTGGGCGTCACCCCGATCGCTCGCGTGCACTCCGTCGCGATGGCCGGCGTCGATCCGGTGATCATGCTGATCGGGCCGATTCCCGCGACCCAGCGAGTATTGGCGAAGGCGGGCCTGACGATCGGCGACATCGGCGCCTTCGAGGTGAACGAGGCGTTCGCCTCAGTGCTCGCGGCTTGGTACGCCGAGACGGGTGCCGACCCGGAGCGGACCAACGTCAACGGCGGGGCCATCGCGCTGGGACATCCACTGGGTGCCAGTGGTGCCCGCGTGATGACGACGCTGCTGCACCACATGCAGCGCACGGGCACGCAGTACGGGCTTCAGACCATGTGCGAGGGCGGCGGCATGGCGAATGCCACGATCCTCGAACTGCTTTAGGCCACCGCAGAGTTATCCACAGGTAATCCCCAGTTGGGGATGAATGACAGTGGTGTATTTATCTCCAGCGTGTGGAGAGAATGAAGCCACCGGCGATGAAGGCGAAGCCGATCGCGACGTTGATGAGCGGGCTCAGGTCCCGCATGATCGGGATCTGCGACCCGGCGATGTAGAAGATGACGATGTAGGTCAGCCCGATGACGAACAGGGCGACCATCGTCGGCGCCAGCCAGCTCGGCGAGCCGAGTCGGGCGACCTTGCGCTCGCCCTTGCCGGTGGGAGGGGGCGTGTAGACGTCTTTCTTGCGGCCCTTGGATTCAGGCACGGTGGTCCTCCCCTAAGCAGTGCGGTCAGGGACACAGCCTGCCACACCCCCGTCGGATCGCCCTCCCCCGACCGCGTCCGGGCCGCTTACACCGGTCGCGGGAGGTTACCGTGAGCGCGTGCGGTGGTCCGGCTCGTCGACGCGAGTGCAGCCCCTCATGCTCATCACCGGACTGGTCTTCGCGCTCGCGGGGCTGATGTTCGCGGTGGCGGCCACCACGTCCCAGGGCACCGATCTGCGCGCGCAGCGCGCGACCGAACTGCGCGATCTCGTGCACCAAAGGTCCGACGGCGTCGATGCACTCGAGGCTCAGGTCGTCGATCGGCGGCGGAACGTGGACGACCTCACCTCAGGTCGCAGCGGCGACCCGCAGGTTGCCGCGCTGGTGAGCAGGACGGCCGAGCTGGCCGGCGCCGCGGGCCTGGTTTCGGTCACCGGACCTGGCCTCCGGGTGGCGCTGGACGATGCTCCGCACCGCGATCCCAGCGACCCGCTGTGGCAGGCCGTGTCCGCGAACGACGTGATCGTTCATCAGTCCGACGTCCAGGCCGTGGTCAACGCGCTTTGGCGCGGTGGCGCGGTGGCCGTGCAGATCATGGATCAGCGGCTGATCGCCACGAGCGCCATTCGGTGCGTCGGCAACACACTGCTCCTCCAGGGCAGGGTGTACTCGCCGCCCTTCGTCATCACCGCGACCGGACCGGTCAAGGCCATGCGGTCGGCGCTGCGCACGGACCCGACGGTCAAGGGGTACCGGGCGTGGGCGAGGGCGGTGGGCCTGGGCTACGACGTTCAGCGCCTGGCGCGGATCACCATCCCGGCCTACGAGGGGCCAGTGACCATGGCGCAGAGCCTGCCGTCAGAATGAGTGTGTGGTCCGGATTCTCGTCGTCGACAACTACGACTCGTTCGTGTTCAACCTCGTGCAGTACCTGGCGCAACTGGGTGCTGACATCGAGGTGCGCCGCAACGACGAGGTAACAACCTCGCAGGCACACGCCTACGACGGCGTGCTGCTGTCTCCGGGCCCAGGTACGCCGGAGGACGCCGGCGTCTGCATGGACATCGTGCGCGACTGCGCGGGCGAAGTCCCCATCTTCGGAGTGTGCCTGGGGCATCAGGCGATCGCCGCCGCGTACGGGGCGACGGTCAGTCGGGCGCCTGAACTCCTGCATGGCAAGACCTCGGAGGTCCTGCACGAGGGCGTTGGCGTGCTCGCCGGCCTGCCGAATCCGTTCCTGGCCACGCGCTACCACTCGCTGACCGTCGATCCCCTGACCGTCCCGGACGTTCTTGAGGTCACCGGCACGACGGCGAGCGGCGTGATCATGGCGTTGCGACATCGGGCGCTTCCGGTGGAGGGCGTGCAGTTCCACCCGGAGTCCGTCCTCACCGAGGGCGGGCACCTGATGCTCGCGAACTGGCTGGCGGTCTGCGGTGACCCGACGGCCGTTGCACGCGCCGACGGACTGGCACCGGTCGTCGGCTGACGCCCGCTGGTGCAGGGCGATTACGCGGATCCCTGTCAGGCCGCTGGTTGCGAGGCCGGGGCTGCGGTGGGCGCGAACACGTTCGACCCGCTCGGCACGGGTGCCGGTGACGGACCGAGCGTGGGCTGAGCAGAGGGCTGTGGCTCGAAGGTCGGCTGCGGTGGTGGCGACGTGGCGACCGTGATGGTGACGACGGAGCCCTGGGCCAGCAGCTCACCGGCCTGAGGAGACTGCGCCAGCACGGTTCCGGCAGCCACCGATCCGTCCTCGAGCTCGACCACCTGGACGTCGAAGCCGGCCTGCGCCAGATCGCTGCGGGCTTGGGCCTGACTCGTGCCGGTCACCTTCGGGACCTTGACCAGCCCGGAGGAGACGGTGATGTTGACCGACGAGCCGGCGTCGATCTGGGTCCCCTCGGCAGGATCCTGGCTGAGCACGTAGCCCGGTGGCTGCTGGGAGTTCTTCTCCTTGACGGTGCCGAGAGCGAGGTTGGCATCCTGAAGCGCGATACGGGCAGCGTCGACCGACGTGAGCGCGACCAGTTGCGGCACGGTGGCCTGCTCCAGTCCGCTGCTGATCGTGATGTTGACCGACTGGCCCTGCTCGATGTTCTCACCGGCCGCTGGCTGCTGCGCGATGACGGTGCCCTGGGGGCGGTCCGAGGTGGACGGCGTCTGCGCTCCGAGTCGCAGGTCGTACTGCTGCAGCGTGGTGGTGGCGGCCTCGACCGTGAGTCCATCGAGGTTGGGCACCTGCACCTGGGTGACCGCGGAGCCGCCGAAGACGAACTTCCCGATGAGAAGTGCGCCGATGATGGCCGCCGAGATGCCTACCAGGCTCAAGGCCCAGAAGCCGAAGCCGCGTCGTCGCCGCTTGCGACCGGTGTCGTACATCGGCTCGTACCGAACCGCGGTCTGCGCCTCCACCGCGGGCATCATCTGCGTGCGGTCGACGGTGATCGCCGGCACGGCTGCGGTCACCGGTGCGCCCGCAATGGCGCGTTCGACGTCGGCGCGGAACTCCGCCGCGGTCTGGTAGCGGTCGTCGGCCCGCTTGTTGAGCGAGTGCAGCACCACAGCGTCGACCTCGGCCGAGACGCCGTCGTCGACCTGCGAGGCAGGCAGGGGCATCTCGCTGACGTGCTGGTAGGCGATGGAGACCGGCGAGTCACCAGTGAACGGCGGCCGGCCGGTGAGCAATTCGTAGAGGAGCACGCCGGTGGAGTAGAGGTCGCTGCGGGCGTCGACGACCTCGCCACGTGCCTGCTCGGGCGACAGGTAAGCAGCGGTGCCCATCACGGCGGAGGCCGATGTCATGGTCGTGCCGACGTCGTTCATCGCGCGGGCGATGCCGAAGTCCATGACCTTGACGTCGCCGGTGCGGGTGAGCATGACGTTGGCCGGCTTGATGTCGCGGTGCACGATGCCGTGCCGGTGGGCGTAGTCCAGTGCCGCGAGGACACCGGCTGTGATCTCGAGGGCGCGCTCGGGCAGCAGTCGACGGCCGCTGGCCAGCAGTTGGCGCAGTGTCATGCCGTCGACGTACTCCATGACGATGTACGGGACGACGACGCGGGCACCGTCCTCGGAGACGAGAAGATCCTCGCCGGTGTCGTAGACGGCGACGATGTTCGGGTGGTTCAGCGCTGCGGCGGACTGGGCCTCGCGGCGGAAGCGGGCTTGGAAACTGGGATCGCGAGCCAGGTCGGGGCGGAGGATCTTGACGGCGACGCGGCGCCCGAGGCGCAGGTCCTTGCCCTCGTGGACCTCGGCCATGCCGCCGCGCCCGATGACCTCGCCGATCTCATAGCGGTCACCGAGCATGCGTGGCTCGTCCGTCGTCATGTGCCCATACTCTCAGTTGTCGGTGCCGCGTCAGCGCAGCACTGCCTCGATGACGGCCCTGGCGATAGGGGCCGCCAGCGCGTTTCCACTCACCTCTGCTGCCCCGGCGTCCTCCACGACGACCGCCACCGCGACCTTGGGAGCCTGCGCCGGGGCGAAGGCCACGAACCACGCAACGGCCGGGTTGTCGTTGCCGGTCTGGGCCGTGCCGGTCTTGCCGGCCACCCGGACGCCGGGGATCTGCGCATTGCTGCCCGTGCCGTTGTCGACGACGTTGACCATCATCTCGGTCTCCTGGGCGGCATTCAGGGGCGTCATGGCCGTTTCGAACTGCTCGGGCTGCGTCGTCTGGAGGATGGCCAGATCGGGCCCGCGCACCTCCTGAACCAGGTAGGGAACCATCGTGATGCCGTTGTTGCCTACGGCCGCGCCGACCATGGCCATCTGCAGGGCCGTCGCTCGGACGTCGAACTGACCGATGGCGGACATCGCGGTCTGCGGTGCATCCGGGCTCTCGGGGAACCTGGACGTAGCCGCGTGCAGCGGGATCTGGAAGCTGTGGTTGAAGCCCATGAGTTCGGCCTGCGTGCGCAGGGCCTTGTCGCCGAGTTCGTTGCCCAGCCAGGCGAATGCCGTGTTGCACGAGATCGCCAAGGCGGCGCGCAGCGTCACGAGCCCGTTCGGCCCGCACTCCTTGCCGTTCCAGTTGCGGATCTTCCTGATCGAGTTGGGCAACTGGTAGGTGGCGGGGCCCGGGAGCACCGAGTCCGGCGTGAAACGTCCGGAGGCAAGAGCAGCGGCGGTCGTGACGAGCTTGAAGGTCGATCCCGGCGGGTTGAGCGAGACGATCGGCCGGTTGAGCAACGGCTTGGCCGGATCGGACTGCAGCTTGTCGTAGTACTTGCGGATGGACGCAGGATCGTGACTGGACAACAGGTTCGGGTCGAATGACGGCGACTGGACAGACGCGAGGATGCGTCCGGTTGCCGGCTCGATCGCCACGACGGCACCCTTCTTGCCGGCGAGCCCCTCGAACGCCGCCTTCTGGGCTCGCGCGTCGATGGTCGTGCTGACGGCGCCGCCGACCGGTTGCCGCCCGGCGAACAACTGCTCTACGCGGTCCACCACGAACAGGCTCGACTTTCCGGTGAGGATCCGGTTCTCCGTACGCTCGAGGCCCGTGGCGCCGTAGACGAGTGAGTAGAAACCGGTGACCGGCGCGTACAGCTCGCCGTTCGAGTAGACCCGCAGGTACTTGAGGGTGTCGCCGGTCTCCTTGGACCGGGCCGCGGGATTGGGGCCGACCAGGATCGGCCCGCGTTCGCGGCTGTACTCCTCGAGCAGGACCCGCTGGTTGCCGGGCTTGTCGCGGTACTCGCCGGCCTTGACGACCTGGATGTAGGTGATGTTGGCCAACAGGGCGACGAGCATGATCCCCAGGACGAAGGCGATGTGGCGGATAGGCCTGCTCATACGCGCCGCACCACCTGGGTGACGGCCTCGTCAGGTGAGGGCGTGTGGACCTCGGGCCGGCGGGCGCGGTCGGAGATGCGCAGGAGCAGGGCCACGATGATCCAGTTGGCGATCAGGGACGAGCCGCCATAGGACAGGAAGGGCGTGGTCAGGCCGGTCAGCGGGATGAGGCGCGTGACGCCGCCGACGATCACGAATATCTGCAGGCCGAGCGTGATCGATAGGCCGGCCGCCAGCAACTGGCCGAAGGAGTCGCGCACGGCCACCGCAGTGCGCAGACCGCGCTCGATGAGGATTGCGTACAGGAGCAGCATGGCGATGAGCCCGGTGACGCCGAGCTCCTCACCGAGGGCCGCGACGATGAAGTCGGTGTTGGCGAACGGCACGAGGTTCGGGAAGCCCTGGCCGATGCCCGCACCGAGGATGCCGCCATTCGCCAGCCCGAACAGCGACTGCACGATCTGGTAGCCGCTGGTGTCGGCGTACTGCCACGGGTCCAGCCACACCTCCACCCGCAGGCGCACATGGCCGAACAGGTAGTAGGCGGCGACTGCGCCGGCGATGAACAGGATGCCGCCGAGGAACAGCCAGGACTTGCGCTGAGTGGCGATGTACAGCATCGCGACGAACAGGCCGAAGAACAGCAGCGAGGTGCCGAGGTCGGTCTCGAAGACGAGTACGGCGAGTGACACCAGCCAGGCGATGAGGATCGGGCCGAGGTCCTTCAGCCGCGGCAGCCCGACGCCGAGGAACTTCGTGCGGACCAGGGCCAGGGAGTCGCGCTTCTCGACGAGGTAGCCGGCGAAGAAGATCGTCAGGAGGATCTTCGCAAGCTCGGCGGGCTGGAACGAGAAGCCGCCGATCCGGATCCACAGCGTCGCTCCGTTCACGGTCGTGCCGATGATCGGGGCGAGCGGAAGGATGAGCAGCACGAGGCCCGCGAACCCGAACGTGTACGTGTACCGCTGCAGCGTGCGATGGTCGCGCAGGAGCGCGAGCACGGCGATGAACAGGATGACCGCGACGGCGAACCAGGTCAGCTGCGAGTAGACGTCCGGAGTCGGCTCGGGGTTGCCGTTGAGGGTGGCGCGTTGCGCTGCGGCGATATCGATGCGGTAGATCATCACCAGGCCGAGCTCGGTGAGGAGCGTCGCGACGGGGAGGATGAACGGGTCGGCGTACGTGGCCTTCCAGCGCACGACGATGTGCATGGCGAGGGCGAGTGCACCGATCACGCCGGTGGTGATCCACAGTCGCGATCCCACGGTCTCACCGGTGGCCCAGTTCACCTGGAGGGTGCCGAGCAGTCCTAGGCCCCACGCGAAGACCAGCAGGATCAGTTCGACGTTGCGTCGGCTTGGCTGCTTGCGCACAGGCGTGGACACCGGCGGCAGCGTCATCGACGGGATGCTCATCCGGTCGTCCCGGGGCAGCCGGTGGGCGGCTGCAGGGTCTGGCACTGCGCGGCGCGGGTCTGCAACTCGGTGACGATGCGCTGTGCATCGACCTCGTTGGCGGCCGGGATGGTCTTGCTGACGAGCTCCTGGTCGAAGTACGGGAGCGTGCCGACCTGAAGCCCGGAGTCCGACCAGAGCGTCGACAGCGGCGCTCCGAGCAGTGAGCCCTGCACGCCGCGATAGACGCCGACCGTGCCTGTCCCGGCGCTGCCGTTGACCGCGATGAACCACTGGGACGACAACCACGATCTCGCCACGATGAAGCCGACTCCCACCAGCAGTGCGGCGATCAGGACCAGGGCACCGACCAGAAGCCACGGGCGCCTCCGCGACCGGCTACGGGCTCGCTTGTCCTGCTCATCCTGCGATTTCCGTTGCGCGGCAAGGGCCGCTGGCACGACGATCTCGGCGTCGATGAGCGGCTGCGGCTCGGTCGGCGGTCCACCGACGACGGGCGCCGGGGTCTCGGGACGGTCCGGGTCAGGCTGTGCGTCGTCGGGGAAGCGCACGCCGGGCAGTCGCACTCGCACGCGCGGCTCGCCGGCCGCACCGACGACCACGGGCGCGAACGTCTCGGTGATGACGGGCACGTCGGGTGAGGAGTCCGGCACCTCGACGACGTCGGCGATCACCACCGTCACGTTGTCGGGAGCACCGCGCTCGAGTGCGAGATCGACGAGACGTGTGACGCCGCCGGTGGGGTCGCCGGACGCGAGCAGTCCGGCGATCTCGTCGCTCGTCAGGACGCCGGACAAGCCGTCGGTGCACAGCATGTAGCGATCACCGTGCCGCGCCTCGCGAACCGAGAGGTCCGCCTCGACCGGGTTCAGGCCGTCGAGTGCGCGCATGAGCAGGGAGCGACGTGGATGGATCATCGCCTCCTCCTCGGTGATGCGGCCAGCATCGACGAGGGTCTGCACGTAGGTGTGGTCGTGGGTGATCTGGCTGAGCAGTCCGTCGCGCAGCAGGTAGGCGCGCGAGTCGCCGACATGCACGACGGCGATCCGCTCGCCCATCCAGAAGATGCCCGTCACGGTCGTGCCCATGCCCGTCAGGTCCGGATCGGCGGCGATCACGCTGGCGATCTCGTCGCCCACGTCGGCGATCGCATCGCCGAGCTGGGAGAGCACCTCGCCGGCGGTCGGCGGATGCACGTCGAGGTCGGCCACCGTGGCCACAGCGATGGCGCTGGCGAGCTCGCCAGCCGCGTGACCGCCCATCCCGTCGGCGACCATGAGGAGGGCGGGGCCGGCATAGCCGGAGTCCTCGTTGCCCTCGCGGATCAGGCCCACATCGGATTTGGCCGCGTACCTCAGGTGGAGGGTCACGGTCGCCTACTTCTGGATCTGCAGGGTGGTGCGGCCCACGCGAAGGGGCGCGCCTACGGGCAGCACGGTCGGCGCGGTGATCCGCGTGCGGTCGATCCAGGTGCCGTTCGTCGAACCGAGGTCCTCGACGACCCATGAGCCCTCGGCCGGGTAGATGCGCGCGTGCCGGCTGGACGCGTAGTCATCGTCGATGACCAGCGTGGAGTCTGCGGCACGGCCCACGGTGATCTGGACGTTGCCCAGGGGCACGATGGTTCCGAGCAGCGGCCCCTCGATCACCACGAGCTTGCTGCCCTTGACCTTTTGCTGCTTGGCGACCTTCGGTGGCTTTGGCGGCCTTGACGTCTTTGCCGGCGTGCGCTCGCGACCCAGCGGACGCGCCTCGGCCGGCTGGCGAAGGTCGCGTCGCAGCACCAGGACGGTGATGAGGACGAACGACCACAGCAGGACCAGGAAGCCCAGTCGGATGAGGGTGAGCGCGAGCTCGGACACCGGTCAGCCGCTCCGGAACACCAGCTGCGTGGACCCGATCATGATGATCGTCCCGTCGGAGATCTCCAGCTGCGAGATGCGGTCGCCGTTCACGAACGTGCCATTCGTGGAGCTGAGATCCCGGACGAGCACTGGCTGCCCGAGGACGATCTCGCAGTGGTTGCGGGAAGCACCGGGGTCCTCGATGCGGATGTCGGTGTCGCTGCCCCGGCCCAGGCGGGTGATGGCGCGCACGAGCGGGTAGGCGGTGCCGCCGACCTCGAGGCGCGGCTGGCGGGCATCGACCACAGGGCTGGCCGGATCGCCGGGGCGACCGTGGGGCTGGGAGCTCACCTCGGCGCGGGCCTCGCTGCGCACGCGGAAGATGCCGGTCTCCAGTTCGTCATCCTGTGACAGCGTCACCTGAACCGGACCGAGGAGGGTGTAGCGCTGCTCGGCGCCGTAGTCGCGCACCAAGGTGGCGAGCTCGGTCTGGAGGGCGTCCTTGAACACGGCCAGGCGCTTGTAGTCGTGCTCGGAGAGTTCGACGTGGAACACGTTCGGGATCACCGTGCGATTGCGGTCGATGACTGCTGCGCGGTCGCTGATCTCGCGCTGTAGCGCCGAGGCGATCTCCACTGGCTGCACCTCGGCCTTGAACGCGCGCGCGAAGGCCCCGTTGACCATTCGGTCGAGGGAGTCCTCGAACCGCTCAAGCAGGCCCACGAGGTCCTCCGTCTCTCATTGCGCATGCTCGACAGCACGCGTCAGGTGGCGTGAACTCGATGCTAACCCGCCTGCACCGGCCGGTGAGGGACCCGCACCGGCGCATCGGGCTTCCGTGAACGGCCGTCAGGGCAGGATGGGCGAGTGGAGCTCCCTGATGTAAGTGTCTCGGTGCGGGTTGCAGCGCCCGCTGAGGTGGTGTGGGCCGCGGTCGCAGACCCGACCCGGATTGCCTCTTGGTCCCCGGAGAACACCGACGCGAACGCGGGGGGTGTCGGTCCACTCCCCGTCGGGGCAGCCTTCGACGGGAGCAACCGCAACGGGCGGTTCCGCTGGTCAACGTCCTGCGTCGTCGTCGAGTCCACGCCCGGTGCGGCCTTCGCGTTCGACGTGTCCTACCTGGGGATGGCCGTGGCGCGCTGGCGCTATGCCATCACCGCGACTGCCGAGGGGTGCCTCGTGGAGGAGCAATGGTGGGACCGCCGCCGCGGGGTGCTGAAGTCCCTCGGTTTGGTCGGCACCGGCGTGCGAGACCGAGTGGCCCACAACACCCAGACGATGAGGCAGACATTGGCCGTGATGCGAGCGGACCTCGAGGGACGGTAACTGCTTGCCGCTACGGTTCGGAGCGCTGTCACGTCGACGGGAGGTGTACGTGGAGAACGTTGTGAAGCGGGCTGCTCGACGGGCTGCGGCCCCAGTCCTGGGAGCGCTGCACCTGCGTGGCAGGCGCGAGAAGCACGTGTTCGCCGATCGCGCTCCCGATCCTCAGACAGCCGTGGACATCTTCGCGGGCCAATGGATCACCGCCTTCCCGCCGGAGCTCGGGGTCACCGCAGGGACCGTCAATCACTTCGACCCGGCTGTCGATTCGCGCGTGCCGTGGGTCGCCGCGCAACTTGGCGATGGTCTGCGGGGGAGGTCGGTGCTGGAGTTGGGGCCGTTCGAGGGCTACCAGACCGCACTGATCGAGGGTGAAGGTGCAGTGTCGGTGCTGGCCGTCGAGGGCAGTGAGACTGCCTACCTGAAGTGCCTGATCGTCAAGGAGCTCCTTGGCCTCAAGGCGCGATTCCTCTATGGGGATGTGCTCAAGTACCTCGCGGAGTCGTCCGACCGCTTCGACGTCGTGTGGACCAGCGGCATCCTGTACCACCAGACCGATCCCGTGGGCCTGCTCGAGCGAGTGGCTGCGCGCACTGATCGCGTCTTCCTGCACACCCACTACGTCGACCCGGACCGCTCGACATCGAGCTCGGCAGACGCGCGCTTCGATCCGAAGGGCGACGTGAGTGTCGACTGGCATGGCCGGCAGTTGCGGCTGCACTGCTACCGCTATGTCGATGACGGGACGACGAAAGGCTTCGCAGGCGGCCCGCGCGACCATGCGTTGTGGATGGAACGCGACGACATTGAGTTCGTGCTGCGTGAGCTGGGACTGTCCGAGATCACCTACGGGGTGGTCGATCCTGGGAATCCTGCTGGGGCGGCCATGTTCCTGCTGGCCGTCAGACCCGGACTGGAGAGGGCCCGAATCTGACCTGTACGCTTCATCCGCTACACGCGCGAGTGGCGGAATAGGCAGACGCGCACGGTTCAGGTCCGTGTGCCCGAAAGGGCGTGGGGGTTCAACTCCCCCCTCGCGCACCACATCCTGGGGAATCCCCCGGGGCTATCCCCGGCCCGGAGAACCTTCCGAGCCGGGGATTCGCCGTTCCGGGCCCGATGCCCAGGTCCCGCGCGGGCGGGGTCCGACGTTATATCCCTCTACGACGGTCGTAAGGTCGTCGTGAATATGACGGAGCGGCCATAGGCAAGGGGGGCCTCGCCAGGGGCAAACGATTATCGCACTTGTGCGATGATCGCGATAATGCGATAATCGACGTGTGGCTGACCTAGAGTTGCTCGACGAGATCGTCGAGTGGCTGGACACGCTAAGCGACGCCGAGCATGACCGAGTGGTGGTTCTGATCGATCGGCTGGCTGACCTTGGCTCCCGAGCGCGGATGCCGTTGTCGCGGAGTCTGGGGCAGGGGCTGTTCGAACTGCGCTTCGCCCTGGGCCCGACGGCACGGCGAATCACCTACAGGTTCACCAAGGACGGACGGATCGTGCTGTTGACGACGTTCCGCAAGCAGCGCAGCAACGAACGAGCCGAGATCGAACGAGCACGCAAGCACGCCGTGGCCGACGCCGCGAGCAACCCGTGAGGAGACGAACAGCAATGGCGAATCATTCGCGATGGGAAGACATCAAGGCCAAGCGCCCGCCCGTACCGGCGGATACGCGCTCGGTGCTGGAGCAGGACTTCGCCCTCGCGCAGATGATCTACGACCTGCGTACCGAGGTCGGCCTGAGCCAGCGCGAGCTTGCTCAGCGCATGGGGACCACGCAGTCGGTCATCTCTCGCCTGGAGGAAGGCGGTGGCACCGGCAATCGCGTCGACACCCTTGCCCGCGTCGCCACAGCGCTAGGTCGACACCTGGTCATCTCGTTTCCCGAGACCGTGCCGGCCAAACTCAAGGACGCCGTCCAAGTCGCATGACGCCCTGCGATCGCCCAAGGCAACAGTGCCCACAGAACTAGGGAGCGGCCGATCTCTCGACCGGCTTCAACATACGTTGCGGTGTACCGTCGATGCATGTCCGGTCGGGCATCATTTGCCTTACCCGTTTCATTGATGTCGCTGATCGCCACGACGGTCGGCCTTCCCGCGTTGAGCGCGGCGGCGGCCGGGTTCGACATCAACGGCTACATCGTCGGATCGTGGATTAACGTCGACAACGGTCACCTTTACACGATCTCGAAGGCCGGCTCCGCCTATACCCTCAAGGCCGGCTCGTCGTGGCAGACGGTCGAGGGCTGCGGCGTGGCTGCAGGTGACCTGCTCTACACCCTGAATCCGAAGCAGACTGAGGGCGGCTATCTGAACGGCGGTGACTACGTCGGCCCGTGGCGGCAGCTGAAGAAGGACCCGAGCGGCGCATGCACGTGGACCCCGATCGCCCCAGGACAGTCTGGCTACTACGAGGGAATCAGCGGCTTCGTGCCCACTACAGCAGCCAAGACCCTGGAGAACCCGTCCGGTCAGGCGATGAACTGGTTCTGTGCGTACACCGGCCCCTATACGCAGTGCGCTGCCCTCACGCGCGTCGGAGCCGGCTTCCTGCAAGGTGGATCACGGCCAACTGCGACGCCGACCCCGGCTCCCACCACTTCGTTGCCTGCGCTGGAATCCACACCCGAGTACCGGGCATTCCTGGGTTTGGATGATGCCGCCACGCCGGACTGCCCAACTGCGCGTGGTCAGCGCGCTGACGGCATCGTCTCGGCGGCCAGCAGCTATCCGGGCGTGACGAAGGCGGCAGCGATCCGTGGCGAGAAGCTGATACTCGACAGCGTCCCCAACTCCCACTCGCTGGCACAGATCGTCCAGTTGCTCGGCGAGAGCGATATCCCACAGAACTTGGCCGTGAACGTCTACGCCCGAGCAAGCCGGCTCGAGCGGGGCGGCGTCAGCCTGGAGAACCGCCTACGCGCCGCCATCCTCGCGTCGGGCGGCGCTTTGACGCCCGGCGACGTCCTCACGCTGGCGCTCCAGGCGACCCGAGGCAGCTATCCCCTTGCCGTGCTCACCGCACACAACCTCCTCAAGGGCGGGGCCGTCACCGGCAGGAACGCCATCTCGCAGTGGCCGAAGTCCTCGCCCCGAGCGCATCGGGCCATGCTCGCCGAGCTCGGACAGCAGGCCGCCGTCGTGGCCAAGCTGGCTAGTTTGCGATGCGAGCCCGCCGATGCGAAGGACAAGATCGGGCCCTGGTACCACGCATTCGCCGTCCTCACCGGAGGCGCACTTGTGGGCGCCGATTTCGCTCCCCTCATCGTGTCCGCTGAACACGGAGGCAAGGCCGCAACCACTGCTCTCAGGAAGCTCAAGAAGTTGCTCGGCTACGCCCTGCCCGCAAGCGTCGTCGCTGAGTTTCCCGACGGCTTCTTCGATGGTGAAGGAGGCTTCGACCCGGAGAAGGCGGCCTCCGATGCGAGCGTGGCGGTAGCTGCCCTGCAACTCCGTGCCATTTCCCGCTGACGCCCTGCCCCTGCTAATCGATGTGGCCCGCCCCTGCCGGCGCGCAGTCGGCGAGGAACCCAGACGGCACATCAACGGGCGGCCTCGATAGACGACGGGGCTTCATCCGGACACCATCACCGCCAAGCCACGATCCGTCAATGCAACGCCGCCTCGAGGTTCGTCGTCACTGTTTCTCTTGAGGAGACGCAGTCCCCTTCGGCAGCTTTGGACTCGGTCTTCGCTTACTTAGCCTAAGCACCGATGAAGCCCCGGTCAGGATCTCCGACCGGGGCTTTTGCGTGGGCGGGCTACACGCTCAAGCCGGCGGCGATGCAGCATTCGACGATCGTTCGCTCGAACGTCACCGTGGGATCAGCCGCCATTGGCCGGAGCTGGCCGAAGGCCTCCATGACCACGAAGCCGTGCACTCGGATGAAGAGGTCCACGGTGAGGGACATCAGCCCTGCGGGAATGGAGTACCCGCGTCGGGCGATCAGCGTGTCCAGCCCCTCACGCTCCTTGACGGACAATGCCGACTCGCGCTCGGCCACGCGGAGCGGTTCGATCCGGCCCTGACTCCAGGCACGTGAGAGGAGGTCGATGAGGATCCCGCCGACTCGGACGCCGGCCAGGACCGTGCGTTCCGCGGGTGCCTGGAATCCGGGGATAGGGGTGCCATAGGCGAGGGCGAATTCGGGCGGATGCTGCAGGGACCAGTCCCGATAGGCGCGCATCCCCGCCCGCAGGCCATCAACAGGGTCGTCGCACCCGGCGGAGGCCTCGGCGACGGCGTCCGCCTGGGCGTCGAACGCCTCGACAAGCAGTTCGGTCAGCAGTTCGTCGCGGCTGGGGAAGTAGCGGTACAGGGAGGAGACACCCATGTTCAAGTCCCTGGCGATGGCGCGAAGCGAGAGGCCTTCGGGGCCTTCGGCGGCGAGGTGCGCCC